>WNFJ01728425.1_pt2 | contig 11191 bp, 12 predicted proteins | sample 5400461 | NCBI WGS metagenome assembly WNFJ01 (sample SAMN13153349, study PRJNA577476) | soil metagenome | isolation source: 115 cm saprolite on Douglas fir-dominated hillslope | place: USA:California | collected 2013-09-17 | reverse complement strand
CCGAGCATCGCGGCCAGTGACCCCGCCTACTTCCGCTACTCCGTGCTGGTCGCGGCGCTGATGTTCCTGCTTGTGCTCGCGCACATCAGGACGCGCCCTGGCCGGGCCTGGGCGGCGATCCGGCAGAGCGAGCTGACGGCGCTGGCCGCGGGGATCAACACCACGCTCTACAAGCTGTGGGCGTTCGCGCTGGCGTCGTTCATCACGGGCGTCGCCGGCGGGGTGCTCGCGGGTGCCATCCACTACCTGTACTCGATCGACTTCCCGACCCAGGATTCGATCACGCTGCTGGCCGTGGTGCTGATGGGTGGCGCCTACAGCCTGTGGGGTGCGGTCGTGGCTGCGCTGCTGTACCAGCTGCTGCCGGCCCTGCTCAACAACTGGGGCGTGTCGTCCGACTGGCTGACGATCCTGTTCGGCATCGGCGTGCTCCAGGTGCTGACGACCGCACCGGCCGGGCTGGCGTATCAGGTGCCCAAGGATCTCGGGCGCCTCGGGCGCCTGCTGCGCCGCCGTGTGCTGCCCGGCCGTCTGCTGCCCGGCCGTCTGCTGCCCGGCCGTCTGCTGCCCGGCCGTGTGCCGCGCAAGCGCCTGCGCGGGCCCTCGCAGTCCGGGGGTGGCGCAGGTTGAGCGGGCCCCGGGCGATCGAAGTTGACGGCCTGACTGTCCGCTTCGGCGGCGTCACCTCGCTCGATGGCATGAGTCTGACCTTCGAGGACGGTACCTGCGGGCTGATCGGCCCCAACGGTGCCGGCAAGACGACGTTCTTCAACGTTCTGAGCGGTTTCGTCCGGCCGGCCGGGGGGACAGTACGTGCGTTCGGCGAAGACCTGTTGTCGATCGTCCACTTCCGCCGCGCGCGGTGGGGGGGTGCGGCGGACGTTCCAGACCGAGCAGGCGATCGAGGAGCTGTCGGTGTTCGACAACGTCGCGCTGGTCTATGAGCACGCCAAGCTGAGCGGCGCCTCGCGGCGCCAGGACGTGCTCGGCGCGATTTCGTTCGCCGGGCTCGAGGTCGATCCTTATGCCACGGTGCGCACACTGGGGGCCGGCGAGCGCCGGCTGGTCGAGGTCGCCCGTGCCGTCGTCGGATGGCCGAAGCTGGTGCTGCTCGACGAGCCCGCCGCCGGGCTGCCCGATGAGGAGACCGAGCACTTGGGCGAGGTGATCCGGCGAATTCCTGAGCAGACCGGAGCGCTGACGATCCTCGTCGACCACGACATGAGCCTCGTGTCTGCCTGCTGCGAGACGACCGCCGTGCTCGACTTCGGCAAGCTGATCGCGTCCGGCCCGACCGCCGAGGTGCTCCGGGACGAGCGCGTGATCCGCGCCTACCTGGGTACGGCGGAGTTCCAGTGAGCGAGCCGCCGGGGCGCAGTGAAGGGGAAATGGGGAGGCGGGCGGGGTCCCGGAGGGCGAGCGGGGAGCAGAGCGCGGGAGACACCGCGCTCAGCCTGCGCGGCCTCACCGTCGAGCGTGGCGGGCGTGCCGTGGTCCGCGACGTCTCCCTTGAGATACCGGCCGGAGAAGTGACTGCCCTGCTCGGGCCAAACGGGGCCGGGAAGTCGAGCCTCGTGCTGGCCGTCGGCGGCGTGCTCCGGCTCCGGGCGGGATCTGTGCTCACCGGCGGCCGCGAGTTCGCGGGCCGCCGGCCGGAGCGGATCCGCCACGCGGGAATCGCGATCGTGCCGGAGGGCCGGCGGCTGCTCTCAGACCTGAGCGTCGAAGACAACATCCGCGTCGCCACCTACGCCCTCTCCCGCGAGCAGGCCCGGGCCGGCCGCAAGCGGGCGCTGGAGCTGTTCCCCGAGATCGAGAGGCGTCTGTCGGCTCCGGCCCGGGCGCTATCGGGCGGCGAGCAGCAGATGGTCGTGCTGGCCCAGGCTCTCGTCTCCCAGCCGCGCTTCATGCTGATCGACGAACTCTCGCTGGGCTTGGCGCCGGTGGTGGTCAACCGCCTGATTCCGGTGATCCGCGCGGTCGCGGAATCCGGGATCGGCGTGTTGCTGATCGAGCAGTTCGCGACCGTCGCACTGGGGCTGGCCAACCACGCCCACATCATGGAGGGCGGTCGGCTGCGGTTCTCTGGACTGGCCAGCGAACTGCGCGAGAAGCCAGCGCTGCTCCGGTCGGCCTACCTGCTGCGCGGAAGCACGGGCGCTCCCGCCGCGCCGCAGGCCGCGGTCCCCGATGACGATGACCAGATTTGAGCCCAAAGTGGTCTGTAAGGGGAGTCTTCTTTTGGCTCAAAGGACCCCCCTTACAGACCACTGGTGGCCGGTCAGACGAAGAGAGCGTTATTGACCGGCAGCCCGTGCTCCTTGCAGTAACTCAGGTAGTGGTCGATGTACCAGAAGACGTCGAACGTTTGGGTGAGATTGCCGTCGTCGTCGTAGAACTCAAGCGAGCCATTCAGCCAGAACACGGTCTTCATCCCATTCGGGTCGTCGCACACCAGCGTGTGGATGACACCCGGGCTTTCGTGCACGTAGCCGCCCGGCCTCGCGACCCAGTCGTATTCCAGGTAACGCCAGCTGCCCTCGAGCACGAACCCCGAGACAGGGCCGCGGTGCTTGTGTCGGCCGAGCATCCCGCCGCCCTCGACCCAGAGCAGGTTCCGGATCGTCGCGGTCAAGCCGGAGCATGTCCGTAGGCTGAGCCGGAAAACCGGCGAGGTGTGGGTGCCCAAGGCCGGCTGGGTGCGGTTCCGCTGGTCGCGCGCCGTGCCCCCGGCGAAGTCCTACCGGGTGACCCTGGACCGGGTTGGCCGCTGGCACATCGCATTCGCGGCCGTTCCTGACCCCATTCCCGCACCCGGCACGGGCGAGGTGGCAGGTATCGATCGGGGCGTCACCGTGTCCGCTGCCTTGTCCAACGGTGAACTGCTGCACTGTCCGGGCCTGGGAGAGGCCGAACGGGCGCGGCTCGTGCGGTTGCAGCGGAGGCTGGCCCGCGCCAAGCGTGGATCGCAGCGCCGCGCGCGGGTGCGGCTGGCCATCGCCTGGCTGAAGGCCCAGGAGGCTAGCCGGCGCAAGGACTGGGCCGAGAAGACCTCCACCGGCCTGGCTCGCAGGTTCGACCTGGTCTGTGTCGAGGACTTGCGGATCACCAACATGACCCGCTCGGCCAAAGGCACCATCGAGGCGCCCGGCCGCAACGTCCGGCAGAAAGCCGGGCTCAACCGGGGCATCCTGGCCAGCGGGTGGGGCCTGCTGGTGCGCCGCCTGGAAGACAAGGCCCCCGGCCGGGTCGAGAAAGTCAATCCCGCGTACACGAGCCAGCAATGCTCGGCGTGCGGGCACGTCGCAGCGGAGAGCCGCGAGAGCCAAGCTCTCTTCCGCTGCACGGCCTGCGGATACACCCGCAACGCTGATGTGAACGCGGCCAGGAACATCGCCGCAGGGCATGCGGTGACTGCGCGGGGACGCTCGCCGCTGGGCGGGCGGGTGAACCGCGAACCTCAACCTCTGCCCCTTCCCGTGTAGAGGCTGGAATCCCTGCCATTCACGGCGGGGAGGATGTCAAGTGGAGAGTCGCACTGCCTGGTCAACAGGACAATGACAGATGCCCCCAAACTCACCCGGCGGCTTCCTGGGTCCGGCCACAAAGCGGGCCGGTCCGCTCGCTTCCGCCAGATCATCAACAGGCCGTCACCGTGGTGGGGGCCGACGGGGTGGATGCGCGACCTAGGCGAGGCGGGCTCACCGCCCAGGAACAGGCGGCTCACCGCCCAGGAACGTATGACGATGTCCAGTGCGGCCTACGTCAAAATCATATGACGAGATCCACGTTCAGCGTGTGCAAGGAAGAGAGCTGTCCTCATGGCGACCTTGCGAGGACGTTCGCTACGCTGGGATCATGCCCGGAACCACGCCACCCCTCGCCAGCCTGCCCGAGTCGGCGGAGGCCGGGTACGCCAGCGACGACGTGCCGGCTGTCTGGGCGGGAGGCGTCGTGCAGCGGCCGCCACGGCTCCTGCTCACCCTGCTCGGAGACTACTGGTGGCGGCGCGCGGAACCATTGCCCTCGGCTGCGCTGGTGGCGCTCCTCGCGGAGTTCGGCGTCAGCGACTCAGCCGCTCGCGCGGCGCTCAGCCGCCTCACCCGCAGCCAGCTTCTGGTCACATCCAAGAGCGGGCGGCGTACCGTGGTCCGGCTCAGCGAGCGAGCCGCGCGGATACTGGACGACGGGGGCAAGCAGATCTTCTCGTTCGGCAGGAGCTCGCAGCCGTGGGATGGCATGTGGAGCCTGGTGGCTTTTTCCGTTCCTGAGCAGAACCGGGCGGCCCGCGACTCCCTGCGCAAGCAGCTCCGGTGGCTCGGCTTCGCCCCGCTCTACGATGGGCTCTGGGTCGCACCTCGGGACCGGGCGATCGAGGTCATCAGCCAGCTAGCTGAACTGGGCATCGCCACCGCCACAGCGTTCCGGGCCAGCATCGTCCCTGGCGTCAGCCCGGACGGCCTGCCGCAGCGCGCGTGGGACCTGGACCACCTCCGGGCCAGATACGACCGGTTCATCGGCCATACGGAGGGCTTGCGGGAACGCACGCTCGCGGGACGGGTGTCGCCGGTAGCGGCGCTCGTCACCCGGACCCGTGTCATGGATGAGTGGCGGGCTTTCCCCGAGCTGGACCCCGATCTCCCCGAAGAGCTGCTGCCCGACGCGTGGCCACGCGGCCGTGCCCGTGAGCTGTTTACCACCACTTACGACCTGCTCGGCCCGCTCGCCTCGCACCGCGTCCGGCAGATCATCGCCCGCTACAGCCCGGAACTCGCCGTGCACGCGACCCACCACAGCTCCGAGCTGCAGACCGCTCCAGCCGCCACCGCCGAACCGGTCGGCGCGGTGCCGCTGACGTAGGTGCTGGCCCCAGGCGGGGGCGGTGCCGCCGGTCCGCCCACAATCGGGGGACCGCATTCTTGGGCCCATCCCACAATGACCGCCGGACGGTTGCCGCGCAGGATGACAGGGGCAAAGGCGACTGGCGCAAGGGCTGACACGCCCGCGCGGCATCCGATCGCCACGGTGGCCGCCGTCCCCGCGGTGGCACGGCCAGTGGGGAGAGTCAATGAAGACCAAGGCGGCGGTCCTCCGCGATGTCGGCCAGGACTGGGAGATCACTGAGCTCGACCTGGACGGGCCAAAGGCCGGCGAGGTGCTGGTGCGCTGGGTCGCGGCCGGCCTGTGCCACTCTGACGAGCACCTGCAGACCGGCGACATCCCCGTCCGGTACCCCATCGTCGGCGGCCATGAGGGCGCGGGGATCGTTGAGGAAGTCGGCGTGGGCGTCACCCGGCTTAAGCCAGGCGACCACATCGTCGCCTCGTTTCTGCCCGTCTGCGGCCACTGCCGGTTCTGCTCCCGCGGCCTGACGAACCTGTGCGACCTCGGCGCGCTGCTCTACGACAATTGCCTGCCTGACGGCACGTTCCGGTTCCACGCCGAGGGCCTGGACTTTGGCCAGATGTGCCTGCTCGGCACGTTCTCGCAGTGGGGCACCCTCTCCGAGCACTCCTGCGTCAAGGTCGCCGAGGACCTGCCGCTCGAGACGCTGGCGCTCGTCGGCTGCGGCGTGCCGACCGGCTGGGGTACCGCGGTCAACGCGGGAGGCGTGCGGCCAGGCGATGCCGTGGTGGTGTATGGGATCGGCGGCGTTGGCATCAATGCCGTGCAGGGCGCGGCGTTCGCTGGCGCGCAGCACATCATCGCGGTGGATCCGCTGCCCAACAAGCGGGAGATGGCGGAGCGGCTCGGCGCCACGCACTGCGCGGCGGACGCCGACGGGGCACAGCAGCTCATCACCGAGCTCACCCAGGGGGTCGGTGCTGACGAGGCCCTCGTCACCGTGGGCCAGGTAACCGAAGACGTCATCACCGCTGCCTTCGCGGCCATCCGCAAGGGTGGTGCTGTGATCGTGACCGGGCTGGCCGGGCCAGGGCAGAAGAACATCCAGATCCCCAGCTTCGAGCTCACCCTGTTCCAGAAGCGCATCGAGGGCGCGCTATTCGGCGGAGGCAACCCGTTCGATGACATCCCGCTGATGGTCGACCTGTACCGGTCCGGCCGGCTGAAGCTGGATGAGCTGATTACCAGCCGGTACCAGCTGGAGGACGTCAACCAGGGTTACCAGGACCTGGTGGACGGGAAGAACATCCGCGGCGTCATGATCCTGGATCACTGATCACTGATCACGGGGCATGAGCCCCGGAGCGGCTCTGGGCTCGTTGGGATGAGCCCGGAGCGGCTCTGGTGTCGTTGGGGACCGCGACTGCTCAGGCCCGCGAACGTGACTCTTCCAAGGCGCGCGCGACGAGGACCCGGGCCAGATGCTCGCGGTAGCCAGAATCCGCGTTGATGTCCTGAGGTGGCCTCGTCCCCTCGGCGGCGTGGGCCGCCGCGTCCCGCGGTCCGGCGCCGCCGGACAGCGCTCGCTCGACCCCACTGGCCCGCAACGGACGCTGCCCCATATTCACGAGTGCCACGCGGTCGCCTTGCACCGCGACGCCGACGATCGCCCAGTCGATGGCGCGTTTGGTGAACTTCTGGAACGACCACCCGGCCGCCTGCGGCTTGGGGAAGCGGATCTCGGTCAGCAGCTCGCCCGGCTCCAAGGCGGTTTCGAACAGCCCTCGGAAGAACTCCCCGGCCCCGATGTCGCGGCGGCCGGCCGGCCCGCGGGCAACCAGCGTCGCGTCCAGGGCCAGGATCACCGCGGGCAGGTCGGCCGCGGGGTCGGCGTGGGCCAGCGAACCGCCGATCGTGCCGCGGTGGCGGACCTGCGGGTCGCCGACTTGCCCGGCAGCATGGGCGAGCAGCGGCAGTTCGCTGGCCAGCAGGCTGGACCGGGCCAGGTCATGATAGGTCGTGAGCGTCCCCACCGCGATGTGGCCGTCATCGTCGCGGATGTAGGAAAACTCCGGGAGCCGGCCGATGTCCACCAGGATCTCGGGCACGGCCAGGCGCAACTTCATCAGCGGGAGCAGCGAATGCCCGCCCGCCAGGAACTTCGCGTCATCACCATGCTGGGCCGCCAGGTCCAGGGCCTCATCCACCGACCAGGCCCGCTTGTAGCTGAAAGATGCGGGGATCACCGCGTCACCTCCGCACCCGCCTCGGCCGCGGCGAGCACGGCGCGGACGATGTTGTGGTAGCCGGTGCACCGGCACAGGTTGCCCTCCAGGCCGGACCTGACCTGTTCCTCGGTGGGCGCCGGGTTCTCCCGCAGCAGCGAGACGGCCGCCATCACCATGCCCGGGGTGCAGAACCCGCATTGCAGCCCGTGCTCGGCGTGGAAAGCGCGCTGCATGGGATGCAGTTCGCCGTCGGAGCCGGCCAGCCCCTCGACCGTCACGACTTCACAGCCGTCCGCCTGGGCGGCGAGCACGGTGCACGATTTCACCGACTGCCCATCGAGCAGGACCGTGCATGCCCCGCAGGAACTCGTGTCGCAGCCGATGTTGGTCGCGGTGAGGCCGGCCACGTCGCGCACGAAATGCACGAGCAGGGTCCGGTCCTCCACCTCGGCCGCGACCTGCCTGCCGTTGACCGTCACGGTGAGCTTCACTGGCTCGCCCTCGCTTCGCTGATCGCGGTCCAAACCCGCATCGGTGTGGCCGGCATGTCGATGTGCCGGACGCCGAGGTGGCTGAGCGCGTCAATGACGGCACTCTGCATGGCCGGGGTGGCGCCGATCGTCCCGGCCTCGCCGATCCCCTTGGCCCCCAGCGGGTTGACGGTGGCCGGCGTCTCGCTCACCAGCAGTTCGAAGCTCGGCAGTTCTGCGGCGGTGATGGCGGCGTAATCCACCAGTGTGCCGGTCAGCNNNCATCTCCTCCAGCAGCGCCTGCGCCACTCCCTGGGCGATGCCGCCGTGCCGCTGGCCCTCGGTCAGTACCGGGTTGAGCACCGTTCCCGCGTCGTCCACCGTCACATGCCGGACCAGGGTGACCTTGCCGGTCTCGGTGTCGACCTCGGCGACCGCCACGTGGGAGCCGAACGGGAACGTCGGCGCCCCGTCGGTGTAGTGGACGAAGGCGGTCAGGCCCTCGGCCCCGGCGTGGCTGGCCACATCAGCCCAGGTCCGGCTGGAGCCCGGGTCGCCGCGGACCTGCCAGCGCCCGGTGTCGGTGTCGAGTTCCAGGTCGGCCTCGCTGGCCTCCATCAGGTCCGCCGCCAGCTTGCGGGCCTGCTCCTTAACCTCCAGATTGGGCCGGTGCACGGCAACCCCGCCGAGCTGCAGTGACCGTGACGCGTACGTGCCGGTGCCCAGCGGGATCTCGTCGGTGTCACCGTGCTTCACGGTGACCTTGTCCATCGGGATACCCAGGTCGGCCTCGACGATCATGGCCCACGCCGTGTGGTGGCCCTGCCCGTGCGCGGAACTGCCCGTATAGACCATGGCAGTGCCGTCATCGTGCACCTCCACCCGCGCCGTCTCACCGCCCTCCGCGTCCGCCGCGGTGATCTCCACGTAACTGGACACCCCGATGCCGAGCTGGACCACGTCGCCGCGCCCGCGGCGGCGTGCCTGCTCGGCCCGCAGGTCAGCGTAGCCCGCGCCGGCCAGCACCTTGTCCAGCCCGCCGACGTAGTCCCCGGTGTCGTAGACCGCCCCGGTGGGGGTGTGGTACGGGAATTTGTCCGACGGCACCAGGTTCTTGCGCCGCACGTCGGCCGGGTCCATGCCGATCTCGGCCGCGAACAGGTCCATCGCCCGCTCGATCGCGGCCGTGGCCTCGGGCCGCCCGGCGCCGCGGTAGGCGGAGATCGGCGTCGTGTTGGTCACCACCACCCGGTACCCGGCCTCGACGTGAGCGATGTCGTAGGGCCCGGCCGCCATCAGATTGGTGAGGGTGGGCAGGAAGCCGCCCATCCGTGAGTAGGCCCCGGTGTCCTGAACGACATCGAGCCGGTAGGCGAGCACCCGCCCGTCCCTGGTCCCGCCGATCCTGACGGCTTGCCGCTGGGCGCGCCCGTGCGTCATCCCGGTCAGGTTCTCGCTGCGTGTCTCCACCCAGCGCAGGGCCCGTCCGGTGTGCCTGGCCGCCCAGGCGACGATGATGGCGTCCCGGTCGAGGCCGACCTTGGCCCCGAACCCGCCGCCCACGTCCGGGGCGACCACCCGGATGGTGCGTGGGTCGAGGCCGAACGCACCGGCCAGGATGAACCGGCTGATCTGCGCGTTCTGGGTGCTCACCCATACCGTCAGCTTGCCGTCCACCCAGCGCAGGCCGGCGCGACCCGCTGGTTCACGATCTCCCGCTCGACCACGACGTCACAGCCGTCGAACGCCAAGTCGCCCGCGGGATGAGCCACGGGGACGTTCGAGCCCGCGTCGGGGAACAGCAGTGTCCCGCCCGCCAGCGCGGCATCGATGCCCACGACCGCGGGCAATGGCTCATAGTCCACCGTGACCAGTTCTGCGGCGTCCTCGCCCTGGTAGCTGCCATCGGTGAGCACGATGGCCACTGGCTCGCCCACGAACCGCACCTTGTCCACCGCCAGCAGTGGCTCCTGCCACAGTCCGCCGAGCGGCAGGGGAGCGGCTTCGCTGCCCGGGGGCGGGCCGCCCTCCGGTGGTGGCGGCGGCGGCGGTATGTCGTTGATGTCCCGGTAGGTCAGCACGGCGACCACGCCCGGCGCGTCACGCGCGGCGGAGGCGTCGATGCCGGTGATCCGTGCGTGGGCCATGGGACTGCGCACGAACGTGACCCGCGCCGCCCCGGCCAGTTCCGGCACCCGCACGTCGTCGACGTAGGTGCCGCCCGCGGTCAGCAACCGCGGGTCTTCGGTGCGCACCACCCGGGTGCCGAGGATGCTCACATGGTCTCCCTTGACTTCGATCCCCCGACCTCACCCGACCGTACCCGTCGACGACCCGCAATGCGATCTTCTCGCAGTTCCCGCGGTGCGCTCAGCATGCAGCAGCGGCCTGTAGTTGGCATCGGCATATGTCACAAGCTCCCCGGTATGCCGTTGTGTCACGGCCACGACCAGACGCGCCCGGTCAGCTCACGGCGGCCAGGAGCGGGCCCAGCGCGGCCGCGTCACCGCGCGCCGCGGTCAGTACGACGCCGTTGACCAGCGGGCGGCTCTCCCGCAGCAGGCCCAGGGAAAGGTCGAGGCCCGTCTCGCGCGCCGCGCGCCGGCCAGCACGTTCCATCGCGCGGAGCGTACCCGCGGGAATGCTCACCTCCGGCACCTCATGCGCCAGGTAGTCGGCCTCCTCGAAACTGCGCAGCGGCGAAACCGACAGCAGGACCGGCACTCGGGTGTCCGCGAGCGCCTCGACCATGAGGCGCAGCGTGTCCAGTTCATAGACCGGCCGGGTGACGAGGAAGTTCGCTCCCGCCTGCACGTCGCCCCTGGCCCGGGCGATCTCCGCCTTGGCGTCCTGCGCACCCGGGTTGATACGGGCCCCGATGCAGAAGGATGTTTTCGTGGTCAGCGGCAAACCGTCAAAGTCACGGCCGGCGTTCAGGCCCGCGAGCAGAGCGACGAGGCCGAGCGAGTCGACCTCCCAGATCCCGTCCACAGCCGGGTAATCGCCAAGCACCGGCGGGTTCCCCGCCTCGCAGATAACGCCACGGACGCCGAGGGCGTGGGCACCGAGCACGTCCGCCTGGAGCGTCATGATGGTCTTGTCCCACGTCGTCATCGTGACGATCGCCTCGACCCCGGCGTGCTGCTGCAGGTGGAGCGCCATGCCGAGGGAGTCGCGGTGGGCGCGCGGGTTCTCTGGCGCGGTAACCGCGAACAGCCCCACGCCCTGGTCACGCAGGGCGATCACGGCGTCCGTGGTCTGGCCGACGGCGCCGTCGGCCGGGACGGGGATCTCGGCCACGATGACGAAACTGCGCCGGGCGAGCCGGGCGGCCAGGACGCCCGTGGCGGCGTCCGGCTGATCCCGCGTCTGCGTTCTTGGTGTATGCGGCTGCGCGGTGGCCCGGATGCCCGACGCCCGCAGGTCAGCCAGGCCCGTCACGGCAGCCTCGATATGGGTGGGGGTCGTGCCACAGCACCCTCCGACCAGGGCCGCTCCCGCTTCCGCGAAGCGGCGCAGGTAGCGGGCGAAGTAGCTGCCGTCGATGCTGAACTCGAAACGGCGATGGCCGACCCTGCGCGGCTGACCCGCGTTCGGCTGGGCGCTCACCGGGAGCGAGCTGTACTGAACAAGGTTCTCCACGACGGC
>WNFJ01240143.1_pt1 | contig 11191 bp, 8 predicted proteins | sample 5400461 | NCBI WGS metagenome assembly WNFJ01 (sample SAMN13153349, study PRJNA577476) | soil metagenome | isolation source: 115 cm saprolite on Douglas fir-dominated hillslope | place: USA:California | collected 2013-09-17 | reverse complement strand
ACTTCATTGTCGAGCGAATACGGCAATACATCCGTTCGCGCTCTGCGTGGTACAGATGCCTCCCGATTGCATAGGCACGAACACATGGTTGTTGCTCGGATCCACCGCGATGCTGTGGGAATTGCTGTTGGTGGTGACGTTCTGCAGCCAGGTGTTGCTCTTGGCGTCGATGACGCCCAGCACCGGCCCAGCGGGCATGTCGCGGGCTGCAAGGTACCACCTTTGGTCGCCAGCGTTGAACCAAGCCTCGTCCACGCCCCCTACCGTGGTGATAGTGGCGAGGATCGCCCCGGTGCTGCCGTTGATCACGTACTCGTTGGGCGGGAAAGTCACGCCATCGTGGTCGGCGCAGGTTACCAGGAAGTTGTTGCCAGGGCCTTGAACGATGCCGCTGGGCATGCAGTTTTTGACGAGGAAACTGTTGACCACAACCGGACCGTTCGGGTTTCCGATTCTGGGATCGATTTCGTCGATGGTCCCAGTGGTCAGGTCGGGAGTGAGAGTATTGGGGACAGCATTGGCATTGGCAACCAGGAAATGGCCGGTGTTGGGGTTGAAAGCAGAACCGCCAATCCCGGCGGGCGAGAGAGCTCCGTTGCAATTTCCGGCTAGGACCGTTTGGTTGCAGAACACCCCGGCGCTGGTAATGATCGGGCCGTGATGGCAGGGCACGTTCTTGCCGCCGGTCGCGACACTGGCAGTTCCGGAGACGCCCGAAGGAGCGGTGGTAGAGGGATCAGGGCAGGGGAAGTTTGTCTGATTGTCCACCGGGACAGTGCCTATGTTCACAGGTGCTCCATCGTAGTAGATCTGGCCCAGAATGCAGGTGGGGAAGTTCCCGGGGCCATAAGGAGCGGCCGGAGTGGCAGGCAAGCAGTGGCCGGTGCGGGCCACCACGGCGGACATGTCGATCAGCGTCACGAAGGGGAATCCAGGATCGCCGTTGGCCACCAGCAGGATCTTGTCCTTTTCGTCCCAGGACATTTCGTCGGCGCGGAGGTCCGCGCAGGTCGCGTCGGAAAACGCGCGCCCATTGGCTGAGGCGATGCAGGGCGCGATGCCGGCCACGCCGCTGTCATACTGCGGAGACTGGCCGGTAGGAACAACGGCAATCACCGTTGGTATGGGCTTCACGGTCATGTCGAACACTACGACGCTGCTGCTGCCGTTAGCGATAAACAGGGTGTTGCCGTCGGCGGTAATAGCTTCCCCGTCAGGCGCCGACAACGGGTTCACGCCGTTAGCCCGAGCCGCGCAGCATTGGGCGCCCGGAAACCCGCCAAAATTACCATCAGCTCCAAAGCCAGGAATCGAGAAGGTCCCGGTTCTGCACCCGAATCTTGTGAAATTAGTGCCGCCGGTCGCGTCAAGCAGCGGTGGAATGCTGTTAATAGTGCCATTAGGGAACGTGGCACATGGACTGGCGTTGAATCCTGCCTGAGCCACCGAATTGTCGCCACCGATGGTGTTGACGGCGATGTTGGTGTTGGTATCCACCACCACCACGTCCAGGCCGATGCGGTCGGAGACGAAAAACAGATGATGCACCGGGTCCACCACGCTTATATCGAAGGAGTTAAACGGTCCGCCCGGCTCACCTGTTGGATTGTGCTCCGGTACCGGAATGATATTGATGACCGCGTAGCTGCCGTTGACGGTGGTACCGCAGGTGGGACATCCCGCCGGCGACGAGCAACCACCCACGACCAGAAACAGCACAAGAAGAAGAAAAATCGGATTCCTGAATCGCATCGTATGCCTCCTTACGATTTTTCCTGACCGGCCGCGATTATTAAGATGCCGTGCGGCCCTCTCAACCCGGCACACTTTCGCTACTCCGTCTAAAACCTGAACTGGAGCCTCTGCAGCGCGACAAAGTAGTTCTGCGGCAGCGCCCCGGTGTTAATGCTGACCTGCTGCAGCCGGTCAACGCCCAGATTGACCTGGTACTTCACCCAGTAGTTGAGATACCAGTTAAAGCCGAAGGTGTAGGCGTCGGTCCAATTGTTGAACGTGGTCACAAACTCCGGCGTGAAATTATTAGGAAGGTTTGCGCCCGGCGACTTGGCCTGGATCCTGTCGTACCGGAAAGCCAGTTCCATAGCGCCCCATCCCAATGCTGAGCTGGGAGTAGCTTCGGGGCCAAGCAGGGCATTCTTCACCTTGGGCACCGTATTCCATGCTTTGGATTCACCGGTCAGCAGGTACGTGGCCTGGAGGTATCCCGCTTTGGCCCGGACCCCGGGCAGAGTGACGAAGCCTATCCCGCCAGCTGTCGACGAGCCGATGCCTTCACGCGCCTGCAGAAGTTGATTGTATTCCCCGGCAACACTCATCGGTCCGTGCGACCAATAGAACTCGCCTTCGTACCTCTCTACGTTGCCATTAACCCGGAACGTTGGGAAGAATTGGAAGGCGGTATCGGGCGTAGTGGCGGCGAAGCTGAGTTCATTGGAGAGGCCCCGGGTCTTTCCGTATCCGATGGAGCCGCCGAAGTAAAGTCCCTGAAACAGACTGTCCTTCTTGTTCTTCCAGAGGTTGAAGCGGAGCCGTCCGATGATATCCGGCCAGTTTTGCGTGTTATTGGCCAAGAGGCCCCTTTGGTTGAATGCTCCTACCCAGTACTGCACGGCGCCACCGTAAACGTTAATGTCGCCGTGCAAAGTGGCGCCGGGGCTGCGGAAGGCTGAAGCGGCCGAGGGGTAAAGGAGTGAGGCCAGCGATCGCTCGACGAAATCGATGTTGGTCACCGCTGACAACTCCTCCTGAGCCCATGGCACTTTGTACTGGCCAACCTGCACCTGGAACTCGGGAAACGGCTTGACGTTGAGGAAACCGTCGCGCAAGACCAGCCCGTTGGTGGCCGCGGTGTCGGCCAGGATGGCAAAGTCGTAGTACTTGCCGTAGTTGCCCTGGAACCCAAAACGGGCGCGGCGAATCACGAACGTGTCCGCCGGCGCACCGTCGCCGTTGAAGGCGCGATAGTCAGTCTGGATGTATCCATACGGTTGAATCTGGAATTTGCCGTCGGCGCTCTTGATGTAAAAGTGCTCGTTGCTCCACCCCGCGGTTATTGCAGGTCCGGCTTCTTTCTTTTCAGCCGGCTTGGGAGACGGCGTCGCTTGCGCGGCCGCGGCTGTTCCGCCTTGCACCAGCGCGGCGTTCAGCAGTTGCGGACTCTCCGCCGCCTGGGCAGTCGCTGAAACCGACTGTGTTTTGGCATCGACCAGCTGTTGCACCAGCGCCTTGAGCTGCTCGATGGTCTGGCGCTGCCCAGCCACTTCCTGGCGCAGCTGGTCAACTTCCTGCTTGGTTGCGCTCCCCGAGGGCGAGGCAGCCGCCTTGTCCGCGGGTTCCGTGCTCTGGGCACAAACGAACGAACCCGGTAGCGCCAAAAACGTGATAAGCAGAAGAAATGATGTGAGCGAGCGCATGTTTTTTCTCCCCGAATGATTTGCGACTACGTTAATCCAGCTCCCGCAACAGCAAGCCGAAAGCCGGATGGCAACTTTCTCGTTAACTGCGGCCAGAATCTTTGGTCTTTGGTCTGAAGACCAGACCATTTCGTTCTTGTGATCCAGCCTCTGCAGGAGACTGCTCAAGTTTGCTGGCCCGTCTAGCGAGATAGAGCAGCCGCCAAGAAATGCGCGCACGAACTAGATCAAAGCAAGACGGTAAACTGTTGGACTTTGCGTTCGTTACGCACTCGGCCACGAATGCCGCGGCGGAGGGCGGCGATCAAGATTGGACCAAGCCAGTTCCGGCGATGCATCGTAAGGCTCCGGATGAGCGTTCGCTCGTATGGATTGCTGGGTGAGGATCGGGATCGCCCGGACAAAGCAGTCCGCTTTGGCTGCGTCAGCCAGCCCTGCTTTCACCTTGGTGGTCTGACAAAGAGCAGGATTGCTGAGCAGATCGTCGCTCATCGAGATGACGGGAAATAAGAAAGCAACTACGCAGACCAGTGCGATTAGGGCCGAAAAATCGCGGTCCCGGCGGGGCATGCAGAGAGCATAGGCCCCCCACCACACAAACGAGAGCAGTGCTAGAACCAGCCAGACGAGATTGAGTGCAAGCTCCATCTCAGGGTTCCCGGCGCGAGAGCATATACAAGCCGGCACGCTAAAGCAAGCAATTTTCTTCTTATCTCTGACCTTGGCTCCGTGAGCCAGGGCAGGTCGCCTTCCGCCCCTACGGGACGATCGGGCGGGATCGACCCGAAGGGCTGGCAATTCCGAGCCAAAAACATGGTCTGGAGTCTGGCGCGAATGCCCGGCCTCAGGGGACCTAAGGTGAGACTGACCGATCTGCACAAAGAAGCTGCGGTGCTTAGGTTTCTTGTTGAAAAGTGCTTGACGGGAGGAATAAACTACCTATAATTCATGGTCCGGTTAGCGGACCACTTCGGGGGACTGATGCAAGCCGCGACCAAGCCCGAGTTTGAGGCGATCCGCAAAAACCGGGTTCACGAAGAAGTCGCCAGGCAAATCGAGCGGCTGATTCTGGAAGAGCTGAACCCTGGAGACAAACTGCCCGCGGAGCGCGAGCTCGCGGAAATGTTAGGCGTCAGCCGCAGCTCCATACGTGACGCGATTCGTCGTTTGGAGCTGATGGGCCTGGTGCTGCCGCGGCAGGGCGCAGGAACCGTGGTCCAGGAGATTCCGCCGGAGGCGCTGGTTACCCCGCTCTCCAACGTGATCGCGAACAAGCGGCAGTTGGTGGGGGAACTGTTGGATTTCCGCAAGATGTTGGAACCGCCGCTGGCCGCGCGAGCCGCCCAACATGCGTCCCCGGGAGAAATTGCGGAAATGGACGAGATTCTCAGTCGGCAAGGCAAGAAAGTTCGCCGAGGCGAGGCCGCCATCGAGGAGGATTCCGAGTTTCACTACAGCATTGCCATGGCGTCGGGCAACAGCGTAGTCCTGAAAGTGCTGGACGTAGTCATGGACATGCTCCGAGAGACTCGGGCCCGTTCTTTGCAAACGGAAGGCCGTCCGCAGAAGTCGTTTGCCGGTCACCGGCGGATACTGGCAGCGATCAAGCGTGGCGATGCCGAGGCGGCGGAAGCGGCGATGCGTCAACATATCGAAGACGTTCAGAAGATGGTGCTCAACAAGCTCTAGACAACAACGGAGGTCGTTTCCATGGGCCGGCTATTTGCCATTGAGATTATCTATCGCGGGATCTACCAGAAGACTCTGGCCAAGAACATCAGCCGCGGCATCGTGCTGGCGGCGCACAAAGAAGGCAAGCCCGGCATCTCGTTCGGCCGCTATGGCGATAGCCCGGAACGCAACGGCATCCCCGCCAAGAGCTTCGCCATCGTCGCCACCGACGATGTCACTCTGGAAGAAGGCATGGCCAAGTACGAGCCCAAGGAAGTCGATATCACCATCGCCGTCGACGACACTCTGTGCAAGGGCGTGGAATCGTGGGCCTGGTACGGGCTACAGCCGGTCAATCGTCTGCTCAAGCCGGGCGGGACGCTGATTGTCACCTCGATGGAAGGCCCGGATGAAATCGTTGCCATGTGCCATCGCAAGGAAGCGCCGTATCAGCTGGGCATTCTGAAGGGCACACCGAGCTTCTCCGGTTTGTGGGTGTACAAGGAAGACCACACCGACGTCCGCATCCTCGGCGCCATCGGCAAGGTTCTACCTGAATTATTCAGCGTGAAGTCAGTCCAGGCCGCGATCATGGACGAGTGGAAGGACCAGGTAAAGGCAACGTCTGCGGCCAAAGCGCACGAACGCTTTTCTTCCGTCACGGTGCAGCCGAGCCAGGGCAATCCTGAAACTCCTTACAAGTTCGATTTCCCCAAGTGGCACGAGATGGGCGAAGGCATCGCCATCCCCAGCATTCCCGCGGGGAAAGCCATTGAAGACCCGACCAGCCATGCCAAAGGCGGATACCGGCCGGATCGCAATCCCACATTCAAGAAGTACACCACGCGCACCATGCGACCCGTCGTCAACTTCGATACTTGTATCAAGTGCACGCTGTGCTGGCTGCAGTGCCCGGATTCCTGCTTTGACGTCACGCCGGAAGGTCTCTATGACGCCAACATGCAGGCTTGCTGCGGCTGCGGCGTGTGCGAAGCCGTTTGCCCGGTGAAGGAATGCGTCATCATGGTGAACGAAACCGAATTCAAAGACAACGCCAGCCAGTGGGAAGCCTGGCGCAAAGATCAGAAAGGCTACGAAGCCTGGCTGCAGGACAAGATCAAGTCGAAGCCAGACCGCTCTCACGGCTTCCGCTACAAAGGGCAGTATGAAGAGCAGGTCCCGGAGATGCTGGAGATCGCTCGCGAGGGATAACAACGATCAACGACTCCACCACGGAGACCACGGAGGAAGGTTGTCATGGCGATAGCCACAGTCATTGAAGAACAGCGCAAGACCGAAGAAACCGCGCTTATCACCGGGAGCGAAGCTATCGCTGTCGCGTGCAAGCTGGCGGACGTTGATGTGGTCACCGCCTACCCGATCCGGCCCTACGACACGGTGATGCAGTACGTCTGCAAGCTGGTGGCGAATGGCGAACTGGATTGCGAATACATCGTCGCCGAGGGCGAGCACTCGCAGTTTGAAATTGTAAAGCACGCTTCCGCTTGTGGCGCACGCGTGTTCTGCGGCTCAAGCGGCGTGGGCTGGATGTACGCCATGGAAGCTCTCACTGTGACACCGGCTCTCCGCATTCCCATGGTGGCCATGGTCGGCAACCGCGCGCTCGACGATCCCGGCGCCTTCGGCGTGGAGCACAACGACGCCTTAACCGTCCGTGATCTCGGCTGGCAGCTAGTGTGGGTCGACAGCGCGCAGGAAGCACTCGACACCGCGCTGATTGCCTACCGTGTCGCCGAAGATCGCCGCGTCTTTTTGCCCTGCGCTATTAGCTGCGACGGCGCCTTCCTGACGCACTCGCAAGCGCTGGTCAAGATTCCAACGCAGGAACAGGTCAACAAATTCCTGCCTCCCTATGATCGTAAAGAGCTGTTGCTCCATCCGGATAATCCCATCACCGTCGCGCCTCAGGGCAACGAAGACTGGGTGATGGAAATCCGCCGCCAGAACTATGCGGCCATGGAGCGCAGCTACAGCGTGTTGAAAGAAGCTTATGCCGAGTTCGAGCGCATCTTTGGACGGTCCTATGGCAACCCGTTCTTCGAGGAATACATGACCGAAGACGCCGACATTGTGCTGATGGGCATGGGCACACTCTCCACGCCGGTGAAAGTCGCTATCCGGCACATGCGCGAGCGGGGAAAGAAAGTCGGTTTCGTGCGCATGCGCTGGTTCCGGCCGTTTGCCGCGGAAGAGCTGGCCAAGTGCCTGAGCCGCTTCCAGGCGATCGGAGTTATCGATCGCGATTATTCGTTCGGCTCGCCCTACATGAGCGGCGTCGTCACCAACGAGGTCCGCACCGCGCTCTATTCCGCGCCGGGCAAGAAACCACCGGTGCTGGGCTTCATCGCCGGCCTGGGTGGACGCGAGGTGACGGTTCCCGATGTAGAAAAAATAACCGAATCCGTCTATCAAGCCGCAGCCGGCAAATCGCAACCGTTGACGCAATGGATCGGCTTGCGTGAGTAACATCGGGCGGGCCCAGTGGCGTTGCCCGGCTAACAGATTTCGCTGATGCCGTTTTGAGCATCAGAAAGGATAAGAGGAAGCCATGGCTACCTTCGTACAGATCGACCCGACGCAGAAACTCGATCCGTTTAAGTCCGTCAAGAAGCTCCCGCTGGAGGAGTTCTTCACGTCCGGTCACCGGACCTGCCAGGGTTGCGAATCAGCTCTGCTCATGAAGATGATGGCCAAAGCTGCCGGCCCGCGTAGCATCGTGCTGGGCAGCACCGGCTGCATGTATGTGGCCAACACCACGTACTACAGCACCTCCTGGGTAGTGCCGTGGATGCACACGCAGCTCGGCAGCAGTGGCTCGGCGGCTCTAGGCACGGCCGCAGCGCTGAAGGTCCTGATGCGCAAGGGCAAGATGAAGAACGAGCCCATCAACGTGATCGCCTTCTGCGGCGACGGCGGCGGCGCCGACATGGGTGTGGGCGCGATCTCGGCCACCCTGACCCATCCCGACTACAACCTCCTCATCTTGATGTACGACAACGAGTCGTATGCCAACACCGATATTCAGCTCTCCGGCAGCACACCCTGGGGCGCGAATACCACGTTCAGCAGTCCCGGCAAAGTCAAGCGGATCATGCACCATCGCTGGAAAAAGAACATGGCGGGCATGATGGCTGCCGGCCATCCCGAGTGCAAATACGTTGCGACTGTCTGTATGTCTTACGGGCTGCACGGCATGAACTCGATGCGCAAGGCGCTGTCTATCGGCGGGCCAACGTTCATCCACTCTCTCGATCCGTGCCCCAAGGGCTGGGACTACGATCCTTACCAGTCGCATGAGATGGGAGAGCTGGCAGTCAACACCGGGGTCTGGCCGCTCTATGAAGTTGAAAACGGAACGTTGCGGCTCACGGGACGCACGGAACAAATTGCGGCAGGCCGCATTCGCCGGCTGCCGGTGCGTGAGTATCTGACGAGGCAGGGAAGGTTTGCTCACTTTACCAAGGACGATATCGATTACTTCCAGAGCAAGATCGACGACATGTGGACGAAGTGGCTGATTCCGGGCGTGATCCCGTTCCGGAAAGACCTGGAGGCCGACAAACCGCCCGCCGCATAGGGGCATGGCGGCACGCGCGGTTGTGCGCGCCGGAGAGACGGGTCAAGAAAGACCGACAGAAAGGCTGTTGCCAGTACGCCCTTTACGGGCTATATTGCATGCCCCTAACTGAGGAGGCATTTATGGCAGAACCAACGGCCCCTGCAGTTTCCGAGGCTCGGGTACCTAATCGCTGGATCATTCTGACCGCCAGCATTATCAGCATGGTGGCGGTGGCGAACTTCCAATATGGCTGGACGCTCTTCGTCCTGCCGCTGCAAAAACATCTCAACCAAACCGCGGCCCTCATCTCGGTCACCTTTACTGTCTTCGTTCTCTTGGAGACGTGGTTGGTGCCGTTCGAGGGCTGGCTGGTGGATAAGTTCGGCCCCCGGTGGCTAGTGATGCTGGGAGGAGTTTTGGCAGGGCTGGGTTGGGTGGGAAGCGGCTACGCCGAGTCCCTGACAGCTCTCTATCTCTCGTATGCGGTTTCCGGCATCGGCGCCGGGATCGTTTATGGGACGGCCGTCGGAAGCGCTCTGAAGTGGTTCCCCGAGCATCGCGGGCTGGCTGCAGGACTCACAGCCGCCGGCTTCGGCGCGGGATCGGCGCTGACGGTTGCGCCAATCGCTAACATGATCAACCCCCCCGGACAGCCGCCCGGTTCCGGCTATCAGCACACGTTCATCGTATGGGGAATCATTCAGGGAGCGATGGTTGTGGTTGCAGCTCTGTTCCTCAAAGCTCCGCCGGCCGGCTGGTTGCCAAAGACCTGGCGCACCGTCGGCAGCGAGGAAGTAAGAACTCGCCAGACGGCGGTATCGTTCACCTCTGCGGAAATGGCCGCGACGCCGCATTTCTGGCTGATGTATGTGATGATGGCCATGGTCGCCACCGGCGGCCTGATGGCGACTGCCCAACTGGCGCCCATGGCCCGCTCCTTCGGCGTGGACCGTACCAGCGTGAAGCTTCTGTTCTGGATGGTTCCCGCCCTGACCTTCGCCCTGCAAGCCGACCGCGTGATCAACGGGCTCTGCCGGCCGTTCTGGGGCTGGGTTTCCGACCACATCGGACGTGAGAAGACCATGACCATGGCCTTCGGCCTGGAAGCCGTGGCCATCTTCTGTCTGCTCAGCTTTGCGCAGAATCCGTTGATGTTTGTTCTCTTCAGCGCTTTCACTTTCTTTGGTTGGGCAGAGATCTTCTCGCTGTTCCCGGCACTGTGCGGTGATTTCTTCGGGCGCAAGCACGCAACCGCCAACTACGGCTATCTCTACACGGCCAAAGGGACCTCTTCCATGTTCGTGCCGATCGGATCGGCACTGGCCGCCACCACGGTTGTCGGCAGGACCTTTGACTTCCGGGCGGACATTCTGTTGGTTGTGGGCGCGCTACTTGTAATGTTCACCGTATTTCTGGCTCCAACGGTGTTCCACGTAAAGCTAAACGGCGCTGCTCGGGCCACTCTGCTGAGCATAGCTGCAGTGCTGGTTACCTACGGCATCGTTGTCACCGTGCTTCCTGCCAGAGTTTGGACGCCATTTAGCGCAAGTTTCACGATGCCTCAAGTTGGCTGGAAGGGCGTATTCAGCGTCGCGATTGTCTTCGACCTAGCCGCGGCACTGCTGGCGTTCTTTGTTCTAAGGAAGATGAAAGCGCCGGTGCTTTCCGCCGAGCAAACACAGAGAGGAAAAGTGCCTGCAGGGGCCGTTCCTGGAGCGGCCTAGGCGCGCTCAAATCTGCAAGATTGCCAGGGCTCCCTTTTCTCAGGGAAAGGGAGCCTTTCTTGTGCGCCAATCCACGGGTCTGCAAGGCTACAGGCGTGGCTGAAATCGGCCAGCAAGGATGGTGATTTTCGATCAGCCGGCACCGCCACGTCGAGTTTCAAATAACCAAGTTGCTGAAAACAAGAGACGAGCCTGTCATTGTGCCTGGCACCAAACGTGCCTAGAATGTGCTCGGGAAGTTTCGTCTCACACTTTCGTCGGAGGCCGTTCCATATGTGGCAAGAAGCTGTACGGAACAAACTTGGCGCCCTCGTTCTTGTGGGGCTCTGCGTGGTTGCGGGCTCGCTTCGCGCGTCTTGCCAATCGAACTCCACCCACGAAGACGGTTCGCAAAGTACGAACAAAACGGACGCTCATTCGACGCATGCAGATGCCAAGCCATCAGCCGATCAGCCTGCTCAAACCTCCAAAGCGAGCGCCGCGGAGAAGCCGTCGAAGGGAAAGCCCCACATGCATCTGGGAACTGTCACGGTGGGCGCAAGCTACACTCGACTCCCCGCCGGGCTCTTAGCCGGCCCGTATTGGGGATATGGTTTCTACCCCTACGATCTTTTCTTCTACGACCCTTTTTACAGCTCGTCTTTCTCCGAACCGAGTCCGATCGGATTCGTTGATCGTCCGGACAAGGGTGAGGTGCTTCTGGAAGCAAAACCCGGCTCGGCTTCGGTTTATCTAAATGATGCCTACGCCGGCACCGCGGGCAAGCTCAAACATTTCTGGCT
>WNFJ01134199.1_pt1 | contig 11191 bp, 8 predicted proteins | sample 5400461 | NCBI WGS metagenome assembly WNFJ01 (sample SAMN13153349, study PRJNA577476) | soil metagenome | isolation source: 115 cm saprolite on Douglas fir-dominated hillslope | place: USA:California | collected 2013-09-17 | reverse complement strand
GGGCATCGAGCTCACGCCCTACGGATCGTGGACGCTCAAAAAGCGTAGGAAGCAGCGCGGCGCCGAGCCCGACGAATGCTACATCTTCGGGACCGAGCCACGAGACCAACCTCAGCTCGCCATCGAGGTCGAATGGACGCGCGCTGGTCTGAACAAGCTCGACGTTTACTGCAAGCTCGGCGTCGCTGAGGTCTGGTACTGGCGCAAGGGCATCGTCGAAGTTCACCGCTTGCGCGGAGACGTCTACGAACGTGCCCCCACGAGTGCGCTCTTGCCGGATCTCGATTTGGCACTCCTGGCGAGCTTTCTGGATCGAGCGACTCTCACCCAGGCCGTGAACGCCTTCCGAGCCGCCATACAAAAGGGACGATGAGAGCCCGCTAAGAGTCCTCGCTCTGCGTCATCCACCACCGCGCCTCGAGCCAGTCGGACGCGCGGCGAACGAGCTCGCGCGGCGAGAGATCGCCCTCGGCGAGCAGCTCGTCGGCGAAACGCATCCAGGCAGCTTCTTGACGGCGCCCGCGCACGCGGGCGTGGGTGGCGCGCACCCGTCCGAGCAGCGTGGCTCGGTGCGCTCTTTCGAGTTTCGGCACGAGAAGGGGCTGCAATCGCAAGAGGCGCCGGCGCAGCATCGTCGCGTCTTCGGACGAAAGAAGGGTCGACTGGTCGGCCACTTCCTCGAGAAGTTCTTTGGATTCAGAGCGCAGCGTATCGAGCACGTCGGGAGTGATGGCCATCACGACGCAGGCGCGCGGCAGGGCGCCGCCACAATAGAACGAGAGCGATCGCAGCGCCGTTCGCCGCTCTGCCCGCGAGACTCCGATCTTGTAAAGATTCTCTGCCTCGTCGATGAGAAGGACAGGTCCGGCGCACTTCTCGAGGCGCTCGAGCAGTTCGATCCACAAAAGCAACCGGCCATAGGCATCGAGGCGGTAGTTGGCTCCGCCGCTCTTGTTCGCCAAGTCGGCGGCGCTCAGAAAGGTGTCGAGTGCCGCGCCGGGCAGCTTCGCCTGCTTGGCGCGATGCAGTGCGCGCGCGGCTGCGCGGGGCGCGTCGCCATCGCCTCGCGCGGCGATCTCCTCGAGCGCGTGCAGCAAGCGGTCGAGCGCTTCTTGTGACCGCGTCCAGGCAAGGAGTCGATCGATCGGCGTGGCGCGTGCCCTCCCCGGCAAGATTCCTCCCTCGAGCATGCGCCGCAGATGTCGCTGTGGGTTGCCGAAGTCCGTATCGAGCCGCTCGAGCGAGAGGCGCAAGACGGGCCGCCGCTCGGCCAGCGCACGCGCGGCCAAATGCAAGAGCAAGTGGGTCTTTCCGGCGCCGTACTCGCCTGTGAGCAGCGCGAACACCGACCCGTCCATGGCCGCGTGCGCGAAGAGCTCGTGAATGGTTCGGTCGATCGCCTCTTGACCGACGGTCATCGAAAGGATCGATTCCACGGGCGGAAGACCCTGGCAGGCCCTGATAAGGGCGCGCAGAGGCGCAGCGGTCGTCGCCTCGGGGCTCATGGGTGCGGCGATTGGCGCAACGTCGAAGTCATCGGGCATCGTCAAGTCGACCAGCGGGCGGTGGGGAGGTGGCGGCGAGGGCGGACCGGGGACGAGCGCCGCACGCATCGCGAGCGGCCGCAGCGAGGCCAGCGAGTGCGTCCCTTCGAAGAGCGCCGTCGATCCGAGGAGCATGATGCGCGCCGCGAACATGCCTCGAGCGCCGTCGGCGTTGTCGACCAGTTCGCGAAGAACCGTGTAGGCGCTCTCCCTTCGCGCGGGCGGCAAGTGCAAGAGCAAGTCGCCATCCCTCACGATGAGCAGGGTGCCGCGGTGGTCAATCACTCGCACCAGTCGCGTGAGTTCCGTCAGTGCCCTCTTGGCGGTGCGCGCGGTCAGCGCCGCGACGACGTGAGCGGCCTCTTGGGCATGCGTCAACTCGGTGCCTTCCAGCCAAGCGAGCAGACGTCGTTTCTCGGAGCGCCCCGGCCCCGCGCTGGCGACGTAGGAACGCGCAAGCGTGATGAGATCTCCAGCGGCAGCCAGCGCTTCGGCTCGCTCATCGAACCGTGCTGTGGCGTGCCGGCCGTGCCGGTCTGCGAAGGCGTCGAGCAGCGCAAACAAGCCGTGCTCGCGCGCTCCACGAGCGCCCGGGACTCGTAGAACGCGCAGCACCTCGCGCAGCAGCGCGTCGAGAGAGTCGAAACTCCGTTCGGCCGCAACGCGAAGCTGTGCTGCCGCGAAACCTCGCCCAAGCGCGCGCTCCTCGAGCTCATCGGCGTAGGCAGCGCCGATGCGGGGTTCGTCCACACGCACGAAGATGACTTCTGCCGACTCGGCGACCGCGAGGTCTTCGATTGCCTGCTCCGTCGAACGGAGCAGCAATTCTCGCCACGCGGACGCGGCCGTCGTCGGTACAGCGGCGGGGCCGGACTCGCGCGTCACGAGAGCTTATCCGAGCACGTGCACGCGTATCGAATTGGTGCTCCCGCTGACTCCAATCGGGGCGCCGAATACGATGACGACGCGTTCGCCGGGCGATCCGTAGCCGGCGGCGAGCAGATCGCCGGTGCACCAGTCAACGAGTTGATCGGTGTCGTGCATCGTCGGCATTTCTCGCGGGACGACGCCCCAGTAGAGCGCGGTTCGCCGGCGCGTCTTGGGATTGGTCGAATACGCGATGATGGGCACGTCGGGCCGGGCGAGGCTCACTGTCATCGCGCTCGACCCGGTCTCGGTGAATGCCACGATGTACTTGGCGCCGATCTCGCGCGCCGTGTTGCATGCGCCGCGCGCCACGGCTTCGGCAACGCTCGCCGCCCGCGAAGTGTACGGGGCATGCTCGAAGAATTGGCTGCTCTCGGCCTCGAGCGCGATGCGGCTCATCATCGAGCAGGCGAGCGTTGGATGATCCCCGGTCGCGGTTTCCCCGGAGAGCATGACGCAGTCGGTGCCCGAGTAGACGGCGTTGGCCACGTCGCTCGCCTCCGCTCGCGTGGGCCGAGTCGATTTGGTCATCGATTGAAGCATCTCGGTAGCGACGATGACCGGCCGCCGAACTCTTCTCGCTACGGCCAAGATTTGTCGCTGAATGACCGGCACACGTTCCGGGGGGAACTCGACTCCCAGGTCCCCGCGCGCCACCATGACCCCGTCGCTCGCGGCGACGATGCTCTCCAGGTTTTCGACAGCGTCGGGCGTCTCTACCTTTGCGACCACCGGGGTAGGCGCACCCCACGCCTTGCAGATCTCGCGGATCTGTTGAATGTCGTCGGCGCGGCGCACGAAGCTCATCGCGATGTAGTCGACGCCGCTCGACAGGCCGAGGACGAGGTCTTCCTTGTCCTTGGCGGTCAGTGCGGAGAGGCGCATCGTCTTGCTAGGGAGATGCACGCCGACGTGGTCGCGCATCCCGCCGCCTTGATCCACTCTCGCCCTTACTCGGTGGCCGTCGACGCCGAGTACGGTGAGCACGAGCCGCCCATCGTCGAACAGAATCCGGTCGCCGACGCGAACGTCCCCGGCGAGCCCCTCGTATTGAATCGGTATGACGCGCTCGTCCGCGGAAGAATCGCCTTCGACGAGAATGACGTCGACGCCCGAGGGCAGATCGAACTTGCGAGGAAAGGTGCCCGTTCGGATCTTGGGCCCGCACAAGTCTTGAAGAACGGCGACCGACTTGCGTTCCAGCTCCGAGGCCTGGCGAAGGCGTGCCAGGCGAGCACTGTGCTCGTCGTGGGTCCCGTGGGAAAAATTGAGGCGCGCGACATCCATTCCGGCGCCGATGAGCGCCCGCAAACCTTCGAGGGAATCGCACGCGGGGCCCAGCGTGCAAACGAGCTTCGCGCGTCGCAAAGAGGACATGGGGGACAGAGGATAGCCGGGCGAGGGGTGAGGTTGAAGTTTTCGAGAGCTTTGCCCTTGATGAGGTCTCGCCATCGACGCTACTACACGAGAGCTCAGAAGCATGGTGATTTTCGTTGTCCCTCGAGCGCGATCCGTCCGGCCAACTTAGACTCGGGGGCGCTCTTCTGGCCGACGTCGCGCAAGAGGTCGGCACGCCCACGTATGCCTACGATCTCGAGGCGGTGGCCGCTGAAGCCCGTGAAATGCGTACCGCGTTCGAGGGAGGCGCGCACCTTATCGCCTATGCTGTCAAAGCGAACAGCGCGGGGCCGATCGTTCGAGCGGTCGCTGGCGAAGGCTGTGGTGCGGACGTCGTGAGCGGTGGCGAGCTGCTTGTCGCTCTAGGGTGCGGGATTCCGCCCGAGCGCATCGTCTACAGCGGCGTGGCCAAGGGGGACGACGAGATCGATCGCGCCCTGGCGTGCGGGGAGCGCGGCATTGGCGCCCTGCAGGTCGAGAGTATGGAGGAGATCGACCGCGTGGAGGCGCGCGCGCGGGCGTTAGGTCGCCGGGCGCGTGTGAGCGCGCGCGTCAACCCCGGCATCGACGTTACGGTCGAGACGCATGTCCACATCGCAACGGGCCACGACGCGGCGAAATTCGGTGTTTCCCGCGATGACGTAGCCCTCGCAGCGCGGCGTGTCGAGTCATCGCAGCACCTGGAGCTTGTCGGGATTTCGGCCCACGCGGGCTCTCAGCTCTCGGGCATCGGCCGGTACATCGAGTTGGCGCGCGTCGTTTTTGGCATCGCGGGAGACCTGCGCCGGGACGGTCGCGGGCAGGCGCTTGCGTTCGTCGATACTGGGGGAGGATTCGGGATTGATTACGGAGCGCCACCGCCCCGCCGGAACATCGTCGCGGAGCCTGACGGTCGGTCCCCGAGGCTGCCCCGGCCGGCGGACTTCATTCGTGCTGCCCGCGCCGAGCAGCTTAGATCGGGGCTGGGCGATCTGGCGCTTTGCGTCGAACCAGGGCGTTCGCTCGTCGCCCCTCACGGCGTCCTTCTGGCGCGCGTCGTTCAAACGAAGGTCACACGCACGACGCGATGGGTCATGATCGACGCAGGCATGAACGATTTGCTGCGTCCGGCGCTTTACCAAGCGCGCCATCGCGTTGTTCCGCTCGATCGCGAGGTCGATCCTGCACACGGATTGACGTGGCGCGTCGTCGGTCCGGTGTGCGAGAGCAGTGACGACTTCGGCGAGCACCCTCTACCGCCCGATCCGCCCACCGCTGTGGCGATCCTCGATGCCGGCGCTTACGGCTACACGATGGCCAGCACGTACAACGGGCGCCCGCTGCCCGCGGAAGCTTTCCTTCGCGGGGGGACCATCGCCGGTCGAACGCAGCGCGTCAACATCGAGAGCTGGGCATCCGAGCGCATCGCAGCCGGAGAGGACGTCGCTTCCGACTCACGAGCTGGCGATAGAAACCGCCAGGACGCCAAGGACGCCAAGTGAGCAGTTCTTCGGAGATTGACCGTCTCTGCTGGCGTCTCTGGCGTCCTGGCGGTCGTCTTATTTCTCGCCCTTTGCCGTACCGCGGCCCGGCGTTGCGCGAGAGGATGCGGGCATTGAACGTGACGGCGAAGGAGGGATCGTACGCGCACGCACGACCTGGCCATCCGCGAGAATCTCGACGCCGAGCGTGCGGCAACGCCGCGCGAGGCGGTCCACGTCGACTCCCGGGGCGATAAGCAGCCCTCCCGGTGGCGAAGGGTCAACGAACAGCTCTTGGGTCGGGCGGCGCGTCCGAAGCATCTCTCGAATGTTGGCGTCTTCGACCCACACGAAACCCGACGCCGCGATCCACGTGGCACGTCCGATCACAATGCTTGCTTGCGCCAGGGTTCGCGACAGCGACTCGGGCAGGGGCGCGATCGCTTCGATGCGCGCTCGTAGCACGTCCGCTTCGAGCCCAGCCGAAAGGGCACGAGCGAGTGTCTGTGGGGCGATGATGAGATCGAGCGATTCGGCGGCTCGTCCTACCTCGACGAACGGCGCGATGCTGAGAATCGAGCCGACGCGTGCCTGAGCGCCCAGGCGAAGCACGTGGGTGTCGAGGAAGCTCGACGGCGAAGGGTCCGCTTGAGGCGCCTTGTCGGCAAGCAATGCGCGCCCGCGCGCCGTCAGCCGAAGGGCGATGGGGACGCCCTCGCCGTCGACTTGGGCGTCACGCGGCAAGTCCTCGTCCTCTCCGAGGTCGACGATTCCCAGCGCGGGTAGGCTTTCGTGAACGATGCGTCGTGCGACTTCCATCGGCTCGACCGGTTCGGTTCCGACGCGCTCCGCCCATCGACGCAAGAGCCGCGACAGCCCCGGCACGCGATGATCGCTCCTGAGCCATCCGGCGAGCGAGGACCAGGGAACCCAGCGCCCCTCGCCGAGATCCCGAAGAGCCTCCAAGACCACCTCACGAACGACGCCGGCAGGACTCGAGTCACGCGACTCCGCCGAGACGCGCAAGGCTTCCGGCTCGGCTCGAGCCTCATCCCACGCGCCGCCTCGACGCCAAGCAATGAACAGGTGTTGTGTCAACTCTTGGAGCGTAAAACTGCCGGGGGGTGAAGCGGTGTTCGTGGCGGACACGTCCCACAAACCGATGGCTCGCGACAGGGCCACGACCAACGCCACCTGGGCGGAATCGCGTCCAAACCGGGTGGCTTGCTTCTGAACGAGCGACTTGGGCGTGCCGACTCCCGCGCGCACGTCCGCGAATGTCCCCGATTGAGGTCGGCCCTCGGGCTGGCTTCGCACGGAGGCCTCGCGGGCCGCTACAGCCAGTCCCATGGTGAGGGGCGCCGGGTCGAGCGAGAACCGAGCCCGACGAGGGGCATGATCCCCGGAGGCGACGAAAACCCTAACCTCCTCGCGCTGGGTCGCTCTCTCGGTGTGAAACGCAGCGCCGATGATCGCGCTTACCTCGGTGGGGACGATGTGCCGGTTGGGGTGGACCGGGATGAGCAGCGCTCGACGCTCGAGGGAGAAACCCACTCCGCGCCGTGACGGCGTGGCACCGGTGGCAGTGCGCAGCCGCAGCGGCTCTCGTTCGAGTTCAAGCAGCTCTTCGGTGTCGACCTCGCCGCCTTCTGCCTCGACGCCTTCGAGAACTCGCCGTTCAGGAGGGGAGAGCTTCCCAAGCTCCTCGGAGAGCCTTTCCGGATCTCCAAGAATGTCCCACGCGGACTCCAGCGACAGTGCAATCGGCGGAGTTGCCGGGCGGCCAAGGTAGTGCGAAGCAATCGCGCTCATCGTCTCGAACGAAGCCTGCGACAGCAGCGCTCGCAGACCGCGGGGATCCTCGCCCTCCCACGATTTGAGCTGAACAAGGTAGGCGGCCGGCAAAATGAGCTCTACGCCAATGGCGGCCGATCGCGCGAACATGAGGCCACGGGCCAGCAGCGGTTCGAGTGCCGGAGGAACCGAAGTGACTACGAGCGAGCCCCGCGCCTCCGCGACGCGGTGCATTAGCTCGACGCAAGCAGGGTTCAAACGGCTTGGATCGCGCAGCTCGGTCAGCGAAACGAGCGCACGCGCAACCTGAGAAGGAACGTCAATGCGCTTGGCCGGATCGATACGGATGGCCAGGCGTTCGATGAGCCCGTCGAGCTCGCCCTGCGGCAAGGCGCGCAGGATATCTGCAAGGCGATGGCTCTCTGCGCGTGAAGTAGGCACGAGGGGAACCTTCAGACTAGCTTGAGAACGGTCAAGAGCCAAAAACGAGAACCGTAGCAAGCAGGTACAAAGGCCACTACTCTTCTTCTGACGCAATGCTCGGAGGCCAGGGCCGCGATCGACCTCTTGCGGCTCGCGTTAGCAGCAAGCAGTCCGGGTTGCGCCTTTCTTGGCCCGGACGGAGCTGGGAGCCGGGTGCGCCCCTCGCGTCCTTGCGGCCGCTGTCTCACCTTCCGCCTTACCTCCCGCATCTGCCGCACCCCGCGGTCACGACCGAGACCTTTGCCGACGGTGCTGGGGAAAACGAGAACGTGCGCCTCATCCATGGCGATGCACTGGATGTCGTAGGCGCCCTCCTTTCTGAGGGCATGGCGGGCAAGGTTGACCTGGTTTACGTCGATCCCCCTTTTGCGTCGCAAGCTGCCTACACGTACGAAGCGCGTCTGGACGGCCCGGCGGACGGGCGGGTTCTACGAGCGCGGGCCTACGACGATCGCTGGGACGGCGACGGCGTCGCGCATTACCTGGACATGCTTGCCCCCCGGCTTGACGCGCTTACGCGCCTGCTTGCCCCGGGGGGAACGATCTGGGTGCACGTCGACTATCGAGCGTCTTACCTCGTGCGCCTTGTCCTGGACGAGGCGCTTGGCCGCCGGGCGTTCATGAACGAAATCGTCTGGCGGCGTGCGCCCAACCTTGGCCGGCAAGCGGCAAGCGCTCAGTTCGGGCGCACGCTCGACACGCTGGTGGTGTATGGCGGAAAAAGCGCCACTCTCACGCCGCCCACCCGGCTTGAGCCCATCGCCCCGGCTGCAGTGCGATGGGACGATGAGGGGCGGCCCTTCACGGCCGCGCCGCGCGGAGATTACACCGACGAATCGATCGAGCGCCTTGCGAGAGAGGGGCGGGTGCACCGAACGGCGAGCGGCAAGGTGTACGTGAAATACTTTCTCGTTCAGGATGGCGACGGAGCATGGTGTCGCGAGCGTCGAGTGGACGCGCTTTGGACAGACGTGCCACCCCTCCGGCACGCGCGTACCGGCGAACGCACGGGATTTCCGACGCAGAAGCCGCGTGCCCTGCTCGACCGGGTTGTGGCGTGTGCGTCCGCCCGTGGCGGCCTGGTCGTCGACCTCTTCGCGGGAAGCGGCACCACCGCCGAGAGCGCACATTCTCTCGGGCGGCGGTGCATCTTGGCTGACTCATCGCCCATTGCCGTGGCGATGGCACGCGCGCGCCTGCTGCGCGCTGGGGCGCCGATCGTCGTCCAGCGGTGCGGCGCTGCGCCGGCGCCGCAAGCCGCGCAGCCTCGCGTCTCGGTCGAGCGACGTGGCGAGAAGGTCAGGATCGAGCTTCTCGCCCCCACCGAACCCTTGGCGTGGGCAGTCAATCTCGCGAGCGACATCGCTACGCCAAGCCGCACCGTCTGGCATTCCGAGCGGACGCCGGGCGCACGCACGCGTGCGGCGCTGCGCGAGGCCTCGATTGAAAGCGTCCGCGATCGTCTCGGCGTAACGGTCTGGCACGACGACGGAAGCACCGGAACATGCCTCGTGGAGGCGCCGTGATCCTGCGCGATCCGGTGCACGGTCTAGTTGAATTCGAGGGCGGAGAGGAGAGAATCATCGAGGACCTCTTGGATACCCCCGAGGTCCAGCGCCTACGCCGGATTCGTCAGCTCGGCGTAACCTCGTTCGCGTTCCCCGGAGCCGAACACTCACGCTTCGCGCATGCGCTTGGAGCTGCGTTTGTCATGAAGTTGCTCTTGCGGCGGCTGCGCGCTCTTCACGGCTCGCTGCCCGATGCGCAGCGGGTCACTTTGCCGCTCGGACGGGAAGCATTGGCGGCAGCGTTTTTGCACGACCTTGGCCATGGGCCGCTGTCGCATCTCTTCGAGGAGGCCATTCCTGGCGCGCCGCCGCACGAGACCTGGACGGAGCGAATCGTGCTCGACGGCTCAACGGGAGTTCATCGTGCACTCTCCTCGACCGACTCCAGCCTGCCTGCGCGCGTCGCCGATCTGGTTCGTGGGCGACATCCCCACGCGTACCTGGCGCGAGCCGTCAGTGGCGAGCTCGACGTCGATCGGTGCGATTACCTGTTGCGCGATGCCCATGCGACCGGCGTGCGCTATGGGCTCTACGATCTGGACTGGCTGCTTCGCAGTTTGCGATTCTCGCCCGACGGCGAAAAGAGCGCCGCGCCCTCCCTCGCTGTAGATGGCGCCAAAGGCCTGCCGGCCATCGAAGCCTTCATTATCGCGCGGCTTTTCATGTTCCAGCAGGTGTATCTGCACAAGGCATCGCGCGCGGCCGAGTGGATGATTCGTACCATCTTGGGGCGCGCTGTGGCGGTGGTTCGATCGGGGGGTCGATTGGACGCGATGCCGCCTGCGATCTCGGCGATGGCTCGCGGCGACGTCGTTCCGCTGGGCGAGTACCTGGAGCTCGACGATGGCGTTCTCTGGGGTGCCATGCACGCGTGGGAGAAGGCGTCGGACCGGCCCCTTGCGGATCTGTCCCGACGGATTCGCGCACGATCCTTGTTCAAGACGATAGAGCTCTTCGGCGAGCAAGCGACGCCGGAGGGGCGCGAGCACGCGGGTGCTGTGGCGCGCGACATTGCACAAAGACACGGCTACGACCCCGAGGCCTATGTCGGGGTGGACGTTGCGAGCGACGCGCCGCTGCTCGGAGGCGATGCGCCATTCATGGTCGTGTACGCCAAGGGTCCCGCGCGTCCATTGCACGAAGTGTCATTCCTGCTCGGGCGGCTGGCAGGACAGGTTCTCTCGCGGGTTCGTCTCGTCCTCGCGCCTGAGCTGCGCCAGCCGGTTACGCATGCGCTCGGTCTTTAGTTCGCTTTTCGCTCGCGTTGCGCCGTCCGGTGGGGGGGAGCGCGGCCGCTCCTCCCCCACACCCCCCCAGCCGAACGGAATCAACGCATTCGGAGAGCGCTGTAGGCGCGGGGCGGCTGTTGCGGCGGCGCTGCTGTCAATGGTTCTGCTGGGCGGCCGCGCCTGGGGCGGCGATTCGGCGGAACCGACCTACGGCCGAGTCGACGGTGATCTTTGTTTCGTCGTAGGTGCGGGGGCGGTCGTGGCTGCCCGCGGACCGCGCGCCGCAGGCGAGCTCCGCGTGCGCTACCTCGAGAGCAGCGGAATCTTTGCGACGTACGAGGACGCGTCGCTCATCGGCTCCGATTCCGAGCCGAGCAGAGTCATTGCCGCCGGTTTCGACTTGCGGCCGCTGTTTCTCTACCGCTGGCTGCGGGGACTTGAGGCGCACCGAGCACGACTCGACTTGGCTTTCGACTCGATTGGGCTGGAAATGGGAGTCACGGCCTCGCAGCCCGCTGGTGGCGCGTTGGCGTCGCGTACTGGGATACAGGTCGGGTTGGGAGTCGAGGTTCCTTTTGAGCCGCATGCCAGCGGAGCATGGGTGGAACTGCACGGGGGCATGCGTTGGGGGACCGATGCCCTAGCGGTCGGCACGATCCGCGACCCCGAGGACCGTTCGGCGTACCTAACGATCACGCTGGCGTGGCATCAGGTGATTTCGGCGCATCTGGTCGACGTGGGCGACGAGGCACCGCGTTAGCTGGCGCTACGGCTGCCGCAGCGCTGTT
>WNFJ01103011.1_pt1 | contig 11191 bp, 6 predicted proteins | sample 5400461 | NCBI WGS metagenome assembly WNFJ01 (sample SAMN13153349, study PRJNA577476) | soil metagenome | isolation source: 115 cm saprolite on Douglas fir-dominated hillslope | place: USA:California | collected 2013-09-17 | reverse complement strand
CGCGAAACTTGTAGGTCCGCTCGGCGTTGACCTGATTGATTGCTCGTCAGGCGGGATTTCTCCCGGAGCAAAGATTCCAGTCCGCAGCGGCTATCAAGTGCCGTTCGCCGAAGAAATTCGCCGTCAGACCGGCCTTCTCACCGGCGCGGTCGGCTTGATAACCACCGCTGCTCAGGCCGACGCCATCCTTCAAGAAGGGAAAGCCGATGTTGTCTTGCTCGCCCGCGAATTCCTGCGCCAGCCTTACTGGCCACTCTACGTCGCAAACGAGTTGGGGGTTCCCATCTCGTGGCCCGTGCAATATCTGCGAGCAGCGCCAGACGGCACGCCCGCTCGCGAGGGCGTAAGCCTGCCCGATTTCAAGCGCTGCATGGCAGACCAGCACGGCATACCTGAATAGTAGGCAAGAATGAGGTTAGGATCCCTCAGGTAAGCGTAAAGGCCGCGCGGGGCTACTGCTCGTAGTTTTCTACGACCTTCGGCGGGCGCACTTTTGCCTGATCTGGGTCACGCCCAAACTCTCGCAAGGCCCGACGCTGACGTAACAAATCCCAGCACTGGTCCAGTTCGACCTTTATCTTCGCTAAGCGGCCCCGATCTTCATCCGTGAGTTCACCCTTTGCATAGAGCCGTTCCTCCTCCTTGACCAGGCCGTCGATGTGACCCAGCACGGGTAGATCTTTGCTCTCGTTTGCCATAGAAGTCTCCTTTTGCGAGCGGCGGCCGCAGGTTCTGAGGCGCTACCCGACAGCGCTCCGTAGCGGATTTTACGAGTACCTCGACCGGCTCTCACGGCCTTATCCCACACCAGATCGAAAGAGAAATGGAAGCCCTGGAGTACCGCCAACCTCAATGAGAGTTGCGTGAGCCTCTGGCGGGCCAATCATCGATAATCTTAGTCGCGCTGGTGCAGCAGAATCAATCCGAAGCACCCGACTTGGGATTAGCCCTTGCGAAGGGATCTCTTCACGCAGGTAGAGGAGCACTTTGCGCCCTGGGTGCCGCGGTGCTAGGCTGCCTCTAGGCTGAGTCACTGGTGCTGGCACCTACCGCTTTTGGCCTGACCCCGTACCCGAAGCTGTTTGTCCCTTGGCCGCTTCGGCGCGGACCTTGGGCCAGTTATACACGGGATACTTCGGCCGTTTGATGGGTGGTACGGGATGAAGCTTCAACTCTTGGAGCGCCACAGACACGCCCTTCTCCAACTGCGGATCGTGACCCTGGCGCCATAGTGCGGGATCGAGATCCACCTCAATGTCCGGCGACACGCCCTTATTCTCCACGTCAAATTCGCCGGTGTCCGGATTGTAGAGTCCCCAGCGCGGCGCCGTGACTTCGCCACCGTCGATTAGCGGCGGATATCCGCCAATGCCTATGAGCCCGCCCCAGGTGCGCGTGCCGATCAGCGGCCCTGTACCAAGCTTCCGGAACATCCATGGCAAGGCATCGCCGCCGGACCCCGCATGCTCGTTGATCAACATCACCTTCGGGCCGAAAACTACCCGCGGAATGGTGTCATCCTTGCCCTCGCGCGTCATCGCGACCATCAATAACGGCCGCTTCAACCAGTCCACGATGTAATCGGCGATCCAGCCGCCCCCGTTGAAGCGCTCGTCGATCACCGCGCCCTGCTTCGCATTCTGCGCGAAGTAGTAGCGGTTGAAATAGGTGTAGCCGTTCACGGCCGTATCCGGCACGTAGACATACGACAGTTTCCCGTCGCTCAGTTCATCCACCTTCTTCCGGTTGCCTTCAATCCACTCCCGCTGACGCAGCGAGCGCTCGTTCGCGATCGGCACTACCGTGACCGGGCGCACGTCTTTACCGCCAGGGTCCCGCCCCACTTTCAATTGCACGGCCTTGCCGGCGCGCTCGAGGAAGAAACTGTAGATTTCGTCGCTTGCGCGCACCTCGCGGCCGTCCACGGCGAGCAAATATTCGCCTTCGTGGACGTTTACGCCCGGTTCCGTCAGCGGCGCGCGCAAGCCCGGATTCCAGTTCTCGCCAAAGTACACCTTGGCGAAGCGGTAGCGGTCGTGGTCAACGGTGTAGTCCGCGCCCAGTAAGCCCACGTTTACGTGTCGCACCTCCGGCCGGTCACCGCCGAAGACATAGATGTGCTGCGCGGTGATCTCGCCGAGCATCTCGGCAAAAATATAATTCAGGTCCGCGCGGCTCATTGCGTTGTCCACATACGGCTGGTACTGCGCCATCAACGCTTTCAGGTCCGCGCCGTGCAGATTGGGGTCGTAGAAGAAGTCGCGCTCGACCCGCCCGATTTCGCGGAACATTTGCTGCCACTCCACGCGCGGATCCGTATACACCTGCATCGACTCGAGGTGCAGGGTACCGTCGGGCTTGCCCGGCTCGGCCGGTTTGCCAAGCGCATCCGCTGGCTTGATGGCCCAGGTGCCGTGAGGCGGTTCACCACCGCTGGGGGGTGCCATCGGATTCCACGGGGGCAACTGCTCATAGAGGGCATTCTCCCCGTTGGTGGAAATGAAGAAGCCGCCGATGTTGTCCAGCAGTTTGTCTGCCTTCCGCGTACATACGTCGAACTTGTGCACGATGCGGCCGATTGGCCCGCTATCGTTCACGATGGGGCCTTCGAGCAGGTAGAGCAGGTGGGTTTTCCCAGCGAGCAACTGGTCGTAGTTCCGCGCGGGAGTTGGCAGCGCCAGGATACGCTGGCTGATATTCTCGAAGTCAATCTTCACCTCAGGAATTTCTTTGGCTTCCTTGTCTTTCTTATCCGCGGCTGCCTTGTCGCCGCCCCTGACGTACTTCTCCGAAGTGGCTTCGCCGCCAGGTTTGCCCTCGCTTTCCGGCTTGCATTCATCCGTGTCCGCGGGGCCCTTTGCGGAGGATTTGTCGGGTACGACTTTTTCTTCGTCGCTCTGCGGCGCCAGCGGCGACTTCCGATCCCTCTGCAGGACCACCAGGTACGCGCTGCGCGTGACCGGAACCTTGTACGCACCCATGCTGCTGGCGAGCGCCGGCCCGTCATCGGTGCTGGCAAAGAAGTAGAGATACCTCCCGTTCTTGTCGAAGGCAGTGGAAGCAGCATCGCTCAAGCCGTCCGTGACCTGATGCGCGGTCTTATCTTCCACACCATAGACAAACAGGGCACGCAGCGAGCTATCGAGTTCGCGTGTGTAGGCGATCCAGCGGCTATCCGGCGACCACACCGGAGCGAACCCCGACCCGGGCCCTTGATCGTAGGGATTGGTGTCGATATGGACCGGTTTGCCGACCTCGATGTCTAGATACCAGAGGTTCAGCCGCTTGTCGCTGTACACAATCATCTTGCTGTCGGGCGACCAGGTCGGCGAGTAGTAAAACGACGGCGGATTGCCGAGCTTGATTTTCTTCACCTCACCCAGACCATCCTGCTGGCGCAGGTGCAGTGCGTATTCCCCGGACTCATCGGAGAAATAGGCAATCCATTTTCCATCGGGTGACCACGCGGGATCGCGCTCGGCTGTCCCCACTGTGTTGGTCAGGTTGCGGATGTCGCCGTGCTCCACCGGCACGGTCAGAATCTCTCCATGCGCTTCAAACACGGCCCGCGCGCCTGTCGGGGAAATGTTCGCGTTCTCGATTTTGTCCCCGACCTTCACGTAGTGCGGTCGCACTGCCGGAAAATCGCCAGTGACTTGGATGGAAACCGTATGCTCTTTGCCCGTTGCCGGATCGAACAGATGAATCGAACCGAACTGTTCGTAGACAATGGCGTCCGGCCCCGCCGAAGCCGACTTGATGTCCACTCCGTTGCTCGACAGGGCAGCGCTGACCTGTTTTGATTTGGTGTCGTAGACATACAGATTCACGGGTCCGTCCCGGTCGGAAAGGAAGTAAACCCTGTCGCCCATCCACATCGGTGTGGAATCGTTGGAATCCTTGCGCGGCACCTTGTCCACGCTCGAATCGGAAAGCTTGGCAATCCACACCGGAGAAGCGGTGCCGCCGCGATAGTGTTTCAGGCCTCGATAGAAGTTCCACTGTTCCCTGAAGTTCGTGAACGGCACATATGCCAGGTGGGAGCTGTCCGGCGAGTAAGAACCCTCGAACGCCATCGGCAGCGGAAGCACCTGGGGCAAGCCGCCGGAAACACCCACCGTATAGAGCTGCGCGTAGCGGGCCGCATACGACCCCCGGGTCGACCGGAACAGGACGCCATTGCCATCGCGCGTCCAGCCCACCACCTGGTCCGGATCAGGGTGCGTGGTCAGCCTTTTCGGGATGCCGCCAGCCGCGGGCACTACGTACACATCTTCATTGCCGTCGTATTCACCCGTGAAGGCGATCATTGTGCCATCGGGGGAAAACACGGGGTCGATCTCAATGCCGACATCGCTGGTGAGGCGCTTGGCATCGCCGCCACTGCGGTCCACGACCCACAGGTCGCCGCCGTAGCTGAACGCAATCTGCGTTTTGCTTACTGTCGGCTTGCGCAAGAGCGCGTACTGATTGGCGGACTGTGCCGCCAGCTCCGGGGTGGCAAGGAACCAGAGGACAGCTGCAAAGAAAATCGAGACGGACAACCCGAAAAAAGACGTCTGTAATTTATTTGGCATGACAACCTTCCTAAGATAGGGCTTTGACAGAAGGGGCGGTAACCCGGAATCGCGCCAGAGCCTGGCGGTCTTGGGCTAAGTCTTCGGGCATGAACTTAAGATCGACAAAGCAGTCGAGGCGGGTGTCCTCGGCCTCATGGAACACGCCCATGGCGCCACCGCACAGCTTTTCAATAATGCGATGGTGGGAGACGGTCCGCCCGATGAGTGAATCGGAATCCGCCATGACGTCGCCATGTTACGTTGCGACGTAGGGCAAGTCAACGAAGCTGCGCGGCACCTCCAAAGCCCGTATGACCGCTTTCACAAAACATTCACCGATCTGCCAACGAACGGGACATTACCGTCAAGTTTCTCTGCTTCGGATAAGCGGATGGATGCGCTGGTGCACTATACAAGGAAACAACCCCATAGCATTTTGACAGGAATTTCTGCCGAAGACCTTCCGCGCTAGAGAACTATCAAGCTCCACATATAGCCGACCAGCATTCCCCGTCCGTCACGATTAGTTCCTCATTTTCACCAGTACGCCGCGATTCCCCCGGGATTCCAATCGACCAACACAGAGCTTTTACCGTCGGATGTGGCCCTCGGTCCACCGAAAGGAGAAACCCACGATGCGTCGTCCATATTGCGGAGACCGACGAACAGAAGTGCTTAAGACGGTTTATCGAGGTCACAGTTCGTATCGCCACCGACGATGCCTTTACTGCGGGTCTCGCTTCAGTACGCAGGAGAGGCCAGTACGATGGAGCTGGGTGGATCGGAAGTGGCCGGGGCGTCGCCCCTTGCGGAAGGGATGGGGGAATCGGCGGACACCAGCCCTGCGGGGAAAGTGTGAGGTTGAGACGTGCGGAGTGGATTTCTAGCAGGCAGGAATCAGGCGCCATGTTGATCACATCGTGCCGGCGAGGCTTATCCGGCGATTAAGAGTTGGGAATCCCGACCGTCGTGAAAACCTTCAGTGCATCTGCGGGAGCTGCCACGGCTACAAGCTTCAAGCAGACCACAAGCTATGTATGGGTGATAAGCTGGGTTACCTCGAGATTCTGCACACCCACCATTTTGACCTTGGACGCGCCGAGCGGGCACTCGCCCTGTATGGGATGTAGCTTTCTCTGAATAACTTTCTCTGAATAACGACCGAGGTCCGACTCGCCCAGGAACATGAAATATTATTGTAATCGTTTACACAAGGAAGGCATGTCAGGGAATGATGAAATGAGCTGTCACCAGGCTGAAATCAGCATGAGCACGGCGTTCTGGCTATTTTGGCAATTCCTGATGTGCATGCCTTTGCCAAAGCCGCAAATTCCCGTCCGCTCTGTTTCCGAGCCCAGCGCACAAGGAACCTGTGGCTCCTACCGTCAAGTTTGTCGACGTCAAGGGTTAGGAATTCACTTCAAGCATCAGTCCTCGCCGACGGCACTCGGCAAAATACGTGGAAATCCGGGGGCCGAGCGGCGTGCTGCAGCGAGTCGAAAACGTCACGGCCAACCAGATTCTAACAAATTACCGAGCCGAAAATTGTGGCGCGCAAGCCCTGACGTAGTCCGGAAGAAGCGTCATTGTGTTTAGTGGCCGATATTGGGAGCCGGACCAGTCGACTCGCGAACAACAAAATGGGTCTCGACGTTATACTCCTCGCCTTCTTTCGAGTCTCCACGAAGAATTCGGAACAGGGCATTGAACGCCTTCCCGCCCAGCTCCGTGCGCGAGAGCCGTATGGTAGCGAGGGGTGGATGCGTGAACTGGCCAAAATCAATATCGTCGAAACCAACGACGGAGATGTCCTCGGGAATGCGCAGGCCCGCGAGACGGATGGCTCGAAAAGCCCCTATGGCACTGAGATCATTCGAAGCAAGAACCGCCGTGGGCCGTTGTTTCAATTGCAGAAGACGAAACATGGCCAATTCGCCGCCGTCGATTTTGTGGTTGCCCTCTACCATTAGACCGCTGTCCCCGACAAGGCCGTACGCGTTCCAGCATTTTAGAAATGCGGACTTGCGTGTGCGTGCGGATTTCAAATTCATCGGCCCGCTGATAAATCCGATGCGGCGATGTCCCACGGTAATAAGATGTTCGACCGCTTCGCGAATGCCCTGCGCATAATCCACACGGATATTGCTGATGCGGTCGCGAACCCTTCCCACATCGAGGAAGACGATCGGAATACCGCGGCGGGCCAGTTCGTCGATCAGCTCCGGATCCATTTCGGAAGTCATGATGGCTACACCCTCTGCCCTGCGTTCTAGCAGGCGGCGGACGCAAGTGGCCATACGGGCAGGATCGTAGTTTGTGTTGGTGAGAACCACTTCGTAGTTATTCTGCAGGGCCAGATTTTCAAACCCTTTCACTAATTCCGGAAAGAAAGGGTTCGTGATATCAGAAATAATGAGACCGAGAATGCGACTACGGCCAGAGACAAGGCTTCGTGCCTGGCTATCCGGATGATAGTTGAGCTTACGGATTGTCCGCCAGACCCGCCGCGCCGTCTCGGGGCTCACGAGCGACGAATCATTGATGATGCGTGAAACAGTCGCCGTTGAGACTCTAGCCTCTTTCGCTACTTGCTTGATGTTCATTTCCTTCGGGGGCCCCCAAGCCAAAGTGGTGCACCGGAATACGGAAGCAATTGGTTTTCTGTCCGCATCACACCTAGCTTTTATCACAAAAATGCTTGACAAACTATATCGCGAAGAGTACGTTCTCCGACAGTTTTGGGGGAATGTAAGCGATTACATTCAGGGGTCAAGGGTCATCAGGCGCTCTGCAGGCGCAGCTTGCCAACTAACTTCTGCCCCCATTTCAACTGGCGGGGAGAGGTCTCGGGGTGAGGTATGAAGACAAGCCAACTTTTGAGAATGGGGTGGATCCTGCCGCTTGTGATTTGCGCAACCGCGCTGACAAGCTTTGCTCAGAGCGATCGTGGCACCATCACCGGCACAGTCACCGACCCTTCGGGAGCTGTTGTGGCCGATGCGACTGTCATGGCTACCAACGTCAATACCGGCGCGATCCGCACAGCGGCGACCTCAGCATCAGGGAGCTATACGTTTGTAGAACTGCCAGCGGCGCCCTACAAAATCACGGTCGACGTTTCGGGATTCAAGGTAGAAACACAAAGCGTGACCCTTCCAGTGCAGGAAACCTTGCGCGTGGACTTCCACTTGGTTGTCGGGGTGAGAGGCGAATCAATCACGGTGACGAGCGATGCGCCCTTGCTTCAATCGGAAAGCGCGGTGGAGCAAACCAACGTTACAGAAAAGCAGGTGCGGGAGTTGCCCTTGCAGGTTAGTGCGGAATTTGGAGGGCGAACCCCGCTTTCGTTTATTTTTCTGGACAGCAGCGTCACTTCGGCTAACGGTGCGGGATTCGGCGCAGGTTCAGGTGCTCCGGGCGGTCGGGGCACCGATGCGTCAAATTTTCGAGTGAACGGCGGACAGGGCCTGGGGACCAGCATCCTTATCGACGGCGCGGGCACGCAACGCGCGCAGAACGGAACCTTCTTCTCTGAAGTGGCCCCGGGTCCGGACGCGTTCCAGGAATTCACCATCAGCACAAGCAGCTATTCGGCGGAATTCGGAAGTTCGTCAGGCGGGGTTGTGAATTTCACGCTCAAATCCGGTGGAAACGCCTATCATGGCGAAACCTACGACCTATTGAGGAACACAGATCTAAACGCGAACAGCTTCATCAACAATGCAAGCAAACTACCCCGCAACCTGGACCGGGAAAACGATTTTGGGTTCAACCTGGGAGGGCCGATCTGGATTCCCAAGCTGTACAAGGGGACGAATCGCACCTTCTTCTTTTTCAACTATGAGGGTTACCGGTTTACGCAAGGTGAAAACGTCCGGGTGACCGTTCCTACTGCCAAAATGCGTACCGGAGATTTTTCGGAATTGCTTACAGACCCCTATGTGCTCAGTTTCTTTGGCGGGCCAGTGCTAATCTACGACCCGACTCTCGCCCCAAATCAACGAACAACCCCGATTCCCGGGAATAGGCTTGATCTTTACACCAATCCTAACACGGGCAATTCAATAATCGATCCAGTAGGCAAGGCGATCTTAGGTCACTTTCCGACGCCGACCAGCAACGGAGTATTTCATAACTATCTTGCGTCATCGACCATACCGACCTCAATGAACAGCTATGTGGGCAAAATCGATCAGGTCATAACCGACAAGCAACACCTTTCGGGGAGCTATACGTACCGTGCGCAGGACACGATGAAGGGGGGCTTCCCGAGGTTCCCGTTACCGTTCATCGCGCAGGACGTCTGGCACCAGATCTTTAAGTCGCATTTCGCCCGCGCGCAATATGACTACGTCATCTCGCCAACTATCTTGAACCACCTGAATCTGTCGTGGAGCCGTTTCGACGTGGCTAACATGAATACAGGCGTGGGGCACATTCCCTCCGTTGAACTAGGCCTTCCGGCGAATGCGACGCAGAACGCCGCGTTTCCCCGAGCGGGCTTTCCTGGTTACGGACCGATCGAGACTTCGGCAGATCCGCGCGCGGCGCAGAATATCGGCTCTACATTCTTTACGGATCACCTGCCAGACAACACCGTGGAAATCAGCGACAGCGCCACGTGGGTAAAGGGCAAGCACACGCTCAAATTCGGAGGCGCTTTCAAGTGGCAGCAACTCAATGTGACGCAACTGATCGATCCCGGAGGAACGTTCAACTTCCGGGGAGATCAGACTGGCTCCGACGTGGGACCGAATAATTTTGCAGGCGGAGGCGGCTGGCCCATCGCAAGCCTGATTACCGGGGCGAGCGAGTTTTCGTTCGTTAACATTCATTCGGTCAAACCGGCGTGGCGCTACTTCGCGCCAGCATTCTTCGCCAACGACGATATCAAGGTCACGCCAAGGTTAACGCTGAACATTGGTGTGCGTTACGAGATACCCTATCCGCGTGTTGAGGCCCATAACAAAATGCGCGGCTTCGGCCCGACGGTTCCCAACCCCGATCCACAAATCGGCGGAGCACGATTGGGTGCGCTCGTTGGGGCGGGTGGTCAGGGAGGATTGCAAGCTGCTAACCGCGGACTCGTCAAGCCGGACTATAGTGACTTTGGGCCGCGCCTGGGATTCGCTTACTCGATCAACAACAGGAGCGTTGTGCGCGGCGGAATCGGGCTCTACTACGCACCACTCTTGTCCAGCGACATCGTATCGGGTCTAGAGGGCTATAACACAACCCGCCTGCTCACGCCCAATGGCCGGCAATCAACCGCGTTTTTGTCCACCTATCCGGCTGCTCCCGTGCCTGATCCAAACGGCCAATTCATCGGTAGTGATGTAGATTACTTCGATCCCAACTTCAAGCTGGGCCGGACGCTCCAATATAGTTTGGACTACCAGAGGGAGATCCCCGGCAACTTTGCTCTCACCGTAGGCTACATCGGAAGTCACGGCACGAGGTTGCGATCAAACTTCCGACGGCTCAATGCTATGCCCCTGAATGACCTGAAACTAGGCTTTCCGTTGTTGACTGAACCCTTGGCGAACGCCCTCGCAAATCCTGCGGAGGTGGCTTATGCGCAAAGCGTGGGTGTCACGCTCCCAAGCAGCCCTTCCGCGGTATACCCAGGGTTTAACGGCACGGTGGCCCAGGCGCTGCGTCCCTTCCCACAGTATGGGCGGATAAACGAGCAACTGGGGAGTGAGGGCCGGGGACTATATAATGCTTTGCAGGTAAAAGTTGACCGGCATTTCTCCAAGGGCTTTCAATTCGGATTCTCCTACACTTTCTCGAAGCTGATCACCGACGCCGCCGAAAACCTAAGAGATGCGGGCGCGGCCGACGATCCCGTGGGCAACGTCGTACAGAATCCCTTTGACATCCGATCCTTGCGCACGGTATCGCCGAATAATTCCCCGCACGTGGCAGTATTTAACTACCTCTACGAATTGCCCTTCGGGAAGGGCAAACCGCTGCTTTCGCATTCCGAACTTGCGAACAAATTCGTCGGAGGTTGGCAAGTCAGCGGGATCCATCGGTACCAGGCGGGACTCCCGACCTTTGTGTTTGATTCGGAGGGCGCTTACACCGATCAATTCCTGAACCTGGTCGGCTATTACAGCAGCATCCGCCCAAACCTAACGGGGCAGCCCATCCTGACGGGAAACAGCCCGTCTGGGACGATCTTCCAGTTGATTAACCCGGCAGCTTTTTCGGTTCCACAGCCGTTTAACAACGGCGCGGTTACTGGGACCGACGTGACGCAACCGAACTACCAGAGCTACTACGCCGACCCAAAAAAGTTCTTCGGGAATGCGCCGCCCACGATACCCAGTGCGCATGCGCTACCATTTTTCAGCGAGAATCTTAGCTTGTTAAAGAAAACGACGCTGACAGAGAGATTCACGCTGGAATTCCGGACAGAATTCTTCAACGCGTTCAACCGGCATCGCTATTTTCAGCCGGACAATGACATCCGGGATGGCGGAAACTTCGGTAAATCGAGTGTAGTGAATGCGCCTTACGTTTACGATCCACGCGTTATCCAGTTCGGTCTGAAATTGATCTACTGATCGAGTCCGGCACTGCTTGAGGCGGAAGAAGATATTTAGTACTCGGGTGGCTGGTTGTGC
>WNFJ01008124.1_pt1 | contig 11191 bp, 11 predicted proteins | sample 5400461 | NCBI WGS metagenome assembly WNFJ01 (sample SAMN13153349, study PRJNA577476) | soil metagenome | isolation source: 115 cm saprolite on Douglas fir-dominated hillslope | place: USA:California | collected 2013-09-17 | reverse complement strand
CTCGATCGGGACCGCGCGCCCGCCACTGACGTGGACGTCGATGTGAAAACGGTTCTTGACCGTCTTGTTTTCTGGTACCACCTGGAACCAGATGCGCGGCCCGCACCCGTCCGGATCGGCGATGCGGTCCTCGCCGATTCCCAGGTCATCCTCTGGCACTCCGACGTCGCGCCAGTAGTCATCCCAGGTGGCGAAGCCAGCCGGGGGCGGCTCGAGCTGATATCCCAAAGCGGCGGCCCAGAAGCGGGCCAGCCGGTCAGGATCGGTGCAGTCGATCACCAGCTGGAACTTGACAGCCATCGGTCTCTCCTCCGCGTCGCGCAGTACCCCTCCGGGAGCTTGCCTGAGGCGCCTTCACCCGGTCGGCTTCTCCCATCCCAGGCAGAACGGATGACCGGCCGGGTCAGCATAGATCCGGAAGCCGGGTTCCGTAGGCTCTGCCTCCACGAGGCCATCCCAGCACATGATGCCCGGGGGCTATGACACTCCGATGTGCTCCGGCACCGGCTCCAACGAGTCGAAGGGCAGGCTTATGGCAGAGCAGTTCGCGACGATCGACCAATACATCCGCACATTCCCCGAAGACGTGCAGGTCATCCTTGAAGAAGTCCGGCGCAGGATCCGGAACGTCGTGCCCGAAGCTGGCGAGACGATCAGCTATCAGATTCCCACGATGACGCTGAGCGGCAGGCACCTGGTGTACTTCGCGGCGTGGAAGCACCACATCTCCGTCTACCCGGTACCCCCGGTAGACGAGTCCTTCGAGCAGGAACTCGCGCCATACAGGGCAGGCCGGGGAACGGTGAGATTCCCGCTCAACAAGCCCATCCCGTATGGCCTCATCGAACGACTGGTCGCACTCCTCGTCCAACAGCGGGACGGTCACCCCGGATGAACGGGGTTAGTTCCATGAGCACGGAGGATTCGCGTCATATTGAACCCGCGGCGCGAATGTTCCGTGATCATGCAGAAGCGTCAGCGGCGCGGGCGGCGGACAGCACATCGTCGCACACGGCAGGCATCCCGGTTTCGTCCGCGGTGCGCTGGGTCAGGACCACGACGATGAGGTCTTGCGAAGGCACGTTCGACCACACCGTCCCGAATCCGCCCTCCCAGCCGTAGCCGCCGTCGTCGAGCACCGATAGGCCGTAGCCCCAGCCGCGGTCGCCAAGAAAGCTGAAACCAGGCCAAACGTTCGTTCGCTGCACTGCGGTCAGTTGATCGCGGGTCATCTCGGCGACCGTGGCCGGCTTCAGCACGGGGCTGCCCCCGCGCATCAGCATGCGGCCGAACGCGACCACGTCATCGGCCGATGACACCAGCCCGCCACCGCCGTCCGGGAACAGCGGCGGGTGTGACCACCGTCCCTCCGGCGGGTCGCTCACGACGAGCACCCCGTCACGATTCTCATACGCGGTCGCCAGCCGGGCGGTGTCGGTCGTGTGAAATCCGGTGTCCTTCATGCCGAGCGGGCCGAGCACCCGCTCGCGCATGACGTCCTCAAACGGGGCGCCAGCGGCGCGAGCGGCCAGGACTCCGAGCACCTGTGAACCGGACTGGTAGAGCCACCGCTCGCCCGGCTGGGCCAGCAGCGGTAGCTCGCCGAGCCGCGCCATCCACGTGTCCGGGTCAGGCGTGACGCCGGGCTGCGGCGGCCCGAAGGTTGACAGCTGCCGCTCCATCGCCGCAGTGGCAACCGGCCACGGCTCTGCTGCCATGAACATCGCACCCTGCATCCCAAATCCCCAGGTGAATGTCAGCAGGTCGCGCACGGTGACTGGACGCTGAGCCGGGACCGTCTGCCCGAGGGGGCCATCCGGGCGCCGCAGCACCCGACGATCGGCCAATTCGGGCAAAAGCTCGTCCACCGGCCCGTTCAGCTCCAGCAAGCCGTCATCGACCAGCGAGAGCACGGCCGCCGCCGTCATCGGCTTGGTGGTAGACGAAAGCCGGAACAGCGTGTCCCGCCGCATCGCCGCCCCGCCGACCGCCATCACGCCCGCCGTCGCGACATGCACGGCTTCACCGCGGGCCACGGCCCCGACGACGCCAGGCGCTTGACCTTGCTCTACGGCGCGCTCGACGACCTCATCAATCCGGGCGAGCACAGCGTCGTCGAACCCATCGAGGTTGTTCACCCAGCCAGCTTATGGCTGGGCGGGACGAGCGCCTGGCCCGTCGCGGCCTGCACCCCGTCGGCCACGCCATCCGCCACGACCACGTCGCAGCTACCCGGGCATGGCCCGCCGGTCCAGTGGCAGCCCCGAGCCAGGCCAGGCGGTCGATACGGGCAGAAGTAGCTCGAACACCGAGCCCCGGCCCACTGTGCTCTGGACCTGGACCGAACCATGGTGGGCCTCCGCGATCGCCTTCACCACCGCCAGGCCCAGGCCGAACCCGCCGGTCTCCCGGCTACGGCCCGCGTCCACCCGGGTGAACCGGCCGAAGATCCGCCCAACCTCGGCCGCCGGGATGCCGGAGCCTGAGTCCGTTACGGCGAGGATGACCATCTCGCCGTCGCGGCAGGCGCTCAGCTCGATCTGGCCGTCGAGGTCAGTGTGCTCGACCGCGTTCTCGATGAGCGCATCCAGGGCCAGAGTCAAGCGATCCCCGTCTGCCTGCACACTGGCTTCCGCCAGGGCACCAAGCGACCAACGCCGGGGCGTCTGGCTCCACCGATGCAGGGTCTCCACCATGAGCCCCGCGGCGTCCACTGGAGCCAAACGCAGGAAGTCCGGGCTGTCCGTGGAGGCCAGAAGCATCAACCGGTTGGCCAGCCGGCGCATCCGGAGCAGTTCGTCCACGGCCACCCGGGCGTCCTTGGCGACCGCCTGATCAGTGGCAGCGTGGGTGATGAGCTCGGTGTGGCCAAGGGCGATGGTGATGGGCGTGCCCAGCTCGTGCGACACGTCCTGGAGGAACTGACGCTGCTTGTCCAGCAGGAGCAGGTTGTGCTCCGAGACGCGCTTCATTTCCTCCATGGCCGCGAGCCGCCTGCGGGAGTGCCAGACCATTACCACGAACATCGTGGCGAGCAAGGGGACCTCAGCGAGATAGTCCGCGTCCTGCTTTCCCCGCAGGACCTGCCAGCCGATCACGCCGCCGGTGGCGAGTGTCACCACCGCGACCGTGAGGACCGTAGATCCCAGGCGCCACAGGCGAAAGCCATAGATCGTGGTCAAGCTGACCCAGATGATGAGAAACGGGATGGTCTGCCAGGCCGGGATGAGCCGCATGGCGAGGAGGTTCAACCCGATGAAGACCACCCAGGCGAGGTCCACCCAGTAGGCACGGGCGAATTGACGGACCCGGTCACCCCGCATCCGGGCGGCCCCGCCGGGCGCACCGGGCAGTGGCCCCTTGGCTACAGACTCAGCAGAGAGTGCTTGCATCCATTCCATCCCCTGATCGGGCGCGTACCGCATCCTACGGCTCCAGGGTGGGTTCGGGTAGGCGAGCGGCCGGCTGCGGGTCCGGCGAGGGGGAGTACGCCCGCCATAATGGCCACGCCGACCTGATCCGGGAACGCATCGACGGCGCCACCGGCAGCCGAGGACCGAGGCCAGCCTGGCGGGCCTGATCAGGATTTCTTGGCGCGACTGGGAGCGACGCGGGGCGGCTCGCCGGGTTGCTTCGGATACACGGGCGGCCACGGGGCGTCCAGCAGCCCGTTCGCCCGGTCCCGCGCGCTCATCGCCAGCAACGGCTCCAGCGACTGCGGGTCGTCGTTCATGCCGAGCCACGGGTCGCCAGTTTCCTCGAGCCGCGCGGCCAGGGACGCGATCGTGAATTGGTCCGGGTGGATGTCGTCGATCTCCGCCCAGGCGATCGGGGTCGAGACCTGCGCGCCAGGCCGCGCCCGGACCGACCACGCGCCGAAGACCGTCTTGTGCGGCGCGTTCTGGTTGTAGTCGACGAACACCCGCGCGCCGCGCTCCTCCTTCCACCACGCGGCGGTGATGAGGTCAGGCCTGCGACGTTCCAGCTCACGCGCGACGGCTACGGCGGCGGCGCGCACCTGATAGGAGTCCCAGCGCGGCTGCAGCCGGACGTACACGTGCAGGCCGCGGTTACCTGTCGTCTTGGGATAACCGGCGATGCCGAACTCGGCGAGCAGCAGCCGCAACTCCTGCGCGGCCCGGCGGATGTGCGTGAAGTCCACGCCGGGGGTCGGGTCGAGGTCGATCCGCATTTCGTCTGCATGGTCCGGGTCGGCCGCCAGGTAGGGCCATACATGGAAACCCAGGCAGCCCAGGTTCACCGCCCACAGCACGTGGTCGGTGTCGGCGGCGACCAACGCCTGCGAGGTAGTGCCGTTGGGCGTCGACACCGTGGTGGTCTGCAGCCAGTCGGGGATGTTCTTGGGCACCCGTTTCTGGAAGAAGGACGGCCCTCCCGCACCCTCCGGGAAACGCTGGAGCAGCACGGGCCGTCCGCCCATCGTCCGCATCAGCGGCTCCCCGACCCGCAGATAGTGCTCGGCGAGGTCGCCCTTGGTCTCGCCACGCTCGGCGAAGAGCACCTTGTCCGCGTGGGTGATCAGGCCACTTCGCATGGTGTCTCATTCCTCGGCGACGACGGGCCGCTGCGCCGGACAGGCCGCCACCGGCCGCGGGCTTCAGTCCCCAGATTCGTACTTAAACGAGATCTGGAGCTTCGTGCGGTAGGTGATCGCCCCGCTCTCGTCGAGATGGATGTCCTGCTCAACCACCTCGGCGACCCGGATATCGCGGATTGTCTGGCCCGCCGTCCTGACCGCCTCGGTGGCGGCGTCCTCCCACGAAGTGCTGCTGGTCCCGATGATGTCGATCACCTTGTACACGCTCACTCGCGTCTCCTTTGACGACTCCTAGAGCATATGACGACGGGACGGCGGGCGTTTCGCCAGCGTCCCGGAGATGCGAGGACAGTCTGGCAGACTCCGGTCATGACTTCGGAGGCGATCACCGCGGCGTCCGCGGGTACCTGGGCGAGCCAGCCAACGAAGCGGACGACGAGTCATATCAACTTGGGCCGAAATCGACAGGATAACGGCCGACTGGTGACCGGGCAGTGTGTCGCTCACCACCTACGCCGGGGTTGTTGCCGGGGCCGGCCACGGCCCGGAAGTGCCAGCGGGCCTGCTGGCGAGGATGTGCTCGATCAGGGTGATCAGAATCAGCTTGGCTGAGCTGGGTTGACGGGCGTCGCAGAGCACGGCGGGAGTGTGTGGGTCGAGGTCGAGCGCAATGCGCACATCCGCCGGATCGTAGTGCGGCGCACCATCGAAGCAGTTGATGGCGACGATAAACGGCAGCTGGCGTTTCTCGAAATAGTCGACGGACGGAAAGCAGTCGCCGAGCCGACGGGTGTCGGCCAGGACCACGGCGCCGAGCGCACCATAGGCGAGTTCGTCCCACATGAACCAGAAGCGCTCCTGGCCGGGCGTGCCGAAAAGATACAGCATGAGATGACTGGCGATGGTGATCCGGCCAAAATCCATGGCGACAGTCGTCGTTGTCTTGGCGTCAACCCCGTTCAGATCGTCCAAGCCGACGCTCGCGCTGGTCAGGGCTTCCTCGGTGCGCAACGGCCGAACCTCGCTGACCGCGCCGACGAACGTCGTCTTGCCCGCCCCAAACCCGCCCGCCACGAGGATCTTGAATACGGCGAGCGGTCTGTCGGCAGCGCCGTCAGAGGGCGCGGAGCCCATGCAATACCTCCTGAAGCAGGTCGGTGCTAGGTTGCTCGCCGACGGGTCGTCGTGGCCTTATGGTGAGTCGGCCTTGCAGTACGAGGTCGGCAACCAGCACGCGGACCACGCCGAGCGGCAGCGCGGTGTCAGACGCCGCGTCGGCCACGGTAATTGGCCGCCGGCTCAAGCTCAGGATCTTGCGCTGCTCAGGGCTGAGGTCGATCGGATCATCGGCCCCTGCCGGTTGGCCGGAGGCGACGATGACCGCGATCAGGTCCAGTATCTCGCCGCCGGTCGGTTCTGTCCTGCCGCCGGTCAGCGCGTAGGGGCGCACGACCGGGCCAGAGTCCCGGTAGGCCCACTTGTCGTCCGCGCCCATGGAGGGCTCACTCCACCGGGATCTGGATGTCCGGGAACCTTGGACGTGACCCCAGGTGCGGCCCGGCCCGCTTGACCAGCATCGCCATCTCGTAGGCGACCAGGCCCGCATCGGCGTTGGCGGGACAAAGCGCAGCCAGGCAGCTGCCATGACCGGCCGCGGTGATGAAGAGCAGCGCCCCTTCAAGCTCGATGATGGTCTGTCGGACCTCGCCGACCCCGAAGTGCTTCCCCGCGCCCCTGGCCAGGCTCTGCACCCCGGCCGCCAGCGCGGACAGGTGCTCCGCGTCTTCGCGGTGCAGGTCTCTGGAGGCGGCGACGACGAGCCCGTCACGAGACAAGATCACGACTTTCCGGAACTGGTCCACGCGGTCGACCAGGTCGTCGAGCAGCCAGCCCAGGTCCCGCCCTGGTCCGGACGCGCCCTGCTCATTCATCACGGCTCCTCACCACGCGGCACATCGGAGTCTTGTCGCCCCGCCTTCGGCGGAGCGGCCGCCGGTGGCGCATCCGGCGTGTCGGTCTGGCGGCCGCGTTGCCATCCGCTCTGCAAGGAAGCCGCGAGGTCACGCGCGTGTTCTGGCGTGTAAGCGTCGGACGGCGCCGGTATGGCGTCGGCGCCTGGCGATTGGGCTGGGGACGGGCTGTCCCGAAGATGCGGCGACAAGTTCGCCTGGCGGGTGCGGCGGGGAAGACCGCGGTAGGTATCGGCGGTCTTCTGGCCGGCTGGGGAGAAGTTGTCCGGGGCGGTCCCCGGCTGGCTGGCCCGGGAGAAGGCGTCTGGGGCGGTCCCGGGCTGGCTGGCCGGCGAAAGCGCTGGCTGCGGCGAGCGCTGCCCGGTGAGGGCCGGCGCTTCCGTCGCCCGCAGATCCAATCCGGCAGGTCGGCCGGTTGCCAGGCGAGCGTCTGGCCGCGGGCCGGCACCCGTCTGGGCGATCGGCACGACGATGCTGCTTGGCATCAGGACGATCGCGGTGATGCCGCCATAGGGAGATGGGCGCAGCGAGACCTTGACACCATGGCGGGGCGCGAGCTTGCCTCCGACGAAGAGGCCAAGCCGGTCGGCGTTGGCCAGGTCGAAGTCAGGTGGCGTGGTGAGTTGCTGGTTAATCTCGTTCAGCTGATCGAACTCTATGCCCAGGCCCCGGTCGTCAATCTCGATGGCGAAGCCGTTGGCCACCCGTTCAGCCCTGATCTCCACCCGCGTATCCGACGGGGAGAACATGGTCGCGTTCTCTGTCAGCTCCGCTAGCAGGTGGATCATGTCCGCGACAGCCGAGCCGACCACCGCATCCTCGGCTCTGGTCAGAACTGTCACCCGCTTGTAGTCCTCGATCTCCGCCGTCGCCCCGCGGATGACGTCGATGACGGGTACCGGTTCGCTCCAGGAACGCCCGGGTGCCGCACCTGACAGGATGGTCAGGCTCTCGGCGTGCCGGCGCATCCGGGTGGTGAGGTGGTCCAGCGAAAACAGGTCCGCCAGCGCGGCGGGATCGGAGGCCTTCTGCTCCAGCGCATCGATCAGGCGCAACTGCCTTTGCAGCAGCGACTGGTTCCGTCGCGCCAGGCTGACGAAGACCTGTCTGAGACCGTTGCGCAGCTTGGCCTCACCAGCCGCCGCCGCGACCGCCGTGTGCTGCAGGCTGGCAATGGCCGCTACGGCCTCGGCGATCTCGGTGGTCTTGATGTGCGGCCGCTGGCTGTCCTCATCCGCCTCAGCGGCCTGGTCTCCGTCGCGAAGCCGCTCCACGGACTGCGGCAACTGCTGGTCGGCCAGGTCCCGGGCCGTCACAGCCAGGCCGGAGATGTCCTTCGAGAGCCGGCGCGCGAACAATCCCATCAGGGTGATCGCGGCGAGGACGACGACGAGGCCCGCGCCGGCCAGCAGGATTAATCTGATCAGTTCCCGATGGCTGAGCGAGGAGAAGCCGTGCCCCGCCAGCGTGGCGCTCACGGCCAGTCCCCAGAGCAGCACCAGGCAGCCTGTCGGCACAGCCACCCGGGCCGCGAAGCTGAACCGGATCGAGCGGCGCCCGGCGTCCAGCCGTTCCGGGCCTGCCGAGCTGGAAACGCCCATGGGGTCACTCCTGGATCGATCCCGTGCCCGGAACCACGTCACTGTTGCCGAAGCGGACGCTACCGCCAGTGCACCATCCTGCGTCATTGAGCACCAATTGTCATGGTGCTTCATGAAATCGCCCTACCCGGAGTAAAGCGCCGGTCGCTATACGCCCGGTGGGCGGCGGATCATCCCCTACTGATAGGTGAGTTGCGGGTGCCAGTCGGTACCGCGATCACCGGGGTGCAGTCGAAGATGCTCCAGAGCGGTCCCATGAAGTCGACGTGCCGGCGGTAGCCGTCTCCGATGCCCATGCGATGACCGCAACGCCGCCGGGCAGGAGGTGGCCCGGTCGTCAGACGTTTGCGTGAACCGCGCTGACCGTGACACCCTTTGGTCGGGTCGCCGCCAGCGAGCAAAGAGAGCCACACATGAGTGCCCCGGCCACGACGGCCGCCAGCCCGGCGGGGGAGCCTGTCTTCACCCACCGGCAGATCTTGGTGATCATGTCCGGGCTGATGCTGGGCATGTTCCTGGCCGCGCTCGACCAGACGATCGTGTCCACGGCGCTGCCGACGATCGTCGGGGACTTCCACCGCAGCGACCTGTTGTCATGGGTTATCACCGCGTACCTGCTGGCCAGCACCGCCTCGACGCCGCTGTGGGGCAAAGCAGGTGACCTCTACGGCCGCAAGCGCGTGTTCCAGCTCGCCATCGTGGTGTTCCTGGTGGCCAGTGCGCTGTGTGGCGCCTCGCGCAACATGTACGAGCTGATCGCCTTCCGCGGCCTGCAGGGAATCGGCGGCGGCGGCCTGATCTCGCTCGTTTTCGCGATCATCGGCGATGTGATCCCGCCCCGCCAGCGCGGCCGCTACCAGGGATACTTCGGCGGCGTCTTCGGTGTCGCGAGCGTCGTCGGGCCGCTGGCCGGCGGGTTCGCCGTCGACCACCTCACCTGGCGCTACATCTTCTATATCAACCTCCCGCTGGGCATCGCCGCGCTGATCGTTACCAACCAGGTACTGCGCCTGCCCAAGCGCACGCGCCAGGTGGTGATCGACTGGTGGGGGGCGCTCCTGCTCGTCGCCGGGGTGGCCTGCATCCTGCTCGCTACCCAGATCGGCGGCACGGACTATCCGTGGGGATCATGGCAGGTCATCGGGTTGTTCGCGCTGGGAGCGCTGGTGCTCGCCGGGTTTGTGGTTCGCGAGAAAGTAGCGCGCGAGCCGATCCTGCCGCTCGAGCTGTTCCGGATGCAGATCTTCACCGTCGCCAACATTGTCTCGTTTGTCAGCGGTGTCGCCATGTTCGGGGCACTTGCCTTCCTGCCCCAGTACCTGCAACTCGTGCACGGGGTCTCGGCTACCGAATCGGGTCTGCTGCTGCTGCCCCTGCTGATCGGTTACATCTCCCGCACCGGCAGGTACCGCTGGTTCCCGCTGGCCGGCACCATTCTGGTCACCATCGGGCTGATCCTGCTCAGCCGCCTCGGGGCGCATACGTCGCTGGCCATCGTGGGTGTCGACATCCTGATCTTCGGCTCCGGGCTTGGCCTGTTCATCCAGGTGCTGACCCTCGTTGTGCAGAACGCGGTGCCGATGAGGCAGATGGGCGTCGCGACCTCGTCGGTCACCTTCTTCCGCTCGATGGGCGGTGCCATCGGGGCGTCCGCTCTCGGGGCGGTCCTGACCGCGGGCATCGCCTCCGAGTTCCCGCGCTTCCTGCCGCCCGCGGCACTGTCGGGAGGCGGGAACAAGGTGGCCCAGTTCGTGCAGAGCCCAGGTGCCCTGAACGCATTGAAACGCACTCACCCGGCCCTGCACGAAGGCATCATCCAGGCCTACTCGCACGCCATCGACCGGCTGTTCCTCGTCGCCGTACCGGTGTCGATCCTCAGCGTCATCGCCGCACTGTTCATCAAGCAGGTCAAACTGCGAGTCAGCAACGCGGGGCCCCCGGCGGCTGGTGGCGGGCCTTCCGACGCGGGGACGGACGCCGCAGTGGCCGCACCGGGAGGGACGCATTAGATGCCTGGCGTGACCATCTCGGCCGGTTACGGCGCCGGCGGGAGTGTCGTTGCCCCCGAGGTCGCCAAGCGGCTAGGCCTGCCGCTTCTCGACCGTGCGATCAGCTCGCGTGTCGCCGCGCAGCTGCGCGTGTCCGTCCAGGAGGCCGAGGGCGGGGAGGTCCGGCGCCCGCTGGTCGGGCGGTTCCTGTCCGTTCTCACGCCGCTGGCGGGCGGCGTGCTCGGGGCTGGCACCGATTGCGCCCCGCCCGAGGCCGTCCCGCCACCGGATGACGCGGCCCTCTTCCGCGAGCAGGCCGAGGCCATCATGAGGGAGGCGCTCATCGCCGGCGCGGTCATCCTCGGCCGCGCCGGGGCCGCCGCCTTCCATGACCAGCCGGATGTGCTGCGGGTGCGCCTGTTCGGACCACCAGAGGCCCGCGTCGCGCAAGCGTCTCGCATCGAGAACGTCGATGCGCCAACCGCCCGGCGGCGCCTGCCCGAGGTCGATCGCGCCCGCGCACAGTACGTGCGGCGGCTCTACTGCGTCAGCATCGACGACCCAGGCCTTTTCCATCTGCAGATTGACAGCACCGCTCTGTCATTGGAGGCCTGCGCCGACCTCATCGTGACCTCGTACACGGCTCTCATTACCCACCTCTGAGACCCGGATCAGGCCACCCCGAGGCCCGTATCAGGCCAACCCCTGAGACCCGCATCAGACCAACCCCTGAGACCCGCATCCGCCGAATTCGCCGCAGAATTCGCGGCATGAATGTCTGCGGTCCTGCGACCTGGCCGGATCGACTGCGTGCCCTGGGTGTCAAAATGAACCGGCAGTCATGTGCTGCCCGCTGAGATGGTCCTGGGCGTCGCCGCAACGGGGCGTGTCGTGGGCGTGATGGAGGTGGGGGTGAGCGCGGCATGACTACTACCGCGGATGCGGGGACGGTGCCAGCCGGGCAGCCGCAGACCCTCGAGCGGCGGCGGGTGCTGGTGATCATCGGCGCCCTGCTGCTGGGGATGCTGCTGGCCGCGCTCGACCAGACGATCGTCGCGACGGCATTGCCGACCA
>WNFJ01526082.1_pt1 | contig 11192 bp, 7 predicted proteins | sample 5400461 | NCBI WGS metagenome assembly WNFJ01 (sample SAMN13153349, study PRJNA577476) | soil metagenome | isolation source: 115 cm saprolite on Douglas fir-dominated hillslope | place: USA:California | collected 2013-09-17 | reverse complement strand
GATCCTAACTGGGGACGGATTCTGGCAGCCATCGGTTACTCCGGCGTAAAGATCAATCCTTCAAGAATCAACATCTATCTTGGTTCTCAACAAGTCTGTCGCCATGGCGCAGCCTCACCCTTCGATAAGAGTGCGGCCCACCGATACATGACGCAAGCCTCTTACGAAATACGCATCCTGCTCGGCGCCGGCCAAACGAAATTGGACTTTCTCTCGTGCGACTTAACTGCCGAGTACGTGCATATCAACGCGGATTACTCGACGTAGCAGTCAGCTTTTTCTGAAATCCCGAACGAAGTGAGGGATCCATATCGCCTTAAATGGTTTCACCGATGAACACTCCGCTACACTAAAAACATGCTTCGGTCTATGAAGCGCCAGGGAACCTATACTTTACTCTCGAACATCATCACGTCATCGTCACAATAGGGATCCGTCGCTACGCTCGGGATTGCCGTTCCCTGCCCTCCAGCGACGCACCAACTCCTCTGCCGCCTCCGGCCATTGCGGATAGCGAAACTTGAAACCTGCATCCAGCAATCGGCCAGGAACCACCCGGCGGCTCTTCAAGATCAACTCCGTCTCCGTCCGCAGGAAGAGGGCGCCGATCTCGAGCATCCACTTCGCGGCGGGCAAGCCCCAGCCCACCCGGCAGGCCCGGCGCAGCGCGGCCATGAAATCCCGGTTGGATAACGGATTAGGAGAACAAATGTTGATGCACCCACTCATATCTCGTCGTGCGATCAGGAAATCAATGGCATTCACGAAGTCGAGTTCGTGAATCCATGAAACAAACTGCTGACCTGAACCAGCTCGCCCGCCCAGTCCCGTGCTTACCAGGGTGCGCAGAGTATCGAAGATCCCGCCCTGATCCGGGCTCATCACCATGGCGCTGCGCAAGGCGACCTTGCGTGTGGCCGGCGTCAACGCCGTGAAGAATGCCTGCTCCCAGCCGGTAGCGACATCTATGCTGAACCTCCAGGTCGAAGGCGCTCCCGGCTCATTGCCGCCGAGCTCGCCTATGGCTTCGTCCATGGGCCGATCAAGAGCATGCCGGTAGATGGTTGCGGTGCTGGCGTTCATCCACAAGTCGGGTGGCCGAGCAGCCTTTGCAACAACCTGTCCGATGAGTTGTGTCGAACGAACTCTAGACTCTTTGATTTCGCGTCGATTGCCTTCGGTATAACGACAGTTGACACTGCGGCCGGCGAGGTTGATAACAACGTCGGCGCCGTCGATCGCGTTAGCCCAATCGCCAAGACTTTGGCTATCCCATAAGAGGACTGGCCAGGCTGCGGGCTGCGTGTGCCTGGCGACAGCCGTGACCTTATGCCCCTGAGCATGGAAGTGGGCCGCCAGCAACCGGCCAATATGGCCAGTACCACCCGCTATCACGATACGAAGCGCTTTGCTCAACACGGTTTGGGTCATGGCTTTCTCCTCATTTCAATAGAACTTGAACATGTTCAACAATATCTTGGACCCGCGGCGCCGTCAACAGTTATTTTGAACGTGTTCACGTCTGGGAAGTAGCTGTTTTATCCAATGTCTTTTCCGTCTGTCATCCCGACCGGAGCGCCACGGGGACCTTGTTCCTTCAAGAAATCTCTGGCGCGGAGTGGAGGGATCCCGAGGCAGTTTCCTTGACCATGCTGTCACAGGGAGTTCTACCCGTGCATTGTCACAGCGAGATTCCTAATTGAATAACCGAGTAATCGGGAAATTGAACACCGGTGGACCCGCAGGTTTTCGATTACCAATTACAAATTACTCGATTACAAATCTTTGAAAGATGCCGCGGGGAGTGAGGGCTAGATCCTGGGAAGAACTCCCTGAAACGGCATCGCAGAGGACGCCTCCTCGGGGTCCCTCCACTCCGCGCCACAGATTCTTGTGGGAATGAGATCCCCGTGGCGCTCCGGTCGGGATGACAGCTCCATTTAGTTTTTGCCAGGCATCAAGTTTTCGCAGACAAATCAGGAGTTCCGATGACCCGATGGCCCGATGATTCGATCGCCAGATGACCCGGTCTCCCGATGAGCCGATCTCCCGATCCCTCTGCCGTTCTTTGTCGCTTTGCTTCTTGCTGGCTGGCCCGGTATTTTAAAAAGGAGAGATGCCGCAGACACTCGCTGACTACGCTCACCTTCACCTGACGCTAGGGGACGAAACCGCCTTCGTCTCGCATCGCGGTTTCCGCACGCTGCGTTGGAGCTACCGCGAGGTGGCCGAGCTGGCGTTTCGTGTGGCCCGAGAGCTGGAGTCGAGAAACATCGGTCCAGGCGATCGCGTGATGCTGTGGGGCGAGAATTGCGCCGAATGGGTAGCCGCTTTTTACGGCATTATGCTGCGAGGCGGCGTTGCCGTCCCCATGGACCGGATTGCCGCCGCGCACTTCGCACAGCTTGTTGCAACTGACGTTGACGCCAAGCTGATCATCTGCTCGAGTTCACTGACCGCCCACTGTGCGGGCCGTCCATTTGTGGAGCTGGAAACTCTTGGAGAAAGGCTATCGACTCGCTCCGCCGCTTCCTATCCCCCGGCCTCGCTTACGCGTGACGACACCGCCGAGATCATCTTTACATCTGGCACTACGGCCGAGCCTAGAGGCGTTGTCCTGACCCACGGCAACGTGCTGGCCAGCATCGATCCCATCGAGCGCGAAATTCCCAAGTACCGCCGCTACGAACGTGTCTTTCATCCGTTGCGCTTCTTGCATATGCTGCCGCTGAGCCACGTGTTCGGCCAGACCATGGGAATGTTTATCCCGCCGGTCATCGCCGCCACCGTGTTGTTTCAGGACAGCTTTAAGCCCGGCGATGTCATCTCGGCCATCAAGAGGAACCGCGTTTCCGTGCTGGTCACGGTGCCGCGCGTTGCAGAATCGTTGAAGAATAAGCTGCAAGCCGATCTCGGGCCCTCTATCCGCACGTCGTGGGAGATTGCCGAAGACGAAAAATTCATGAAGCGTTGGTGGAGGTTCCGCAAAGTTCACCGCGCATTGGGATGGAAGTTCTGGGCCATCATTTCCGGAGGCGCGGCGCTTGACCAGAACACGGAAGAGTTCTGGCGGCGCCTTGGCTATGGCGTGATTCAAGGCTACGGCCTGACCGAGACCAGTTCCCTGGTGAGTCTGAACCACCCTTTCAAAGTCGGACGACGGTCGATCGGCAAGGTCTTGCCGGGACGCGAGATGAAGCTCGATCCTGTAACCGGCGAGATTCTCGTACGGGGCGCCAACGTCGCTCGCCAATACTGGCAAGGCAAGGAGATGAAACCGGTAACCGGCGAAGAGGGCTGGTTTCGCACCGGAGATCTCGGCGCAGTGGACGATGAAGGCAATCTCTATTTCAAAGGGCGCAGCAAGAATGTGATCGTCACGCCCGCAGGCCTCAAGATTTATCCGGAAGACCTGGAGCAAGCCCTGCGCCGGCAGACTGGAGTTCGCGATTGCGTGGTGTTCGGGGCCGCTGTTGGCGGCAATGCCGAAGCCTGCGCGGTCCTGCTGCTCCGCGATAGCACTTCCGCGAACTCGGTAGTGGCCGCGGCCAACCAATCTCTGGCTGACTTTCAGAAGATTCGTTGCTGGTTCACCTGGCCCGACGAAGATTTTCCTCGTACCTCCACACAGAAACCTAAGATGGACGTCATCCGCCAGGCGGTGGAGAGACATCTCAACGGAAATAAGGCCGCTGGCGGGCAAGTTCGTGCTGCCGAAGGCACGTCGAGTTCGCTGCAGCAGCTGATCCTTGCCGCAGCTGGGCGCAAAGAGCAAACCGCGGTCTCGATTGAAGACGCGCGCCTGGAAGACGATTTGAATCTCAGCTCTCTGGATCGCGTCGAGCTGATGGCCGCCATCGAAAATCGTTATCAGGTCGAGCTGAGCGATCGTGACTTTAGCCAGGCGACGACCGTGGCTGACCTCGAAGAGCTGCTGAAGAAATCTGGGGCCGAACCAAAACAATCCAATTATCCTTACGCACGTTGGGCCCAGCGCTGGCCGGTTACCTGGCTCCGCGTGGTTGTCTATCAGCTAGTCACGCTGCCCTACATGATGGTCATGGCCCGGCCAGCAATCACGGGACGCGAACGACTCAAAGGTGTCGCCGGCCCGGCGTTGATCGTCTCCAACCACATCAGCCAGGTCGACATCGGTTACATCATGGCCGCGCTGCCTTTTCATCTGCGCCGCAGGCTGTCCGCGGCCATGCACGGCGAGCGGTTGCGTGACATGCGCTACCCGCCCAAGAGCCGGCCGTTGCTGGGGCGATGGCTCGACCAGCTCGATTACGTTCTGATCTCGACCTTCTTCAACGTCTTTTCTCTGCCCCAGCAGGCGAAGTACCGCGAAAGCTTTCGCTTCGCCGGCGAACTTGCGGACAAAGGCTACAGCGTGCTGATCTTCCCCGAAGGGCGGCGTACGGAGACCGGCGAGATGAGCCCCTTCCGCAGCGGCATCGGCCTACTGGCGACACATTTGAACCTGCCCGTGATTCCCATGCGAATCGACGGACTATTCCCGCTCAAGGCGGCAAAGAAACACTACGCGAAGCCTGGAACAATCCAGGTGCGTATCGGCGATCCAGTAACGTTCGAGCCAACGGCAGACGCGGAGGAGATTGCGAAGGAACTGCAGAGGATTGTGGCGGGACTGTGACGGCCTGGTCGTCTAGTGCTCACTTCGCCAGTTAGCTAACCAGCGCAAGCGAGAACGATGGGTCGGATCCAGCACTACAATCTCTGGTTCATTCCGTAACAGACCGGTGGCTACCAAAGTCTTCAGCGAGCGCTCTGCTAGCGGACCAAATCGACCTTGCAATACTTCGTTGTCCTCGAGAACACCGAGCCAAACCATATAGGGTCCATCCGCGCGGACAGGAAGCTGAGGAAAGTTGTTGGGCGCGTCGAGCGTAACGAGAACTCCCGCTTCACGTGCACCAATGGCTCGATAGGCGCTGAATGTTGCTTCGGCCTGTTGGGCGAAAGCATCGATGCTGTCTGGCTTAACCGCAAAGATCTGTGCCACCACCACACCGCGTGCGCCTTGGGATTCATTCACTGGGTCAACAGCCGGCAGAATCGTAACGCCGCGGTCTGCTTTCAACGGGCGGAGCAGCAACACGTTGTCACTGTCCGTCATGAGACCATTCAGCGTTTGCTTATGTTCTTTCCAAAGTGGGCCATAGTAGAACGCAGCGTTGATCTTTGCGCGGTCATCCATGTCATGGAATCCTCTTATCCAGGTAAAGGCTAGGTTGTTTTTACGTTCGAAAAACTCGCCGACCGCAATCGCGCCTAACTGCTGAAAAGCGTCAGGAAAGAAACTTTCAAAGTACTGGGCAAAATGTTCGCGTTCGCCCGCTTTGATAGCGTACCGGCGAAATTCAAGAACCTTAAAGTCCTTAAGATGGTCCACACTTTTCATTCGATTCATCTCAACCGTCTGATTTGTCTGGGCCGCCGACCAGGTGTAGATGGCAACGAGAACAAAGGAACCAAATAAGAAGCGCACAATAGACCTCCCCCCTGCATTAGCCGGTGTAATCTGCGCCGGAGCAAGATAATCAACGTCCACTCAAACCTCCGACCTATTGCCACGGAATTGAACTCTATAGCGGCGTATGTATCCGGGGATGGCAGCTTCGACTGCTAATTTTGCGTCGGGAACAGGTGTCGCCGGCACGGTCTCAAGCGGCAGAACTCCTGCCCACACCGGCAGAGCGTAATCTTCTTCATCGTCCAGGGGAGGCCCACTCCGTACTTTCACTGACGCTTCCTCGATCGTGAATTCGAGTACCGTAGTCGCCTTCAACTCTTTTTCGCTGGGGCCGCGGACCTCATCCCAGCGCCCAGCGATCACGTTCTCGGAAATTACGCGCAAGGCGTGAGTCTTTTTTGCCGGATCATCGATCTTACGGGCGGTTCCAAAGGCCACCACCGAGCGGTAGTTCATGGAATGATGAAATGCAGAGCGAGCAAGCACCAAGCCATCCACCAGCGTGACCGTCACGCACGCCGCCACGCCTTTTTCGAGCTCGCGCAGCATGCGGCTGGCAGCCGAGCCGTGTAAATAGAGCTTGTCGCCGTCGCGGCCGTACAGCGTTGGAATCACGAATGGCTGACCGTCTACAGTGAAACCGACGTGTGCCAGGAATCCGGCATCCAGGACTTTGTGGATGGTTGCCGGCTCGTGCGATCCACGATTTGGCAACCGGTGAAGTGTGCTCCTCTCGGTCGTGTTCATTGCTTATCCCGCACAAAGGTCGCGACCCAATTCGTTTCCCACGTCTTTCCGCCATCGATCGAAAACGCTTGCTCCCACCGCGGAGTATCGGCGGAAACTATCCACAGGTAGCGAACGAAGATGTTTTTGCCGTTGTAATCTTCCTGATCATAAAACTCACCGCGCCCGTCCTTGAACTGGCCCACTGTGGCCGGCAAGGAAATCACTCCATTGGTTTTGTTCGCCCAGTAGATACTCCATTGACGCGACTTGGAATTATAGGTTCTTACCGTCAGGCCATCGAGATGGCCGAAAGGGGTTTCGCCCTCGAGCTCATCCACGTTGGCGCTTCCGCCCAGAGCCTGCCGGACCACCAGCGTCGCGTCGAACTCCACCCAGTCGTTGGATCCAGTCAGAGGATGCAGCAAACGTCGCTGGTGACTTTTCCAGCGACCGAACAAGAAGTCAAAATCGTGCTGGCCATCGTGCTCGCCAGCAGCATCGTGAGAGACAGCTTTCGCCGGCTCTGCAGGTGTCTGCTGCGCCGGCATCGCCAGCCCTGAAACTAAAAAAATGCATGATGCGAAGTAGCCTCGCGTGCGTATTCTCAAGCGCATGTTCCTCCTCCTCCTCGTCGATATCTCGTGTAGCACAGCCGCCCCGGCTGTGCCCGGCGCTAAGAACGGAGGCGGGGCCGCCTGCGCCACATGGGATCGGTGATGAAGATTGCCAAACTGCATCACTACCGTCATTTCCAACGAGTTTCAGTATGCTGAAGAGTGTGGTATTTATAAAGCTCCACTTTTTATGTTATTAGCAATACCACTTTCCAAAAACCAGGGGCCGTTGTTCCGGCAAGTCTACGTTGGGTTGCGGGAAGCCATACTCGCCGGCACGCTCGGCGCAGGTGAGCAACTGCCTTCGACGCGGCATTTGGCTGAGCAGCTCGGGATCTCGCGAACGGTTGTCTTGCTCGCGTACGAGCACCTGCTGGCCGAGGGCTTTGTGGAAGGTCGCCACGGCTCGGGAACCTACGTATCCCGAGGTTTGGCCGCAGGCAAGTCTCGCAGCCGTGAAGATCAAGCCAATCTCCGGTTGTCGCGATTTGGGCGGTCCGCGGCCGCAACGGCGAATGAGGCCGTCGCTCCCACGCGGCCATCGTCCTCACCTCGCTACGATTTTGCTTACGGACGCAGCGACATAGAAATCTTTCCTTTCGAAAGGTGGCGGCGCATCCTGCTGAGGCGGGCGAGGAAGGCCTCAGTTCGCGATCTCGACTACGGTTCCGCGGCGGGAAATCTGGCTCTGCGCGAGGCCATCAGCGCGCACATCCGGCGCTCGCGTGCTGTGGTCTGCGATCCTTCACAGGTCGTGATCGTCAACGGCTCGCAGCAAGCTCTGGATTTGGTTACGCGAGTGTTGGTGGAGCGGGGAGATTGCGTTGCCATCGAAGACCCGCAGTATCTCGGCGTCCGCGAGGTGCTTCGGGCCGCCGGATCGCAGCTGCATGCGGTACAGGTCGATCATGAGGGTTTGAATCCTTCCCAACTGCCTGAACGAGCCCGTCTGGTGTTTGTAACACCGTCGCATCAGTTCCCTACCGGCGTGATTCTCTCCCTAACGCGGCGCTTGGCGTTGCTGGAGTGGGCCAGACGCAGGAATGCCGTTATCGTTGAGGATGACTATGACGGGGAATTCAGGTACGAAGGACAACCGCTGGAATCGCTGCAAGGGCTCGACACGCAAGGCCGAGTAATTTATGTCGGGACATTTTCACGCACGGTGTTCCCCGCCCTCCGCATCGGTTACCTGATCGTACCGCAGTCGCTGGTGAAAGCTTTTACGGCAACCAAGTGGCTCAGCGACCGTCACTCCGCCGTTCTTGAACAGCAAGCACTCGCCGAGTTTGTGGCTACCGGCATGTACGAGCGTCATCTGCGAAGGCTACGGAGAAGGAACGCCGGGCGTCGCAGTGCTCTGCTTCAGGCCATTCACAAGTTCCTGGGCGATCGGGTTGAGATTACCGGTGATGGCGCCGGTGCGCACGTGGTGCTCTGGCCACGCAAGCGTGTCTCCGAGGAAGTGTTAATCGCTCGCGCCGCGTCAAGGGATGTTGGCGTGTATGGCGTGGCGCGATACTTCCTAAAGCGGCCGGTGCGCAGCGGCATCATGCTGGGGTACTCACGTTTGCGCGAAGAAGAAATCCGAGAAGGGATCCGGAGGTTAGGTGAGGTGCTCTGACGATCGCCGTAATCGCCGTAATCAGGCGAAATCGCCGTAATCGGAAGAACCAGATTCCGGCGATGTCAGCGATCACGGCGATCCCGGGCGATTCCTCGGCGAGCTTGTTATGATTACGCCAAGCTCAAATGCGAGCGTGTAACGGGAGCCTCCATGCACACAGGCCGCCACTTTCTACAGATTCCAGGTCCGACCAACGTTCCGGATCGTGTGCTGCGCGCGATGGACCGCCCGGTGATCGATCATCGCGGCCCTGAGTTCGCCAAGTTGGGCTTGGAGGTTCTGGAAGCACTGCGTCCCGTCTTCCAGACAAAGAGTCCGATCGTGATCTACCCGGCGTCAGGCTCGGGCGCATGGGAAGCCTCAATCGTCAACACGCTTTCTGCGGGCGACCGCGTCCTGATGTTCGAGACAGGACATTTTTCCAGCCTGTGGCGTCAGGTGGCAGAGCGCATGGGCCTCGCGGTCGACTACGTTCCGGGCAACTGGCGTCACGGTGTTTCCCCCTCGGACGTTGAATCCCGGTTGAGCGCTGACAGGAATCATGCCATCCAGGCGGTGATGGTAGTCCACAACGAGACTTCCACGGGCGTAACCAGCCGTATTGCTGAGATTCGCCAGGCCATCGATCGCTCGCACCATCCTGCGTTGTTGATGGTCGATACCATCTCTTCGCTGGGATCCATGGATTATCGTCACGACGAATGGGGAGTGGACGTGACTGTGGCCGGATCGCAAAAAGGATTGATGCTTCCGCCCGGCCTCAGCTTCAATGCCATTTCCGAAAAAGCGCTGGCCGCGAACAAGACCGCAAATTTGCCGCGCTACTACTGGGACTGGCAAGAAATGCTCGAACCGAATCGCCAGGGATTTTTTCCCTATACGCCCGCCACCAATCTTTTGTGGGGATTGCGTGAAGCATTGCTGATGTTACAGGAAGAAGGACTGGGCAACGTATTTCGCCGGCATCAACGACACGGCGAGGCTACACGCGCCGCAGTCCGCGCCTGGGGCTTGGAGATGGTTTGCGAGAACCCGCAGGAATATTCAAATTCGCTGACGGCGGTCTTCATGCCTGAGGGACACAACGCCGACAAATTCCGCGGCGTCGTTCTCGAGAATTTCGACATGTCCTTGGGTTCAGGGCTCTCACAGCTGGCCGGGAAGGTTTTCCGCATAGGGCATCTCGGACATTTCAACGATCTCATGTTGGCCGGTACGCTGAGCGGCGTGGAGATGGGCTTACAGATGGCGGGCGTGCCCCACAAGACCGGCGGCGTGGCTACAGCCCTGCAGAGTCTTATCGAAAGTCATCAACCATCCGGGACGAAAAAACGCCTGGAGACAGCTGTTAGCACTTAGCCATTGGCCGTTAGCTTTTGTATCGTCCAGAGGTGCAGTTTTGGCTAAAGGCTAATGGCTAAACGCTGATTAAAAACAACTTCACCACTGATATTAAAAGGATCTCAACCATGGCTACAGCATCGGAGTCGGCTGCTCGCGTCCGCCCGGGAATTTTTTCCGCCAGCAACCTCGTGCTCTTCCTTGTGTGCCTGATGTACGGCCTCACCTATATAGACCGCATCAACGTAAACACCGCCGGTCCAGTCCTGCAAAAAGATCTCCACCTGGATGCTTCCCAGCTTGGCTGGGTATTCTCTGCCTTTGGCTGGGCCTACGTCTGTCTACAGGTTTCCGGCGGATGGCTGAGCGACCGTTTCGGCGCGCGACGGACATTGACCGTGTGTGGAATCGTCTGGTCGGTGGCGACAATTCTTATGGGCGTGGTGGGCAGCTTCGCGGCGCTCATCGTTTGCCGCGTCCTGCTGGGATTGGGCGAAGGCGCGACTTTTCCCACGGCAACTCGTGCGCTGTCCGACTGGGCCGCCCCAGGGAAGCGCGGCTACGTTCAGGGCATCACTCATTCCTTCGCCCGGTTCGGCAACGCCATCACTCCTCCGCTGGTGGCTTGGTTGATCAAGATCACATCCTGGCGACAATCATTCGTGATCCTGGGAATCGTCAGTCTGGCTTGGGCACTTGTGTGGTGGCTCTACTTCCGTGACGATCCCGCCCAGCACCGCGGTACCACGCAGGCCGAACGGCAAACGCTCACCGCCTACGGCGCGAGAGCGGCGAAGAAACGGGAGCCGGTGCCCTGGAGCGCACTTTCCCTGCGCATGCTGCCGGTCACCATCGTCTATTTTTGCTATGGATGGACGCTCTGGTTATTCCTCACCTGGCTGCCTTCGTTCTTCCTCCACACCTACAAGCTCGATCTAAAGCACGCCGCCATCTCGGCTAGTGGCGTGTATATTCTCGGCGCGATCGGCAACACTCTTGGCGGACTGGCCAGCGATTCGATCCTCCGCCGCACCGGCGACCGTAACAAGGCGCGCCGCAACATCATCCTCATCTGCTTTCTGCTCTCCTTCGCGCTCATGGTCCCGGTTTTGGGCGCTTCCTGGCTGGCTTCAGTGCTGCCTTTCGTGAAACTGCACCAGCTGAACTTCGTGGCCGTTTGCCTGGCGGCGGCGTTTTTCTTTGCCGAGTTCACGATCGGTCCGTTCTGGGCGATCCCCATGGATATCGCCCCACGATATTCCGGGTCCGCGAGCGGTCTCATGAACATCGGGTCAGCTCTGGCGGCGGCAATCTCTCCGCTGGTGGCGGGATATGTGATCCAGTCGACCCAGAATTACACACTGCCCTTCATCGGCAGCATGGG
>WNFJ01493056.1_pt1 | contig 11192 bp, 10 predicted proteins | sample 5400461 | NCBI WGS metagenome assembly WNFJ01 (sample SAMN13153349, study PRJNA577476) | soil metagenome | isolation source: 115 cm saprolite on Douglas fir-dominated hillslope | place: USA:California | collected 2013-09-17 | reverse complement strand
GCGTCAGCCATGGCCGGGCGCGCTCGGTCAGGCGACGCGTTCGACGATGGTGGCGTTGGCCTGGCCGCCGCCCTCGCACATGGTCTGGAGCCCGTACCGGCCGCCGGTGCGCTCGAGCTCGTGCACCAGCTTGGTCATCAGGATCGCCCCGGTGGCGCCGAGTGGATGGCCGAGCGCGATCGCACCGCCGTTGGGGTTCGTCTTGGCCAGCGAAGCACCGGTGTCGGCCGACCACGCGATGAGCACGGGGGCGAACGCCTCGTTGACCTCGAAGACGTCGATGTCCGAGATGTCGAGGTTCGCGGCGGCGAGGGCCCGTTCGGTCGCCGGGATCGGCCCGGTCAGCATGAAGACCGGGTCGGAGCCGGTCACCGCGAGCGAGTGGATCCGGGCGCGCGGGGTGAGCCCGTACCGCGCGGCGGCCGTGTCTGACGCGATGAGCAGCGCCGCCGCGCCGTCCGAGATCTGCGAGGAGGTCGCCGCCGTGATCTCCCAGCCCTCCCGCAGCGGGTCGAGGGCCGCCATCTTCTCCAGCGAGGTGTCGCGGCGCGGGCCCTCGTCCACGCTCACGCCCGCGATGGGGGTGATCTCCCGCTCGAACCGGCCCTCGTCGATCGCCTGGAGCGCACGCCGGTGACTCTCGAGCGCGAACTCCTCGAGCTCGGACCGCTTGATGCCCCACTTCTCGCAGACCAGCTGCGCGCCGCGGAACTGTGAGATCTCCTGATTGCCGTAGCGCTCGGACCATCCGTCGCCCCACGGCAGCGGCATGCCCTGGCCGAGGGCCGCGCTCGACCCCATCTTGACCGTGCTCATGTTCTCCACGCCGGCCGCCACGACCAGATCCTGCGTGCCAGACAGGACCGCCTGCGCGGCGAAATGGACGGCTTGCTGCGACGAACCGCACTGCCGGTCGATGGTCACACCTGGCACGTTCTCCGGCAGCCCGGCGGACAGCCATGCGGTGCGGGCGATATCGAATGTCTGCGGGCCGACCTGGGAGACGCAGCCCATGATCACGTCGTCCACCGCGGCGGGGTCCACGCCGGTGCGCCTGACGAGCTCGGCGAGCACGTGCGCGGCGAGGTCGGCGGAGTGCACGCCGGCCAAGCCGCCGTTCCGCCTGCCGATCGGGGTACGCACCGCTCCGACGATGTAGGCCTCAGCCACGACGCCCTCCATGACAGTCCCGCTGGTTCCGTCAGCAAACCGAGTGCCATTCGGTCAGTGCGAGCTTACCTCACGACCATCACGACACCGGCGGCAGCTATCTAGCCACTCTACGAGAGCACCGCTGCGCGCCACGGTAGCGTCGTACCTGTGACCGCCGGTGACGTCCGCCATGACCGCGAGCACGAGCGCGGCGGGCTGCCGGAGGTCGGTTCCCTGCTCGCGACCGCGGTCGCCGGCATCGGCGGTGCCGAGCGGCCCGGGCAGGTCGCGATGGCAGAAGCGGTCCGCGACGCCATCGACACCGCGGAGCACCTCGCCGTCCAGGCGGGGACGGGAACCGGGAAATCGCTTGCCTACCTGGTCCCGGCCATCAGGCACGCGATAACGGCGGACGCGGCGGCCTGCAGCGCCAGCTCATCGAGCGCGACCTGCCCCGCCTCGCCGACGCGATCCGGCCCCTGCTGCCCCGCGAACCCGTCTTCGCGATCCTCAAGGGCCGCCGCAACTACCTCTGCCTGCACCGGCTCCAGGCCGGGGCCCCCGACGACCCAGAAGCGGTCCTCTTCGACGCGCGTACCGTCTCCGCCGTCGGCCGGCAGGTTCGGCGCCTGCACGAATGGGCCGAGACCACCACGACGGGCGATCGCGACGAGCTCGTGCCGGGGGTGGACGAGCGGGCCTGGCGCCAGGTCGCGGTGTCCGCGAGGGAATGCCTGGGCAGCCGCTGCCCGATGCGCACAGAGTGCTTCGCCGACAAGGCGCGCGACGAGGCGGGCGCGGCCGACATCGTCGTGACCAACCACGCACTGCTCGCGATCGACGCGATCGAGGACTTCCACGTCCTGCCCGAACACGACGTGGTGATTATCGACGAGGCGCACGACCTGGTCGACCGGGTCACCTCGGTCGCCTCCGCGGAACTGAGCGCCTCGATGGTGGATACGGCGGCCCGGCGCTGCGCCAGGCTCGTCGATCGCAGGCCGGGCGAGGGCCAGCCGGGCGACGAGGGCAGGCGGGGCGGCCGGGCGGGCAGCGGTGACGTGACCGACCGCCTCGGCGGCGCGGGCGAGGCGCTCGCGCCCGTGCTCGCCGGGATGCCTGGCGGCCGCATCGACGTCCTGCCCGAGGAATCGGCGGTGTCGCTCGCGGTCGTCCGCGACGCCGCCCGTGAATGCGGCGCGCAGCTGCGGACGGCGCTCAAGGGCAGCGACGAGGACCCGGATCGGCTCGCCATCGGCCGGGCGGCGCTGACCGCGGTGGACGAGGTGCACGACACGGCCGCGCGGCTGCTGCAATCCTTCGACCCAGACATCGCCGCGCGCCGCGAGGTGGTCTGGCTGGACCGGCCGCACTCGGAGGACTCGCGGCGCCCGCCCACGCTCCGGGTGGCGCCGCTCGACGTCGGCGCGATGCTCGCCGATCGCCTGTTCGGCTGCCACACCGTGGTGCTCACCTCGGCGACACTCGCGCTCGGCGGGTCCTTCGAGCCGCTGGCGCGGCAGTGGGGCTTGCCGCCGTCGCAGGGACCCGGCGGGGCGGTGCGCGCACCCAGGCCGGCGAGTGGGCAGATGATCCCTAACGGCTCCGCGGCGGACCACGATGCCGCACCCGGCGTCTCGCCGCATCGGGTGGCCGGCGCCGCGGAAACAGCGGGCGGACCAGCCGGCGAGGCCGGCGCCGACCGCGACACGGAACCACTCGCCTGGTCAGGGGTTGACGTCGGCTCGCCGTTCGACCACCCGCGCAGCGCCATCCTCTACGTGGCGCGTCACCTGCCGCCGCCGGGCCGCGACGGGCTGGCCGAGTCCTACCTCACCGAACTTTGCGAGCTGATCGTCGCGGCCGGCGGCCGGACGCTCGGGTTGTTCTCGTCGATGCGGGCGGCGAGGCAGGCCGCGGACGAACTGCGCGACCGGGTCGGCCACCCGCTGCTCTGCCAGGGTGACGACGCGACGGCGCAGCTGATCACGCAGTTCGCCGCGGACGAGAGCACCTGCCTGTTCGGCACGTTGTCGCTCTGGCAGGGCGTCGACGTGCCGGGCCGGTCGCTGCAGCTCGTGGTGATCGACCGGATCCCGTTTCCCCGGCCGGACGACCCGCTCGCCTCGGCGCGGCAGCGAGCGGTCACGGCCCGCGGCGGCAACGGGTTCATGGCGGTCGCCGCGACCGGGGCCGCGCTGCTGCTCGCCCAGGGCACGGGGCGCCTGCTGCGCACGATGACCGACCGGGGCGTCGTGGCGATCCTCGACCCGCGGCTCGTGACGGCGCGGTACGGCAGTTTTCTCCGCGAGTCGCTGCCGCCGTTTTGGACCACGACCGACCCGGAAGTGGTCCGGGGTGCGCTGCGCCGTCTCGCCGCCTCGCCCTGACCCCAGACCCAGCACGGGCGCCCCACGGCGCCCCGCACTCCTACGACGGCACGCCACGCGGCAGCCGTATCAGGATCAGATGGGGAAGAATCGGCGCTGGGCCGCGGATCCGTGGAGGTGATGAGGTGACCGTGCGCGCGGCCGGCGGCCAGGGCTTCTACGGGGACTCGGTGACGTCGGTGCCGACGCTGCTCGACGCAGGGGTGGACTACCTGTGCCTCGAGGCGCTGGCCGAGCTGACCCTGGCGATCCTGCAGAAGGACCGGCTGCGCGACCCTGGCGCCGGCTTCACCAGGGACCTGCCGCTCTACCTCGAGCTCGCCATGCCGTACGTCGCGCGCGGGCAGACGAAGGTGATCACCAACGCGGGTGGCATCAACCCCGTCGCGGCCGGTCAGGAGGCGGCGAAGACAGCGGCGCAGCTCGGCCTCGGCGGCCTGCGGATCGCCACGGTCACCGGCGACGACCTGATGCCGCAACTCGATCAGCTCGCGGCCCTGCCCGGCGGCCTCGCCAATGCCGACACCGGCGAGCCCTGGCGCGATTTTCCCGGCCCGGCGCTTTTCGCCAACGCCTACCTGGGCGCGCGGCCGATCGTGGCCGCGCTCGCCGACGGTGCCGACATCGTCATCACCGGCCGGGTCGCCGACGCGTCGCTGTTCCTTGCACCGCTCATCCACGAGTACGGCTGGGCGGCCGACGACTGGGATCTGCTCGCCGCCGGAACCGCGATCGGGCACCTGTGCGAATGTTCCGGCCAGTCCACCGGCGGCAACCTGTCCGGCGACTGGTGGACCATAGCGCAGCCGTGGAATCTGGCCTATCCGATCGCGGAGTGCGAGCCCGACGGCACCGCGGTGATCACCAAGCCACCTGGCACCGGCGGCCGCGTCGACTTCGACACCGTGCGGCACCAGCTTCTCTACGAGGTGCACGACCCCGCCGCCTACCTGACCCCGGACGTGACCGCGGATTTCACCACCCTGCGGCTCGACGACCTCGGCGCGGACCGGGTGCGGGTGAGCGGCGCGCGCGGCCGCCGGGCGACCGGCACTTACAAGGCGCTCGCCTGCCACCCGGCGGGCTGGTCGGGCGAGGCCAGGGTGGCGTTCAGCTGGCCGGACGCCTACGCCAAGGCGCGCGCGACCGAGGTGATCCTGCGCAAGCGGGCCGAACTGGCCGGCCTCGCGGTCGGCGAATGGCTGGCGGAGTACTGGGGCGTCAACGCGCTGCACGGGCCCGTGGCACCCGCGGTGCCCACCGACGACATCCCGGAGGTGCTGCTGCGGATGGCGTGGCGGTGCGCGGACGCGGAGACCGCGGGCCGGGTGGGCCGCGAACTCGTGCCGCTCGCTCTGTCGGCGCCGCCGTGGGGGATGACAGGCGCCGGGCGCGGGATGACGGGCAGGCCGTCGCAGCTGCTCGGCCTCTGGCCGGCGCTGGTCCGCAAGGACCTGGTGGACGGGCAGGTGCATCATGACATCACTAGCGTGTAGCCGGGCCGGCCGGGACAGGAGGCTTCGCGTGCCGCGGATACAGCTGCGTGACCTGTGCGGCACCCGGTCAGGTGACAAGGGTGACACCGTCAACATCGCCCTGTTCGCCTACGACGCCGCGGCCTACGAGGCGATCAGGCGCGAGGTCACCGCGCGCGCGGTGGCGGCGCACTTCGCGGGCCTGATCAACGGCCCGGTGACCAGGTATGAGGCGCCGAACCTGCTGGCGCTCAACTTTGTCGCCCAGGGCGCGCTCGGCGGCGGCGGGCCGCGGTCGCTGCGCAGCGACAACCTCGGCAAGACGCTGGGCGGCGCGCTGCTGCGGATGGAGATCGAGGTTCCCGGCCCGGTCGCGGCCACGGCGCCGAGACGGCGGCCCGACCTGTCGCTCTACGAACCGCGCTAGCCGCGGGCCACCGGGCCTGACCGCGACGGTACAACCGCGTTCAGATCGCGGGCGTTCGGCCCCACGGCGGTAGGCTCGATGGCAGGTACCCTCGCCTTTTGGAGGCTGCGTTGGCTCCAGGCCTGATCCTGCTGGCCCTGCTCGCGGTCCTGGTCGCCTTCTTCTGGACCCGGCTGCGGCGGCGCGCCGGGCTCGGCGTGACGGGCAAGCACTGGACGGCGGCCATCGTCATCTTCACGCTCGTCGTGCTCGCGCTCTGGGCCACATCGCACTGACCGGCCCTGCTCGCTGACCGGCCCTGCTCGCTGACCGGCCCTGCTCGCTGGCGGCCTGCTTATGGCGCCGCGCCGCTGATGGTGCCGCGGCGGACGGGCACCTCGAACCAGACCGCCTTGCCGTCCTTGGTCGGCCTGGAACCCCAGCGGCTCGACAGCTGGTCCACGAGGTAGAGCCCGCGTCCCCCCTCGTCGTTCTCGCCCGCGTTGCGAATCCGGGGCAGCCGCAGGTCCGAGTCGAACACCTCCACCCAGATCGCGGACTCACCACGCCGCAGGCGGACCGTGAACTCAGACCCCGTGGACATGGGCGCGTCGTCGAACGCGGGAAGGTCCCAGCCGTCGTCCAGGCTCACGGCCGCGGAGCCGCCGCCGACCCCGGCGGAGTCGAAGACGAGCTCGCGGCGCGGGGCCGGGGACAGCGCGGCGTGCAGCACGACGTTGGTGACGACCTCGGAGACAAGCAGGCAGCCCAGTTCCGCCTCACCGGGATCGAGCCCCCAGCGGGCGAACGTGTCCGCCGCCATGCGGCGCGCCTCCGACACCATGATCGGTTCCGCCGGGAACACCTGCTCCTGCGTGGGCAGCTTGGCCGCCGCCGACCGCACGACGACGATCGCCATGTCGTCGTCGATATCACCGGGCACGGCCTCCTCGGCCGCCCTCGCGAGCGCCTCCGCGTCCTTGTGCGCCACGGATTTGACCGATTGGCGCAGCATCTCGGCCGCCTCGTCCTCGGTGTAGTGCCCGCTGCCGTCCTCGCGGGTCCGCCGGTCGGTCAAGCCGTCGGTGTAGAGCAGCAAGGTGGCACCTGGCGGCAGCTCGCGCTGCTCCTCGCGGAACGGCGGCACCCCGCCGACGCCCTGGGAGCGAACACCGAGCAAGACGCCCTTGTGCTCGATCTCGAGCTGGCCGACCTCGCCGTCCACGATGAGCAGCGGCGCGTCGTGGCCGGCGTTGGCGAACGTCAGCTTGCGCGTCCACGCGTCGTAGACGAGGTACGTGCAGCTCACCGTCGGCGTGACGGGCGCGGTGACCCCGTGGGCATCGGTCTCGATGTGCCCGAGCGTCCGGCACCACTCGTCCAGCTTGCGCAGCATTTCGGCGGGCGGCTTGTCATCCTGCGCGAAGGCGCGCAGCGCCGCGCGGAGCTGGCCCATGGTCGCGGCCGCGCGCGCGCCGCGGCCCTCGACGTCGCCGATGACGATGGCGACCCGGCCGGCCGACAGCGGGATGACGTCGTACCAGTCCCCGCCGACCTGCGTCTGGATCCCCTGCCCGCGGGTTTCCAGCGGCTTGGCCGGCACGTACCGGCAGGCGATTTCCAGCCCGTCGAGCTTCGGGATCTCCCGCGGCAGCAGGCTCGTCTGGAACGCGAGCGCGGTGCGCCGTTCCTCCTCGAAGAGCATCGCGTTGTCGATCGCGATCGCGACCCGGCCGGCGACCGCCCCGACGAACTCGCGGTCGAACGAGTCGTAGTGAATGTCGTCGCGAGGGGTGAGGCGGGACAGCGCGAGGCTCATCACGCCGAGCAGTTCACCGCGTGCGAGCAGCGGCGAGGCGATAACCGAGGTGAGGGCCACGTCGTCACACGCGGCCGCGCTCGCCGCGCTCGGCGCAGGAAACCGGTGGGCCGCGAAATCCTCGACCACGACGGTGTCGAGCCGCTGCATGGCCTGCTGGCAGAAGTGGCCTTGCGGGTAGTTGATGGGTTCGCCCACGACGGCCCAGGTGCCCGGCGGCGGGTGCCAGCCGCCCGCGTGCATCGCCACCCCCCGCACGAGCTTGTCGCTTTGCCGGAGATCGATGAAGCAGTGATCGGCGAACTGCGGCACCAGGGTCTCGGCCACATGCCGGAGGGTCCGGTCGAGCTCGAGCGACCCGGCCAGCCGCTCGCCGATCCGCTCAAGCAGCCCGATCCGGTCGAACTCGCGCTCGTTACCGCGCCGCATCGCCTCGCGGGCGAAGATGACGATCCCGTCGATCGCGCCGGACGGGTGGCGCAGCGGCGCGGCCTGCGCGCGCACGAAGACCCGCGAGCCATCCTGCCGCACGTTGACGAAGGTGCCCTCCCAGACAAGGCCGCGAAGTACCTGTTTGGCTAGTTCCGTCGCCTTGACAAGATCGGCTTTCTCGAAGCCCATCTGGAGGATGGAATGCCCGATTAGATGATGAAAATCCGGGGGAAAACCGAACAGCTTTGCGGCATAGGCGTTCGCATAGCGCAGATTGCTGGCCCGATCGGTCGCGATCACCGCCGTATCGACCTGCTGCAGCACGATCTCCGCCGGCAGGTACGCGTCGAATGCACCGTCACCCCACCGTTTCATCGCCGCGTCACCTCGCCATTGCGGCGGCGGGGGGCCCCGGCCGTCACTCCCGCCTCCCCAATTTCATTGGTAACGAGAAATCTATCGTCGTTCCTCCCCGGCTCCACAGCTCACAGCCTCGCGACGAACACGTGGGCGGCAATATCGCGCGGCAGGTCAGTCGTCCGGCGCTCAGCCGCCTCCCCGCACGTCACCCGCACACCACCGTCGCTGCTCGCAAGCACTACCTCGCGTCCGGGTTGTATCCCAACTCGCTTGAGTTTAAGCATGAGACCGGCATCACTTTGGACTTGTTCGCTGATCCGCCGGACAATAACCGGTTCGGCCCGCACCGACGCGACGTCGATCATGGCCTGGACCCGTTCCTGTTCAGCGGCGAGCACCCGCGCCTTGGCCTCCGGTGGGAGGCCCAGTTCGTCGAGCCCGGGAATGATATTTCCGTGCGGGCACCTGACCGGGTAATCGAGCAGCTCGATCATGCGGCGTTCGACGGCATCGGACATGACGTGTTCCCACCGGCACGCCTCGATGTGCACTTCCTCCCACGGCAGGCCGATGACGTCGAGCAGCAGGCATTCCGCCAGCCGGTGCTTGCGCATGACCTGGGTGGCGAGCGACCGCCCGGTCTCGGTCAGGGAAAGCTGCCGGTCACCTGCCACGCGCAGCAGGCCGTCCCGTTCCATTCGTGCCACGGTCTCGCTCACGGTCGGGCCCCGCTGCGACAGCCGCTCCGCGATGCGGGCGCGCAACGGCACGATGCCCTCCTCTTCAAGCTCGAAAATCGTGCGGAGGTACATCTCGGTCGTGTCGATGAGCCCGTGGGCGGTCAACTTGTCTCCTCTCCCACAGATGCTAACGCCACCCCAGGCCCCGAACGGCTGCCGCGTGCAGGCACATTGCCCCGTCAGCCGGTCAAAGGGGAGAGCCGGTCAAGGGGAGAGCCGGTCAGGGGGAGAGCCGCTCGATCACCCAGCCGCCGCCCGCGCGCCGGTAACGCAGCCTGTCGTGCAGCCGGTCGACGCGGCCCTGCCAGAACTCGACCTGGGCCGGGATCACCAGAAAGCCGCCCCAGAACGGCGGCATCGGCACCTCGGTGCCCGGTGGCCATCGCGCCTGCAGGCGCGCGTAGCGATCGTCGAGTTCCGTGCGCGACGCGAGCACGCTCGACTGCCTGCTCGCCCACGCACCGAGCTGTGAGCCGTGCGGCCTGGAGTGGAAGTAGCGTTCGCTCTGCTGCGGGGAGACCTCGGCGACGTCACCCTCGACGATGACCTGGCGGTGCATGGCGTGCCAGGGGAACAGCAGGCAGGCCCGTGGGTTGGCGCTGAGGTCGAGGCCCTTGCGCGAGGTCTTGTTGGTGTAGAAGACGAAGCCGCCTGAGTCGTAGCCTTTGAGCAGCACGGTGCGCGCACGTGGCGCACCGTCAGGCGACGCCGTGGCGAGCACCATCGCGGTCGGCTCGGGCAGGCCAGCCGCCACCGCGTCGGAGAGCCATCGGGAGAACTGGGTGACCGGGTCGGGCGCCATGGACCGCCGGGTAAGGCCGGCGGCCTGGGGGCGGTCTTGGTCCGGTGCGTCGGCCGATGCGTCCACGGGTACTGATCATCACACGATGCGGCCCATGATGACGCCGGCCGGCGTCATCTACTGGCCGGTACTATCTGACCCCAGGTCCACGCGATTGAATGAATCCCCGCCGTGCGGGCGTACTGCGTACGCACACGCGCACCGCACCTGCGCACGCGCGCGGCGAACGGCATCGGGCGCGAACAGGCGCAAGATGAGGCCCTGCCCCGAACCCGGGGGGAGGGCGCAGTACTGTCCACTACCGGCCACTACCGGCCCACAGAAAAGTACATACGGTCGTTCGCCCGTCACGCCGTACCCAGAGAAGACGGAGGGAAGCGCACATGTCCGACTTCAAGCCGGGACTCGAAGGTGTCGTGGCGTTCGAGACCGAGATCGCCGAACCGGACCGGGAGGGCGGATCTCTCCGCTACCGCGGCGTAGACATCGAAGACCTGGTCGGGCACGTCTCTTACGGAAACGTATGGGGCCTGCTCGTGGACGACAGCTTCGAGCCGGGCCTGCCGCCCGCGGAGCCTTATCCCATTCCTGTCCACTCCGGCGACATCCGGGTGGACGTGCAGAGCGCGCTCGCGATGCTCGCGCCCGGCTGGGGCATGCGGCCGCTGCTTGACATCAGCGACGAGCAGGCACGCGATGATCTGGCCCGGGCATCGGTGATGGCGCTGTCCTTCGTGGCGCAGGCCGCGCGCGGCCTCGCGGGTGGACGAGGCCGCGACCATCGTCGAGCGGTTCATGATCCGGTGGCGGGGCGAGCCGGATCCCCGCCACGTCAAGGCGATCGACGCGTACTGGACATCCGCGGCGGAACACGGGATGAACGCGTCCACGTTCACCGCGCGGGTCATCGCCTCCACCGGAGCGGACGTGGCGGCCGCGCTCTCCGGAGCGGTCGGCGCCATGTCCGGGCCGCTGCACGGCGGCGCACCGGCCCGGGTGCTGCACATGATCGAAGAGGTGGAGCGCAGCGGCGACGCGCTCGCCTACGTGAAACAAGCTCTCGAGCAGGGCGAACGGCTGATGGGCTTTGGTCACCGCGTCTACCGCGCGGAAGATCCGCGGGCCAGGGTACTTCGCCGCACGGCGCAGGAGCTTGGCGCGCCGCGGTACGAGGCCGCCGTGGCGCTTGAGACGGCGGCCCTGGAGGAACTGCACGCGCGCAAGCCGGACCGGGTGCTCGCCACGAACGTCGAGTTCTGGGCCGCGATCATGCTGGATTTCGCCGGGGTCCCCGCCCACATGTTCACGTCGATGTTCACCTGCGCCCGCACGGCCGGCTGGGCCGCGCACATCCTGGAGCAAAAGCGCACCGGCAGGCTGATCAGGCCGAGCGCGCGGTACGTGGGCCCGAAATCCCGGTCGCTGCGGGACGTCGCGGGCGCCGCCGACGTCCTGCGTACCTGACGCGGCTCAGCACCCGGCGAGTCTCGAGGCCCGCCGAGCGGTTACTAGCGCTCCTTGGTGTTCCAAACTTTGACGTTGATCTTGAGTTTTCAGGCGGTGCTGCCGAGGCGTGCGTGGTCGATGTAGCCGCGCACGTGCCGGTCGATGGTGGC
>WNFJ01145681.1_pt3 | contig 11192 bp, 14 predicted proteins | sample 5400461 | NCBI WGS metagenome assembly WNFJ01 (sample SAMN13153349, study PRJNA577476) | soil metagenome | isolation source: 115 cm saprolite on Douglas fir-dominated hillslope | place: USA:California | collected 2013-09-17 | reverse complement strand
CCGGTCGCGGTGGTCGCGGTGCATGGGCTGCTGGCCGGCTCGACGCTGGTCTTGGTCTTTCTCACCGCCCTGGGCGTTGGCGGCAGCTGAGCCAGGCTAACCGCACCTATCGCGGCTGGCCCGGGCCGGGGTCAGGCGTGGCCCAGAAGGCCGTCAGTACTTATGAGCTGGCCGGGTCCGGTGCGGTTTTCCTGGCGGGCCGGCGGCGGCGTTTGTCCCGGGCGTAGATGATCCCTTGCTTGCCGTCACCGGAGCTGCGGCGCTGCAACTCGAACAGCGTGGCCGCGGCCATCAGGTCGCTGAGCTTGGCGTAACCATAGTTGCGGGAGTCGAAGTCGGGCTGCTGCTTGGTGATGATCTGCCCAACGGACGCCAGCGGCGCCCAGCCGTCATCGTCGGAGGCAGCTTCCACCGCGTTCCGCAACTGGCTCATCAGAGCGGCGTCCCTTGTGAGCTGCGCGGCGGTGGCACGCGGCGCCGGCTTGGGAACCGCGTCCGTGGACGTGGCGGCGCCCTCGGTATAGCTGAGGTTCTCGATGTAGATGAACTTGTCGCACGCCGCGACAAAGGGCTTGGGCGTCTTGCGCTCACCAAACCCGTACACGGTCAGGCCCGACTCACGGATACGCGCAGCCAGGCGGGTGAAGTCGCTGTCGCTGGAGACGATGCAGAACCCGTCGAGGCGATCCGAGTACAGCAGGTCCATCGCGTCGATAACCATCGCGGCGTCGGTGGCGTTCTTGCCGCTGGTATAGGCGAATTGCTGGATCGGCTGGATCGACTGGGCGAGCAACTGGTCCTTCCAGCCCTTCAGGCTTGTGCCGGTCCAGTCGCCGTAGGCGCGTTTGACATGCGCGGTGCCGTATTTGGCCACCTCGGCCAGCAGGCCCTCAGCGATCGCGGGCTGCGCGTTGTCCGCATCGATGAGCACCGCAAGCCTGTCGGTGTTCTCGCTGACCATGCTGTTCCTCCTCACCCGGATGCTACTGGGCAGGCCTCAGCCAGCCGGCGAAGCGCGGAAGGTCCGGCGGTACGCGGCCGGGCTGGTGTCCAGGGCCGGCGCGGCTAGCGGTACTTAGCTCACCGTGGCCCATCCCCTGAGGCCCTTTGCCGAAGGTGGGCCGGGGATTACGGCATTCGTCCGATGCGGCAGGACCGGCCTTACCGCGAGGCTGTTTGGTGTACCTGGCACCGCAGCAGACAGGAGAAGGACTATGGCGTTCGGCCGGCTCGCCGCATACCGTAACCGCCCGTGGCAGGCCTTGACCGTGTTCATCCGGGCGCGCGACGCAGACGCTGCGGATGGTCAGCCATCCTGGGAACCGGACATCGTCGAAGACGACTACTACCGCTTCCGGAACTACCCGCACAGCTAAGGCCGCCACCGGCGGCCCGGCTGGTGGGATCACCCGCCGGGATGTCCGGGCGATCGAACTGCACGCGACGCCGGAGGCAGCGGGCCTGTAGCAGTCACTCGGCTTCGCCCCTGGCGCCAACCGGGGGCTGCGGACCGCCGGTAACCGCGGGGTCAGCCCACCGCCAGCTTGGCGAGCAGTTCGTCGAGGCGGTCACCGGAGTCGCGAGTGCCTCGTACCATATCCGAGGCGACCATCTGGTCGCGGTCCGCGACCGATTGAAAGGCCATGACGGTGCGCATTAGCGTGCCGCCGTCCCGCTCGGCGAACGTCAGGGTCTGCAGGCAGACGTGGCCTGGTGCGCCTTCGAACTCGAAGGTCTGCACTATGACATCCGGCGAGGGATCACCGTGGAAGACGCCGTGGAAGCCGTACTGGTTGCCCTCGGCGTCTTTATGGCTGTAGCGCCAGGTGCCGCCGTTGCGGGTGTCGTAGTGGTCGATAGTCATGGCCAGGTCGCGTGGGCCCAGCCATTGCACCAGCAATTCCGGGTCGACGTGCGCCCGGTACACCAGGTCGCGCGCGGCACCGAATTCGCGGGCGATGATGATCTGCGGGATGCCTGGCTCAGCGGTGATCTGTGTCTTGTTCATGTGTCATTACCTTCCTGTGTGGCCGCCCGACCGGAGCCGGGGCCGTCGTCCGGGCTGGCTTGCAGCGCCGCGAGCAGGTCATCGAGCTGCTCGTGGCTTTCGTCCCAGAACCGCTGGTAGCGGGCCAGCCACGTGGTCACCTCGCGGAGCGGCTCGGCCTCCAGATGGCTGAGCCGGGCCGTCGCCCGCCGGCTGCGGGAGATCAGGCCCGCGTTTTCCAGCACCTTCAGGTGCCGGGAGATCGCCGGCTGGGACATGCTGAACGGCGCGGCGAGCTCGGCGACGGTCGCCTCACCCTCGGCCAGCCGGGTCAAGATCGCCCGCCGCGTCGGGTCGGCAAGCGCCCCGAACACGAGGCTGAGCTGGTCATCAACCATCTATAACCATCCGATTCTAGAACGATCTAGTTATAGAATGCCGTGCCTGCCGCTTCCTGTCAAGCTTGCGTGGAGCAGGGCGGGTGATGTACCGCAGCCGGCCGGCCGGCCGGCCAGTCTGCGGCCGACCAGCTAGCCCGTAGTCAGCCGGCTAGCCCGGGGCCGCCAGCTAGCCCGGCAGCCGGGTTTCCGGGGCGAACACCCCGATAACCGCGGCCAGGGCGAGCGCGACGGCGGCCAGTTCGAAGGCCGCGGCGTAGGAGACCGTGTCGACGAGGAGGCCGGCCGCCACCGGCCCGGTGACCGTGCCGGCGTCGCCGGCCATTTGATAGGACGCGACCAGGCTGCCGCCTCGCCTGGGCATGATGTCGCCGATCATCGCCGATGGCGCGACGTCGAGCAGTCCCGAGCCAAGCCCAGCTACGGCCAGCGCGGCCAGGTACCCCCACAGGCTGGGCAGCAGCCCAAGCATCACCATGCCGCCGGCCGACGCCGCGCAGCCGGCGATGATGACGGGGCGCCGGCCAACAGCATCGGCTATCCACCCGCCGGGCAGCAGCATCGCCGCGTTCAGCGCGGCGAACATCAGGAACCCGATCCCGGTCCACACCGGTGACCGGTGCAGGACGTCCCGGACGAACAGCGGCACGATGGCCGCACGCACCCCCACGGCAGCGAACCCATCCGCCAGGTTGGCCGACGCCGCGGCCCGGAACGCGCCGTTGCGCAGCGCAGTGGCGATCGCGGCAAACGGCCGGGCCGGCAACTGCTCCGCGGCCGCACGCTCCGGCGGTGGGGATTATCAGCAGCCCGCCGTAGATAAGGAACGGTGCCCGCAGCGACCACTCCGCGACCAGCCCGCCGACCGCCGGGCCGCTGATCCCGCCCACCAGGAACCCGCCGCTGAACAGGCCGCTGGCCCGGCCGCGCTGCCCGCTGGGCACGGTGACCAGCAGCAGGGTCTGCGCGCCGACGCTGTACATCGCCGAACCAAGGCCGCCCACCCCGCGCAGCACGAGCAGCTGGCCGAACGACTGGGAAAATCCAGCCAGCACGCTGCTGACCGCGACCACCGCGATTCCGGCCGCCATCACCGAATGCTCGCCGAACCGGTCCACCAGCCGGCCGGCGGGCAGCGCCCCCAGCACCCGCATCAGCGCGAACGCACTGATCACGCCGGCCGCCGCCGCGGTGCTGACGCCGAACTGCCGGGCGAATGCCGGGATGGCCGGCGCGACGATCCCGTACCCGAGCGCGACGGTGAACGTGATGGCGGTCAGCACCGCCACCTCCCGCGGCAGCCCACGGAACGGGCTACGCAGCAGGCCGGGCACAAGTCGCATTGTCAGGCCAACCAGCGCGCTGGCGCACCCTCTTTCCCGGCTGCCAGGATGAACGGATGCTGCTCGACGACGGCCAGATCAGCGCCCGGCTCACCCCACAGGCCGCGGTGGCCGCCATGCGCCAGGCGATCGCCGACGCGGACCGGGGCGTTCTTGCCGCGCCCGCCCGGGTAGCCAGTGACCTGGGCCAAGGCAAGCTGATCTTCACGACCGGCGCCCGGGCCGGCGAGTGGTTCGGTTACCGGTCCTATGACACCTTCGGCATTGATCCGGGCGCGCAGGTGGCGGTCGTCCACGACTGGCACACCGGGCTCGTCAAAGCCATCGCGGTGGGCCATGAGCTGGGCCGCCGCCGCACCGGGGCCATCGGTGGTGTCGCGGTCGACGTGCCGGGGCCGGGCCAGGCAGAACAGATCCCAGGTCACGCTCTTTTGCTCGGTCGGCCTGGCCGGTACAGAAGTCCATCTCCTGGCCGAACTGGCCGGCCAGGAGATGGACTGACCTGGCGACCGCCGGAGCGGACGCCCCGCGGCCAGCACCGCGCACCTACACCTGACCGTCCACGCGCGCCGGTTCACAAGTCGGGGAAGGAGAGGTCGCCGTTGTGCTCGGACAGCACTGACGGCGGCCCGATGAGGGCAATGTCCGGTTCCCCGATGACCTCCTCGTCCTTGCCGTCGTAGTCGAACTTCCTCAGCACGTGCTTGATCGCCTCGAGTCTGGCCCGCTTCTTATCGTTGCTCTTGATCACCGTCCAGGGGGCATGCTCGCTGTCGGTGTAGTGGAACATCGCCTCCTTGGCATCGGTGTATGCGTCCCACTTGTCCAGCGACTCGATGTCCATCGGACTCAGCTTCCACTGCCGCACCGGGTCGACCCGGCGGATGATGAAGCGCGTACGCTGCTCGGAGCGCGTTACTGAGAACCAGAACTTCGTTAGATGCAACTGAGAGCGGACCAGCAGGCGCTCGAACTCCGGCACCTCACGCATAAACTCCCAGTATTCCGCGTCGGTGCAGAAGCCCATCACCCGCTCTACGCCCGCCCGGTTATACCAAGAACGATCGAACATAACGATCTCGGCCGCCGCGGGCAGATGCGGTACGTAACGCTGGAAATACCACTGGGTCCGTTCCCGCTCGCTCGGCTTGGTCAGTGCGATCACCGTGGCGCCGCGCGGGTTCAGGTGCTCGGTGAACCGTTTGATCGTGCCGCCTTTGCCGGCGGCGTCGCGGCCCTCGAACACGATCACGATGTGCTCGCCGGCGGACTTGACCCAGTTCTGCAGCTTGACTAGCTCAATCTGCAGAGGGCGCTTGAGGTACTCGTACTCGCGCCGCGTCATCTTCTCGGAGTACGGGTAGTCCTCGCGCCACGTGTCGACCACCCGGCCGTCCGGCCAGCGCAGGACTGGGTCGTCGTGTTCGTCGTCGTCGTCGACCGTCAGCCCCGCTACAAGGACGGGATCGGACGCCCAATCCTCCGGCAGCGCGTTGAACTCGGAAGTGGATTGACTAGTCACGTTCCTAGAACAGCACATTCCGGCCTGCGATCACGAGCGGGGGGTCGGCCCGGCCTGCGGTTGAGGCGAACGCCAGGCCGAGGGTGGCACGGCCGCGCTTACCGCCCTGCCACCCACCGAAGGGCAGGTCGATCGCCTGGCGCACCATTCTGGCCAGCGCTGCCCTGGTCGCTACAGCTGGGTCAATCGCCCTTTATCTCATCGTGCAGCCCGACGCCAGCAACGTCCGCGCCGAGCTTGTCGCGCCGCCCGACCGGATATGCCCGGTCCGGTCCTGCGCCGGCTATCCGCAGCCCGCTCAGGTCAAGGGCCTCACGCTGGCCGCCCTGGCGCGAGCCGTTCAGTGCGTGGGGTCGGCTAGTTCGAGCAGCGCGTGCAAGTCCCGGGCGGCCTGCAGCGCGGACACTCCGGCGACCAGGACGACCAGCACCGCCAAGGCGAGCAGCAGAGCGCGCGTCCGCGGCGGCGGGGCGAGCAGGGCGGCCACCCGGCGGGGCACGGGGCCGGCCCAGGCCACCGAGATCCGGCGAGAGCGCGTCGAGGCCCGGCGCGAGTTCGCGGCGACGATGCCGAGGGTGGCTGCCGCCGGCCGGTGCCTGGGAGTGGCCAGCATGGCCACCTGGCCGATGGTGGCGGCCACCAGGCGGCGGTCACCGGTGACGCTGGCGGCGTGCTCGTCCGCCCAGCGTTCCACCGTGTAATCCACGGCGCGGGCAAGGGGAAGCAGCACCGGGTTGGCGGCCGCCGCCAGGTACGCCACCGTGGTGAAAAGGTGGTGCCGGCCGGCCAGGTGGGCGCGCTCGTGCGCGAGCAGCGCGGCGCGGCCGGCGTCATCCAGCGACTCGAGCAGGCGCCCGGAGACCACGATCCGGCCCGGCGAGCCAGGCAGTGCGTACGCTTCGATCGCCGGGCCGGGAACCACGACGACAGCGCCGTCGCCGTGCAGGCGGGCGGCGCGGCGGTAGGACTCAGCCAGGCCGCGGGCCCGGCAGCGGAATGTGATCGCCACGGCCAGTGCGGCCCCGGTCAGCACAAGGGCGGCAACCGCACCGGTCACGGCCGACGTGGGGTCCCCGCGGCGCAGCACCGGCGGCGAGTAGTGCCCCAGCGCGGCCAGGACCGGCACCTGGGCGGCCGCTGAGGCGACCAGCAGGGCGAGCGCGGCGGTGCTGCACCCGGCCAGCACCACCGTGGCGGCGGTCAGCAGCCAGGTGGCCTCGCGGGGTTCCAGGCGGGCGGCGAGCGGGCGGGCGGCAACCGCCGCCAAGGCGGGAATCAGCAACGGCAGGTAGACCAGCAGCTGCACCCGCTACCCCCCGTCTTGTTCCTGGCCGTCGTCGGCCAGCAGCCGGCGCAGCAGCAGCGCGTCCCGGCCGGACAGGCCGGACACGAACCTGCTCAGCACCGCCCGACGGTCAGCCCCGGCGTCCAGGGCGCGGCTCATCTGGCCGGCGGCCAGACTGGCCGCGTCCACCGGGGTATAGACAAATCCGCGCCCGGCCCGCTCCCGGGCCAGCAGCCCCTTGGCGTGTAGCCGGGACACGATGGTGACCACCGTGCTGTAGGACAACCCTCCCTGCTCACGGGCGGCCAGGCGCTCCCGGACCTGGCCGGGGCTCAGCGGCATCCCGGCCGCCCGCAGCACGGCCAGCACCTCGGCTTCCAGTGCTCCGGCCGGGCGCCGGGATGCTCCCAGGGACTCCCCGAGCGCAGGCTGGGGGCCGTCATCGTGCACGCGCGCCGCCTCTCGCCCAAACAGCATCTACACAGTCTGTAAATGTTCTACAATTTCTGTAGAACACCAACGGGTCCGAGTATGCCACGTGACCCCGCCGAGCACACATCCGTTACCCCGCAAACGGGCCATACGGCATGCCACCTCGCGGCGGAAGGCCTGGGAATAAGGCAGGCTCACGCCATAGAAGGAGCCCCGGCCTCTGGGGGAAAGACCGGGGCTCACAAGGTGACAGATGATCTGTCTGCGTGCGAAACGCCGACAGCCGCGCCAGCGTTACACCCCCCAGATGGCCAAAGGCCCCCGTGACTTCGTCACTGGTACCCCGGCCGCACCCCTACCAGTACTGGGTGGTGGCGCCGGAGCTGCGGCGCACGGCGCCCACCATTTCTGGGCGTTCGAAGACCGACTTGTGCCGCAGGAGTCGCAGAACTTCGCCCCCGCACGGACCTGGCTGTGGCACGCGGCGCACTCCACCGTCGCGGCAGGAGCGGGAGCAGCGGCAGCGGGCGCGGTGGCCGGAGCCGGGTCTGCCGGGGCCGGGGCTGCCGGGGGCGGTTGCTGCGGCGGGTACCCCCGAGCCGGGGCTTGCTGCGGCGCCTGTACGAAGCCGGGGCCGCCGCCTGCGAAGCCAGGACCGGGCGGCGCAGCGGGCGGGGCCTGCGCTGGCTGCTGCATCATCTGGCCGGCCATGCCCAGGCCGGCGCCCAGGAACATCGGGGTTACCGCGGCGCCCCCCTGGGCCATTCCCTCGCCCGCACCCTGCAGGGCTTCGGCCTGGGCCGCCTGGAGGAAACCGCCGGCCAGCCGGCTGTACGCGGTGTCGCCGGCCAGCTTCTTCAGCCGGGCGTTGTCGTCGTCATCGAGGTTGACGTCGAGGTTCCCGAACCGGGCGATGGCGAGCCCGTAGTCGGCCAGCTGGCCGTTGGCGGCCGGCATGGCGGCCTGCTCGATGTCGGGGCTGTGCACGGACAGGCCGAGGATCGGCCAGGCGCCGGACATGAGCTGGGTGGTCACCGCGGTGCGGGTCACCTTCAGCAGTTGCTGCGCGACCCAGCCCGTGATGGCCTCGTTGTTCGTCACGTCGACGGTGCCGACCAGGTTGAGGATCAGCTTGGTGGGGTCGACCACGCGCAGGGCGTACTCGCCGAATGCCCGGAGGGTGACGATCAGGCCGGTCTGCGGGTCCTGCACCTCATCGAGCCTGCCGCCGAAGCGGCAGTGCGGGTACTCCCGGGCGCCGACGAAGTAGATCTCGGCCTTGAACGCGTTGCTGTTGGTACCCCAGTCGATGAACATCCCCAGGAACGGGAGCTCGGAGGCGTCGAGGGTGTGCTGCCCCGGCCCGAGCACGCCCATGACCTGTCCTTGGTTCATGAAGACGGCCACAGTGTCGGGCTCGACGATGGCCCGCGAGAACTTGCGGATGTTGTGGTCGGGCCACTTGTAGACGATCTGGCCCTTGGAACTGTCGGGTGCTGCGATGAACTCGCGGCGGGCCTCGTGAGAATGCCCATCGAACCGTTCCCTCGTAAATAATTGCGACCCTCGCTCAGGCCCCGGCCGCGTTCCCCCGGATCTCTCGGCCGGGTCTGTTTTGTAGCGTTATGTACGGAACGCAATGGCCCGGAAACCACCCGTCATACGGGTCTGGACCCTCCCCTGGCGATGCCGCGACGACGCCGCCATTGCGGTGCGAGCCCATAGAGTGGAGCCATGGAGATGCGTGTCCTCGGTACCACCGGCGTACAGGTCAGCCCGCTCTGTCTAGGCGCGATGATGTTCGGGGCCTGGGGAAATCCCGACCACGAGGAGTCGGTCCGGATCATCGGCCGGGCGCTCGACGCCGGGATCAACTTCATCGACACCGCGGACGTGTACTCGGGCGGCGAGTCGGAGGAGATCGTCGGCAAGGCCCTGGCGGGTGGCCGACGAGACCGTATCGTGCTGGCGACCAAAGCCCACGGTCCAATGGGCCAGGACGTGAACGAACGGGGAAATTCACGGCGCTGGCTCATTCGCGAGTGTGAGAACAGCCTGCGCCGTCTGGGAACGGACTACATCGACCTTTACCAGATCCACCGGCCCGACCGGGCGACCGACATCGATGAGACCCTGGGCGCGCTCACCGACCTGATCAGGGCCGGCAAGATCTGCTACGCCGGCAGCTCGACCTTCCCGGCGGCGCAGATCGTCGAGGCCCAGTGGACCGCGCAGCGGCGCGGCCGGGAGCGGTTCGTGTGCGAGCAGCCGCCGTACTCGATCCTGGTTCGCGGTGTCGAGGCCGAGGTGCTGCCGGCCTGCCAGCGCTACAGCATGGGCGTCATCCCGTGGAGCCCGTTGGCCGGCGGCTGGCTGTCCGGGCGCTACCGCAAGAACGCGCAGCTTCCCGCCACCCAGCGGGCCGAGCGGATCCCGCAGCGGTTCGACATGGGCCTGCCCGGCAACCAGGCGAAGCTGGAAGCGGCCGAGAAGCTGGCCCAGCTGGCCGAGGAGGCCGGCCTGTCGCTGGTACATCTGGCGCTGGCGTTCGTGCTCAGCCACCCAGCCGTCACCTCGGCGATCATCGGGCCGCGGACCATGGAGCACCTGGAGAGCCAGCTCGGTGCCGCCGACGTCGTGCTGCCGGCCGAGATCCTCGACAAGATCGACGAGATCGTCCCGCCAGGCACCACGCTCAACCCGCCCGACCGCGGGTACGAGCCGCCCGCCCTCACCGATCCCGCCCTGCGCCGCCGCGGCGGCTGAGGTGATCGGGACCGGTTACCGCAGCCCCCGGAAGAACGTACGGATGTCGCTGACCAGGAGGCCGGGGACCTCCATGGCGGGGAAGTGACCGCCCCGGTCGTACTCGGACCAGTGGCTGATCCGGCCGGCCGGGTCCATCAGGCTCCGGATGGTGGTGTCGGCCGCGAACACCGCGACGCCCGTCGGCGGGCCTGGCCGCTCGCTGGCGAACGAACCCGACGCGCTGGTCTGCTGCTGGGCGATCATCTCCCGCCAGGCCTGCATGCCTTCGTAGGTGCCGTGCGCGGAGGAGGCGCCGGCCTTGGTGAACCAGAAGATGCTCACGTTGGTGAGCAACTGGTCGCGGGAGACGGCGTCCTCGGGCAACTCCGCGGCGGGGTCGGTCCACTCCCGGAACTTCTCCACGATCCAGGCGAGCTGCCCGGCCGGTGAGTCGGTCAGCGCGTAGCTGAGCGTCGCCGGGCGGGTGGCCTGCATGTGCAGGTAGCCGAAGCCATCGGACTGGGCCGCGTTGAACCGTTCGGCCCGGGCGCGGTCGGTCCCGGAAAGGCCGTCAAGCTGGACCGGGGGCCCGAACGGCATGGCCGCCCCGGTTCCGGTCAGGTGCACCCCGGCCACCCGGTCAGCATCGACCATGGCGAGGAGGCCGGACACGCCGGAGCCGACGTCGGTGCCCTGCACCGCGTAGCGGCCATAACCCAGGCGGGCCATGAGCTGCGCCCACGCCTGGGCGATGCGGAATAGGTTGCCCCACCCGGGCTGGCGCACCGGGGTCGAGAACCCGTACCCGGGCAGCGAGGGGATCACCACGTGGAAGGCGTCGGCCGGATCGCCGCCATGGGCGCGAGGGTCGGTGAGCGGGCCGATCACCCGCAGGAACTCCGCGGGCGAGCTGGGCCAGCCGTGGGTGAGCAGCAGCGGGAGCGCACCAGGCTCCGCTGACCGGACGTGCAGGAAATGGATCGGCTGACCGTCGATCGTGGTGATGAACTGCGGGATCTCGTTGAGCGCCGCCTCGGCGGCCCGCCAGTCATAGCCGGTCCGCCAGTACCCGGCGAGGTCGCGCAGGTAGCCGCCGGGCACACCGCGCTCCCAGCCGGTCCCGGGAATGCTGTCCGGCCAGCGGGTACGGGCGAGCCGGTCGTGCAGATCGTCGACGTCGGCCTGCGGGATCTCGATGCGGAAGGGGCGGATGTCGCTGCTCGTATCGTCCATGCCGCCAGCATTACAGCCATCTAGGAACGGTTTGTTCCGCTATTACCGGGAAACTTGACTTCATGCTCGAGACCTCGGCCCGGCTGCTGCGCCTGCTGTCGATCATGCAAAGCCGTCGCGACTGGAGCGGCCCGCAACTGGCGGCCCGCCTCCAGGTCACCACCCGCACCATCCGCAACGACGTCGAGCGGCTGCGCCAGCTTGGGTACCCGGTCGACGCCACGCCGGGTGCTGGCGGCGGGTA
>WNFJ01239919.1_pt1 | contig 11194 bp, 6 predicted proteins | sample 5400461 | NCBI WGS metagenome assembly WNFJ01 (sample SAMN13153349, study PRJNA577476) | soil metagenome | isolation source: 115 cm saprolite on Douglas fir-dominated hillslope | place: USA:California | collected 2013-09-17 | reverse complement strand
CTTCTGATTCTCACCGCCGATCGACCGACCGAGCTTGTAAACTGCGGGGCGCCGCAGACGATCGATCAAGTGAAGCTCTTCGGCGAGCACGTGCGCCATTTCTTTGATTTGGGCGGCCCGGACTCACACGAGGGAGCGCTGCGTGGCGTCCGCCGCGTCGCTGCCCAAGCGCGCTTCGCGTCCCTTTGGCCAACCCCGGGAGCGGTGCACATCAATGCGCGTGCGCGAAAGCCGCTCGAGCCGGCGAAAGCCATCTCGGCGGAAGAAATGCGCGTCGCGGAAGTCGCGAAGCGCATCGCGTCGAGCCCGATAGGGGCTGCATATGCTCCCTCGAACGCGCCGAATCCCGCGGGGGTAGCCGCCGTCTGCGCGGAATGCCGCGCAGCTCGGCGTGGGCTCATCCTGTGCGGCCCTGCACCCATGGCCCAACTCGAAGACCGCGCGGCGATCTTCGAGCTCGCCGCGAGGCTGCATTTCCCAATCGCGTGCGAGGCCACGAGCCAGCTGCGCTTCGTGGACGCGCCTCGCGGCGTCACCGTGATCGACGTCGTCGATGCCCTATTCGCGTCGCCAACCTTTGCACGTCGAGCGGCGCCGGATTTTGCACTCCAGATCGGAGCTCCGCCCGTTTCGAGTGGCTGGGAGCGCATGGCTGCGAATCCGACGCTACGCCGAGCTGTGCTCGCCCCGCACGGGTGGAACGATCCGCAGAGCTCGGCATCGGCCCTCGTCTTCGCCGAGCCGGCGGCAAGCGCGCGAGCGTTGTGTCACGCGCTCGTGTCCGAGAAACATGACCCTTCACGCGAGCAGCGCGAGTGGAGTCGATTGATGCGCGAAGCGGCTGCGCGCGCCCAGCGAGTGATCGACGCAGACCTGGCAACGCACCCCTTGCTCACCGAGGGGCAAGTTTGTCGCATCGCGGTCGCCTGCGCGCCGCAACGCTCAACCCTCATGGTGGGCAACAGTCTCGCGGTGCGCCTGGTTGACACCTTCTGTCCGCGCAACGCGAGCGCCATTGCTGTCCTCTCACAACGCGGTGTCAGCGGGATCGACGGCCTTGTCGCGGGCGCCGCCGGTGCGGCCAGCAAGGCCACGACCGCAGTGACCTTACTCCTCGGTGACGTCGGCCTCCTGCACGACATGACGTCTCTCGCACTTGCCCGCAAAGTGCGCGTGCCACTCGTCATCGTCGTCTTGCAAAACAATGGTGGTCGCATGTTCGAGCAGCTGCCGGTCGCCTCGGCGCCAGACATCGAACCAGAGGTGCTCGAGATGACTCTGACACCACACGCGATTGACTTCGCCCACGCCGCGGCGACGTTCGGCATAGGCTTCGTACGGGTGGACGCCGCGAGCGGACTGGAAGATGCACTGACCCGCGCATACGGGCAAGCCGAGTGTACGATGATCGAAGCGACGGTAGCGCCGCACGGTGCTGTGGAGCAGCAACGCCGCATAGTCTCAGGGGTCGACGCGGCGATAAACGACCTACTGCCGGTGCCCCGCGAGACGTGCTAAATTGCCATCCTCGGGGTGGATTAAATGCGAAGAGTAGTCCCTCTCGTCTTAGGTCTTCTTGCGCAAGCCTGCGGCGGAACGCCGAGCGAGAGTGCACCCTGCACCTCGTCGCTGCCGGTCGACGCGTTCAAGGAACTGATGATCGTCGACAACGCGGTCGTGAGGGACCCGCGCACCCTCAACGCGAGCAATGGTCCGTGGAGCTTCCGCTACTCTATCGAGAGCATGGCACCGCAGGGCGCGGACCCGGGCGAGTTCGTCCGCCAATGGTTCGTCGATCAGTGGGCGAACCAGACCGCCTACAACAGCTACCCGCTCGATCCCCAACTCCAAGACCAACAGAGCCGCACCCAGCAGATGGGCCCGCGCGTTGTCTGCCCCTGGTATCGGCGTACACCCGCAAATGGCTGCAACGCCGACTGCAGCATGTGCACTGCCACACCCCCGAAGCTGGATCTCGCGCAGGCACCGTTCCGGCTGTCGGCGATCATCAATCGCATGGATCTGCAGGGGCAACCGGACATCGGAGGCTCCGGCGAAGCCCGCCTCGAGTTCGGGCTCACGGACGGGGCCGGCGACGATCCGGCGTCCGCGCAGATGCCATTGTCGATCATCCTCGAGTACAGACTGCCGACGGCGACCGGGACGAAGGATTGGGCGAAGGTCTGGCACTCGCTCGGCCAGCACAACTCCTTCGATGAAGCATACAAAGCCGAGCTCGAAACGTTGACGAACCGCTGGGTCGGTCGCAACGCGTCTCCCTCGTCTCAGAACGGAAGTGCGATAGGACAGGTTCGTACCGACGAGTCGACCCTCGACTGGATCTGGCAGCTTCGGCAGTTCATCCTCCAGGCAGACGGCCAGCTTCACCAGACGGGCGTGCGCAACACGCCGCCCGCCGAGCTCAACGGCTCTGCGGAAGTCGTCGCCTACATGAACGCGAACGCCCAAGCCATCCTGAAGGAGAAGTTCGTCCTCCCGCAGACGCTGCTCGCCGGCTCGGCGGACGCGCTGATCTACACGTGGAGCTTCCCGGGTGCGGACTCGAAGGTGGCCGAGAAATTCGCTCAGAACACGTGCAATGGTTGCCACGTGCGTCGGAACGTGGACTCGGCCTTTCACATCACTCCCTTCCGCACTGGAGTGGATCGTCTCTCGAAGTTCCTTTACGACCCGCAGAATCCTGGCACCGACGAGCTCACGAATCGCACGTCTCTCTTTCGTGCCGTGCTGTGCGGTCCGTAGCGCGCAGGCAATGGGGCGCTCACGAGAGTTCAGCGACGCGCGACAGGCCGGAGCCGCGGAACCGCAGCCGCCGCAGTGGCTGAGCGATCGAGCTTGCCTGCAGCGGTCATCGGGAGGTCTTCGAGAACTGCAATTCGTCGCGGTCGCTTGTGCGGCGCCAGCGTTGCCGCGACTCGTTCGCCGAAGCCCTCGAACAGCGCGGTGTCGGCATCGCTGGCCGTGATCGCAGCGCAAACGATTTGTCCCCATGTCTCGTCGGGGACGCCGAATACGCAACACGACCGGATGCCCGGAATGAGTTCGAGCTCGCGCTCCACTTCGGCTGGGTACACGTTCTCACCACCGGTCACGATCAGCTCGGAGGTGCGTCCAAGCACGTGCAAGCGCCCCTGTTCATCAATGCGGCCGTGGTCGCCGGTGCGGAACCATCCGTCGGCCGTAAACGGATTGGGGTGCGCCTCGGCGGGGAAATAGCCCGTCATGAGGGAGCGGCTGCGCACCTCGATGCAGTCGTCTACGATGCGGATCTGGGTACCCGCGACCGGTTCGCCTGAACCGGGATCAGGCGAAGCAGGCGTGCCGTAACGCTGCGTCGTGACCTGGGAACATGCCTCTGTGAGGCCATACGTCGTCAATACGGGCAGCGAGCGCTCTCGTGCCGCCGCAAGCAGCCTCGCCGGCGTGGCCGCACCGCCGAGGAGAACGGCCCGCACGCCCCCTGGCATGCTCCACTCCGGCGCGTCGTGCAACATGCGCTTGAGCATCGTGGGAACGAACGAGCACAGGGTAACTCGGTCGCGCTCAATGACTGCGCGGATCGCTGCGGGGTTGAAACCTCCGCTGCCTGCCTCGGGGAGGACGACGCAGCGCCGAGCGATCAAGCACCGGGTGAGGATCGAGAGACCGCCCACGTGCGCGAGCGGCATGCAGAGCAACCATCGATCGTCGTCGATCCACCCAAGGTTGTCGGTGCTCGCGCGCGCAGCATCCAGGAACGCGCGCCGCGGCACCATCGCACCCTTGGGGCGCCCGGTGGTCCCCGACGTGTACAGGATCGCCAGACACTCGTTGTCACTGACTTGCGCTGCCAGATCGGCGCTCGGATGGCAGCCCAGCGACTCCTTCATCGCAGTCGCCACATCCCACAGCTGTAACGTAGGCTGTGCGTCGTGCGCGAGTCGGTCGCGCTCGATGTCGGTGAGGCGCGGGTGCAAAAGAACGATCGGCACCCCGAGCTCGACGAGCGCAAGAATGGTGACCACAGTCTCCAGGTCCAAGCGCGGCACGAGCGCCACGCGTGCCCCAGGTCCCGGCCGAATTCCGCGTCGTTGGAGCCAAGAGATCGCGCGCCTGACACGCTCGGAAAGGTCGGCGTACGTCCAAGCGCAGCCGCTGGCGACCAGGGCGACGCGTGCCGGGACTTCGGTCGCGGCCTGCAGAATCGACAGCGCTTGCACCCAAACACCTCAAAGGACAACGCCGACGGCGCGCAGGAACGGGAGCTGCTTCAGCTCTGTCTCCTCGTACTCGGCCTGCGTTTGCGAGTCCGCAACGATACCCGCTCCAGCGAACGCGTATGCATACCCCGTAGTAAGGAGACCGCACCGGAGCGCAACCGCGAACGTCGCGTCACCTCTCAAGTCGACCCAACCGACGGGGCCAGAGTACCAGCCGCGGGGAACGGCCTCGTGTTTCGCAATCCAGTTGGCGGACCCCTCGCGCGGCACGCCCCCGACGGCAGGTGTCGGGTGCAACGCGCTCACCAGATCGGCTGCGTCCGTGCCGGCGCGAAGTAGCGCCTGAATCGGCGTGTCGAGATGCAAAATGCTGCGAAGCCTACGCACGACTGGAGAGCGTGGCGTGTCTACCGACAGCGCCAGGGGCGCCAGACTACGGCAAATCTCGTGAACGACGAACCTGTGCTCGCGCAAGTCCTTGTCGCTTGACAACAGCTCCGTCGTGCGCGCGGACAGACCCGGCAAGTCGGACCCGAGGCTTCGGATCGTACCGGCAAGCGCGTGCGTGGTCAGCATGTCGCCGCGCTTGGAGAACAACGTCTCGGGCGTCGCACCGAGGAAGCTCGTGCTTGCGCGGCGGAACGCGAAGCGGGTGCACGCCTGCTCCGTCACCAGACGAGAGAGAGCCTCGATATCGTCGATAGGCTTCTGCAGCGCTACGTCGGCGCGACGCGCGGCAACGATCTTAGCAAACTCCCCCGCGCGGATGGCTGCGCGGATCGTGTCAATGTGGGTGCACCACGCGGCGTAGTCGAGCTGTCGAACGTCGCCCGGCGGGATGCTCGGAAGAGTGAGCAGGTGCTGGTAGGTTCGCACCCCACGATGCGATTCGATCGCCTCCAAGACCGTGTGGAGCTCATCGAGAAGCCGCTGCCGATGGGCCAGATCGCACGCCTCCCCGCGTGCAGACACCGAAAGCACGGAGTTGCCCTGATTGCGCGCATACGACCAACGAGGCAGGGCGAGGCATCCATCGCCGAAGGCCTCCCATGGGGCGGCATCGGCCGCCCCGGGCGCGAACGCGAAACCCCCGAACATGCGAGGCGGAGCCGGATCCTTGCAATCCGGATGGCTCCGCACAACTGTGCGCCTCCAGACGGCCGAGACTTCAACGCTCATCTGCGCGAAGCGATTGGCGCCAGAAAGGTCGATGCGATGCGTGCTCCCCGCCGTCGCAAAGGCATCCGCGGGCGAGCCGGTGTCCCAGAGAACGCTCATATCGCGCTCGAAGGCCCCCAGAAACACGGAGAGGGGCGCCGGCGGTACCGGAACGTTGATGACTGCAGTGACAGCCTTACCCTCGATGTCAGTCAATGCATGTGCGACAAATTCTTGCAGATCATCCGTCACGATCGCACAATCTTACCGCCAGATTCGACAAAGAGGCATAACCTTCATCTCGGTGTCCGATAAGAAACCGAGATACCCACGATGTTTACGTTGCCCCCGTACGTACCCGCGAAAACGCCCGTACTCGTCTTGTCGAAAAGAACGATGATCTGATACGCGAGATCGACGCCAACCCCTGTGGGGTGCCGATAGCCTGCGCCCAGCGCCAGGTTGAGACGGTCCGCGTCGGGGATGTCCGGCGCGAGCGTATTGTCGGGCGAGGGGCTCGGGTCGTAGAGCACGCCCGCGCGCACGCGCCACGACTCGTCGATCGACCACTCGCCGCCAACGTGGACGTTCAGGGTGTTGTTCCAGTTCTTCGGCTCGGCACGGCCAAGCTGCCCACTCGCGTCTCGGGGGAAACGAATGTCGATCGAATGAAACTTTGCCCAACCGTTCCAAACGAGATCCGCATCGAGCACGAGATTCGGGATGGGACGCGATGCGATGCCCATCTGCAAGATGTCCGGCATTGTCAGCGAAGTTCTTGCGAGCTGATCGTAGAGCGAGCCTCGGAAAAGGAGCGGCACGTTGTCAAAATGCACGCCGCCCGTAAAGTTGACCTTCACCGCACTTCGGTAGTGCACACCCAGCGAAAGATAGTGTTCGATGGCTTCCAGCTGCGCACCCACATTGTAGCCGGCCCCCCACGCGGCGGCGCCCAGTTCCGTCGAGACTTCTGCCGGTCCGGTTTCGATCTTCCGTTGCAAATCGACGGTGGCGCGCTCCAGTTGCAGGCCGATCCCGAGCCGAAGCGGTCCGAATCGGTATGCCGCGGTCGGGTTGAAGTCGTAGGTCGCGAGCGTGGCCTTGGTGACGAGCGACTTGCCGACCCAGTCCGAGGGCCAAGGTACGGTCAAACCGAACGGCGTAAAAACCCCCACGCCAATCGACATGTTGTCGGTAACCCCCCCGCTCTCGTACGCCTGAAATGGAGGGCTCACATTGAATTGTGTGCTGGTGCCCGTACCCTGAGGACTCGTGTACTGGAACGAAGGAATGATTATGGAGTCCCCGATTTGCGCATCGAGGATTCGGCCCTGAGCAATCCCCGCCGGGTTGTAAAAGATGGCCGACGAATCGTCGATCATCGCGGTCACAGCGCCGGCCATCCCGGTGCCACGGGCCGATTGGATGTCCAGCGCTGTGCCCGCGGCTAGCGTGCTACGCGCAGCGAAAAGCCCGAGAGCGGACGACGCCGCCGCTGCAAAGCGTGTCGTCATGGAGAGTCTCCGGATCGAATGGACGGCGATCACGGCAGGCTGCCCGTGCTTAGGAACGTCGCGACTTGCCTTTGCGCGGTTGTCGTAAGGGCGAGGCCTTGTGGCGTCGGCACCGGCTGGCTTCCGCCTTGGGGCGGCGCCAAGAGAAATCCATGGCGCTGGTCGAGCGGAACATTCGAGATGTCGAAGGAATCCTTCGCTTCGGTGAACTCGTAGCAAGAAAGCGGGTCCTTGCAGCCGAAGCTCTGGGCCAGGTTCATGAACGGACGATCGGCCGCGGTCACGAGCGCAAAGTTCGACAGATTCGGCACCGTCTGGTCCCCCTCGATAAATTGGATGAATACCTTGCGGTCCGCCTTGGGCGAAAGCACGTTCCCCGGCAACGTGATCGAATGCGTTAGACGCCAAGCCATATTGGCCGGGTCGCCTGGGTCCAGGATCCACTGAACCGTCCCAAGGAACTGATCGTACGCCGGCGTGCCGGACACGATGCTCAGCTTGGCGAGCGCTGCCAAGAACACTGCTCTTTTGCTCGACGAGTTGAGGATGATCGTCGGTAGGTGGCCGCCCGCCACGTTGAGCACCACGCGGGTGGTATCGGGCGATACGGCGTTAAACAGCGTCCCCAGAATGCCCCCAAGGCCCTGCCCAACGTAATTGATTTTGTTCAGGTCGAACAATGGAGTCGTCGCTCCCGGCAAAATGCGATCCTGGATTGAAGCGCGCCCCGTCATGCGCATCGTGTAGACGAGCTGCGCGAGGTCGATGACTTCCTGACGGAAGTTGTCGCGCGTCGCAAAGAAGTTCGTCAGGCTGAACATGTTCCAGCCGCTGATAACGGGACGCCGGCTTGCGCTGTTTCCCAAAACGTCGCTGTCCCGCAAAAAGTCACCGCCCTCGCATTTCATGTCTGCGGCGCACGCGCCGAGACGCCCCGGGGCGAGCGCGCATCCGAGATTTCCCGTTGGATCGGGCATCATGCCCAGCCCCGGACAGGGGATTCGTGGGACATCGGGACGTGCGACGCAGCGACCAATGAGCGGGTCCTCGTTGCATTCCATCGTCAGTGGATTGGCACAGGCCGAGTCATCGGACTTCAAGAGAGCGGGGTTGGCCTGCTTCGCGCCCGTGCAAGTCGAGCGCTCGCCGTGAAACGGTTCGTCGGCCGCGATGACAACTTGCCCCTGGACAGCCAGCGAGTTGGCGATTGCGAGAAAGTCGTTGCGGTCCCGCGTGATGTCGTGCGCAAAGATCGTGATCGGGTACCCCGTGGCGGGCGCTGCGACTTTCGGAATCGCAAGCGCGAAGCTTACCCCCTGCGGCTTGAGATGCGGTGGCCCCAGCGATGGGTCGCCGAGCGCCGGGTCGAATGCGCCCCCGGGACCCGTCAGGGCAAACGGCGTCACGAAGACACCCGTGTAAAATTTCCCGATCGCACTGACGTCGAGTGGGCCCGCGGCCGCGGTGTACAAGGCCGTCGCGTCGACGAGGAGGATCGGGCCCTGCGGCAGTAGGTTCTGCGCGGTGGGAGTCTGTCCAGCGGGGCTTGCTGGGGCGCTCACGAACCCGTAAAGGCCGTCGAGGAGGGACGCCTCCGACTGGGTCGTGAAGGCCCACGCGAGTGCGATGTTGGATCGCATCACTCCCGCATTTTCCAGGGCATCGAGCGCCGGCTGGAGCGCGGCTCGGAGCGGCTCGAGTTGCGACGCTTGGGCATCGCTGAGTGAATTGATCTGCGACTTGCCGTCCTTCGTGAGCGGATTGGTCAGTCGCAAAAGGGCAAAGACGGGGTTGGCGATGACGTTCTTGCCCTTGTCATCTTTCACGTCGCTCGTGACGTAGGCCAGATACGTCGTCTTCTCGTCAAGCGGCACATTGAGTTGCCATTGAAGCTCTTGGGGCGAGGTCTGCGCCATTCCGTGCTCGTCGGTGCTCGACAGGCAATTGAGGCACGGAGTGAACGATGGCGGCATCGGGTCCCGCTCGCCCGCAGGTGCTGTCGACTTGAGCGCGATGAGCCCCACCGTTTGCGTCGTCAATGTCTTCCCGTCCACGCTCGCCTGCGCAACGGCATCGCTCTTCAAGCCGTTCTCACTAATGGGAGGCGCAATCGTGGAAAATCCGTCCAGAGTGTTGAGGCCGCAACGGAGCTGGGTCATCGCATCCATCGTCGACGCGCAATCCTGTTTGGTGAGCGGTTGCCCATTCGCCGGGTTGGGCAGCGCCACCTTTCCATTGGAGAGAAGGATATCGTTCGGAAACGGAATGATGCCGTTCGAGGGATCGAACGTTACCTCGCCCGCGTCCACGATGCTGAAAGTCCACAAGATGGGAATTCGCGTCACGTCGACTTGCAAGAGGCTCTCGGCCTTCGCGAGAAGCGGCGCATAGAGCTCGCGGATTTGCTCAAGTTGGATTGCTGCGCTCAGCTGCGCCTTGAGTCGTGTGGCCGGATCGGGCTCGGATGAAGGAATCACGTCGACCGCGAGCGAGCATCGGGGCGATGTAAGATCAGGCAACTGGGTCGTCGTGTTTAGCGGGCAATGCACCAGTGGGTTCGGGCTCGAAACGAGGCCCCATGTGGGCGAGCCGATCACGGGAGAACCGTCTGCACCGTTGAGGCCGCCGGCGACAAGCACCACGGCGTAGCGATGCCCGCGGATCCAAGCTCCAGCCGGCGGCGCAATGTTGATCGCGTTGTCGGATGGGTCGAACGTCGGGGCAAGGCCGGTGACGGGCATGGACGTGATTAGGTCGATCACCACCACGCTATGCGAGTTGACAGTGGCCGGATCGAGCGCTCCGCTGAGCAGGACCTGGACGGGAGATTCGTGGGGAAACGCGGTCAACGACCCCAGATACTTCGTGTTGAACTCCGTCTGCGCTGGCTTATCGCTCGGCGAAAGCGGGATTGCCAGTTGCCCGGAGGCGTTGCGTGGTGTCAAGTCGTTGGGTATCGGCGCGACCGGGGGCACTACGCCGAGATTGAACTGCACCACAATCGCGTTGCCCGGGCCTGGGTTCTGCGGGATGTCCGGAGTGCAGGCCCCGAGGACCAGTACGAAAGCCATCAGTCTCTTCACGACGCGACCTTTCCGCACGATTGAAGCTGCCGACGAGCTGGCCCATACTTACACATACGGAACCGTTGTAGCCATCGCAGAGTGCAGCTATGTGGTGCCTTGGCCTCGCGGAGTCGTTCGATGCCGGAGATCGACTGCCCCCGCGTTCGCGCGATCGTGTTGGCGCGCGAGATCCATTGGATCACCGCTTACGTGGGCGTAGGACCGGGGAGATCCATGGGGCTCTGCGCCCGCGCGGTGGAGCGATGTGTTTCATCCATCGTATGGCGCCGGATCGCATCGATGAAATCAGAGAGAGCCATGGTGCAACGCGAAAACACATCGATTCAGTTCGAGAGAGATATGGACCTCACGCTTCGCGTCGATGAAGAAAACGCTGCCTCATAGGGTCTCTGCAGTTTTTCTATTGTCCTCCCGCTTTTCGCAATGGACTTCTCCGATTTTGTCGATGTGATCTTACTGATCTCCATGGGAGCAACGTCTGCACCAATGACTTTTTTCGTTGCTCCCGATGATTTCTCGCCGAGTACCTATGATCTTTTCCTTGCTCCAATGATTTCTCGCCGAGCACCTATGATCTTTTGCTTGCTCCCACTGATTTTTCGCCGAGCACCTATGATCTTTTCCTTGCTCCCATCGATTTTGCGCCCCCCCGCATTTTTTCTCGCTGAATACGCGCGGGTTTTCACGTACTTGCAGCCGGCGACGAAAAAAAACGCCTCGGGCGCGGCAAAAGGCTCGTTCTCGTGTCCTCCCTTATATAGAGGCACACGAAGGACGAGCAATCGAGGCCCCTCCGGGAACGGTGCTTCGGCAACAACCAGAAAGAAAGGAGAACGCACATGAAAAGCAATGGAACAGCGGCGCTCGTCGAGCAGGACAGGAAACTGCTCGCGGGCGTCCAGAAGGATCTCGCGAACCAGTCGTTTACGATCAATGACAAGTCCTGCACCGCGCAGGACCTCGTCAATGTTCTTCAAGGCCGAATCAGCAAGGGTCTCGCCGTGGAAACGGCGAGGGCTGCGCTGCGAACGGCGGCGAAGGCGCTCCGTGAGGAGCGTACGCAATCGGCGGGTTTCGTGAGTGCGTTTCGAACCATCGTGAAGGGGATGTTCAAGAACCCCGACACGCTGGCAGACTTCGGGCTCTCGCCGCACAAGAGCACGAAGAAGACCTTGGAGACCAAGGTCACCGCGGTCGTAAAGACCAAGGCAACGCG
>WNFJ01194643.1_pt1 | contig 11194 bp, 7 predicted proteins | sample 5400461 | NCBI WGS metagenome assembly WNFJ01 (sample SAMN13153349, study PRJNA577476) | soil metagenome | isolation source: 115 cm saprolite on Douglas fir-dominated hillslope | place: USA:California | collected 2013-09-17 | reverse complement strand
ACCCGGATCGAGGGTTGCTCGGCGCCGTTGACGCTCACCTCGGCGACGCCTTTGACCTGCGAGAGGCGCTGCGCCACCACCGTGTCGGCCGCATCGTAAATGGCGCTCGGCGCGACCGTCTTCGAGGTCAGCGCCAGGATCAGGATCGGAATGGCGGCGGGATTCGATTTCCGGAAGGATGGCGTCGACTGCAGGTCGCCCGGCAGATCGGCGATTGCGGCATTGATGGCGCCTTGGACGTCGCGCGCAGCGCCGTCGATATTGCGCGTGAGATCGAACTGGATCGAGATCCGGGTCAGCCCGAGCGAGCTGCGCGACGTGAGCTCGGTGACGCCGGGAATTTCCCCCAGCCGTCGCTCGAGCGGCGCCGCCACGGTTGCCGCCATGGTCTCCGGATCGGCGCCCGGCCGGTTCGCGCTGACCGTAATGGTGGGAAAATCCACGGTCGGCATGCTGGCGACCGGCAGGAACTGGTAGGCCACCGCGCCCACCAGGAACAACCCGATGGCGATGAGCGTGGTGCCGATCGGCCGCCTGATGAAGGGCTCCGAGAAGTTCATCGGACCTACTCCGCCGGCCGCTGCGAGGGCTCGGGCGCGATCGGCAGGTCGAGCTCGGGCTGCGACAATTCCGAAGGAGCGCCGGTCAGCCACGCCTTGAGGCGCTCCATCTGCAGATAGATGACCGGCGTCGTATAGAGCGTCAGCAGCTGGCTCAGCAGCAGGCCGCCCACGATGGTGATGCCGAGCGGATTGCGCAGCTCGGAACCGGTGCCGCTTTCGAGCGCCAGCGGCAGCGCCCCGAACAGCGCCGCCAGCGTCGTCATCATGATCGGCCGGAACCGCAGCAACGAGGCCTGCAGGATGGAGTCGCGCGGCGAGAGGCCCTGTACGCGCTCGGCCTCGAGCGCGAAGTCGATCATCATGATCGCGTTCTTCTTCACGATTCCCATCAGCAATACGATGCCGATGAGGGCGACGACCGAAAGGTCGTAGCCGTACAGCATCAAGGCGAGCAGCGCGCCCACGCCCGCCGACGGCAGCGTGGACAGAATGGTCAGCGGATGGATGAAGCTCTCGTAGAGAACGCCGAGCACGATGTAGATGGTGACGGCGGCCGCCAGGATGAGCCACGGCTCGCCGGCGAGCGACTTGCCGAATTCGGCCGCATCGCCCGAGTAGCTGCCGATCACCGAGGTCGGAACGCCGATCTCCTGCTCGGCGGCCGAGATCACCGCCACCGCGTCGCTGAGCGCGGCATTCGGCGCCAGGTTGAAGCTGATCGTGACCGCCGGAAACTGCTCCTGATGGGAGATCACCAGCGGGGCCGTGGTGTATTGGAAACGCGCAATGGCGCTCAGCTGTACCTGCGGAGCGCCTTCGGTGGTGAGAAACGGGGTGGGGGAGGCGCCCGCCGTCAGCGACGTCTGGGCGGCGACCGCCTGGGTGCCGGCGGCCGGAACGTAGAGCTTCGACAGCGAGTTCGGATCGCTCTGGTATTTCGCCGTCGCCTCCAGGATCACGCGGTACTGGTTGGCCTGGGCATAGATCGTGGAGATTTGCCGCTGCCCGAAGGCATCATCCAAGGTATCGACCACCGTCTGCATCGAGACCCCGAGCCGGCCGGCGGTCGGGCGGTCGACCTGGACCATCAAGCGCAGCCCGTCGTTCTGCGCATCGGAGGCGACATCGAGCAGGACCGGCGAAGATTGCAGGCTGGCGGCCAGCCGCCCCGCCCAATCGCCGACCTCGGTCGCATCGGTTCCGGTCAGCGTGTATTGGAACTGCGCGCGGCTTGTGCGGGTCGAAATCTGGATGTCCTGCACCGGCTGGAAATACACCACCGTGCCCGGGACCCTGCGGACTTGGCTCTTCAATCGGTCGATGACGGCCGAGACCGTCGCGACGCGCTGGTCGCGCGGGCGAAGCGTGATGGCGAGCCGGCCCGCATTGGGTGTGGCATTGAGCGGAGTAACCCCGATCACGGAGACGACCCCGGTTACGTCCGGGTCCTGGCGGATCGTGCTCTCGATTTCACTGCGCAGCCGCTGCATCTCGGTGAACGATACGTCCTGCCCGCCTTCAAGGACCGCGTAGATGAGGCCGGTGTCCTGCAGCGGGAGGAATCCTTTCGGAATGATGACGTAAAGCCAGATGGTGGCGCCGAAGGTCGCCAGCGTGACCATGAGGGTGAGGAGTTCGTGACCCAGAACCCATTCGAGACTGCGCCGGTAGACGTTCACCGTCGAATCCACCATGCGGTGGAATCCGCGCGTGACGAAATTCCCGGCGGCTTCGGTCTGCTGCCGCAGCAGGCGGCTGCACATCATCGGGGTGAGCGTCAGCGATACCACCGCGGAGGTCACCACCGCGATGGTGAGCGTCAAGGCAAATTCCCGGAACATGCGGCCCACGATGCCGGTCATGAATAGGAGCGGAATGAACACGGCAATCAGGGAGAGGGTCAGCGAAATCACCGTGAAGCCGATCTCGCGCGCGCCTTCCAGGGCCGCTTCGAACGGCCCTTCGCCCTCCTCCATATGGCGGACAATGTTCTCGATCATGACGATGGCGTCATCGACCACGAAGCCGGTGCCGATCGTCAGCGCCATCAGCGACAGGTTGTCGAGGCTGAAGCCGCAGAACCACATGACCCCGAAAGTCGCGATCAGCGACAGCGGCAAGGCGACGCCCGCGATGATCGTGGCGCGGATCGTGCGCAGGAAGACGAACACCACCAGAACGACCAGCGCGACGCTCAGGATCAGGGTGAATTGGACGTCATGGATGGAGGCCCGGATCGTGGTGGTGCTGTCGTGCACCACCGTCAGCGCGGCGCCGGCCGGGACCGAGCGCTGCAGCCGCGGCAGCTCCTTTTGAATGCCCTGGACGGTGGCGATCACGTTGGCGCCGGGCTGGCGTTGAATATCGACGATGACGGCGGGCGTGCCCTGGTACCAGCCGCCGACCTTGGTATTCTCCAAGCCGTCGACGACGTCGGCCACGTCCTTGATGAAAACCGGAGCCTGGTTGCGATACGTCACCACCACGTCGCGGTAGGCGCTGGCGGCGGCAATCTGGTCGTTGGCCGCGATCGTGTAGGATTGGTGCATGCCGTCGAGCGAGCCCTTGGCACCCGCCACATTGGCGCCGACGATCACGTTGCGCAGATCCTCCATCGAGATTCCGTAACTGGCCAGCCGCGCCAGGTCGGCCTGGATCCGGATCGCCGGCCGCAGATTTCCCTCCACCGTGACCCGCCCCACCCCGTTGAGCTCGCTCAGCCGTTGGGCGAGCAGGCTGTCGGCGAGATCGCTGAGCTGCCGCAGCGAAATGGTGTTGGAGGTGAGCGCCAGGGTCACGATCGGGGCGTCGGCCGGGTTCACCTTGGAGTAGTTCGGCGGATACGGCAGCGTCCGCGGCAGCGTCGAGCCGGCCGCGTTGATGCCGGCCTGCACGTCCTGTGCAGCGGAATCGATGTCGCGGCTGAGATCGAATTGCAGCGTGATCTGGCTGATCCCGAACGAGCTCGACGAGGTCATGGTCGTGAGCGAGGGAATCTGCCCGAATTGCCGCTCGAGCGGCGCGGTCACCAGCGACGCCATGGTGTCGGGGCTGGCGCCGGGGAGCTGGGTGGTGACCTGGATGGTCGGAAAATCGACCTGCGGCAGGGAGGCGACCGGCAGCCAGAAATAGCCGAGCACGCCGCCCAGCATGACGGCAATGCCGAGCAACGAGGTCGCGATCGGACGATGAATGAACGGCGAGGACACGCTCATGGCGTAGCGCTCGGCGAGCCTCCTTGCGCGCTCTGCCCCTTGCCCTTGGGGTCGGCCTTGCCCTTGGGGGCGCCGCCGCCGGGACGCGCGGGTCGCTGCGGCGGATCGGTGGGAATCTGGCCGGCATCCTCCGCGCTCGTCACCTCGACCCGGGTGCCGTCCGCAAGCCGCCCGAACCCGGTGGTGACGACGCGTTCCGGCGCCGTCAGGCCGCTCGCGATCACGGCCTGGACATCGTCCTGTTGCTGCACCATGACGCGGCGCACCGCGACCGTGCTGTCGTCCTTGACGACGTAGACGAAGGTGCCGTCGGGCCCACGCTGGACCGCCGCCGTCGGAACCACGACGCCTTGGTGCAGCGTATTGATCAGAACCCGTATATTGACGAATTGTCCCGGCCAAAGCTGGACATTGGAATTGGGGAACTCGCCCTTGAGCTGGACCGGGCCGGTGGTCTGGTCGACCTGATTGTTGATGACCACCACCCTGCCGCTGTCGATCACCGTGGTGCCGTCGGCGGCGATCGCCTGCACCGGCAGTTGTCCCGCCGCCATGCCTTTGTTGAGATCGGAAAGCTGCTGCTGCGGCAGATTGAACAGGACTGCGATCGGCTTGATCTGGGTGATGACCACGATGCCGGTCGTGTCGGAGGCATGCACGATGTTGCCCTCGTCGACCAGGCGGATGCCGGTCAGTCCGGTAAGCGGCGCCACCACGTCCGTATAATCGAGGGTCGCCTTGGCGTTGTTGATTGCGGCCTGGTCGGACTGCGTCTGCGCCGTCAGCTGATCGACCGTCGCCCGCTGGGTGTCGACCTGCTGCTTCTGGACCGCGTTGGTGGCGGCGAGCCTGGTATAGCGCTCGAGATCGAGCTTGGCATTGGCGAGCTGCGCTTCGTCCTGCGCCTTCTTGGCGACCGCGATATCGTATAGGGCCTGGTAGGTGGTCGGATCGATCTTGGCAATGACGGATCCTTGCGCGACCTCCTGTCCCTCCTTGAAGGCGATCTTCATCAGCTTGCCGTCGACCTGCGAGCGCACCGTGACGGTATTGAGGGCCTTGGCGGTGCCGACGCCGTCCAGATAGACCGGCACATCGGCCAGGCGCGCGGTGATGGCCAGGACCGGAACGGTGTCGGTGGGATTGCCGCCGCCGCGCCGGAAAGCCGGCCGAGCCGCCTGCTCCCGGGACCGAAATACCAATAGGCAACCCCGCCCAGGAGCGCGAGGCACGCAACGATGGCGATGCGTCGCAGGGCCCGCATCATGGCCGGCATCCGGTCGCGGGCCAGCCCCGAAAATTGGCCGGCCGGCCGGCGAGAGCCGTCGACCCTGCCGACCCGTCCCTGCGATCGCGCGCGAGAGTCATGAATGGCCTTCGATGCCCCACCGACACCCGTGTCCGGAACTTGCCCGACGAGCATCAAACGGCGCGCTCGCCCGGCTGGCGGCGACCGAATACAAATTATCAAACTGGGCCCTACGAACCACTTAAATAAAGGAAATGTTGGCGCGTTGCCGCGGCAGCGAAGGGGGTCGGCTCGACGAGCCGATTGCCGGATGGACGCGGCAACCCTTTTGATGAATATACTCCTGTATAATCAATGGCTTGACGGCTTGCGGGTAATCTCCTGGAACGATTCCGCCAGCGCCGGGGAGATGCGCTGGCCCCCGCGGGGGCGGGCTGGTAGAGGGGTGGCCATCTTAAGCGGGGCGGGCCAGGGCGATGTCGCGTGAAGAGCCAAGTCCTGCGGGGCCGTTGCGGTTGACGCGGCGCATGCCTCGGCTCGAGCACTTCGTCATGGGCGGCGCCGTCCTGGCGCTCGTGATCCTGGTGGTGCTGCCGCTCATGTCGCTCCTGCTCGGCAGCGTCCGCGGCGAACAGGGCCTGAGCCTCGAACATTTCGCCGAGGTGCTGACCGGCCGCCTCTACGTCACGGCGCTCAAGAACTCGCTCATGCTCGGCGCCTGGACCAGCCTGTTCAGCACCATCATCGGGCTCACCTTGGCGTGGGCGGTGAGCCGCACCGATGTGCCGGCAAAGCCTTTGCTGCAGCTCACCGCCACGCTCTCCTATCTGTCGCCGCCGTTCCTGACCGCGATCGCCTTCACCTATCTGTTCAGCCCGAATGCCGGCCTCATCAATGTCTTCCTGCGCGACGTCGCGGGGCTGCCTTGGCTGACCTTCAACATCTTTTCCATGCCGGGCCTCGTCCTGGTCACGGTGATGCACACGTTTCCGTTCGTCTATCTGCTCGCCGCCAGCGCGCTGCAATCCGTCGACGCCTCCTACGAGGAAGCCGCGCAGATCCTCGGCGCCGGCAAGTTGCGCACCGCACTCGCGATCACGGCGCCGCTCGTTGCGCCTGCGGTTCTCTCCGGAGCGCTGCTCGGCTTCGTCAATGCCATCGCGCTGTTCGGCTCGCAGGCGATCATCGGTCTGCCGGGCCGCATCGTGACGCTGCCCACCCGCATCTACGCGCTGTTCGACTACCCGCCCGAATATGGCCTGGCGTCCGCGCTCTCGCTCGTCTTCGTGCTCATCACCGTCGTGGCGCTCTATCTGCAGCGCGCGTTCCTGGCGCGCCGCTCCTATGTCACGCTCGCCGGCAAGGGCTCGCGCCTGCAGCTGGTTCGGCTCGGCCATATGCGCTGGGTCCTGCTCGGCTTCGGCATCGTCGTCTTCATCGTGTCGATCCTCGCCCCCTATTCGACGCTGATCGCGGTCTCGTTCTCGAAATCCTGGGGGCTGGATTTCTGGAAGGGCCTGACGCTCGCCAACTACAAGTTCATCCTGTTCGACTACGAGGTCACCCGCCGGGCGATCCTCAACAGCCTCCTGCTCGCCACCCTGGCGGCGACCAGCGCGGTGCTGCTGGGCGCGGTGATCGGCTGGATCGACTTGCGCAGCAAGATTCCCGGGCGCCGCCTGCTGCTCGGGCTTCCGGGCATCGTGGTGGCGGTGGCGCTGATCCAGTTCTGGCTCGCCATGCCGGTCGCGCTCTACGGCACGCTCGCGATCCTGCTGCTCGCTTATGTGGGCCGCTACATTCCGCTCGGCGTCCGCGCCGCCAATGCGGCGCTGCGCCAGATCGATCCTTCGCTCGAGGAGAGCGCCCAGATTCTCGGCGCTTCATGGCTCGCCACCATGCGGGAGGTGACGCTGCCGCTGATCCGGCCGGGGCTGTTCGCCGGCTGGCTGTTGGTGTTCGTGCCGGTCATCCAGGAGCTGAGCGCGTCGATCCTGTTGTTCTCGTCGAGCTCGATCACGCTCGCGGTGGCAATCTACAATCTCTACGAAACCGGTTATATCGAGCCGGTCGCGGCGCTCGCCATGATCAACATGGTCATCATCAGCACGGCGATTTGGCTCGCCACCAAGATCGGCGGCAGCCGCATCCTGGCGCGCGGCGATGCCGCCCATGGGACAGGGACTTGAGATGGCCGGGATCACGATCCGAGGCTTATCGAAGCGTTTCGGCGCAGGCGATCGCGCGCTCGCCGCCGTCGCCGATCTCGAGCTCGACATCGCGGACAACCAGTTCGTCACTTTGCTCGGCCCTTCGGGTTGCGGCAAGACCACGACGCTTCGCCTCATCGCCGGCTACATCACGCCCGATTCCGGCACCATCGAAGTCGCCGGCCGGCTCTTGTCGTCGCCGCAAGCGGTCGTGCCGCCGGAAGCGCGCGGCATGGGCATGGTGTTCCAGAACTACGCGGTGTGGCCGCACAAGACCGTGTTCGAGAACGTCGTCTTCGGCCTCAAGCTGCGCAAGCTTAAGTCGGCGGCGGCCCGCCGGAAGGTCGCCGACATGCTCGCGCTGGTGAACCTCGGCGGGCTCGAGGGGCGCTATCCGGGCGAGCTGTCGGGCGGACAGCAGCAGCGCGTGGCGCTGGCGCGCTCGCTGGTGGTCGAGCCCGATATCCTGTTGCTCGACGAGCCCTTGTCCAACCTCGACGCCAAGCTGCGCGAGCGGATGCGCAGCGAGCTCAAGCAGCTCCAGCGCCGCACCGGCATCACCTTCGTGTATGTCACCCACGATCAGGCCGAGGCGCTCGCGCTGTCGGATCAGGTGGCGGTGATCAGCGGCGGGCGGTTGCAGCAATACGGCTCGCCCTTCGAGGTCTATGCGCATCCGGCCAACCGCATGGTGGCTGATTTCATGGGCCTGGTAAACCTGGTGCCAGGCCGGATCCGCGACATGAAAAACGGCGTCGCCAGCGTCGAGCTGGCGCCCGATCTCACGGTCGCGATCGCCAGAGCGGACGGCCTCGCGGTGGGCGAGCGGGTGGATGTGGCGATCCGCCCGGAGAACATCCGGCTGGCGCCCCCGCCGGACCCGGCCGCAACCTCGGTCACAGCCACCCTCGCCAAGGTCACCAACCACGTCTTCCTGGGCAATCTCAGCGAGTATGAGGTCGCGCTGTCGTCGGGCCTCCTGCTGCGGGTGCAGACCCATCCGCTGCAGCAATTCAAGGTGGGCGAACCGGTGGCGATCGAGATCGACGCGACCCAGTGCAGCGCCTTTCCCCGCATCCGCTGAAGTATGCACAACGGTTGCGCACAGATCGATCGGCGCCAGTGGGCAGGCCGATGCGGTCCAGCCGATCGGATTGCCGCGCGCGCCCCGATGGATCCCGGCGCTGCCCGCCCAGGTCCGCTTTTCGAGGCCGTGCGGAAAAGGTTATCCTCGGTATCGCCTAATGCGCCGCGTCGGGAGAGAGAGGCGCGGCCGTGGCGGGAACCGGACCTGGCCGGGCGCCGGGAGCGAAGAAAGGCGGCCGCGCGGAATTGCCGCCTGAGCGGCCTCCGATGGCAAAGAATGGCCGTGCCGGCCTACAGAACCCGTCGCCGCGCTCTGCAAGGTCCGAAATCAATTGGTCGGTGATGTTGACGTCGACGGCAGGCTGCCTGGCACTGGTCCAGAACTTCTTCACGGCTTGCCGGGTCTGATCGCCCAGCTTGCCGTCGATACGGCCCTTAAGGCAGTCGAGCCGCCGGAGCTCGGTCTGCGCCTTTCTTATCTGCTCGGGCGAATTGGCCGGCAGTGCCGCCGGCGCGTCGGCCACGGGCGGCCGGCTTGGCTCGGTGGCCCCTCGACCCGCGTCAAAAACATTCTGCGCGAGCTGGACCATGCGGCCCGCAGCCGCCGCGCCCGCCGGCAGCGTGCATAGCGAAATTGCAATCGCAGCCGATCCAGCCCGCCAGACACAGCCGTGCATCGCTCACCTCTTCTACCCTGATATCCGCGCCGTCCGCCGCAGCAGTCGATGGCGGGTTTTAATACCGACACGGTCGCGGAGCAATCAGCCCCCGGCCATACGGCCCTCGGCGTCGGGTAATGTCTCGCGTTGCAATGTGGTCCAACCCGTCGTCCTGTCGCGTTGCTCAGGCGCGATGCAAGGCAAAGCAGACACCGCCCCCCGCATCTTGCGTGGATGTCCGGTATTGAAGGTAGGCCGGCCATTCTCGTCCTCCGTTCCAAGGCTGCAGACCACCGCGATGCGATGTGGTATGATTGGGGTGGATTTCGGCGTGGCCGCGAGACTTTGGGAGGAGACGACATGAGGCGGCGCGAGTTCCTCACGTTTCTCGGCGGTGCGGCTCTCGCTTGGCCTCTCCCCGCCAGCGGCTTATTGCTGATCGGCGTCGTCCTCGCGTCATCCAGACGCCAGCATGATTTCGACGGGCTGGGCCTCCCATGAAAATCCTAGAGATCGTTCCACGCCGCCGCGCACGTCTTTATGGCGCGCTTGTCGCTAAGCAGGCCGCCATCCGCAAGGGCGGGCGCGGGACCTACATCCGGGTGGGCCGCAGGGCCGCAGGTTCGGCACGATGGAAGCACAAGATGTACAAGGGTTCTGTGCGGCTCGCGCACAATGCATCTGAGCTTGTTACCGCGAAGGTTCGTGCCGCCACGCCCGAGGACGAGCGCAAGCTCCTGTCATCCTTCCTTGGCTTCGTTGACCGCCATTGCGGCGATCAAGTGGACACGATCACGATTCAGTACCGGTAAATCCGATCAGCATTCACACAAGTCAGGTTGTCAGCGCAGAGCGGAAGCCGGCGCCGCGAGTTCATCATCCTTGTCGGTGGCGCAGTGGCGGGGACTTGGCCGCCCGCGGCGCGCGCGCAGACGGCCGAGCAATTCAAGCGCCTCGGCGCCGACCGACGTTGTCCCCTGCAGGAGGCAGGTCGTCTTTCCAAGCCCCTTTCATCTTCGACCAAGATGTCGAACGGGGCATTCTATAGCTGCCCATAACGCCGCAAGACCTCGCGGCAGCTATTCCCGACACGGAAACTGTTGGCCGCGAGAGTGGCTCCGCAGCGAAGCAGGTTGCTCCAATTCATGCCCCCGGAGTGCTCGCAGAACCGAGCAGCAGCAGGCCTGCATGGGGCCAAATCCTGCATGTCGATGGCTTGGGCCATGGTGGCCGATAAGCCAAGAAAAAATGACGCGACGATCGCCTTCTTAATCATCGATTTGTCCTTCCTGTAGTGGGGCTCTGTGCTCATGACTTTCTCTCAAGGGGTATCCCCGCCCGATCCGCATCGGCTTGCGGCCGGGCGGGGATCGTCGGTGCTATTCGCGTTCGACCGTGACGGGTGCCAGCCCGGAAAAACCGAGTGCGCGCGCTGCCGCAGGTGTCACGTCGATAATGCGCCCACGGACAAAGGGGCCGCGGTCATTGACCGTGACAACAATCGACCGTCCGTTGCTGCGATTGGTAACTCGAACCTTTGACCCGAATGGCAGAAACCGGTGGGCAGCTGTCAATGCACCCGGATTCAGCCTTACTCCGCTTGCTGTTCGCGATCCACTTTCCGTGGAATAGACCGATGCGACGCCACTTTGGGCGTTTGCTTTGGCGTCGGAAATGTTGATTGAAGCGACCTGAATAGCCGCGATGAGAACACCTATCAGTTTAGGATTCAAACGCATCCTCCATGCTGTCGCGGACGACCTTAAGGCCGCCGTGGTTGACGTGTTTTTGTGGGGAAGGGAGGCGTTTGCGCGAGCAATATGGCCACAATGGGGCTGCATTAACGATGATTTGTTGGTTCTGGAGGCTCGCTGCGGATTTGTTTGATTGATGGTTAGGTTCCCGGCGACCAACTCGGCGACGACGGTACGATGGTACTCAAGCCCTCGCGAGAGAGCGGAGGGCAGCCGGATGACGCGAGAGTGCCAAGTCCGGATCTGCGAGAGGCTCGGGGTAGTTGGTCATCAATCTCAAGACCGCAAAGGCGATCGGGCTGACAATTCCCGAGGCGCTACTCCTGCGTGCAGACGAGGTTTCGAATAAGCAGTCGAATGTCGGCTCCTGGCGTGCGCCGTGCAAAGGCGGCGCTTTCCAGTGGGTGCGAGACCCACCCGGCAACCGCTCCAGCCGGAAGCAACCGGAGCAGCTATGG
>WNFJ01563899.1_pt3 | contig 11195 bp, 9 predicted proteins | sample 5400461 | NCBI WGS metagenome assembly WNFJ01 (sample SAMN13153349, study PRJNA577476) | soil metagenome | isolation source: 115 cm saprolite on Douglas fir-dominated hillslope | place: USA:California | collected 2013-09-17 | reverse complement strand
AAGAAGTGGCCGACGGTTTCGTAGCCCTTGGCGGTGTGCGGATCCCAGGCCGTTTCCTTCTTGTCGGCGAGCCAGTCGATGGTGGCCAGAATCGCCCTGCCCTGCTCCGATTTCGGGTCCATCGCCAGGGCCTTTTTGGCTTCCTCGGTAGCTTTCGGATTGTCGTTGTCTTCGAGCGCCATGCGGGCCAGTAGTTCCTGGGCTTCCACCAGCTTGGGATCGCTCTCCAACGCCTTCCTGGCGAGGTCGCCGGCGCGCGCTTCGAAGTTGTCCGAAGCCACCAGCGCCAACCCCAGCAGCGCGCCCGCGTGATCCTTCTTGATTTGCAGGGCTTCGGCGAAGAGATCCTGCGCGTCGTTGGGCTGCGCGTGTTCCAGCATCATGCGGCCCCAGCGCACCTTGTAATCCGGGTTCTTCGGCTCTTTAGCCTCCAGTTGCTTGAAGACTTCGTTGGCTTCCTTGAATCGGCGCGCCTTCCACAACGCTTCCGCCTGATCGAGGGTCTGCGCGGGCAGAGTTAGGACGAGCAGGAGCATTGCGGCGCCCAGCCGAAGGAGGTGTTTCACGGGGTTTCCCTCACGGTTTGTCGAGGGCCTCCTGCGTTTTGGCGAGTTCAATCAGGAGTTCGGTAAGCTGGCGCTTGTACTCCGGGGCCGGCATCGCGGCCTTTTCGAATTTCAATTTTTCGATTGCCTGTTCGAGCTGTTCCTTCTTATCCAGCAGGGGCCGTTTGTTGGGGTCGCGGGCAGCGGCGGCATTCGCCCCGACACGCACTACGGTGAAGGATGCCGCCAATTTGCCCTGTCCGTTATCGGTTGTCACGGTGCGCTCGCCCGTGCCTTTTCCCGTGTCCTCGATCACCGAATGTTCGGTGGCGAGGCGCTTCTGCGTGTCGAAGAATTCCGTAGTCTTGGCCTGCGCGTAGCGGAAGGCTTCGAGCGCGCTGACGGATTCATTCTTATCCGTGTCCGCCGCCGGCTCGCGCAAGGCTTCGGCGAAGTAGCGCGCGAAGTTGGTGGCATTCTTTTCGGATCCCGTCTTGGTAGCCGCAATCACGATGCGGTTGGCGCGCCGCAACTGCTCGATGGAGCCGCCGCTGCAACTGGTCATGTTGACCACCAGTTGCCGCTGCGCCGGTACGCGATCCAGCAGGGCCGCTAATTCCGTCCCCGTAAGGTCCGGACCCGGGATATTGAACTTGTAATCGTGCCCGTCGTAGGTGCCATGTCCGATCAGAATGACCACCAGGGAATCGGCCGGCCTGGCCTGTCTGGCGATATCGGCGAATCGCGTGCGGATCTGCTCCAGTTGGGGCGCGTTCATGGTGGTCACCGTCGCGTCGCCGCCGGCCTTCTTGAGGCTGCCATCGATATCGTCGGCCCACATTTTGAAGCGCTGCGCGTAATCCGGTTCCCCGCCGAGCCCGGCGATGGTGAAGTAGTACGTCGCCGCCGGCAGGGAGAGCGTGGACAAGAGGAGCAAGGCCAGGGTTTTCATACCACGCCCCACTTTCTGCGCAAGAGCCATTCGGAGGCACGGATGGCCATGGCCAGGAGGAAGATCACGGGCATGTCCCAAAGATCGCGGGTCTCGCGCGTGGTGATTCCCGCCTCGGAGTAGGAAATCTCATTCGTTAGTTTGGACGCCTCATCCGGCTTGTAGTACCGCCCGCCGGTCTGCTCGCTCAACTTGGTGAGCAGTTCCTTGTTCTGCGAAGTGTGAAAATTCTCCGCCACCCCGTCCTCGCGGCGGAAAGTCAGTACGTCGTGGCCAAGCTGTTCGGTTTCCTGCCCGGCCAGAATCTCCACGACATACGACCCCGGTTTCTCCGCCGTCCAGTCCCCGCCGTAGATCCCTTCTTCCAGCGGAATAGGGGAAAGTTCCATGGTGGCGCTGGTGCCATCGGGCTGAAGGAAACGCGCCTGCACTTTGGCGTTGGTCACCGGCTTGTACTGCTTGTCGCGGACTTCGACGCGGAGCGGCAGCCTGGTATCATCGCTTAACACCGATTTGGGCGTCGAAGCCACCACCTGTCCCGGAGTGTCGTTCACCAGGTGACGGAACATCTGCTGCCAGAAGGTGGCGTGAGTTTTGTCGGCATGATCGAGCCACATTTTCCAGCGCCAGCTTCCTTCGGTAGCGAACAGCACGGTGCGTCCGCGGCCGTAGTTCTCGGTCACCAGCAGCGGCTGAGGGCGCTTGCCCGCCGGCAGCACTTCCATTAGCGTGGTGGCGCCCGGTTTGGCCTCGCCGACATCCTGATAGTTGGCGATCTGCGGAATCTTCTTCCACCGTTCGGTGTTGCGCGCGGCGTTTTCGTCCAGGCGGCAGAGCACGCTCTGCGCTCCCTGCGCGGTCAGCGAAACATTGGAAAAATCGCGATGGAACGTGCCGCGCCCTTCCGGCAGTCTGACCGGAACCAGATCGGCCATGGGGGAATTCTGCCACCCGCCATCGCTCAACGAGGCGCGCCCGCCGATAAACAGCAGACCGCCGCCGCGCCGATCCACAAAATCGTGAATCGCCTGCTGCTGGGCCGCGGTGAAGTAGCCCGCCTCCACGCCGCCGATAATCAGCCCCTGGTAGGCAAACAATTCCTCGGGCTTGGCCGGGAAGCCATCTTCCAATTCCTTGGGGTCCTTGATGCCTTGGCGGTAGACTTTGTTCTGCGTGGTGCGCAGCATGCTGGGCAGTTCGATCCCGATATCGGGGTAGTCCTCAATGGCGCGCCGGATAAATTTGTACTCCCAGACCGGTTCACCCTGGATATAGAGGATTCGCGGTTTGCGCGCCTCCACGTTGACCACGCGGGTGATTTTGTTGTTGAGCTGGTTTTCTTCTCCGCCCACCGGGTCCACGGAAATTTCGAGAGTCTTGGGTCCGGCCGTACCGCCGCTAAAGACCAGCGTCTCCGGCTGCAACTGTCCGTTCTCTCTGAACGTGACGTCCTGGGACACCAGTACTTTGCCGCTTTCGCGCACGGTCAGCTTGCTCTTGCTGCCGGCGAGTCCCCAGCTTTGCAGGGTGACGGTGGCCGTCAACTTGGAATCCGGCAGGGCGCGCGCCGGCACTACGGCGTCTATGATCTCAACGTCTCTGTCGGGACGCTCCTTGCCGAAGCCGATGGTGTGTATGGGAATACGCTGCCGCCGAATGGCCGCGACGGTCGCCAGGTCGATGCCGCCTGCGTTGTCCGCGCCATCGCTCAACATGACGATCGCGCCCAGCGGCAGCGAGGAGGATTCGGCCAGTACGCGCTCCAACGTTTCACCCAGGCGGGAGGCCGGGGCACTTGCCGTGAGCTGGTCGGGTTTCTGAATCCGCTCCGGCTCGCGGCCAAACTTGTACAGCCGTACCTGGAAGCGGTCGCTGAGACCTTTGAGCATACCGGAATTGAGGACGGATTGTGCCGCCGCCTCGCGCGTTCCGGACGAATCGTTGATCGACATGCTGCGCGAATCGTCCACCAGAACCGCCACCACGTTCTGTTGGGGGCGCAGCGTCGCGACGCTCAGCGCGGGGTGCCAGAGCAGAAAGAGGATGAGGGCGATCAGGCCGCTCTCCAGCAGCCAGATGGCCAGCGGTCGCGCTCCGGAGAGCATTCCGTGATTGCGGCGCACGTGCCAGAAGAGCGCTCCCGCCGCGGCCAGAATGGCGATCGCCAGCGCCCATACGGGCCACGGCGTCAGGAAAACGAACTGGCCCTTATGGAAAATGCTGGCCGGATATTTGAACAGGAGTTCGAACATGAGTCCACGTCAACGGCACATAGCGATAAGTATAGGGACGTGCCTGGAACGGGTTAGCGTTACAAACAGATTGTAGCTGGCGGGAAAGTCCACAGGAGTGAAGCCCTCGCTAGTTCAAAAGGATACCACGCCCGAATCGGACTGGAGTAGACTGGTTCGACATGAAACGTTCTCTTCTCGCCGGTGTTTTTCTGGCATCTTTGGCGGTTGCCAAGACCTTCACCCTGGAACAAGTGCTCTCGGCGCCGTTTCCCTCCGAACTGATTGCCGCACCCGGCGGCGGCAAGGTGGCGTGGCTGCTCAATGAGCGCGGCGCGCGCAACGTATGGATTGCCGTCGCACCGGACTTCAAAGGCGTGCGCCTCACTAACTACACCCAGGACGATGGGCAGGATGTTGGCCAGCTCCGCTGGACCCCCGACGCCAAAACCGTGATCTACGTGCGCGGCGGCGACCTGGAATTTCTCGGACGCCCCGACCCCAACCCGTCGGCAGATCCCGCCGGCGTGGATCAATCCATTTGGATCGCCGCTCCCGGTGAAGCGCCGCGCAAGATCGGCCCGGGACACTCGCCTGTGGTGTCGCCGAAGGGCGACCGGCTGGCCTACCTGTTGAGCGGACAGATCTACGTAGCGCCGCTCTCCGGCGGGGGCGGGCCTTCGCTGCTGATTCACGCCCGCGCCGGCGTCACGGCGGGCGAGGTTCGGTGGTCGCCCGACGGCACCAAACTCGCCTACGTGAGCGATCGCGCCAATCACAGCTTTATCGCGGTTTATGATTTCGCGTCGAAATCGCTGACCTACCTGGACCCCAGCGTCGATCGCGATGCCAACGTCGCCTGGTCGCCCGACGGCAAGCAGGTCGCTTTCACGCGCATGACCACCGGCGGCGGCGGCGGACGGGGCGGACGGCGTGCGGGAGACCCGTGGGCTATCCACGTGGCCAGTGTCGCCGACGGCACCGGCCGGCAGGTCTGGAAGTCCGACTCCGGTCCGGGCAGCGTGTTTCGCGCTGTGGTCGCCGAAAATCAACTGGTCTGGACCGGCGCCAACCGCATTGTCTTTCCTTGGGAACGCGATGGCTGGACGCATCTCTATTCGGTCCCCATCGAAGGCGGCTCCGCGACGCTGCTCACGCCCGGCGAGTTCGAGGTGGAGCACGTCTCCTACTCGGACGATGCAAGCGAGATTGTCTACTCATCGAACCAGGCGGCATCCGACTCGCTGGATATCGACCGCCGCCACATCTGGCGCGTGAACAGCGCCGGAGGACATGCGCCGGCCGCAGTGACAAGCGGCGCCGCATCGGAATGGTCGCCCGTGCTGGTTAGTGGCGGCCTCGCCTATCTTCGCGGCGATGCCAAACGTCCCCCGCGCGCCATGATCCAGTTGGGCGCCGGCAGTCGCGAATTGGCCCCGGAGACGATCCCGGCAGATTTTCCGACCGACGATCTGGTAGTCCCCCAGCAGGTGATCTATACCGCCACCGACGGCATGCCGGTTCACGCGCAGCTTTTTCTGCCGCCGGGAGGCGCGTCTGCCACAAAGCATCCGGCACTGGTGTTCATGCACGGCGGATCGCGCCGCCAGATGCTGCTCGGCTGGCATTACATGGACTACTACAACAACGCCTACGCCATGAATCAGTACCTGGCCAGCCAGGGGTACGTGGTGCTCTCCATTAACTATCGCAGTGGGATCGGTTACGGGCTCAACTTCCGCGAGGCCATCAACTATGGCGCGAGCGGCGCCAGCGAGTTTAACGACGTGGAAGGCGCCGGCCTCTATCTGCGCACGCGGGCCGATGTTGACGCGGCGCACATTGGCCTGTGGGGCGGGTCGTACGGCGGCTACCTGACGGCGCTCGGCCTGTCGCGCGCTTCCAACCTCTTCGCCGCGGGCGTGGATTTCCACGGTGTGCACGATTGGAGCGCGCGCGCTAACCCGAATGCCGTTGCCGCGCCCTCTAGCGCCGCGCGTGAGGACGCCGCACGCACAGCTTTCGAATCGTCGCCCATGGCGAGCGTGCGCACGTGGCGATCCCCGGTGCTGCTGATTCACGGCGACGACGATCGCAATGTGAATTTCAGCGAGACCATCACGATGGCGAATGCGCTTCGACAGCAGGGCGTGTATTTCGAGCAGCTCATTCTGCCCGACGAGATCCACGGCTTCCTGCGCCACGCCTCCTGGCTGCGCGGCTACCACGCGGCGGTGGATTTCTTCCACAGGAAGCTCTGAACTCACGGGCGTGAAGGGGCGCCCGATTGAAGAATTATCAGCTGTAAAATTATCGGCTGTTAATAGCCTTCACTTTGTTACGCCGGCATTTACGATGCGCGTAACACTTGTGGAAAGACATACACAAAGTATAAATCGCGGCGCGACGAAACGCTCCGGCTTACGTCGAAGTTACAATCACCATGTCTGTGTATGACCAACTGGCGCGGATCACAAGCAGTCCGCCGCTGGTATCTTCTCCAAGTTTGTGCCGGTTTCTGCGTTACGTAGTCGAGGAAACGCTGGCTGGGCGCGCGTCGGGCATCAAGGAACAGGTGCTGGGGCTGGAAGTGTTTGATCGCGGACAGGACTTCAATCCGCGCCTGGACCCGATCGTGCGCGTGCAAGCGCGGAATTTACGTAGCCGCATAGCGAAATATTACGAAGGGCCGGGGGCAATGGATCCCATCCGGATCGAACTCCCAAAGGGCACTTACATCCCGGTGTTTCACCAAGTGGGTCCGGCGGCGCCGGAGTTAGCTGCGGCGCCGGTGGAGGTTACTCCTCCGGGCCCGGTTGCGGCTTCGGTTTCCGCCATGCCTGCGCCGCCGCCGCGCAGTCCGGTAGCGGCGAAAGGGCAGATGCGGCCGCGCTTCCTGGTGGCATCGTTGATCCTGGTGTTGATTCTGGCCGGAATTACGGTGCTGTGGATATCGCGCACGCACGCAGCGCCGCGAATTGAGTCTGAGGCCGATTCGCTGGCGCGGGACCTGGTGATTCGCGGGCGTTACGCGATGGACCGGCAGACCGAGGGATCACTACGCGAAGCGGTGGCGTGTTTCCAGCAGGCCACGGCTCGCGCCCCGCGCTTTGCGGGGGCATACGCGGGGCTGGCCGACGCCTACAATCTGCTGGCGCAGGTCGGATACATCGCACCGGCAGAGGGTATGGAACTGGCACGCCAGGCGGCACGGAAGTCGCTGGAGATCGATCCGCGGCTCGCCGAAGGCCACGTGGCGCTGGCCGCGGTGATTGAGGCATATGACTGGGATTGGGCGGCGGCGGAGCGCGAGTACCGCCGGGCCCTGGAGTTAACTCCGGGCCTGGAGGCCGGGCACCTGTGGTATGGCATGTTCCTGCGCGACCAGGGCAGGCTTCGGGAGGCAATACCGGAACTGCGGCGGGCAGCCGAATTGGCGCCCTACTCGGTGATGGCGTCCGTGAACCTGGCGTACGGACTGCTGGCCGAGGGTAATGATTCCGCCGCGCTGGAGCAGGCCCGGCGGGCAGTAGCGCTGGCACCGGAGCTGGCGAGCGCCTCGATGGCCCTGGTACGCGCCTCGCGGGCCGTTGCGCAGACGAAGGATTCCGACGCGGCTCTGGCGCGGGCGATCGGCTCGACGAACGGCGATCCGCACGCGCTGGCGCTGGTGGCTTGCGAACTTGCACGATTGGGGCGTCGCGAGGAGAGCTTGCGGGCTGTCAAGCAACTGGAGTCGGTCTCCCGCCAGCGCTATGTGTCACCGTTCGACCTGGGAAACGTATCGCTGGCGCTGGGCGATGGGGATCAGGCGCTGAATCTGTTCGAAGAGGCGTACCGGCAGCGTTCGAGCGGTATGATCTTCCTGCGCAAGACGAATGCGTCGTGCGTAAGCGACAATCCGCGCTTCCTCTCACTGCTCGACAAGATGCACTTCAGGGGCTGAAACCCGCTATTCTATGGGGGTTGACCCCTCAATCGAATTTGGAAGAACAGCCGAAGCAGGCGCCACGTGTTTCCGTGGTGGTGGTGTCGCGGAACCGGGCGGCGATGTTGCGCCGGTGTCTGGAATCCATCGAAGCGTCGGAGGCGCGCGCCACGTTGCAGGTGATCGCCGTCGATAACGGGTCCAGTGACGGCAGCGCCCAGGTCGGCGACGATTTTCCGAACGTACAGTTTATCCGCCTTCCCAAAAACTTCGGGCTGACCAAAGCCCTGAATCTGGGCTGGCGCGCCGCCGATGCCGAGTACGTTTTCTTCCTGCACGACGACACCGAAGTGCAGCCATCCACGGTAGGGCTTCTGGCCGACGCGCTGGATACACATGCCGATGCCGCGGCGGTCTGCCCGCTCCTGGTGGACGACCAGGGACAGCCCGCGCCGCAACTCGGCAGCCTGCCGCCCACCGGGGAATGGCGGCCCGCGACGCCCGGCTCCGAACCGGCTGCAGTGGAATTCCCAGCGCTGATGCTGCGCGTGTTTTTCATCAAGGCGATCCGCCAGATTGATGAGCGCTACGGGCAGTTCGGCAGCGATGCGGACCTGGCGGCCGAGATCCGGCGCGCCTCGCGGAAGATCCTGCTGGTGCCGGCGGCGCGAGTGCGGCACCAGGGACGGTCCGGTTATTCGGCCATGGAGCGGGCCGATTTCCTGTCGAGCCGCGCGGTTTTTTTCGGTAAATACCAGGGGTTGGGCGCGGGACTGCAGGCACGAATCGCCGCCGTTCTGGGCCCGCTGGCGTCGCTGCGGCTGGGTGAGCTCAAGTACACGATCGCGGGACAGAAGATCGACGGCACCCAGGAATGAGCGCCGGGTTGCCCTTGGTTAGGTGTGCGGGTTTACCTTTGATATCTAGTGTCTAAGGCCGAATTGAAGTTAGCATTAACCGCATGGAAGCTCTGATCTGGATACTCCTGCCCGGTTTTACGGCCGTCGCTTCCGGTCTGCTGGCCTGGTTCATCATGCAATCCCGCATGGAAGTCGCCCTGGCACGGGAACGCGAACGCATAGCGGAGTCGCGGGGTGCGCTGGATGCCGAGAAAACGGCCCTGGGCGCATCGCTCGATACGGCGCTGCGCGCGGCGGAGGCAGTGGCCAAACGCGAGGCGCTGGAGAACTTCATGGACGAGCTGCGCGTGGAGCAGCGCCACTACACGCGTGAAAACCGCATGCTGATGCAGAGCCGTAAGAGCCTGGTGCTGCAGGAACGCATGTACTTCCGCAATATCCCGCTCTCCGACTGGATCGAGCACGAGATCACGGTGGAAGAGGGCGCCGACGTGAGCCGCCTGGTGCAGGACATGACTATCTCCGCGCCCCAGGAAACAACTGGCCTGAGACACTCGCCGCCGGTGTAAAATACTTAAGTCGATCTCTGGAGAATATTCTGACTATGCATCGATTTCGAGTACTTACGTTGTGTGTTGGCTTGGCTGTGGGTTCCAAAGTGATGCTGTCCGCGGACAAAGGCGATGCCGCAAAGGGCAAAGCCGTATTCGAGCAGTGCGGCGTGTGTCACAACCCGGACAGCGACGAGAAGAAGATGGGTCCCGGGCTTAAGGGCCTGTTCAAGAAGGACAAGATGTCCAACGGGAAGAAGCCGACGGACGCCAACGTCAGGGCCCGGATCGATGAGGGCGGGAGCGGCATGCCGGCCTATAAGGACATGCTCAGCGATTCGGAGAAGGACGACCTGATCGCTTATTTGAAGACGCTGTAAGAAAAGTAAGACAGGCCTCCCGGCCTGTCGAAGGGCGGGCCGAGCCCGCCCTTACCACTAGTACTCTAACCTTTGGAGAGCAGTTCCAACGCCTTCTTAACGACGGCGTCGTCTTCCACTTTCTTCGCCTGGCCCTTCTCCGGCCCGGCAGCTTCCGGCAGCGGTTCACCATTGTCATCGACTTCGATCTGGGTGTCGGCATCGCTGACCACGCTGTTCGGCGTCACCCTGGCATCCTGGATCGCCTTACCCTCGGGCGAGTAGTACTTGGCGACGGAGAGGATGATCGCGCCGCCATCCTCCATGGTGATCGCACGGCGCAGTGCGGCATCTCCGTAGGTAGGTTCGCCCACCACTTGCGCGCGCTTGTTGTCCATCAGGCCGGCGGTGGCAACTTCAGCCGCGTCGGCGGTTCCGCGATTGGTCAGGACCGCCAACGGGAGGGTGGTGATCGCCTTGGCGGGGTCTGCCTCGAAATTCTGGCGCGGTACTTTCTGTCCCACCAGGTAGGTGATGCGGCCCTTGTTCAGAAAAAGATTGGCTAGAGCGATGCCATCTTCCGGGGTGCCGGTAGCGCAGTTGCGCAGGTCGAGCATGAGTTTCTGCGCCCCGTCCTTCTGGAGTTGCTGTACGGCGGCCGCAACCTGCTTCACCAGTTCCGGGGAAAGCGCGTCCACGTTGATGTAGCCGACTTTATCGGCGAGCATTCGGCTGTCCACGGGCGGCAACGGGAAGACGGCGCGCGTCAACGTAACGGCGGACGGTTCCGGATGACGCGTGCGGACCACGCTCAACTCCACCGTGGTGCCGCTCTCGCCGCGGAGCAGCAGGCTGGCGTAGGCCAGCGGCATATCGCGCGTGGCCACGCCGCCAATGCTCTCGATCATGTCGCCCGTAGCGAAGTTCGCCTTGGCCGCCGGCGAACCGGGAATTGTGCCTACCACGCCTACGTAACCGAACTTCTTGGAAAGGATCAGACCGACATCGGCGCGCTTGACGTCCTTGTTCTTCAGGTAATCGCGATACTGATCGGCATTCAGGTAGCTGGCGAAGGGATCGATGGCTTCGAGCATGCCGTTGAGAGCACCGAGCGTGACGCTTTTCATATCGGGTTCTTCGACGTATTCGCTCTTGATGCGTGATACCACGTCGCTGAATACCCCAATGTGTTTATAGGTGTCGTCGGCGGGCGAGGCGCCGCGGCCGAGTACGCTCCCGATCACGAGGAGAAGGGTGAGACACGTCGACGTGCTCACGACGAAATACTTTGTGCGGCTGCTCATAACATTATACTGTTTCGACGCGCCGGCCGCCGGTTTGGTTCAGCCTATTTCCAGGCGTTTCTCTGGCGGAGGGCGGGGATGTGGGCAGCGTGGGGGCGCCCGTGCCAGGCGTACAACGCCAGATTGGTATCCAGGCGTACCAAGCCGATTTCGGGATGGCGGAAGGAACGGGCAAAATCGGCGTGGCTCAAGGTTTTCAGCAGCAGGACCCACCGGGCATGCAGGTTTTCAATGAGTTGCAGGGATAGCTCTACCGGGGCGGTGCGCGAATCGGGCAGGTCGCCCCAAGCCTGCTGATCGTAGGGGCGGATAGTGGGCTCAGGCTCGGTCAGTGCCAGCCGCATGCGGATCACGCTGTTCATGTGGCTGTCGGCGACGTGGGGGATGGTCTGGCGGACGGTCCACCCGCCGGGACGGTACGGAGTATCGAGTTGGGAATCGTCCAACCCGCGCACGGCGTCGCGG
>WNFJ01419838.1_pt1 | contig 11196 bp, 9 predicted proteins | sample 5400461 | NCBI WGS metagenome assembly WNFJ01 (sample SAMN13153349, study PRJNA577476) | soil metagenome | isolation source: 115 cm saprolite on Douglas fir-dominated hillslope | place: USA:California | collected 2013-09-17 | reverse complement strand
CGTAGCGCCAGGCCATCCAGAAGTCTGCCATCTCACCGAAACGCTGCTCACAGAACTGGTTGATGTGCCGGTTCAGGAACACTGCGACTCTTGTGAGCAGCAGCGCTGCCGCTTCGTGGTACAAAACGCGTAACTTGCTCTGCTTGCATACCTCTACTCCTTCGGGGATGAAAAAACTTTTTCATTTTCATTGACTTTCATGGACTTTTTCTGGTAAAATATAGACATGAAATTAAGCCAATATGCCAGGAAAGCCGGAATTAGTTACAAGACTGCATGGAGGTGGTACAAGGCGGGCACCCTGGATGCCTACCAAACCCCTACTGGCATGGTAATCGTGCGTGATCTACAGATAGAGCGCACCGGGACTGGGCGCATTGCCTTGTATGCGCGGGTCTCTTCTGCCGATCAGAAGAGCGACCTGGAGCGCCAGGTGCAACGTTTGCGTGATTATGCAGCAGCCCGTGGCTATCAAGTCGCCAAAGAAGTGACTGAGATTGCTTCTGGCCTGAACGATAGCTGTCCGAAGTTCTTGAAGCTGCTAGAAGACACAACCATAGGCACTATCATTGTGGAGCACAAGGACCGGAGTACCCGCTTTGGATGGAACTATATCACGACCCTGATGGAAGCCCAGGGACGCCGGATGGAAGCGGTATTTCCTGATGAAACGAAGGATGATCTGGTCAACGACTTTGTGAGCATTATTACGAGTATGGCTGTTCGCATTTACGGGAGACGTGGGAGCAAAAGGCGTGCTGAACGGATTAAGCGCTGCGTTGAGCAGGTCATGACAGCCGAGGATGAGCCATGAGGAAACGAGGCTACAAGACGGAACTGGGTTTGAATAACGAGCAAATCACTGCTTGCCTCAAGCATGTTGGCTGCGCACGAAAAGCTTACAATTGGGGACTTTCTCGCAAAGAAGAAGCCCGTGCTGCCGGATTACCCATACCCAATGCTCGCCAGTTGCATCGAGAACTGAATGCCCTCAAAGTCACCGAATTCCCCTACATGTATGAAGTCTCAAAATGTGCGCCGCAGGAAGCCCTGAACGACCTCGATGACGCTTTTAAGCACTTCTTTCGCAAAGTAGCCCTGAAAAAGCAGGGTAAATGGCGCGGAAAGTGTGGGTATCCCAAGTTCAAGAGTCGCAAGAAAGGAATTGGCGGATTTCGCCTCACTGGTGCTATCCATGTTTTTGAAAAGAGCATTCAGCTTCCCAGGCTTGGTACCCTCCGACTGAAAGAAAAGCTGTATTTACCTCGGAATGCCAAGATTGGCAGTGCGACTATCACTGAACAAGCTGGACGCTGGTATGTCTCGATCTGTGTCCATGAGGAAATCGCAGAGCCAGAACCAGCCACCGGACCGGTGATCGGCGTTGATCTCGGTATCAAAACGCTCGCCACTGTTTCTGATGGGCGTGAGATGGCTAATTCTAAAGCCTTACGCAAACGTCTGAAGAAACTCCAGCGGCTTTCTCGCTGGCATTCCCGCAAACAAAAAGGCTCAGCCAATCGTAAAAAATCTCAACGGAAACTTGCTCGCCTGCATGCATGCATTGCCCACGTTCGTCAAGATGCTCTGCACAAAGCTACCGCTGGTTTGGTTGCGAAAAACAAGCCATCCGACCAGCGGCCTGCTATCATCGTGCTTGAGGATCTCAACGTCTCTGGCATGTTGAAAAATCGGCATTTATCCAGAGCCATCGCTGATGTGGGCTTGTATGAGTTTCGCAGGCAGGTGGAGTACAAAGCGAAGGATGCCGGATGCGTCATGCAGGTGGCTTCGCGCTGGGAGCCATCCTCACAAACGTGCTCAGGTTGTGGCTGGCGGAATCCCCATTTGACGCTTGCTGATCGGGTTTTTATTTGCCAGGAATGTGGGCTAACCATCGGCAGAGATTTGAATGCGGCGCAGAACTTAGCCGCACTTGCCTGATATGGGCGTACCGTGAGTTACACGGGAACTGACGCCTGGGGACAGGGCAGCTCTGGCCTTCTCGGAAACGAGAGGTGAAACTGCTCTGGGAGAACCAGGAACCGAACCGGGCAATTATAGCTTGTCTATAAAAGTCCAAGTTTCGGATAACGGTCTAATAGTAGTATTCGGGCGCATGAGTATGCAAACATAGACACCGGTCGAAAGGAGTCCTCCGTTATGCCAGGCTCATTACATCTCGGCAAGATAGCCGGTATCGACATTTATATTCATTTTAGCTGGCTCATCATCTTCGTATTCCTTACCTGGTCCCTTGCTACTGGCTGGTTTCCCCAGCTGTATCCAGGCTGGTCAACCGCTACGTACTGGCTGGTGAGCGCCGTCGCAGCCTTGCTCCTGTTCGTCTCGGTACTCTTGCACGAGTTAGCTCACTCGCTCGTCGCTCGTGCGCGTGGTTTACCCGTGAAAAACATCACCCTGTTCATCTTCGGCGGCGTCTCCAACATTCAACAGGAACCAACAAGCCCGGGCGTGGAATTCCAGATGGCGGTCGTTGGACCGGTCGTAAGCCTGCTGATCGGCTTTGTGGCTTATTTGCTCATGTTACCCCTACGGGGAAGCAACTCGCCTCTCCAGGGAATATTGTTCTACCTCGGCGTTACCAACATCCTGCTGGGCATCTTCAATTTAATTCCAGGCTTCCCGCTTGATGGCGGGCGCGTCTTGCGCTCAATCGTCTGGAAGGCCAGTGGGAGCCTGCTCCGGGCCACGCGCGTGGCCACTATTGTGGGTCAGATCATTGCCTACCTGTTCATCCTCTTGGGCATCTGGTTGTTCTTCGGCGGCAATGTGCTGAATGGCATCTGGATTGGCTTTATCGGCTGGTTCCTTTTAAGTTCGGCTCAATCGGCCAATTCACAGGTCATGCTGGAATCCATGTTCCGTGGTGTCACTGTGGGTGAGGTAATGAATACCAAGCCAACCACTGTTCCCGCCAACATCTCCCTACAAAAGCTTGTCGATGAATACTTCCTGCCAAACGGTCTGCGTTCAGCCCTGGTCATGCAGGCCGATCAACTGGCCGGCCTGATCACGCTCGGCGATATTCGTCATGTCCCACGCGAGCAGTGGGGGCAGGTTCCCGTGGGTCATGCTATGGTGCCACTGGATCGCCTGCATGTAGTTCAACCGCAGCAAAGCTTGAATGAAGTGCTGCCCTTGATGGCTGGGCGCGATGTGAACCAGCTGCCGGTGGTACAAAACGGTGTCCTGGTCGGAGTACTGAGCCGGGATGCTATTGTGCGTTTTCTCGAAGTCCGCCGCGGCCTTGGCCTGCAAACGGCTGAGGGATACGTTGGTAAACGTTTGTCAGACGCTGCCTGAAGCAGGCAGCCAGGGCAATGCTGAAGAGGAACATTGCCCTGGAGCGTTCGTGCTATACCAGCAGCACCACTTTTCCCATAGTCCTGCGTTCTGCTACGGCCTGGTGTGCTTGTGCAGCCTCAGCGAGTGGAAAAGTTTGCCCGACGATGATCTGCAGCTTACCACTGGCCAGAAACTGCATCAATTCCATCGCTGCCATTGCGATGCGATCGGCACGCTGCAGCTGTGACGTGAGCCAGTAGCCAATAATGGCCTGGTTCTTGTACATCAACTGAATGCCGGAAAACTGTGAAATCTTACCGCTTGCCGCTCCGTAGATGACCATGCGACCGAACCGAAAGGCGCCAGGCATTTCAGGCTCTGCTCGGCAATCTCTCCTCCCACCATCTCTAGAATAATGTCGGTCCCCTGCCCTCTCGTCGCGTTTTTGACCTGTTCAACCCAGTTTTCTTCGGTATAATTAATGGCGGCATCGGCCCCCAGCTTGCGTATCAGATCGAGTTTGCTGCTATTGCTGGCGGTCCCGGCAACGATACCGGCGCCCATGAGTTTTGCAAGTTGTACCGCAAGCGTCCCCACGCCCCCTGCCGCCGCATGCACCAGGACGCTCTCGCCAGGTTGGATGTGTGCTGACTCACGCAGGAGCTGGTAAGCGGTAAGCCCCTGTACCGGAAAAGCTGCAGCCTGTATAAAATCAAGATTCGGAGGAATGGGAATGACTGTAGTCGCCTGTGCCACAGCATACTCCGCATAACCTCCATTGACGTAGGCGACCACGCGGCTCCCTTCTGCCGGTGTCCTGACCCCTGGACCAAGCTCTGCTACAGTCCCGGCAACCTCGACCCCCAGGGTCATTGGCGTCCGGGTGCGCGTCAGATATGCTCCCTGGCGCTGTGCCAGGTCAGCATAGTTGACGCCGACCGCCGCTACCTTGATGAGTACCTCACCCTCTCCTGGGACCGGTGTCTCGATCTCCTCCAGGTGCATGACTTCGGGACCGCCCGTTTCATTGATGCGTATTGCTTTCATAACACATATCCTTCACTCAAAATCTGGTCGCTATGCCGGTAACCGTATTCCTACTACTTGTGAGCATACTAGAAATAAGGTCCGTACGCGTTGATTGTATCATGCAAGCGACACTTTTGTAACGCATCTCATGTCATAATAGCAGTAACCCTGAGCGTATTGATATAAGAGATATACGCGCAAGGCATGTTAGAACAGGTACAGTACCGCTGGCTTTTGGTAGTAACGAAACAGCCTTTTCATACGTATGAAGGGTGCAAGGTGAAATGTGATGAGATGCATAGAAATATTTTGAACACACCCTTATAATTAAGAAGAAAGTACCAATTGCACACTCGCCTTGTATTCCAGGCGCTGGCAAACTGTACAATATCCTCTGGCGTCCATGAGCTCTGGCGTCCATGAGGAGGGCACCTGTTTTCTTTGACTAGATATCATTCTTTGGCCTCTTTTCTGCGTTTTATTGCAGTCTTAAAGAAGGATTCGCCCGCTGGAGAAACAGTGAAGATGTCGACAGAAGCCAATGACGGCAGCGGGAGAATGTTGCTCATCTGGTAGAGTGAAAAATATCGAAGCTAGAAAGAAAACATGTGAGGTCGACAGTATGCTTTACTCTGTACGGCCTGTCTCGGATGAGGTGAATACATGGACGACATGGGCGGTCGCCGCATGCAATCGGACAAGCAATGGCGACAACATAAAGGTGTGAGGCTTTATGGACACAATTTGAAGCGAAGCTTCATCAAATACCTGGAGTTTTTCAGGAAGCATAAACAATCTTTCCTCGCGACGGGTCTGCTTACTATCATTACAGTGCTGCTTTTCGCTATCTCCAGCCAGCTTCAAGCCCCCACTACGAACATGGTTCCCAGCGGGGTAACGGCTGTTGACTACAGCACATTTGTAGAACAGGTAAAAGCGAGAAATGTGCTGGCTGTTGCTATTCAAGGTAACGATGTCAATGGCTTACTGGTGAGCCCGTTGGGGCAGGAGGGATCTTCCTCTTCTCCTCCTACAGCATTGACCCCGGGTGAGCGTGCGGCAAAAATTACGGCCTGGGCCCGCTCGATGTCAGCAGGCTATAGCACGTGGTCAACATCGTCGGTGGGCCAGTCAGCTCCTGACGCCGCTCATACCTTTTACACCCGTCTACCAACGACTGGCGATTCGGCATTAATGCCGTTACTGCTCAATGAGCATGTGGGAATCAAAATGATGCCCGCGGCGCAGCCTTCCCTGTGGTTTAGCCTGCTGGTGCGCTTTATTCCCATCATACTTCTTGTCCTGGTGCTGTTAGCGATCATGTCATCTCGCAAGAGCGGCCCCTCGGTTCGTACAATGGATGATCGCATCACCCAGCTCGGCAAAAGCCGCGCTCGACGCTTCGTGCGCGCAAAAGAGCATGATGCGTCACAGCCTGCGCCTGTAAAACCTGCCGCGAACAGTCGACCTGGCCAGGCGCCGTCTCCTGGGGCGCCGCGTGCCAGCCTCGAACCCCCTGTCACCTTTGCTGATGTTGCAGGCATCGACGAGGTGCGCGGCGAACTCGAAGAGATCGTCCAGTTCTTGCGTGATCCAGGGCGTTTTAAACGTTTAGGAGCACATATTCCGCGTGGCGCGTTGCTTGTCGGTTCCCCTGGAACAGGCAAGACGCTGCTGGCGAGAGCCGTCGCCGGTGAGGCTGGCGTTCCCTTCTTCAGTATGAGCGCTTCTGAATTCGTCGAAATATATGTTGGTGTCGGTGCGAGCCGGGTGCGCGACCTCTTCAACCAGGCGCGCCAGTCCTCTCCCTGTGTGATCTTCCTGGATGAAATCGACGCGGTGGGCCGTAAGCGCTCGCTGCGTGTCACTGCCAGCGACGAACGCGAGCAGACCCTCAACCAGTTGTTGGTCGAGCTTGACGGCTTCGACCCGCGCCAGGCTGTGGTTGTGCTGGCTGCGACAAACCGCCTGGATATCCTGGATAAGGCATTACTGCGCCCGGGCCGCTTCGATCGGCAGATCATGGTACCCCTGCCTGACCGCGCGGGGCGCGAGTCAATTCTTAAGGTGCACACGCGGCGCACTCCATTGCATGATGAAGTCAGCCTGACACGCCTCGCGCGCATGACAACGGGTATGAGTGGGGCAGACCTGGCCAACCTCGTCAACGAAGCAGCGCTATGCGCGGCACGGCAAGACCTGGATTGCCTTACCCACGAATGCTTCGAGGACGCGCTTGCACGTGTCCAGCTTGGCGTATTGCGCCCCCTGGTTATGAGCGAGGCCGAACGTCGTACCATCGCCTTCCACGAGGGAGGCCATGCCCTCGTGGCCTATCACCTGCCCGAGGCGGATACAGTAAACCGTGTTACCATTCTCCCGCGCGGTCAGAGCCTGGGGGTTACGCAATTAATCGCCGAGGAAGACCGCTACAACTATAGCCGGGAAACGTTAATGGCACGTATCGCGGTCGGCCTGGGTGGTCGCGTCGCGGAGGAACTGACCTTCGGCCTCGAACGGGTTACGACCGGCGCTGAAAACGACTTGCAAGTGGTGACCGACCTGGCGCGGCGCATGGTCACGCGCTGGGGGATGAGCGAACAGGTGGGAGTTGTCTTCGCCGATTATCGCGCCGGGGTTGGGGGACCTGGTCTCAATTTGCGGCACATCGATGTACCTGCACAGCCCCGTGCGCTGGCAATCGACGCCGGTGGTCAACTGGTATTGAAAAGTGACGATCTATCGATGTATCAACATCAATTCGCTATGGTGTCGCCAGGCGCACCCAACGCCAGCAGTACAACCATGGCGGCATTGATTGATGCCGAAGTGCAGCGCATCCTCAACGAGGGGCGAGCAAGAGCGCGAACCTTGCTGAGTGAGCACTACGATCAGCTTACTGCTCTTGCCAATGCGCTTATGGAACGCGAACACCTGTGCCGTGTGGAGTTTGAGTCCCTGCTCAAGCCCGGGACGGAATCTTAGAACTATGCCAGCGGTGCTTCAAGGCATTGAGGCCGTAAGAGCACCGCTTCCCCTTTCTTTCATCTGGCTACATCACCTGTACGAGCATGGTCTGGTTGAATGGAGCAAACCCTTCGGCATGAGCCATCACGGTAATCTCCCATGGCCCTGCCATGTAGAGATGCAGTTGGGCAATGTAGATACCCTGCCCGACTTCTTTGACATGGCTCTCGTGGGTGGTCATCTCCATGTTGGCCATCCTGGCACTCGACACAATCTGGGCCTCCTCAATCGGGAGGCCTTGTGGATCTGTCAGGTGCAATTCGAGAGTAGTGAACCCAACGGCTCGTGATGGCTGCTTGATCTGCACCTGCAAGATGCCAGGCACAGAAACAGGTATAATGGCGGCGAAGGTCAGCACACTGACACAGCAACATACTAATAGGCACCAGAATAAGGGGCGTACGCGCATGAATATTCCTCCTCTCTGTGTGGCCTTCGCCACGTCGTTGTCATTATGGACGTGGTGTGGGCGTAGGTGATGTGCCCATTGATTCTTGCTGCTCGGCTATGGCCCGGCGCATGCTGCTCACCGCAGGTTGAGCATTACGCCGTCCAAGACCAAATCCCCCACCAAGGCCTACAAGCAGGGCAAGCACACCCACCAGGATGGGCACCCACAGTGGAGTTCCACTTACAGTTGGTGGAGCTGTCGTTGTCTTTGTTGGAGCAGTTGCCTTCGCAGGAGCTTTTGGCTGTACGTTGAAGAAGAAGGCGCCCTGGTCAGGGTCACCGTCGAGGGCAGAGACAGTGATCCAGCGCACAATATAGACCCCATTCCCATTTGGCTTGATCGTGATTGACATTTGTTTGGGGTCCTGCAGCGAGACCTGCGCATTGCCCTGGCTGATCAGTTCGCCGGTGGGTGCATAGACAAAGAGATTGCTTAGCTTGGGGTTAGGATTGATATTCTCGAGGGTGAATACAGTCACCGTAGTAGGCGCCTGGGTGATGGTCGAGCCGATTGCTGGGATGGCTTTGTATACCTTGGCGTGAGCGGGCAGGTGTGCATGCGTAGGTGCTGTGTTATGAGCAGAGGCTGTGCCTGCCATGAGCAAAAGAAGCCCCACGCTGAGGAACATAGCCAATGGTGTGCGTGGTATGCGATTGTAGCGTGTATCCATACAGATCACCTTTCTTGAGAAAAATGGTATGTGCTCTTCTATGCTGTACTTATACTCTAGAGGTGAGGAGTAGTTCAGATATAGCATAGAGCATATCCTACACACTGTCTATGCGTATGAATCCCTATTTTTCACCCTAGGGTGTTCTACTCGACAGGGCTATTTGACCGCAGTGCAGCGCTGGCATACAATATGGCCAGGCGCTCAGTTATCCTGCGAAAGCACTCGAACGGGCGCCGTGGTGTCTTTATCAACTAGGTAAAACAGGATAGAGGAATGCGTGATGATCCCCCACGATGATTTTACCCCGCATGGGTACCTGGATAATCCTTACCACAGTTGGAAACTCAATCCCAGTGGAGTCCTGCGCTCGCTGCCTCCGCTCGGCATGGGCTGGCATGTTCCCAACCTCGGGAGTTATGCACGCAATCAGTTTCAGTATACAGCGCATTTGATGATCGGATTGAAAATAGGGGATCTCGTGCTGCTGACCTCTGGGGATTTCGATCGTCATCACTGTGTCATCATGAGCCACCTGCACACCAGGAATCGCTTCGAGTATACCTGCGTCGTTCCACAGTATAATCTGACGCTCACTGCGCGCTATTTTCTCGTCCAGGAACATGCCCTGGGGTGTGTCCTCTCGCTCTCCACCAGGAGGCGTCAACCTCTCCCCGTCACCTGTTACCTCACACACCTGCACACGCATAACCCATCTACCAGTCGTCTGTGGGAACATGGCTTTTATGCTTTCGCAGAACCTGATAGAGGGGTACCTCTTGCGGGAACGCGTGCCGTTCTTGGGCTTGCCAGCGAGGGTGACGCGTTTGTGCATGGCATACGGGCAGCCGGTGGGGCGGCACTCACAATCGGTGAAATCGGCTACGCCGTCACGCTTGATGACATTGCTGCTTGGGCGCGTGGTGCTGCCGTAGCCCGTCCTGCTATCACACAGCACCAGGACGAGACGGGTTGGCAACTGCGTGCTGTGGCCCTCCCATGCACGGTGACCTTAGGAGGTGATGAGGACTCCGGGTGCATCCTCAATGCCGTCCTGGCGCGTGGCGTTTCACAGGACCAGGCCCGCCAGCATTGGGAAGATGGGATCGAAGAAATCGCTCACGTCGAGGCGGCGCACCTGGCCGATGATGAACAGTTCTGGAGCCATGCCCCGCAACTTTCCGGCGATTGGCCCGCCAACTGGCGTCGCGGTTTCGTCTATGACCTGGAGACCTTACGTATGGTCATTCGCCCATCGGTTGGTGTCATACCTTATGCGTGGGATGGCATGCAAATACAGGCCCCACGCGAAGTGTTGGCTGAGGCTGCCATGGATAGCCTCTTTCTCAGCTACGCCGAACCGCAGCTGGCCGCAGAAGTGATACTAGGCCACTTCGAGTCGGCGCCTCACCCCCATCTGCCCTGTATGCGTGAGGATGGCAGCTACAATATGGTCGCCGACGATGGGCAGGTGTGCGGCACCGCGCCCGAGTGGGGTTTTCCCCTTTGGTGTTGTGACCAGATCGTGCGCAGAACGAGTGATCTACACTGGCTGCGCCGGCTCTATCCGAAAGCGGCAGCCTACCTGCGTTGGTGGCTGGAGCACCGTACAGACGCGGAAGGCTGGTTAGTCTATGCCTGCTCCTGGGAGAGTGGCCAGGATGTCTCCAGTCGCTTTGGTCCCCAGCAGACAGGTGGCTCCATCATCCAGCATGTGCGCCCCGTCGATTTGCAAGCCAGCATGGCGCAGGGCGCGGAGATATTGGCCCGCTGGGCCGCGCTCCTTAAACAAGAAGATACTGTTGGCGAGATGGACTTTGCTGCTGAGGCAGCGTGGTGGAGGAGCATTGCTGACGAATTCACCGTCAAGACGCGCCTGATGTGGCAGGATGGCTGGTTCCGCGATTATGACGCGGTCGCACGGGAGTGGTCCTCCCAGCAAGATACGATGCACCTCGCCCCCGTTTTTTGTGGCGCGGCGGGTTGGGGTCAGATTGAGCAGCTTCGCTCCTCCTTTGCTCAGCCACCGGTGCATAGTGGCTGGGCTCCGCTCTCGTGGCCTCCGGTGGTTTTGACTCTGGTTGGCGCGGCCGCGGCCGCGCAGTTGCCCCTTGATGCTGCTGAACTGGCCTACCGCTTTATCGATGCCGCCTACCGCAGCATCGATAGCCGGGAACGAGATCAACACACGGGAATACCAGGTGTCACGCGCGAATATCATGCAGTGGTCACGACAGGGAAATGGGGGGCTTCTGATTATGTCAATGCAGGGATCGAAGGGTATGGCTGGGGCGCGTTGAGTATTCACTTGCTCATACGCTACCTGCTGGGACTCCATGAGCAGGAGGCCGGTGTCATCAAAGTTGTTCCTGTCATACCGCAGGCGCTGCGCCGGGTCGGGGCTGCGTATCGTGTGGGGCCGCTGCCCTGGGGAAAATACCAGTTACACATCGAGTGCACAGTACGAGATGTCCACAGCTACGTCATGCATGTGCGCTGTTCCGTGCAGCCTGCTCCTGCTGTTCTGGCTCTGCTTGCTCCCGAACCTGTTCAGGAGGCGGTGGAGCAGCAATGGGAGTGGGAAGGAGCATGGGGCGAGGAGCGCATCCTTCAACTCCCTTAGCTCGCAAAATCCTCGACGAACCAGATATAACCCGAGTGATCGACGTAAACGCCGACGCCAACGCGGTGAAATGTCTTACTCGTCAGG
>WNFJ01239807.1_pt1 | contig 11197 bp, 12 predicted proteins | sample 5400461 | NCBI WGS metagenome assembly WNFJ01 (sample SAMN13153349, study PRJNA577476) | soil metagenome | isolation source: 115 cm saprolite on Douglas fir-dominated hillslope | place: USA:California | collected 2013-09-17 | reverse complement strand
GTACGACTCGGGCCAGAAGGTGCTGGCCTGCCCGTGTCACGGCGCGACCTTCGACCCGGCTCATGGGGCCGCGGTGACCGGCGGCCCGGCGCCGGCGCCGCTGGCCGCGATCGCCCTGCAGGTGGGAACCGACGGAGGCGTTTACGCGAGCTGACTCGCTCGCTCGGGTTAGCCCACAACCTACGATCGCTGCCGTGAAGTTGTGGGACCCCCTCGCGTTCCGCGAGATGTCGGCGCTTCTGCGCGACCCTGTGTTTCGCGGGCGCGGAGTACCTCGCGGCGATGGCCGGCCGGTGCTGCTGATTCCCGGGTTCCTCTCGGGAGACTGGTCGCTGACGGTGCTCTCCAACTGGTTGGAGAGGCTGGGCTACAAGCCCCAGCTGTCGGGGATTCTCTTCAACGTCCAGGACTCGGAGAAGCTGCTCGCGGGCCTTCGGCACCGCCTGGTCCAGATCGAGTCCGCCGCGGGGTCGCGCGTCAGCCTCGTCGGCCACAGCCGCGGCGGCTTGCTCGCCAAGGTACTTTCGCAGCGCAGGGCGCACAGCGTTGAGCAGGTGATCACGCTCGGGGCCCCACTGGCCGACACGACCGACCTCGCACTCGTCACACGTCACGCGGTCGATGTCGTGAAAACCGCGAACGAAATCGCCTTCGGGCGAAGGCTCAGCGCCGAAGGGCGATTCGCACACGACCTGCGATTGCCTCCGGCGGTTCCGACCACGTCGATCTACACGCGGTCAGACGATGTCGTGAACTTTCGCTCCTGCTTGCGGCCGGACATCCCGGCGATCTCGGTGTGGGGAAGCCACAACGGATTGCTGGTCAACCCCGAGGTGTACCGGCTCCTCGGGCGCCTGCTCGCGCGGCCGCGCAGGCCGGCTGAGGTGCCCGCCTGATCGCGTTTGCGATAGCGCTCGCGCTCGCCGCGGCTGCGCTGCACGGAACGTGGAACATCCTCGCGAAGGTGAGCGCTGACCCGCTGCAAACCCTTCAGCGCGCCACGCTCGCCGCCATGTTGCTTTCGACCCCGCTGGTCGCCGTGGCGTGGGTGTGGACCGGCCGGCCCGGCCTGGTGCCTGCGGCCGCCGGGTGGTGCGCGCTCTCCGGCGTGCTGGAGGTGACATACCTGTGGCTCCTTGCGGCCGCGTACCGGCGCGGTGAGCTTTCCGCGGTCTATCCGATCGCGCGCGGAACGGCGCCGCTGCTGGCGGTGATCGCCGGCCTGGGTTTGCTCGATGAACGGCTGTCCGCCCTGCAGCTCGCCGGCGTTGGCCTTCTGTTGATGGGCATCCTTGCGGTCACGCTCTCGCAGGCCACTGGCCGAGCCACGGTACCGGCCCTGCTGACCGGGGTCGCGATCGCTTCCTACACCGCGATCGATCGGGTCGGGGTGCGGCTCACGACGCCATGGCTGTACGGCTGGCTGCTGATCGTTTTGATGTCAGCGGGCCTGGCAGCCTCGACGTGGATTGCGTCCCGCCTGGCGGCCCGCCGTGCCGATCAAACGCCGCCTGCCGCGCCCGCTGCGATAGGCCGCCGCCAGGCGGTGCTGATCGGGGTCATCATGTGGAGCGGCTACCTGCTGGTGCTCTGGGCACTGAGCCTCGCCCCTCTTTCGGTGGTTTCGCCGGTGCGCGAAACCTCGGTGGTGGGAGTGGCGGTATGGGGTGTCTGGAGGCTGCGCGAGAGGACGGCGATACCCCTGAAACTCGCCGGCGCGGTGGCCACCCTCGCGGGGGTGGTGATGGTGGCTCTGTGATCTTTTGGCACCCGCGAGCGCCGGTGGTAAGGTAGATCGGTCGCCCGGTTTGGCAGGCGATGTGCGCCGCGGTCGTGGAAGTTCTCGAAAGGGCCGGTGCGTTCGCGACATTGTTTTCGAGAAGGGAGTAGGAGATGCCGACAGGCACCATCAAGAAGCTGGTCTCCGACCGCGGATTCGGTTTTATCGCAGCCGAGGACGGTCGAGAGTATTTCTTCCACCGGACCGGTCTTGATTCCGCCGTCAACTTCGACTCGCTGGCCGGGGGCGAGCGGGTGAGCTTCGAGATCGAGCCGAGCCAGAAGGGCCCGCGCGCGAACCGAATCAAGCTGGCGTAGCTGACCTTTTCCGAAGCCGGTCGCTCGTGCGCGGCCGGCTTTTCCATTTGATGAAGACCTCGTCTTCGACGTTCGAGATCGTCCCCCAGGGCGAGTACTCGCTCGAGCAGGGCGCCAACTTCATCGGCGCGTGGCATCGGGCGCCGTCCGCGAGCGGTGACCCCGAAGGGCACCTGCATCTCGCCTTCTTGACCGATGACGAGCTTGCCCCCGTTGGCGTTTGTCTCAAGCAGGACTCGGGCGGACGCGTGCTCGGAACGGTTCACGGCGGGGCGGTCGAGACTGCGGTGGTGGTGAAGCAGGTCGAGCGCATCCTGAGCCTGGATGTCGACGGGCGCGGATGGCCTGATGTGGGCAAGAGAGACCCGATCGTCGCGCGGCTGCAGCGCATGTTTCCCGGGTTCAGGCCGGTCAACTGGTCGAACGCCTATGAGGCGGCGGCGTGGTGCGTGATCTCCTCGCGCATCTCCATGCGGCAGGCACAGGTCGTCAAGGACCGCATGTCCCGGGAGCTTGGCCAGGAGATCGACGTGCACGGCCACGCGCTGTGGACGTTCCCCGGCCCGGATCGGCTCGCCCACCTGGAGAAATTCCCGGGGTTGTTCGGTCGCAAGGTCGAATACCTGAACGCGCTTGGCCGGGCCGCGCTGGCCGGCGAGGTCGACACGGAGACGCTTCGTGCGATGCCGCCCGAGGAGGCGCTCAAGAGCCTGCAGAAGCTGCCGGGGATCGGAGCTTGGGGGTCCCAGCTCGTGCGCTTGCGCGCGCTGAGCGCGGTGGACGAGCTGCCGTCCGAGGAGCCGCGGCTGATGGGCGCGATCCGCACGGAGTACGGCCTGGCGACCGAGCCTGACCAGGCGACGCTGGAGCGCCTGGCCGAGAAGTGGTCGCCCTACCGGATGTGGGTGTGCGTGTGCCTGAGGCGCACGCTGGAAGGCGGGGCGGGGATGACCCACTCGCGAGCCTCCGAGGGCGAAATTAACAACCTGGGTTGACTTCGGTTTTTCGAAGTTCGTACTCTCGCCGCGGTGTGCCGGTGGGGGTGGGACCGGCCAATCTAAGGGTGGGCCCCGCCAGGGGTGCGCCCTTCAGCGCGAGGCGCTTCGGACCAGGACTATCGCGCCCGCCCACAGGACCGAGCCCGCGACCAGGAAGGTCCACATGGCGAGCGGGATCAGCGAGAGCTCGACCAGCGCGCCGAAGATGCACATCGCGGCCGCGCCCGCCAGGAGGAATGCGCCCGGGAAGAGGACCCACGCCGCATACCACGGAGGCTGCGCGGCGTCACCGCGATCGAACAGCCGGCCCGCGCCGAAAACCAGCCCGGCTACAGCCACCGCCGGCGCTGTAAGGCCGATCGCCCACCTCAGCTGCACCTCGCCGGTAGCCGCTCCCAGCAGTGGTTGCACACCGGCCGCGGCCAGCGCGGACGGGACCGCGAACGCGAGCAGGCGCAGGATCGCGCTCGCGGGGGGCAATTCAGCCGGTCACGCGCCGGGCACTGGAGGAGGTTGCGCCGGCATGGTGAAGACCGGCTGCGTGTGGACCCGCCCCAGCTGCACGTCGCTGTAATAAGCCGGCTGCGAGAGCTGGGTCATGAACCACTCGTTCAACAGTTCCGCGCGCCGGACCAAACCCGCCTGGCCTATGGTCGACCCCGCGTATGGCTGGCGCGGCAGCGACGAGGAGAGGTCCGCCGAGCCGTAGAAGTCCGACGTGCCGTACACGGAAGTTGACGCGTACGAGTAGATGGCGACACCCAACACCTGGTTGCCGCGCGCCGACGGCGCCAGGGCGCGGCGAATCTGGGCCAGCGAGTCCTCGGGGTAGTTCAAGAAGACGCCGACTCCGGTGACCACTCGATTGGCGAACCCCGAGTCCTTCTCGAAGGCGAGCCATTGGTCGAACCACCTGGCTTCGCGCGGGCTCCAGTCGCTGTCGTAGTTCATCGGCACCCCGAAATCGATGTAGCCCTTCACCATCCAGTCCCGCCAGTCTTGAAACACGGATGTGTAGGCCGACGTGAAGTTCCAACCAGCCGCAGTCGTCGGGCCGCCGCCGAAGCAGATGAGCGCACCGCTGAGCTTCACACCCGGCTTGACCGCACGGAGGTCGTTGTGGAGGTCACGCACGAATGCCGTCACGCGGTCGCGCCGCCATGCCTGCCACTGCGGGTCGTCGGGCGCCGGCACCCCGGTTGCACCTGTGTCGTGCCTGTACAGCGCGAGAGACGTCGAGGTATAACCCCAGTTCGCGCCTGCGTAGCGGACGAAGTCCATGTGGAGGCCGTCCACGTCGTAGCTGCGGGCGACGTCCATGAAGATCTTGTGCGTATACGCCTGCACGTCCGGGTTGCCCGGGTCCAGGTACCCGGAAATCGAGCCGTCGTTGGCCCGGTTGCCCCAGACCGCCCCGTTCTTCAAGAAAACACCGCTGTCTTCGCTGACATAAAACGTGTTGAGCCAGGCATGGACCTCGATCCGCGGCGTGGCCGCGTGCGCCAGCCGGATCACATAACCGAGCGGGTCGAAACCGCGCGACCCCACGATGTCCAGGGCCCGCGTTTCGTCCGCGTGATTGAAATAGGCGTCGCCGCCTTTACGCACCTGGACGATCAGTGCGTTGATGTTCGCCCGATGCGCATCGGCGACAAGCTTCTCCACCTGGGCGGGAGACTTGATGCCGTCGTGAAGCGCGTCCACCCAAAGGGCCCGGTACTGCGGCGGCCCGTACACGATGGGAACCGGCGACGAAACAGGAGAGGGCGATTCCAGGGGGGAGGCGCTCGGTGAACCGCTCGGCGCAACCGCCGCTTGCGGGCCTGGCGCGCAGGCGCTCAAAACGGCCAGCACAAGCGCAGCTCCAGCCCCACATCGCATCAGGCCACCGCGAACAGGACGTGGTTGCGACCGGTGGTGTGGATGGCGCCCGGGTGCGCGCGCTTGATGGTCTCGATCGCTTCCTGTGTGAATCCGCGACGCCGTTCATCATCGATGGCGTCGAGGCGTGAGGCGCAGCTCCACCAGCTCGTGAACAGCGAGACCAGCTGCTCGGCGGATCCCCAGGTCACGTGCTCCTCGATCACCTCGACCTCCGCGCTCGCAAAGCCCGCATCGAGCGCCGCCTGGCAAAACCGCTCCCTGTCACCCACGGCTGCTCGAGTCAGGCCCTGGTCGATCGCATGAGCGTCGGGCGGAAGCCACCGGTCGATCACCGTTTCGAGCAGCTTCCACACCGACTCGTTGTTTCCTTCGACGGGCACGCTGGCGGCGAATCGCGCTTCGGTTCTCAATACACGTCTGGCCTCGCCCAGCGCCGCCCCAAGCTCCGGCGCGAACTGCATGCCGTGCCCGCACACAGCTGAGTCGAAATACGAGTCGTCAAAGGCCAGGCGTTCGATGTCCATGACCTCGAACCGCGCGTTGGGGATCTGGGCCGCTCGTGCCACCTCGATCATCCCGGGCGAGAGGTCGACGCCGACTACCTCGCCGCCGGGCGAAACTTGCGCTGCCAGCCGCCGGCTCAGCGTCCCTGGCCCGCAGGCCAGGTCGAGCACGCGCATGCCCGGCTGGGCGTTGACCAGCTCGAGCACACGCAGGCGGCCGCGCGCTTCGCCCCGCTCCATCACCTGTTCGATGCGCTGCTGGTAGGCGAGTGCATGTCGCCCGAACAGCGCTGGAAAGAGCTCCTTCGATTTCATGGGGTCAAGTTCTTCCACTCGCGTTCCAGCCAGAGCGCGGCTTTGAGCGTGTCCACGTTGGTTCGCCCGACGACCTGCATCCCCACGGGAAGCCCGCCCCGAGGCACCGGCGCAGGAAGCGCGACCACCGGTTGCCCCGTCGTGTTGAAGGGACGCGTGAAGCGGGCCAGCGGCTCGCGCACCTCGTCGCCGGCCCCCACCGGCGGCGCGACCATCGCGGTCGCCGGCAGCAGCAAGGCGTCGATGTCTTCCATCGCGTGCTGTGCCTCTGCCTGCAAGTGGGGTCGCTCGCGAAGGGCTTCCTCGAAGTCGACCGCGAGCATGCCGAGCCCACGGCGGATGTGGCTGAGAACATCGGCGCCGTATTTCTCTGGGAACTCGCCTGCCCACCGCCGGTGGTAGGTCGCGGCTTCGACGAGCAGGATCGTGAGGCCATTCCGAAACAGCGGGTCGCGATCGACGAAGCGAACCTCCGGCAGGCCGTCGGAGACTAGGCGCCAGGCGCGGTCGGTCGGCTCGTCGAGGCCCGTGACCCAGCCCGCGGGCACCGCGAGTCGAGGTTTCGCCAACTGGTCGACTGCAGCGGTATCACGAGACATCATCGAGAAGGCGCGCGCCGCGCTAGCGACATCCGGCGCCATCGGGCCCAGGGTGTCCAGCGACCAGCTGAGAGGCACGACGCCCGTGAGCTCGATCGTGCCGAGGGCCGGCTTGAACCCGACCACGCCGCACAACGAGGCCGGGATCCGGATCGAACCGCCCGTGTCGCTGCCGATCGCCCAGTCGCACATCCTGGCGGCCACCGCCACCGCCGACCCTCCCGACGACCCTCCGGCCACCCGGCTCGGGTCGTGCGGATTGAGGACCGCCCCGTAATGAGGGTTCACGCTCGTCACGCCAAACGCGAACTCGTGCAGGTTGGTTTTGCCGACGATCACGCAGCCGCGAGCTCGGATCGCCTGGATCACCGGCGCGTCCCGCTCGGCCGGTTCCCTCGGGAGGATGATCCCGCCCGCGGTCGTGACCATTCCCGCGACGTCGACCAGGTCCTTGACGGCGACCACCGTGCCGACACCCTCCTCGGACGAGGCAGAGATGAAGGCGTGAAGCTCCGCGTGCGCCTCGATTTGCCGGCGTGCCTGGCTCAGGTCCATGTCCCAATTCTCCGGTGTGCGGAGGGTCCGCCGCGCTATCCTGCCCGCCATGCAGACTGCCGGCGTGCTCGGCGCCACGATCGCCTGGAGCAAGGTCGACGTGCTGACGCCTTCGCAGCGGATCACCGCCGAAATCCAGATCCGCGGGCGGCTCCGAGACACGATCAACGATCCCGAGCCGGTGTTCCACCTGCGCAATGTGAGCGCGGAGCCGCTGGTCCCCGGCGCTGTCGCGTTGAACGGGGTTCCGGAGGGACTCTTCAGCAAGGCACTCGTTGGCGGCATCCGCACGATCGAGCCCGAGCCGCCTCCGCCCGACCAGATCATGGAGATGATCCGGCGCTACATCATGTTTCAGGCCGACACGTTCATGGTTACAGGGGCGGTCGAGTTCCCGAAAGCCACCGAGACGGCGATGCACAACGAGCTCCTGATGAAGGCGCGCTTCTTCCCGGTCGTGGACGCCACGGTCACGATCTTCGGCGCGAGCTCCAAGAGCTGGACGCAGCCCTCGATCATGGTCAACCGGGACCTGATGCTCGCCCTGTACCTGGGCTGATGCGAGGCGCCGGGACCTAGGCGGGTTTCGCTCCGAGCGCACGCCTGATCCCGGTCCACAGGACCTTGAAGAACAGGCTCACCGCGTTGATCGGTTTCGCGGTGACCATGGGCGCGGGGCTCGCCGCCGCGCCCGTGCCGCCACCGACGCCGGTTACGCCGCCAGCGCTCCCGCCGGGGCCCGACTCCGCCGCCTCGACGTTGGCCTTGATGCATGCGGCCATGTCGTTGACGATCCGGCGGGAGACGTCTTCCATGACCCCCCTTCCGAACTGGGCGACCCGGCCTGCCACGTTGTAGTCGGTCACGATCTTGACGGTCGACCCGGCGCCGTCCGGGTCCACGCTCATCAGGGCTTTCGCCCTGGCCGAACCTGGGCCGGTCGTCTCCCGGCCCTCGGCCTCCAGCGTGGCCCTGTGCTGGTCGTCGTCGCGGTCGACGATCTTCGCGGTGCCGCTGTAGGCGACCGTGATCGGTCCGACTTTGATCTTGACCTTGCCTTTGAAGGTGGTCGGATCCACGACTTCTGAGAGCTCGGCGCCGGGGACGCAGCCCACCACCTTGTTCACGTCGATCAGGTATGCGAACACCTTGTCGGGCGGCGCGCCGACGCTGAAGGAATTTTCTAGTTGCATTTCGCCGCTAAAAGTAGCGCAATGTAGGGGTTCGCTTTCAGCTCGCCTGGTCGACTGCCGCGGTCCCGGGCGCCGCCACCCCCTGGGGTAATGAGGAGGAGCGTATGAAGCACAAGGTCGCGACCACAGTCAATGGCCACCGGCACGAGCATGAGGTCGAACCGAGGCTTCTGCTCGTGCACTACCTGCGCGACGTCGTCGGCCTCACCGGGACCCACATCGGATGCGACACCAGCCAGTGCGGCGCGTGCACGATCCTCGTCGACGGCAAGGCGGTCAAGAGCTGCACGATGTTCGCGGTACAGGCCGAGGGCAGGAACCTCACCACGATCGAGGGCATGGCCAAAGACGGAGAGCTTCATCCCCTCCAGCAGGCTTTCTGGGACGAGCACGGCCTCCAGTGCGGCTACTGCACACCCGGCATGATCATGGCCGCCGCGTACCTCCTTGACCAGAACCCGAACCCGACCGAGGACGAGATCCGCAAAGGCCTCGAGGGCAATCTCTGCCGGTGCACGGGCTACGTGAACATCGTCAAATCGGTCCAGTCCGCCGCCAAGACGATGGGCGGCGCGAAGGCAAGACCCGCCGGCCACGCCGTCGCCGCCGGGGGAGAGTAACCATGGCCGTCACGACGATGATCGGAGCCAAAATCCACCGTCGCGAAGACCCGCGCCTGGTCAGCGGCGAAGGTCGCTACATAGACGACCACACACGGCCCGGGACAGTGTTCCTGTCGGTGGTCCGGAGCCCGCATGCGCATGCTCGCATCAAGAGCATCGACATAACCGCGGCGCTGAAATCGCCAGGGGTGGTCGCGATCTACACACACAAGGATTTCGCCAAGGTGATCGCGGGCACGATGCCTGCAGCACCCGCGTTCGTCGCCGAAAAAAAGCAGATCCCGCCTCGCTTTCCGATCGCCGACACAGAAGTCGCCTATCAGGGCGAGCCAGTGGCCGTCGTGCTCACCGAGGCCAAGTACCAGGGTACTGACGCCGCCAACCTGATCGACGTCGACTATGAGCCGCTGCGGGCGGTCATGGACCTGGAACAAGCGCTCGACCCCAAGTCGCCCAAGGCTCACAGCGGGGCGCCTGACAACCTCGGGTGGGACCTCACTTACATCCCGGAAGACGCGGCCGTCTGGAAGGAAGCTGACGTCATCGTCAAACAGCGCATCGGCCAGCAGCGACTGGCGCCGACACCGATGGAAACGCGCGGCGTGCTCGCCGAATATTCGAAACCGGACCAGACGATGACCATCTGGATGTCGAGCCAGAACCCGCACTTCATCAGGTTGTTCCTGGCGGGCGCCCTCGGGATCCCCGAAACGCGAATTCGCATCATCTCGCCGGACGTGGGCGGGGGCTTCGGCAGCAAGATCAGCCCGTATTCCGAGGACTACCTCGTGCCCGCGGCTTCCAAACTCAGCGGCCGCCCCGTGAAATGGATCGAGACGCGGACCGAATCGATCCAGACCACGACACACGGCCGGGGCCAGTACTTCGACGTCGAGGCAGGCGCGAAGAAGGACGGAACGCTCGTGGCGCTCAAGGTGACCCAGTACCTGGACATGGGCGCGTACGTAGGCACGTTCGGCGCGTTCCAGGCGGTCGCGTGCCTGCTTTCGACCGGCGCGTACAACTGGAAGCACGTTTCGGCCCGGACGGTGGGAATCCTGACCAACAAGGTGCCGACCGACCCCTACCGCGGCGCCGGTCGCCCGGAGGCGACTCACCTGTGCGAGCGGATGATCGACCTGCTCGCCGGCGCCCTGAAGATGGATCCGGCGGAGATCCGCCGCAAGAACTTCATCACGGAGTTTCCGCACACGAGCCACTTCGGACTGGTTTACGACTCGGGCGCCTACGAGAAGGCGATGGACAAGGCGATGGAAATCGCCGGGTACGAGAAGCTCCGCCACGAGCAGGCGGAGGGCAGGAAGAAGGGCAAATATCTAGGTATCGGCGTCTCGAGCTGGATCGAGATCTGTGGCTTCGGGCCGAGCGCCGCCACCGCCCCGGCCACTGGAGGCCTCGCGCTGGTCGAGAGCGCGCAGGTGCGCGTCTTTCCAACCGGGTCGGTCACCGTTTACGTAGGCACCCATTCCCACGGGCAGGGTCACGACACGACCTTCCCGCAGATCGTCGCCGACACACTCGGAGTCCCCTACGACATGATCGAGCTGCGGCACGGGGACACGGCCGAAGGCCCGGCTTTTGGCTATGGCACGTACGGCAGCCGCTCCCTCGCGGTCGGTGGTATGGCCGTGCACAAGGCGAGCAAGAAGGTCGTCGACAAGGCGAAAAAGCTCGCGGCCCATCTCTTCGAGGCGGCCGAAGAAGATGTCGTTTTCGACCAGGGCCAGTTCTACGTCAAGGGCAGCCCCGACAAGCGCAAGGCGATGGGTGAGATCGCATTCGCATCGTTCGGCGCGGGACTTCCCGAGGGCATGGAGCACGGCCTGGAGGCCGTCGCCTACTACGACCCAAGCAACTTTGTCTGGCCGTTCGGCACGCACATCGCCGTCGTCGAAGTTGACGCGGAGACGGGCGCGGTGGACCTCAAGAGGTACATCGCCGTCGACGACTGCGGCAACATCATCAACCCGATGATCGTCGACGGACAGATCCACGGCGGCATCGCGCAGGGCATCGCGCAGGCCCTTTACGAAGAGGTGGTTTACGACGACGAGACCGGTCAGATGAAGACCGGCACGCTGACCGACTACCTCGTCCCGACCATGAACGAATTCCCGAAGTTCGAGCTCGGACGCACCATCACTCCAACGCCGACCAACGAGCTCGGCGTCAAGGGCATCGGCGAGGCGGGCACCATCGCCAGCTCGATCGCGGTCATCAACGCGGTCTGCGACGCGCTGAGCCCGTTTGGCATCAACCACGTCGACATGCCGGCCAGCCCGGATCGGATCTGGAAGCAGATCCAGCAGGCGCATGAACACTCCAACGGTGGAAAGGAGGCACGCAAGTGATTCCGGCCGCATTCGAGTACGCCCGAGCCTCCTCCGTCGAGGAGGCGTCGAAGCTGCT
>WNFJ01125551.1_pt1 | contig 11198 bp, 7 predicted proteins | sample 5400461 | NCBI WGS metagenome assembly WNFJ01 (sample SAMN13153349, study PRJNA577476) | soil metagenome | isolation source: 115 cm saprolite on Douglas fir-dominated hillslope | place: USA:California | collected 2013-09-17 | reverse complement strand
ATTATTGCGCAGGCTTGCCTCGAGCACGCTCAGGCCTTTCGGCACCCGAACCGTCCTGCCATTGCCATACGACAGGGTGATCATGCCGCCGCGGCGCTCGGCCATCGTGCGTACGCCCCTTGCCAGCAAGACCAATCCAATCAGGCCGAGATAGCCGATCAGGAAATAATCCTCGATGCGGTTCAGTACGACTTGTTGGGCTGGCGTGCCGACCTGGCGCGGCGAGAGATTCTCCGCCCTCCATTCGACGCTATCGCTGTCAAGGACGCTTCGTCCGCTCTGATAGAGGCCCAGCATGGCCAGCGTCGGAACCAGCACCGCGGCTGCGAGCAGAAAGGGCGCCGCGCGTTGGTAGAGGGCTTTCATCCGGAGCCAGAAGTAAAGGCCGATGCAGCCGTGGACCCAGGCAATGGTCATGACCGCGAGCATCAGCCACATCTTGTACGGCCACACCACCAGGTACGCAAAAAGCACCTGCGGATAGAGCTTTTCGTGTCCGAAAAGAGTATGGCCGAGGCGCACGCCGGCAAGGTGGGTGAAGACGAGCGCCGGAATGCTCAAGCCGAGCACGAGCTGCAGCGGCTCGATGGCCTTCCAGCGAAATTGCCGGCGCTCGTAAAGGGCCCAGATCCCGAGACCGGCGTGGACCAGTGCCGCGGTATAAAACGCGATCGCGACCGGTAGAAATTGCCAGAACGCCACGTGGTAGTAGACGCCGGCGGCAAGGGCATCCATCGAGATATTGCCGAGCGCGTGGTTGAGGAAATGGCTGACCAAATAGGCAAACAGCACCAGCCCGCAGCCGAGGCGGATCTGCCGCACGCCGATGCCGCGGATGAATTTTCCGATCCGTTCTTGAGAAAGCGAGGCCATGCGGTCCAGTCGAATGCTCCTCAACAATAGATCGACGATAGCAGAGTTTAATTCCCGCAGCGACGAGTCGTCCCGCGAGGCGCCGCTTTTGGGGACCCCGGGCAGACATCTTCTGCAACAAGCAAACCCCGTCATTATGGGTCCCCGCTTTCGCGGCGACGACGAATTGAGGCTGTCTCACGTTGACACCTCATGGGGAGTCGGGGTGCCTTTCGGCAATGGCTTGCCGTTGCCGCGTTGATCGCCGCGCTGACGGCGCTGCGGGTGATTTACGCAAGCCAGATCGATCTGCGTACCGATGAGGCCTATTACTGGACCTGGTCGAAGGAGAACGTGCTTTCCTTCCTCGATCATCCGCCGATGATTGCCTGGTTCATCCGCTTCGGCACCGCGATCTTCGGCGACACTAATTTCGGCGTCAGGTTCGCCGGCATCCTTGCGATGCTGGTCACGCAATTGCTGCTCGCCGATATCGTCCGGCGCGTGACGCATGATGTCCGCGCGGTGGTGCTTGCCGTGCTGATGCCGGAAGCAGCCCTTTATTACGGGCTCCTGATGGCCAAGGTCTCGCCCGACGTGGCGCTGATCCCGTTTGCTGTCGCAATGGTGTGGGCGCTGATCCGGCTCAACGAGAGCGACGATGCGCGCTGGTGGCTCGCCGCCGGCGTGTTCGCGGGGCTGGCGCTGCTGTCCAAATTTACCGCCGTGATGCTGGTTCCGGCGGTAGCGGCCTTCATGCTGGTGCCGGGCTGGCGCCGGCGGTGGCTGCTCAGCCCGTATCCGTGGGCGGCGGCGCTGATCGCGGTCTTTTTGTTCCTGCCGGTGTTGATCTGGAATGCCGGGCATGACTGGGCGTCGTTCAGATTCCAGTTCGTGCGGGCCACCGCGACCCATGAATTATCGTTGCGCACCGTCGGCGATTTCATCGGCCTGCAGTTCGGGCTGGTCGGGTTTATCCTGCTGCCGGTGGTCTTGTCGGGCCTGGCGTTGACGGCGTGGCGGGGATACCGCCGAGGCGACGCCGTGGCCATTGTGCTTTCGACCTCCGTCATTGTTCCCTTCGCCTATTTTTTCTGGAAATCGCTGACCCTGCGGGTCGGCGATACCTGGCCAATGTTCATGTGGCCCGTCGGATTTGCCGCAACCGCCATCAACATCACGATGCTCCCGCGGGAGGGCTGGCCGGCTTGGATGATCAGATCGACCATCTCGTGGGTGGTGGCGGCGATTGCTTCCGGCATCGTCATGGTGGTTCTGGTGTTTCTCTATTATGTCGTCAGCCCCTGGAATTTCATCGGCAAGACCGATCCGGTTGGCGGCGAGGCGGGTTACCAGCAGGTCGTGGAGCGGGCGCAGGCCGAGTTGCAGAAGATCGGCGCGACCTGGATCGCAACCACGGACTACCGGACCTACGCCATGCTGCGCTGGTATTTCAAAGACCGCGTGCCGGTGATCCAGATCAACGAGCGCGGGCGGTTTTTGGGCTTTCGCGATCCCGGCATGAGTTTGATCAGAGGTCACACCGGGCTCTATGTCGGGCGCGAGCCCGACAATGCCAGTCCGCTATGGGCGTCCACGGCAGCCATCAGGGAACCGCTTGAGCGGGTGGAGCGAAGCTGGCGCGGGATCGTGATGGATACCTACGCACTGGAAAAACTGACCGGCTGGACGCCGGAGCTTTCACCACCGCCGGATTCGCCGCTCTATCGCTGGCGCGTGCTGGCGGGCGATGTTCAGCCACGGCACGGCGGTAACAGCGGCTTCGCCGTTGCGGCTTTGGCCGATGATCAGGATACCCAACCATGCCACGGAGATTTCTAGAATGTTGCTTCGGATTGCCGCATTGGCGCTGTGGCTTTGCGCGATCGCGCTGCCGGTTTCGGCCGCCGACTACCCCGATCACGCGATAAAAATGATCGTGCCGTTTGCCGCCGGTGGCGGCACCGACGTGCTGGCGCGCATCATCGCGCAAAACCTCAACAGCAAATGGGGCCAGCCGGTCGTCGTCGAAAATCAACCGGGCGCGTCGGGCGCGATTGGCACCCGGGCAGTGATGAAAGCGCCACCCGATGGCTACACCTTGCTGATGGCATCGACCGGCGCGCTGATGGCGGTATCGAGTGGCGCCGACGCAGAAGGTACCTTCGACGTCAACAAAGTCCTCTCGCCGATCGTCGTCGCCGCGGCGCCGCCCTATCTGCTGGTTGTCAGCCCGACATTGCCGGTCAAATCGACGGCCGATCTGGTTCGGCTGGCAAAGGAAAAGTCGCTGACATTTGGATCATCAGGCGTCGGCGCAGCGTCACATCTTTCAGGGTTATTGTTCGCAAGCGCTACCGGCATCAAGCTGCTGCACATTCCCTACAAGGGGACTGGCCCCGCTGTGACCGACTTGCTCGGCGGGCGTATCGACATGATGTTTGCGCCCGGACCGGTGGTGCAGCAGTTCGTGGCGTCGGGCCAGCTTAACGCGCTGGGCGTGACCGACATCCGGCGATCCAGATTCTATCCTGATATCCCGACCGTCGCCGAAGGCGTGCCCGGCTACGAATCGGTCGGCTGGTTCGGCCTGCTGGCGCCGCCGCATACGCCGCCTTCGATCGTCAGGCAGATCAACGAGGTCATCGTCGCCGCGATGGGGACACAGGAGTTTCGCGACCATCTGGCGACGCTCGGCGCCGAGCCGAAGCCGCAAACGCCGGAGGAATTCGGCCGCTACATCAATGCCGACGTCGCCAAATGGAGCAAGCTCGTGAAAGACAACGACGTGCAATTGCCGGGAGCAAAGTGAATATGCGTCTTGCAACTTTTGTCGACCCGTCGCTGGGTGTTGACGCGAGGTTCGGCATCGTCAGGGGCGAAAACGTCGTTGACGTGGTCGCCGCCGCGAACGGATTGCAGCGCGCGGTTCCGGCGACGTCGGTGAAGATCGCCCTGACGAGCGGCACGCATACGCTTCAAGCGCTTGAACAACTAGTTGCGGCGGCCGAGCGCGCAAAGCTGCTTCGCCCGATCGCCGGGCTAAAGTTCCTGCCGCCGATTCCGAACCCCTCGAAATTCTTCTGCGTCGGCAAGAACAACAGGAGGCATCGCGAGGAACTTGCCGCCAACAAGATGCTGACCGAAGTCCCGAACGAGCCGACCGGGTTCATCAAACTGGTCTCCACCATGTCGGGCGATGGCGACGAGGTCGTCAAACCTGATGACATTACCATGCTCGATTATGAGCCGGAACTTTGTTACGTCGTCGGCAAGCGCGCCCACGGCGTCAGCAAGACGGATGCGATGAATTACATCTCAGGCTTTACGCTCACCAATGATGTGAGCGCGCGCGAGATCCAGCAGCGCGAGGTTGCCTCCGGCAGCCGGTTCTGGACCGCAAAGAACATGCCCGGCTTCGCGCCGGTCGGCCCCTACGTTCTGACGATGGATGAAGTCACCGACACCGACAATCTGTGGGTCACCTGCGACGTCAACGGGAAGCGCCGGCTGCGCTCCAACACCGGCGACTATCTCTACAAGATATCAGACGTGCTGGCGCACTTTTCGCGGTATGTCGTGTTCGAGCCGGGCGACCTGATCGCCATGGGGGCGCCGAGCGGCGTCGCGGTCGGGCAACCAAACGCGGCCGAGCTTTATTTGCAGCCGGGTGACGAGATGGTGATTTCGTTCGAGGGACTGATGTCGCTGCGAACACGGATCGTCGCGCCGAAATAGGGCTCGATTGCGCCTTGTGGGGGGTGGCGCATCCCGGCGACCCGAAGCGTCGTCCGGTAAGCGCTGGGGTGGGGGGTAGCGCACGGAGTGCGCGAACATTTGTTATTGCGGAGGCAGCCCTGCTTCAGCTGTAAAAAAATAGCTGGTCAGCCTTCCGCCTTATTTATGACCTGTTCCATTCAGACCTCGTTCAGTGGCAAGCTTTAATAGATTCCATCGGGCTCCTCATCGCGGGTTTTCTCATGAAGCATCAGCGCAATTTCATATTGACCTTACTCTCGGTGCTTCTGTTGGTGAATTTGGCCTCGGCCAGCGCCCAGGCCGCGGAGAAGCGCATCGCCTTGGTCGTTGGCAACGCGAATTACTCGTCCGGGGCGCTTGCGACCCCTGCCAACGATGCCGGTTTGATAGCGCAAACCCTTCAGGCCGCCGGTTTCGACGTGGTCGGAGTTCGCGACCTCGATCAAGATTCGCTGCGGCGGACGTTCCGGGATTTTATCGCCAAGGCATCCGCGGCAGGCCCCGATACGGTGGCATTCATCTACCTCAGCGGCTACGGGTTGCAGCTGGAGGGCGAAAACTACTTCGTACCAACGGACGCGAACATTGCACGTGATGCGAATGTCTCGTCCGAGGCTTTGCGCCTTTCGGATTACACCAAGCCGCTCGCGGCTCTCGGCATCAAAGCGAGCATCGTCGTTCTTGATGGGGCTCGCGCCAATCCTTTCGCCAAATCCGGCCCGCCGCTTGCGGGCGGGCTGGCGCTTGTCGAGCCGGACCCCGGAACCTTGATCGCCTTCAACGCCGCGCCAGGAACGGTAGCGCAGAACGAGGCCGGTCCGTATTCGTCCTACGCCCAGGCGCTTGCCGAGATGATGCGCGAGGGCGGTCTGCCGGTGACAGATCTGTTTAACCGGGTTCGGCTTCGGGTGAACGAGATCACCAAGGGCGCGCAAGTGCCATGGAACGCCTCAAAGCTGCAGGCGCCGTTTTACTTTTTCGAGCGGGCGCCAGATGCGCCGACGCCCGAGGTTTCGCCCGAACAGACTTCATCGATCCGATCGAAGCCCATCCGTGATTTTGACGCGCGGGATGCCTATCTCGCGGCTCTCGATCGCGACAATCTGCAGGACTATGAGAACTTCCTCGCCGCCTATCCTGGCGACCCGATGGCACGACGTGTGCGGGCGATTGTTGCCGCCCGCCGCGAGGCCATAACCTGGCGGCGCAGTCGGAGCGTCGATACGCCGCCCGCGTACTGGTCGTATTTGCGGCGTTACCCCCGTGGCTTCCATGCCGACGACGCGCGGCGTCGGCTGGCATATTTGACGGCCGCTCTCGAACCGCCCGCAAGATTCGAAATCATCAGCTATGACGTGCCGCCGCCGCCGCCAGAAGAGGTGATTTACGTCGAGCGGCCGGTATTGATCTTCGACGATCCGGATTTTGGATTTGAGCCGCCACCGCCACCGCCGGTATTTTTCCTGCCGCCGCGGCCGGTCTACTTCGTGGAATTGGCTCCGCCGCCACCGCCGGTGTATGCATATATTCTTCCTGTTCCGGCTTATTCTCCGGTGCCGGTCTGGATCAACACGCCGGAATACGTTGCGCCGCCGCCAAACAATGTCATCTACAACAACATTCACAACACTGTTGTCGTCAATAACACGACCAACACCGTTGTAATTACCAATCCAAGTGGACAGAGCCAAACTTTCTCCCCGCCACCTCAGTCTCCCGCATCTCAGACGCAGCCTCCGGCCGCATCCAAATCATCGCCCTCCAACGCCGGTATTGTAGGCGCCGGCATCGCTGGAGCCGGCGCGGCTGCCTTGCTCGCGCCATCGCTCCCGCCATCGGTCGCTCCAAAAGCGATCCCGATTCAGAGTACCAGTCCGCCAACCAATCCGCCTCGCGGCCAGGCTCAGCCCGCTGGCGCGCCACCGGCAAATGGCAAGCCGCCGGTCGTCGGTCAGCCATCGCCGGCGCCTTCGCCGACACAGCAGCCGGCCATATCTGGCCAGGCGCCGAAGCAGATCGTCCCCGAAACCAAAGCAGGTCAGCCGCTGCCGGGATCAGGCGGACAACCGCTGCCGCCAGTCAACGGCAAGCCGCCCACCGCCGCCGGCCAGCCGCAGACGGCACCATCGGCTACTCCGGCGCCCGCACCAAAATCGACGCTTCCCGAGACCAAAGGCCCACAACCGCTACCGGGATCAGGCGGTCAACCGCTGCCGCCAATCAACGGCAAGCCACCAGTCGTCGGCCAGCCGCAGCCTGCTACACCGCAGACGGCACCATCGGCTACTCCGGCGCCCGCACCGAAAACGACGCTTCCCGAAACCAAAGGCCCACAACCGCTACCCGGATCTAGCGGTCAACCGCTGCCGCCAATCAACGGCAAGCCACCGGTCCCGGGTCAACCTCTTCCTGCTCCTTCGCAGCCAGCTACTCAGGCGCCCGCACCAACAACGACGCTTCCCCAATCCAAAGGCCGACAACCGCCGTCTCCGCCAACTCAACCGAAGCCACCGGCGGTCGCACCCCCGGCTGCATCGCCGCCACCGCCGCCGCCTGCTGCTGCGCGCCCGGCTCCGCCGCCGCCTCCTGCTGCGCGCCCGGCTCCGCCGCCGCCTCCTGTTGCGCGCCCGGCTCCGCCGCCGCCTTCTGTTGCGCGCCCGGCTCCGCCACCGCCTCCTGCTGCGCGCCCCGCTCCGCCGCCGCCGCCTGCTGTTGCGCGCCCGGCTCCTCCGCCGCCACCGCCTGCTGTTGCACGACCGGCTCCTCCGCCGCCGCCTCCTCCTGTTGCGCGCCCGGCTCCCCCACCACCACCGCCTCCTGTTGCGCGTCCGGCTCCGCCGCCTCCGGCAGCCGCAAAGCCGTGCGTGCTTCCAAACGGTCAACCTTGTCCTCGACGGTGACGACGGTTGAACGATGAAAGGCAGGGCGATGAAGTAAGAGCGCTCGGGATTGGATGCTACGGAGCACCCTTCGGAGCGCTCAACAAATCGATGGGCATGCGGTAAATCGCTGCATTGCCATTTAGGCCGCGAACTGCGCTGACAAAAATAATCTGCCCGCTCGCACGCAGACTTAAGAAAGCTTTAATCGCGGAATGTATGATAGTCCGTAAGGCGGACGTATACCGCTTCAGCTATCGTGGCCGTTACATTGGCCGCGAGTCCGGTTTTGTTGCCGGCGCCTGCAAGAGCGGAGAATGGTGAAATCGCCGCTGGCGTAGTGGGCGGACTTATCGGTGGGGCGTTGCTCGGCGGCGCCCTGGCGGCGCGTCCTGCGCCTCCGCCACCGGTTTATTACGCGCCCGCGCCGGTCTACGTCGAAGAGCCCGCTTGCCGATTGATTCGCGAGCGCTACTGGGATGGATATGGCTGGCAATTTCGGCGAGTTCAGGTTTGCGATTGAAAGAGCGCACAGACGTTTTTCGCTCGCGGTTTGAACAAGATCAAATCCAGCTCAGACCAAATGAAAAGGCCGCTCTTAAGAGCGGCCTTTTCATTTAAAATCCGATCGATGGTCGCTTTCTCGAACGGTTGCTGTCGCAATCTTATCCAAGTCTTCCCCTAAGCAGCGACGGTGATGGCCCCGCGGACTGGTTCGCCGGGGATTCGCTGGTGGAGGTTCAAATGTTAAATCGTCGGGGACTACTAACGGCTATTGCTGGAATTGGCGTCGTGGGTGTTGGGGGCGTGGCTCATGCCAAAGGTCCGCATAAACATGTCAATGGGCACAATGCGCTCGGGGCCAAGCTCAAGCAGAATGGCAGGCACGAGGTCGGCAAGGCCGGCAAGGAAACAGTTTCTGCGGAAGTCAACAACGGCAAAGTTGTCAATATGAGTGCCGGTAGCCTGCCAGTGAAGAAAGTGAAGTCGAAAAAGAAAATGGCCGGCTTGGACAGCAGTGAAATCAAGCTCGCGGCCAACGGTGATATCCACCTCGCGCAGGTCGAGGTATATTATTACGCATACGGATTCGATACGGGCCTTGACGAGGTTTACTACTGGTATCCGGCCGAAGACGTGATCGTGACCGACACTTGGGTCGAATACGTCCCGGTGTAAGACGCAAATTTCAAAGCGAGCGCCGGCGCCTTTTACCGACGCTTGCTTTTTCTCGATGCAGATCGACGGCGGCCGGACATCATGGATTATTTGTGCGCCGCGCAGGCACGTGCAGGAGAGCTTATCCGTCGCCATCGCGCTTGCGCAGCAGGTCCTTCGCCAGATCGGCGAGCGCGGGTCGCGGCAAGGCGGTGAACGGCAGCGGTCGGGTGACGTCGATGGCCGCGAGCCCGAGCCGCGCGGTCAGTAGCCCATTGAGGACGCCTTCGCCGAGCCGCTGCGACAGTTTCGCAGCCAGGCCATGGCCGAGCACCTGCTGGACCAGGCTGTCGCTTGCCGCCATGCCCCCGGTGATGGCGACATGTGCGATGACGTGACGCATCAGCTTGATCATGCCGAGCGCGCCGGGCCGTCCGCCGTAGAGCCGCGCCAGTTGCCGGATCAGACGCAGCGATGCCGCGAAAACGAACAGCACGTCGACCAGGGCGCGCGGGCTGACGGCGGTGACGATCGAGACGCGCTGCGCGGCGGAGGAAACCAGCCGGCGCGCCTCCTGATCGAGCGGCGTCATCAATTCACGCTCCGCCAGCCGGATCAGGTCGGCGCCGTCGATGATGTCGTCGGTGTGGCCTTGCAGCGTGGCGCGTGCCCGCGCCAATTGCGGGTTCTGATGCTCAAGCTTTAGGATATCCCGCACGATCGCCCGGCTTTCGGTGCGGTCATCGCTCAGCAGCACCGCGGCGGCGCGCAGATGCAGTTTCTCGATTGCTGCGAGACGGGCAAGACCGAACGCTTCGCGCGCGACGACAACCGCAAACGCCAGCGTGGCGGCGAAGGCAAAAGCCAGTCCGAGAAAGCCGAGACCCTCGCTGCGCGCGAACAGGTCCTCGATCAAACCTGTCACGCCGAGCCCGAGACCTAGCAGGATCAGTCCACCGATCGCGGTCCAGAACAGCGCGCCCCAGCGAAAACCTCGTTGCGCGCGGAGGATTGGCGCCTCGACCGGGACCGGCAGCAGTGCCGGGTCAACTTCCGGCGTGACGTGGACCGTGCCGCGGGACGGGCGGCTTGAATCGTCCGGATCCGTCACGATCACGCCGGGGTCGCCGAGCCTAAAGGTCGCCGGTCGCCGATGATGGGATCGCTCGCTCATTGCAGTCTGTCTCCGATCAGGAACTGGAGGGCGCGGTCAAGGCGGATGTGAGGCAGAGCGGGCTCGTCGGTGCCTTCGCGTTCCAGCTGTGGCGGGCGAAATCGAAGAAAGCGAAAATCGGTCTTTTCGGCCGCGGCGCTGGAGAGACCGCGAAACGCACTTTCGCCCTTGAAAAGCGCTTCCGGATCGGCCGGAAGATCGCCCGGAAAGGTCGCGACCTCGGTCTTGCCGTCGAAGGCCTCGCCGCCCGCGGTCTCGCCGGGCGCGGGCGTTCCCAGGATGGAGGGCAGTTTTTCGCGGCCGCGTTGCACCTGGGCCTCGCGGGTGGCGCGCACCGCCGCCAGCGCAACGACGTCGATCTCAGCCCCGGTGTCCTCGGCCCTTGTGACAGCCCTGCTTACCGCCCGCCGCAACACGGCCTCGAGACGATCATGACTCGAATGGTGCAGATGATCGGCCTTGGTTGCGGCGAACAATATCCGGTCGATCCGCGGCCGGAACAGACTGCTGAGGAAAGTGCTGCGGCCGATCCTGAAACAATCCAGAATCCCCGCCAGCGTCGCCTCCAAGTCCTGCAGCGCTTCCGGTCCTGAGTTAAACGCCGCCAGCGCATCGACCAGAACGACCTGACGATCGAGCCGGGAGAAATGATCTCGAAAGAACGGTCGAACCACTACGTCCTTGTAGGCTTCGTAGCGGCGGCGCATCATCGCCCACAGCGATCCCTCCGGCGCCACACCGTCAGCCGGCAGATCCAGCGGCGCAAAGGTCAGCGCCGGTGAACCCGCGAGGTTGCCCGGCATCAGGAAGCGACCGGGTGGAAGCAAGCTCATCGCGAAACGTTCGTCGCGGCAGGCGCGAAGATAATCGGTGAACAGCCGTGCGGCTGACAGCGCTGCCTGCTCGTCTTCACGGCCCTCGGCGTTCAGCGCGGCAAGGTACGCGTGCCATTGCGCCGCGAGACGCGCGCGCGGACGCTCCCGCGACAATGCGAGGCTTTCCGCGGACCATTGCTCGTAACTCTTGTTGAGCAGCGGCAGATCGAGCAGCCATTCGCCGGGATAGTCGACGATATCGAGCGTGAGCTTGCGGTCCGCGCCGTTCTGTCGCTGGTAGTCGACGACCAGCCGCAATTCGCTGATGTCGACTGTCGAGTTCGGCCAGCGCCGCTCCTCGATCAGGGTGCGGACGTGGTTTTCATAGTCGAAGCGCGGCACCGCGTCGTCCGGCTGCGGCTCCAGCCGGGCGCGAGCGATCCGCCCCGTCGCGAAAGGCTCGAAGATCGGAAAGCGGCCGCCGCGGGTAAGGCCGTGAATCAGCGCCGTAATGAAGACGGTCTTGCCGGCGCGTGACAGTCCGGTGACGCCGAGCCGAAC
>WNFJ01050221.1_pt1 | contig 11199 bp, 13 predicted proteins | sample 5400461 | NCBI WGS metagenome assembly WNFJ01 (sample SAMN13153349, study PRJNA577476) | soil metagenome | isolation source: 115 cm saprolite on Douglas fir-dominated hillslope | place: USA:California | collected 2013-09-17 | reverse complement strand
GTGTTGGTGACGGTCGCCATAATCTAGGCCTTCTTTCCCGCCGCGCCATCGCTGGCAAGGTCTTTTGCGAAGCGGCGCACCAGAGCCTGATCGGTGGACGCGTCCACGCGAATCTGCTTACTGGCGAGCGTGACAGCCAGATCGGCGGCGTGCGCGGTCAACTCGCGGCGTGCGGCGCGGGCGGCGGCAGCAATTTCCTGCTGTGCCGACTCGACGATGCGGCGTGCATCTTGTTCGGAGGCAGCTTTAATTCTCTCTTCTTCTGCGCTTGCGCTGGTTTCAGCGGTCGCCTGCATCTGGCCGATTTCCTCGCCCAGATGCTTGAGGCGGGATTCGATTTCCGCCAGGCGGCGATTAGCGTCGGCACTGGCGGTGCGGGCTTCTTCCAGCGACTTCTGGATGGTCGCGGTGCGGCTGCGGAACATCGCAGGCAAATTCTTCTTTGAAAACCAAACAATCACGCCAGCGACGATGGCGAAATTCAGAACGACGGCCAGCCAGTAAGCACTGTCCAGGCTCAGCCCCGTAATCTTCGCAAGCAGTTTCACCGAGGCGGAATGTTTGAACGGGGTGGTCTCGTCTTCGGCTGCGGGTTCCTTGGACTGATCGGGTTTTGTCGCCTCCGAGCCGTTCCCGGGCTGCGACTGGGACGAGTGAGCCACAGCAAATGCCGACAGTAGCATTGCCGCGGCCAGCAGCAAGCCAATTTTTCTGAATCCGAGCTTTCGGAATTTATCGAAGCTTGTCATCTTCTTCCTGACTTATTAACCGCCAGCCCGCGCCATTGCCGGCTCGAGGACGATGCGAATGATTTCCGTCGCCAGTCGCCCGGCTTCGGCTTCGAGCGAAGTCTTGGCCGCCAACTTGTCTTGTTCGATGGCCGCACGCGCCTGCTGCACTTGTGCCTGAGACTGGGTGCGGGCTTGAGCGAGGGCGGCCTCACGGGCTTTCGAAGCCAAGGTCCGGCGGGCTTCCTGAGCTTTCAGAATCGCGATTCGCGCGTCCCGCAGCTTTTGTTCGTACTCGGCGGTGCGCTGCTCGGCCAAGACAATATCGGCCCGGGCCTTTTCAATTGCGCCCTGAGTGCGGGCACGCCGCTCGGCCAGGACCCCAGCCAGCGGGTTATGGACGAGCACCGTGTACAGCCCGTACAGCAAAAGGAAAAAAATAATGGTTGGGATGGAACCAAGCAGTAATTCGCTTATTTGTCGAAACGTTTCATCCATTATTGTCTGCTAGGTAGTGACCGGGCGAAAGGTCACTTTCGAATGCTCAGGAACCATTAAATTTAGCAGTTTGCGAGGATTAGTGTCAACGAACGGGCGGTCGATTTCTCAACTGGCGCGGCTGAGTTCTTCGCGAAAATCGTCGAGAGTAAAAAGCGGAATGTAGCGCGCGATCTTGGCGCGGATTTTGTCGCCGCCGCCTTCTTTGCGGTCAACGAGGGTGATCGCCGCGACCACTTCGCAACCGGCCTGCTCGGCGTCGTCGATAGCCTTGAGCACTGATCCGCCGGCGGTAACAACATCGTCCACGATCACGACTTTGGTGCCGGGTTTAGGCGCATTCTCGATCAGGTTCTTGGTGCCGTGGGCTTTGGCTTCCTTGCGGACGAAGAAACCGTCGATGGACAAGCCGCGGTGGCGCGCCTTCATCATGACTGCGACGATGATCGGGTCCGCGCCGTGAGTTAATCCGCCGATGGCGAGGGGCTTTTCGGGAAGCTCCTGAATCACGTCGAGGACGGCGTCACCAACTAGGTCGGCTCCTACGGAGTTGAGCGTGAGCCTGCGACAGTCGAAGTAGTGGTTGGACTGCTTTCCGCTACTCAGAGTGATGGGGCCGAGAATAAGGGCGCGTTCTGCCAGCAAATCTCTTAGCCTTGTGCGAGTCGACTCTTTGCTCATGCTGCCTGGCCCTTCACTTCCACGCCTGCCCACTTCTCCAGCAGCAGCAGGGTAGCGGCGTAGTCGAGGTCGGCGTGGCCGTCTTCGATGGCCATTTCGTAGATCTCTTCCACGGTTTCTAGGCCAGGGAGCTTTACACGGACTTCCTTGGCTGCGTCGAGGGCGAGACGGATATCTTTACGCATGAGGCGGAGCGGGAAGTTGGCGGAAAAATCGCGGCCGAGGACAAACGGCGCTTTGTATTCGACCACTCCCGACTTCACCATCGACGCGTTCACTAACGGGATTAGCTTTTCCGCGTCGACCCCCAGTTTGGCGGCCAACGTGAGGGCTTCAGCGAAGCCTTCGTAGATGAGCGCGATCTGCAGATTCATTACCAACTTGGCGGATTGACCTTTGCCGACTTCGCCCATACGGAAGATTTTCTTGCCCATGGCGGCGTAAAGTGGCTTCAGGCGTTCGATGGCCTGCTCTTCGCCTCCAACGATGAAGAGCAAGGTCCCGCTCTCGGCGCCGGCTTTCGATCCGGTCATAGGGGAGTCCACGTACTGCGCGCCTTTTTTCGCGATGCGTTCTGCGAATTTCCGAGTGGCGGATGGAGAGATGGTGCTGGAATCGACGACGATCATACCTTCGGTGAGTGACGACTCGACTCCATCCGACCCGAAAAGCACGCTTTCAACGGCGGCGGTGTCGGAGACCGCCATCCAGACAACTTCGACGCCCTGCGCGGCTTCTGCAGGAGAAGACGCCACTCGCGCGCCCTCGACCTGCTTGCCGGGAGTGCGATTCCAGGCCGTGACTTCGTGTCCAGCTTTTACAAGATTGGTGGCCATTGACTGGCCCATGATTCCCAAACCTAAGAATGCAACTCGCATCGGAGTACTCCTGAATTGATGAAGCAACTGGAATTAGAACTGACGTAATCGCGGTGGGTCAAGCAAATGATTGCGGCTTGGTAAAATAAAGCTGTTAGCTATTAGCTCTTAGCTTCTAAGTTGAACCTTAAGGATGTCGGAGCTAAGAGCTAAAGGCTAAGAGCTGATGCTCAAACAAGCGATCAAGAATCCGGCGTTGCGCAAACGGGCGCAGCAATTTGGGAAACTGGTGCGGCATTCGGCGGTCACGCCGCGGACCGGGGAATCGCATAAGCCGAAACTGGTCTCCGACGGCGAGATGGGCGTAACTTTTATTGGGCACGCCAGCTTTTTTGTGCAAGTGGGCGGGGAAAACGTAATTATTGACCCGAATTTTGCGCGCTGGCTGTTTGTGCTGAAGCGGCTGCGACAGCCGGGAGTCAAAGTCAACGATCTTCCCCCGATTGATCTGGTACTGATCACGCACGCGCACTTTGATCACCTGCACCGGCCGTCGCTGCGCGCGATTGTGCAGCATACGAAGCGTTTTCGCGGATCGGCGCCGACGGTTGTGGTGCCGGCGAACGTTTTCGATCTGGTTTCCGATCTGGGCTTCCGCGATGTGGTTGAACTGAACTGGTGGAGCAGCTACCGGCATCGCGATCTGACCATTACTCACGTGCCGTCACGGCACTGGGGAGCGCGCGTGTTGCGCGACGCACATCGCGGATACGGTGGCTACGTGCTGCGCAGCGGCAAGCATTCGGTCTATCACGCGGGAGACACGGCGTACTTTTCCGGCTTTCGCGAAATCGGGACGCGGCTTGGTCCCCAGCTGGCGCTGCTGCCAATCGGCGCCTACAATCCGCCATCATTTCGCAATGTCCATGCCAGCCCAGCCGACGCCACGCGCGCATTCCTCGACCTAAATTCGCGCTGGATGGTTCCCATGCACTACGGAACTTTTCGCCTGTCGCACGAGCCTATGGACGAACCTCTGCAATTGCTGGAACAGGAAGCTACGGCTGCGGGGGTCAAAGACCGGGTGCTGATTTTGAAAGAAGGCGTCACTAGGATTTTTTGACATTTTCTTAACGTTCTCCTGATCTAAAATATCCCGCCTAAGGAGATTCTTTTATGCCTGAACAAGTGAAAGCTGTTCCGCCTGGATTTCATACTCTTACTCCGCACCTAACGGTCCGCGATGCGGACAAGGCGTTGGAGTTTTACAAGAATGCGCTTGGAGCCGAGGTCCAGGGTGTGGCGCGTATGCCAAACGGAAAGATCATGCACGCGTCGCTGCGCATTGGTGACTCGATGCTGATGTTGAATGAGGAGTTTCCGGAGTACGGGGGACTCTCCCCGCTTTCGATCGGCGGCACAGGCGTGACCATTCACATTTACACCGACGATGTGGACGCGGCATTCAATCGTGCGGTCTCGGCTGGCGCGCAAGTTAAGATGCCGGTCATGGACCAGTTCTGGGGCGACCGTTACGGCCTGGTCGCCGATCCATTCGGACATAAGTGGTCAATCGCGACACATACAAAAGACCTGTCGCCGGAAGAGATGCAGCGGGCCCAGGACGAAGCAATGGCCAAGGTGCCCGCGCCGGAGAGAAAGACCGCTTAAGCAGCCAGCAGGATTCGGAGGTCGCGCAGATTGTTGCCCGTGGGCCCGATGACGATAGCATCGCCCAGTGCTTCAAAGAATGGATAGGCATTGAAGCCGGCGAGGTGTTTTGACGCATCGAGTCTGCGGGTTTTTGCTCGCTCCAAAGTTGTTCCATCCACGATCGCGCCTGCGGCGGGACTATTGCCGTCTATCCCGTCAGAGCCGGCGCTAAGGATGCAGACGTTGTCTTCGGCGATTCTTTCCGCACAATATAAAGCAAACTGCTGGTTGCGGCCTCCGGCGCCGCCGTTTTCCACGTGAACGGTCACTTCGCCGCCGGAGAGCAGGCAGACTCGCTCATACTTCTGCTGCAAATCGCGCAGCCGCTGCAATAAGTAATCGGCAGCTTTGGCGTAGTCCCAATCGTCGCAACTGTTGTCGATCTCGACGATGAAACCCTGACGCCAGGCCTCCTCTGCGGCGGCTTTGAGTAACGCGGCGTTGGAAAGCACTGTCCACCAGCGCGCGCGAATGAAGGCGGGATCGTCTGACTTGGGAGTTTCGTCCAGGACGTGACGCTCGAAGAGTTCGTGAACAGACGGCGGGAATTGCATTTTGTACTCGGCCGCAAGTGTGTAGCAATCTTCGGCCGTGGTCGAGTCGGGCATGGTGGGGCCGGATGCGAGGGAATCGGGGGTGTTGTCGGGGACGTCGGAAACCAGGATTGAAACCTGTGTCGCCGGATATGCGGCCTGCGCGAGGCGTCCGCCTTTGATGGAGGACAGATGCTTGCGGATGGCGTTGATCTCGGCAATAGGCGCGCCGGAATGAACCAGCACGCGGTAGGTTGCGATGAGATCGTCGAGCGAGATCTCATTATCAATCGGCTTTTCGGCGGCCGCAGAGCCTCCGCCGCTGATCAGGTAAATCACCAGAGAAGATTCGGTTTGGGCGTTGAGTGATTTCAGCATGGCGTCGGCGGCGCGGATGGATTCGGCGTTGGGCACGGGATGTCCGCCGTGAAAATAACGGAAGCCGCGAATTTGGAACTCAGGCTCGACGGAGCTGGCGACAATGCCTTCGCAGCGAGTGCCCGCTATTTCATGCAGGGCAATCAGCATGGTGTGTGCAGCTTTGCCGATGGCGATGACGAAGACGCGGCCGTACGCGCTGAGGTCGTAGAGGTCGTCGCAAATTCGGAGCACACTGCGCTCGCAGTGCAGGTAGCGAGCGAAAGCCTGCTGGATGGTGGATTCGCGGAGCGCGTGGTCGAAGATGTGGTGCGCGATTTGTTTCATTTATAGCTTCTGCGTCTTCGAAACGGCCGCGAATTGGCATGACCGGGAAGGGCACGGCTTCCAGCCGTGCCGCAAGTCAGCGCTCTTGATTTCGGCTTTAGCCGCTGGGGTTCGCTCGCGGCCGGCAAAAAGCAGACCTCAGGGGCTGAAGCCCATTCATAGGGTGCGTCAATTGGCACGGCTTTAAGCCGTGCCCTTATCGGTTGTAGCCACACATCCGAGAGGTGCGACAGATGATTCACGTCGGGACCGTCTCCTTGATCCAAACTTCAATCGCCTCGCGCATCTCGCGCAACCTGCCTTCAAAAAAATGGTCGGCGCTTTCGATGATGACCAACTTCTTCGGTTCGGGGAGAGAATTTACCAACGCCTCGAGTTTGGCCCGGGCTCCGAACTGGTCGCGACTGCCGCTGACGAAGAGTTTAGGTTTGTGGCATAACTGCAGGAAATCTATGTCATAGTTGCGTTCGTCCACCGGGTTCAGCGGCACTCCAAGACCGATCACTGCTTTAACCCGTTCATCGGGACAGGCTGCGCGCAGGCCGATGGCGGCACCGAAGGAGAATCCGGCGAAGATCGGCGGCAGGTGGAACTCACGGGCCAGCCAGTCAAGGGCGGTGCGAACGTCATCGGATTCGCCGACTCCGTGATCGTGCTCGCCCTGGCTTAGTCCGGTGCCGCGGAAGTTGAAACGGAGTACGGGGAATCCGAAGCTGTTCAGGGCTTTCATCGCATGGAACACGACTTTGTTGTGCATGGTCCCGCCGAACATGGGATGAGGATGGCAGACCAGGGCGGCGTGGGTTGCGTTCTCCGCGCCGGAGTTGAGTAAGGCTTCGAGGCGTCCCGCGGGGCCGTCGAGGAAGAGGGAACGGATTGCGCTGAAGGGCACGGTCATTTGGCTGAAGGCTCAGGATAGCAGGACTCATTTCGTCCAAGCCTCTTGGGTAGGCCGTGTTTGAGCAGGCACGGACGTAACTTGGAGGCCATACAACGGAGGGTTAGCATGGCCCAAGAAGTGATGCGCCTGAGGCGGCATTCGGGCGAGACTTAGCTGAGGGGCACGACTTGAGAATACTGCGACGCATTGTGATTACGGTAGTCGTCACGCTTACCGTTATTTTCGTGGGCGCGAGTTGGGTTGCTCCGGTGGCGCTTTCGTTTTACGCGGCGCGGAAAGTTCCCCGGTTGCCAGGGTCGTTCCAACCGACTTGAAGGACACATCCGTTTCGCAGGCTGCGGAAACGAAACTCTCGTATTTCGGCTACGAATTCGAGATCCCGTGGAACGATCTCGACGAGAGTCAGACCCAGCTGTATCCCAAGGACAAGCCGGAGAAGTACGCAGTCGTTCTTACTTTCCGGTCTGGACTGCGCCTGAGGATCCACGCCATTCCTGCGCATGAGTGGACCAGCAGCTCCGATCCGGATATCAGATGGGTACCACTTGTCGTCGCGTCAAACTTCGGGTATGAGGCAGTCAGATCAGACTACAGTCTGGTCAAGGCCATCTACGAGTTCAGCCCGGAAAGAATGCACTATTGGGCGCTGGAACCGCGCGTTCACTATCGCGAACAGGCCATCCTGGTAGCCAAGTCCATTATGCTGCTCGCGCCGGCCGATACGGGGATCTTCAACATACGGAACCAGGACTTCAAGGGCTTCCAGCAGGGCGATCCTAAGGTTCGGCAGGCTAAGCTTGCCCTTAACCTTTATTCAGACGAAGGCAGCGTGGAGTTTATGTTCTTCGAAAAAGACAAGAACTCTGTTGGTGTCACGCAGCCGGAAATTAATCGCATCATCCAGAGTCTTCGTAAAATTACTCCGGACGCGGCGACGGCCCCGCGAATTGCCCAAAGGTGAGAGTAAGGTCGCGACGTCGCCCGGCAATTCCCTTGAATCCTGATTGATCCCATTCAAAACCTGAGTCGCCGCTGGCCGCGCGCGTAGGTTATCCTCGATGCGCATGGACGTGGTCTCACTTACGCGGCGGATGGTGGACATTGAGTCCATCAGCGGGAACGAGGGGGCGGTTGGGCACGCGCTCGCGGACGAGCTGCGGGGTCTGGGGTATAGCGTCCAGAGAGTGGTGGTGGAAGGCGAGCGCGCGAATGTCTATGGGACTTCGCCGCAGGAGCCGAATCCCGCCGTCGTCTTTTCTACACACATGGACACGGTGCCGCCGTTTATCCCTTCATCCGAGGACAACGATCGCGTGTATGGGCGGGGATCTTGCGATGCCAAGGGAATCATCGCAGCGCAGATTGCCGCTGCGGAGCGACTGAAAGAGGAAGGTATCTACGTTGGCCTGCTGTTCCTTGTGGGCGAGGAGCGCGACAGCCGGGGAGCGAAAGTCGCGAATCAGCAGGCGAATGGGTGCAAGTTTCTGATCAACGGAGAGCCGACGGAGAACCGCGTCGCCATCGCGTCGAAGGGCGCGCTGCGCGTGCAACTCACGGCGACGGGGAAGATGGCGCACTCGGCTTATCCGGAACTGGGCGAATCCGCGATTGACAAGCTGATTGAGGCGCTACACCGGGTGCGCGCCATGCCGCTGCCCTCTGATCCGGAGATCGGGCGGTGCACGTTGAACGTCGGCATCATCGAAGGCGGACGTGCGCCCAATGTGATTTCCGACCACGCGCGCGCGCAATTGCTTTATCGGCTGATCGGCCCTGCCGAAGAACTGCGGCGTGAGATTGTTGCCACCGTCGGAGATTTTGCCAAAGCTGAGTTCACGCTGGAAATCCCGTTTGTCCGGCTGCGCACGTTTGAGGGCCTACCCAATATGGTCGCAGCCTTCACCACGGATATTCCCGCACTCAGCAACTGGGGCCAGCCGTTGCTGGTCGGGCCGGGATCAATCCACGTCGCGCATACGGAAGGCGAGTACGTGGAGAAGAAGCAGTTGCATGAGGCGGTGGAGTTGTATTGCGCGGTGGCAAGGTATTCGCTCGGGATTCACTGAGTAAGGTACCTATCTCGAGAGCCCTAGACGTGGTTTCCCGCGTCGCCATCCTCAACAAGTGGATCGAGCCACTCGGCCAGATAGCAATCCCCGCGCCCCTCCACCGCCGACGTTCTTCGCGATCACCGGGCCATCTGCTGGTCGGCCCGGGATCAGTCCACGTCGCGCACACTGAGGGCGAGTACGTGGAGAAGGGGCAGTTGCACGAGGCGTTGGAGTTGTATTGTGAGGTGGCGAGCAAGCGCGCGGCTGGCGCTTGAGCGGTCATTTCGTTATTTCCTTCCGGATATCCGGATTCGGGCAGACTCCCCAGGCCCCGCCTGCCCCCTAGAGTGGGAAGCCGATGCGTCGCAACAATTGCTGGTAACCCCTGTTCGAGCGAAGGGAATTGAATCTCTGATCAACATTTATGTGATGGAGCGGGACACTTAGTTCCTCCGCTTTCTCCAGCCAGACAAGTGCCTGAGCATTTTCACCGAGTCCGACATAAATTAGCGCGCGGTCATAAGGCGAGACATAGCGATATTTAGATTGTTTGTCCAGGTCACGGAGAATCTTACGCGCTTCAGCTTTTTTCCCGGACGCAGCATAGGCATGGCCCAAGCTGGCAAGGTCCCCAGCTTTGCCATATACATTGATTGCGTCCGCATACATTGCCTTGGCTTCGTACACCTCCCCCAGGTACGCCAGCGCCATGGAGAAGCCGGGGTTGAGCTCCAAGGTCTTGCGTTGCTCCTCGATCGCCCGGTCGTACTGCCCCAGATAGAAATATGCGGCCCCAACACTGGCGCCGGCGGTCAGGTTGAGCGGGTCTAATTCCTGCGCAAGTTTTCTTTCGGCGAGATTGGCCGATTGCTGACCTAGCGCTTCGAGAAAAAAGCCGTGCCAGAGGTGGGCAGTCACGTAGCTGGGGTTGAGTTCGAGGGCCCGCTTGAACTCTTTTTCCGCTCCCTCCCAATCGTAGCGGTTGAAACGAACGGCGGCGAGGGCGTTGTGCGCTCCGGGAAGTGTGTCATCGAGCGCCAGGGCCTTCGTAGCCATCTCTTCGGCTTTTGCGAAAGGCTCCTTAGGCGCGCGATACCCTCGCACCGCCAGCGGTACGTAGGCCTCCGCCTCGGCCGCGTATGCGAGAGCGAAATTGGGATCAATTTGAAGCGCACGATCGAAATGGGAGATGGAACTGTCTAGAGCTTCTTCACTCCGCTGCTCGAAGAAAAACCGCCCGCGCAGATATTCCCGATAAGCCTCGGGATCTACTTGCTGGAGGTGTGCGGATCCAGACTGGTTCTGCGGCGTGAACTTCGCCTGCACGGCGTAAGCGATCGTCTCGGCGACTTCCCTCTGCATGGCGAGGGCGTCACGCAGGTCCCGCTCATAAGTTTGCGCCCAGAGATGGCGGTCGGTAGGAGCATAAATCAGCTGGGCGGTAACAGACACGCGATCACTGGCACGCTGCACGCTGCCTTCCACTGCACCATCTACGTTCAGCTCGCGCGCGATCTCCGGGACGGATTTCCTGGTCTGCTTATACTGCATCGCTGACGTCCGGGAGATTACTCGAACGACGTTGGTCTTCCCCAGTTCCGTCGTCAAAGCCTCCGTCATGCCATCCGCAAAGTAGTCTTGTTGCGCGTCACCAGTGAGGTTAACAAACGGCAGCACGACCACGGACTGGATGGCGGGAACACTGGATCGGGCAAGCAGGCGGTTACGCCAACCACGGAATCCGAGCGGCGCGAGGGTCAAACCGAGCAGTGCAGTGATCATACGGTTCGCAAGTTCAGCAGACCAGATCTTCTCTTTTTTGTCGTCCCCTGTTCCACCTGCAATTTCTGCCGCACTTCCTGGACAGACTGCGCGGGGATGTCGGCCCGCCATTCCACCGGGGCGATGAACCGGTAGCCGTATCGGGGGACGGTTTCGATGAAGCGGGGGCTTTCCGCCGAGTCTCCCAGCGCATCGCGTAGTCGCTTTATCGCAGTGTTAACGCTGTGCTCGAAATCGACAAAAGTGTCTGCCGGCCACAGGTTCCGCTGAAGCTCGTCACGTGTGACCGCCTCCCCACGCTTGGAAATCAAGGAAACCAGAATGTCAAAAGGTTGCGCTTGAAGCTTGACTCTGATACCAGCTTTGTGTAGCGAGCGCGCCTGCACATCCAGATCGAAAATTCCAAACCGAGCGACCTGCCGGGTTGTCTTTTCGGTTTCCACAGAAACCACTCCACGGGAGTCTAACACTCCCTTTGGGGTTACCGAGCTTTCGGCAATCTGTTATTTCGTGTTACCTGGCTCCCTAAACCCCTGGACCACATAGAGTTCCGATGTTACCGACGCTCAACCCTTGGGTGAGCTCCGGTGCATTGTTCCCGCCCTTGAATTGGACGAGAGTGGGTGCCCGCGCGAGATGCACGGGTGGGCGCTTATGCCACTTAGACATCCGCCAAAACCAGGAGAAATCCGATGACGAGGAAGTGGCTACTCTCAGTGTTTGCTTTGGCTGTCCTAGCGGCTGTGGCGCTGCAGATCACACCCACGCCGGCCATGGCTCAGGACGGCA
>WNFJ01636631.1_pt1 | contig 11200 bp, 9 predicted proteins | sample 5400461 | NCBI WGS metagenome assembly WNFJ01 (sample SAMN13153349, study PRJNA577476) | soil metagenome | isolation source: 115 cm saprolite on Douglas fir-dominated hillslope | place: USA:California | collected 2013-09-17 | reverse complement strand
GATCGACAGTTTGCTGCCGGCCAGGAACATCATCTGATTCTGGATGCCGACGTCTGCAGCGACCTCGAACGTCGAACCACTGCCGAGTTGAAACAGACCGATACTAGTTGGATCGATCGCGGTCGATACGTCGAGCGAGCCTGTCGTGACAAGCGTGCCATTGTTCAGGACGCCGGGAGCGGTATCAGAGCCACTCAATGTCCACGTCGCTCCGGCATCGACAGCGAGCGTCTGGAAGTGGTTGAAAACGCCGGTGTTGATTCCATTGATCGCGCCGGTGCCGCCGGCGAGTTCCAGCGTGCCGGTGCCGCCGTTGACTCCACCGGTAAAGACTGCACCGGGATCGACTACCAGCCGATTGGTCGCGCTGCTCGCGAAGTCGACTGCGTAACTTCCACCGGAAATCGTGCCGGCGTTCGTGACCGTACCGCCGCCGCTCAGGAACACGCCGAACACGGCCCCTGAAATGGACGCTCCGGCATTGTTGGTGATGCTGCCGCCGCCCTCGATATCGGCGCCGGTGCCCCCGGCTGTCATCGCGCTAATCGAGCCGGAATTGGTGAGGGTTATGGCCCCGCCGCCGGCGAAGACACCGGCGACCGTGCCCGAGATGGATGCACCCATGGCATTCGTCAGGCTTCCGCCATTCGCGAGATCGATGCCGCGAGAGCCGGCGATGCTGCCAGCATTGGTGATCGCGGACTGACCGCCCGTCAAAAAGACGCCAAACGAGGTGCCGGAGATGGACGCTCCCGCATTGTTGGTGATGCTGCCGCCGGCCTCGATATCGGCTCCGGCTCCGCCGGCTGCCGTTGCGCTGATTGTGCCAGAATTGGCGAGCGTCGCAGCCGCGCCGCTGGCAAAGATACCCGTGAGAACGCCTGAGATGGATGCACCCATGGCATTCGTCAGGCTTCCGCCATTCGCGAGATCGATGCCGCGAGAGCCGGCGATGCTGCCAGCATTGGTGATCGCGGACGGACCGCCCGTCAAAAAGACGCCAAACCCGGCGCCGGAGATGGACGCACCCGCATTGTTGGTGATGCTGCCGCCGGCCTCGATATCGGCGCCGGCACCGCCGGCTGCCAGCGCGCTGATTGTGCCGGAATTGACGAAGCTCACCGCCCCACCCTGAGAAAAGACACCGGCGACATTGCCCGAGACGGACCCGCTCGCGGCGTTCATGATGCTGCCGCCGTGCTCGAGGGCCATACCATCATGAGCGCCTGCGATCCGGCCGTAGTTGGTGATCGTAGCTGGCACGCCGGTCGTGAAGACACCGAACGCGCCCGAGATGGCAGCGCTCACATTGTTGGTGACATTGCCGCCGCCCGAAAGTGCGACTCCTGCGCCGCTTGTGCCGATGGAGGTGATGCTGCCGCTGTTGGTGATTGTCCCGACTGCTCCCGATTCGACGTAGACACCGATGCTGCTGGCCGAGATCGATGCCCCCTGGGCGTTTGTGACGCTGCCTCCCCTCACCAAGGCAACGCCGTCGTATCTCCCACCCGCGATGCTGCCATTGTTTGTAACCGCACCAGCGGCCCCGGTGATGAAGACGCCAAACGTGCCCGAGATGGACGCGGCCGTATTATTCGTGACGCTGCCGCCATCCGCGAGATCAATACCGGCGCTGTTGGTCCCCGTTCCAATGATGTTGCCGCTGTTCGTCACGGTCCCGGCGGCCCGGTACTTGACGTAGACGCCGTTGTTGAGGCCCGATATGGTCGCGCCCGCGGCGTTGGTAACGACGCCGCCAAGCCCGAGGACCGCGCCATCATAGCTTGCGCCCGCGATGCTGCCGTAGTTCACAAGGGTGCAGAAGCCGCCTTCCAGGAAGACGCCGAATTTGGGAGCCGTGATCGAGCCGGTTGAAACATTCGTGACGCTGCCGCCGTTCTCGAGATAGACACCGCCGCCGTTCGACCCGGTCGCGTTGATGCGACCGGCGTTGGTGAGGGTCCCGGCCATCTTTTCAAAGAAGACGCCCTCCTCATTGCCGGAGATGGCCCCGGATGAGGAGGGCGTCTGAGATCAGGACCCCAATGTGGCTAGCACCGGTAATGCTGCCGTAGTTTGCGACAGTGCCGGCTGCGCCCGCGACGAAAATGCCGCTCCCGCTGGTGCCGATGCCTGAAATCGCTCCTCCTGACGAATTTGTCACACTGCCGCCGGCGCGAAGGGAAAGGCCGTCCAGGCCCCAGATCGAGCCTGTATTGCTCACAATGCCTGGGCCCCCGAGCGAGATACCATCGCCACCGGAAGCGGCGACAATCCCGGCATTCGCGATGGTCCACGTAGTGCCGGCTGCTCCATCGATGCCATCGACCGGCCCGGTCGAAGTCACCGTGCCTGTGCTGGTGATGATGAAAGGATCATCAGAAGGGCCGAGAACCACAGGACCGGACATGCTGCTGCTGATTGTCGTAGCCATCGGTCTCTCCTCGAAGGTTGCTGGTCACAGAGCATCTCGCTCCGATCATTGTGCGGATGGGCGTCGCTCCGGCTTGCGAGCGATCAACACGAATGTTTCGGCTGCCTGATCCCGCGCCACTGCACGATAGGCGAGTATCCAGACGCGCCAGAGGACGTATACGGGGAAAATGATGGAGAAATAGGAACTGATATAGTATGGCCGCAACTCTTTGATCTCGAGCCCTTGCCCGGCAATCGAGCAGCAAAAGTGGCGGGGCGTGCAGTGATCATATTTTGCCGGGAAGCCCAGGTGATCGGCTTGACCCGGCATGAATGCTGAGAGCAGCCGCCGCTTCAGACGCTCCGGCAGCAATACATTGAGCCGGGCATAGAGGGCGTTGCGTGACGGTGCGAACACGAGCAGAGTACCGCCCGGCTTAAGCAATCGTGCCATCGCGGCCAGGGCGGCCCCGGTATTGGAGACATGCTCCAGCGTCGACTTGCAGACGACAAGGTCGGCAACATCTCCCTCCTGATAGGACGTGACGTCAGCGACGATTGTGTGATCGTATAACCCTAGGGGTGCCTTTGCGAACTCTTCCTCGTCGATATCCAGCCCGATGAGCGTGAGGCCAAGGCGTCGCTTGGTCTCCATGTCCACGCAGGGGCGCCCTCCGCCGCCAATGTCGTAGATCACCAGACCTGAACGTAGGTGGCTCGGGACGATGCGCTGCTTAAAGTCCTTCGAGCCGTCAACTCGGAACGACTCCGGCAAGAGACGATCGAACGCCCGGCTCAGGGCCACTTGAGAGGCGACAAGCTGACGTCCAATGCGCGCGATTCCTTTCGCGGGGACGCTGGCAGGCATCGTGGGCAGTCTTGCCGCGTTGGTTTCGCCCAGATTCATCCGCCGGTCCTCACTTCACTTCTGTGCAACAACGGCAGCGACCGCAGTTCATATTCGAGGCCGAGCCACTGCGGCAACCTGCCGACGGCCAGTAGGATCACCGTCGCCAGGATGATGCGCAGATCGTTCACAATGCCGATTTCACTACTGTAGCGCTCGTAACAGACGAATTTGATCGGCATGATTTCACACCGATAGACTTCGACCGGGTCGCGGCCCGAGTCGAGCAATGCGCTTTCGTCACGAAAGAGGATCGCCGCGTAATCGGTCATTCCCGGCTTCATGGAGAGGATGATCGCCCGCTGCTCCGGCGTGTAGTATTTCATGAATTCCGGCACTTCGGGGCGCGGGCCGACGAGCGACATGTCGCCGGCGAGCACGTTGATGAGTTGGGGAAGCTCGTCGATCTTGCTTCGTCTAAGAAAGGCGCCGACACGCGTCACTCGCTTGTCTTCGCGGGCCGTCAATGCGGTGCCGATCTGAGCGGCCCCAACCCGCTCCTGACGGAAGAACACCGGGCCTCGACTGTCGAGCTTAATCATCATCGCAACGGCCACGAATACGGGCGACAGCAATGCGAGACCGACGACTGCACCGAGCACGTCAATGGCACGTTTCAGCGCCACGGCAGCCGGGGGCGGCCGCACCGGCGTCAGGTAGTCGTCGTGGGGTGATGTGAGCGTCATCTCAGGACTCGCCGAATGACGGCGGCGACACGGTCGACCTGGGCGTCGCTCATGCCCGGAAACAGGGGCAAGGTCACAGCACCGGCGAAGTATCGATCTGCGACCGCGAAATCGCCGGGATTCGAAGGATAGCGCTCCTTCCAATAGGTCATCTGGTGTAAAGGTCGATAGTGGACCGATGTGCCGATGCGGTCCGCGGTCAGGGCCGCGATGAGATCATCGCGAGTGGCGCGCGCAGTCTCGTGTACGCATATCGGAAACAAGTGCCAGGAATGAAGGCTCCCGTTTGGGGCAGGCGCGGGACAGTCAAGCGGAAGACCATCTAACTGCTCGAGATAGCGTTCCGCGGCGCGTTGGCGAGTCGCCTGCAGGGCCACCGCCCGCTCGAGTTGAACAACTCCGACTGCGGCGGCGACGTCGGTCAAATTGTATTTGTAGCCCGGCGCCACGACGTCGTAGGCCCAGGAGGCACCTACTTTGCGGAAGCGGTCGAAGGCGTCGCGATTGAGACCATGGGTCCGCATCATCCGTGCGCGCTCCGCGATCTGCCGATCGCGGGTCACGATCATGCCCCCTTCCCCGGTAGTGATCGGCTTGGTCGCGTAGAAACTGAACACGCAGGCGTCCGACTCCCAGGAGCCGATCAGGCGACCGTCGCGGCGCGTCGGCAGGGCATGGGCGGCATCCTCTATGACTTTGATGCCGTGTTGGCGAGCAAAGTCCAGCACCTTTGTCATGTCGCAAGGAAAGCCGCCGAAATGCACTGGCATGATCGCCTTGGTCTTCGGCGTCAGGCGTCGCGCGGCATGCTCGAGGTCGATTGTGCGAGTGCCCTCTTCGACGTCAGCTAGTACGACTTCGGCGCCGAGATAGCGTATCACGGAACCAGTGGCAGTGAAGGTCAGCGTGGGTACAATCACCTCATCACCTGGGCCGATCCCGCATGCTTCGGCGGCGAGGTGCAGTCCCGCGGTGGCCGAGTTCACCGCCACCGCCTCAACGCCGCCGCCGAGAAACTCGGCGAACTTCTGCTCGAATTCACCGGACTTGGAACCCGTGGTGAGCCATCCGGACCGCAACACCGCGTTGACAGCGCGGATCTCGGCCTCGCCAATCACGGGCCGAAAGCACGGTATGCTCGTGCGATCGGTGCGCGCCTGGGGCATGGCGCCCGTCGACGTGCGTTTGAGACGGACTGGCGCCGGATCCGAAGCGAGCGAGTGAGATGGGCGAAGATATTGCATGATATGACCCCTAAGCGGCGGCTGGTCGGCTGACGGACTTGGCGGGCGCGATCTGATCGATATTCATCAGCTCGTTTTCCCAGCCGGTGATCTTGAAGCTGCCGAAATTCTTCGTTCCACGGGCCTTCAGATAGAGAACGTTGCTATATGTCGGCAGAGAATAGTGACCAACCCGGTTGGAGCGAACGAGCGCCAACACCTGCGCTATGCCGCGATCGAGCGTCCAGGCAGGCTGGAAGCCGAGCCGAGTCCTGATCTTGTCGAAACGTACGCGATAGTTGCGCCTGTCGACCAATGTCGCTTCGGAGACGATCTTGGCATCCGGCACTTGGCGGTTGATGAGTTCGGCCATGTCGCCGAGCGTGTAGTTCTGGGTGTCGCTGCCGACGTTGAAGGCCTCCCCGGCCACCACCTCGGTCGGAGTCTGCAGCGTCATCACGATGGCGCGGGCGACATCGTCCACATGGACGAAAGGCCGCCACTGGTCGGCCCCGAACACCGTGATAACGCCGTCACGAATCGCCTTGGCGCAAAGCAGGTTGACGACGAGATCAAACCGCGTGCGCCCGGAAAAGCCATAGATGGTCGCGAAGCGTAGACACGTCACGGCAAAATCGCGACAATTGAGCCCGCCGAGCACGACCTCGGAGGCGACCTTGCTGCGTGCATACAGAGACTGCGGATTGAAACGAGAATCCTCGTCGACGATTTCGTCGCAGGCTCCGTAAACTGAACAGGAGCTCGCGAAGACGAAGCGTCGTACACCCTGGGCCTTGGCGATTTCGCCAACGACCTTGGTCGCCGTCACATTGACATCGACGGTCAGCTCGGGATCGAGCGCGCAGGCCGGATCGCCCACAAGACCGCCAAGATGGACGACCGATCCGACCCCGCTCATTGCACGTGTGAGCACTTCGATGTGCCGGAAATCCTCGCGGATCAGGGTGAGATTCGGATGACCGCCGACCCTGGAGAGCGCCTCCTCGCCGAAATGCATGGCGTCGAGGACCGAAACTTGCAAGCCCAGCTTCAGCAGCCGTTCTACCAGAGCCGACCCGACGTAACCGGCGCCGCCGATGACAAGCACCTTTCTGTCGTCGGTCTCTCCACCGTGCTCGCGCCCCGCTTCGCTCGGGTAGTCCGAGCGCAGCGCCTTGGAGATCACGCGCGTCAGGCATTGCAGAAGTGTCGCCCCTGCAAAGGTCGCCAACAACACGTTGACCGAGACTGGTGTCGGCAGTCCGATGCCGGCGAGGGCTGCGACCACAATCAGCAGCAGGGCGAGATTGACGCAGATGATACGACCAATCTTTGTCGGCAACGTGTAGTGGCGGGCATGCGTGTAAAGCCCGGCCCCCGCATAGAAATCGAGAAAAAGCCGCACAACGGGACAAACATGTCCGCCTCTTGGGCCAATAGCGCGACCAAATCGCTGCGGTCAACGAGCGTCCAAGCAGATAAGAGGGCGAGCCAGACGGAGCCGGTGTCGGCGGAGACACGAAAGATCAACCCTAGGCTTGGCGGCAAGGCAAAAGCATCTTCGAGCGAGAACAAATTCCCACTCTGATGAGAAGCCACCACGTTCTGATAAGAGGTCATCACGATCCCTCCTGACGTCTGACGTCTGAGTGTTCCTGCCCAGCGCGCCCGACTTTCCAACGAGCCGCGGTCGCGAGTCGATGCGCCGATAAGGAACGGTGTTGACTAGAGCTTCGTCAGAGCTTCGGCCTTGTTTGTGTAGAAAGAGCACGCGCGGATCCTATACCTCAGCCCACGCTCACGCGGCACGGCCAATGCGCGTTACCACCTCCATGCCAAGATCATCTGCTCAATATTTGGATAATTACAATTAGGTACTCTGTGTCGGATCATCCGTACGGCTGCAGCAATGCACACATGCCCGCAGCAATCATCCATTTGTTCGCGCAGTGGGCGATTGGCGGGGTACAACGCATACAGTTGACGAGTTGACGAGCGCGGGCCGCAGGCAGCACGACGCGTACCCCCTTATAGGTAGCCTGACATGGGTGCTGTTTGCCGAGCTCGCGGTAGTACTCTTTCCTGGTCACGCGCGCGGAACGCTTTGTGTTTGACGAAGCGACCAATAAAGCTCGATCCTCGAAAAAGACCAAGCGCGTGAGACCGATTCCGACATTCATCGCGGAGGGCAATTGCTTGAGCCCGCATCTGCTCTGCATCGGCGGGGACGATCACGATCTCCGGATTCCATTCATGCTGGCTCTGGCGGCGCACGGCTTTAGCGTGACCGCGGCCGGAACCGGCGATCCCGCCCCGTTCAGGCGCGCCGGTCTCGACTATCGTGGCATCAACTTCGACCGTTTCGTCAATCCGATGGCCGACTGGACGGCGATCAAGGCACTTTCAAGGCTTCTTGCAGATGTGCGGGCCGAGCTTGTTCAGAGTTTCGATACGAAGCCGAACCTGCTGGTTCCCTTGGCGGCGAGGGGTTTCCGCGACATGTTGGTGATCCGCACGATCAACGGCTTGGGCTGGGTCTATTCGTCGCGGTCGCCGATGGCGTTGACGTTGGCGCCGGTATATCGCGCGCTTCACCGTTTGGCGGCGCGATCCACCGCATTGACCGTGTTCCAGAACCGCGACGACAAGATATTTTTCGAGCAGCATGGGATGCTCGGCGGGGGAGCCGGTCGGCTGATCCCGGGATCGGGAATCGACATCGAGCGGTTCGAACAAGCCGCCGCCGGCGGGCCGGCGCCGACCGCACTGCGTGAATCGCTTGGTCTCGGCTCGTCCGAAGTCGTGGTTACGGTCACGCGCATAACCCGGCAAAAGGGCATCCGGACATTGCTTGAAGCAGCAACGTTGGTCCACCAGGCTCGACCCGGCGTCCGATTTTTGCTCGTCGGACCGCGTCAAAGCGAAGGGCCGATGGCGGTGCCACAGGCCGAGATCGACGGTCATGCGCCCTATGTGATCGCTCCCGGGCGACGGTCGGACATCCCGGCGCTGCTCACGCTTGCCGACGTGTTCGCATTCCCGACCGAATATCGCGAAGGGGTACCTCGCTGCCTGCTCGAGGCGGCACTCGCGGGCCTGCCGATCGTGACGACCCGGATGCCGGGCTGCTGCGATGTCGTCCGCGATGGCTGGAACGGCTTCCTGGTGCCACCACGCGCGCCCCGAATCCTGGCCGCGAGAATCCTCGACCTGCTTCGTGACCGCGGTGCGGCCCGCGTGATGGGTGCTCGCGCGCGCGAGCTGGTGAAAGAGGAATTCAATCTTGGGATCACGGTCGCCCGCTATGTAGCCGCCTACAAGGATCTTCTGAACCGCGCCAGCCGGGGTCGCCGTCAACCAAGCATCGACATCGCGCGGCACGAGCCTTACCGCCAGATCGCTGACCGGCTCGGCGGCTAGGACACAGGGGCTGGGCATGGAACGCGTCGAGAAACTCACCTGCCAAGCCTGTCCCCAGCCGGCGTCCCGCGTCACGCCGGTGGCGGTCGATTTGCTGCTGGCATTCGGTTTGCTGCTGTCGAGCGCGTCCCAGCTGCGGCCGGCTGGAGCAAAGATTGGGCCGGGCGAAGCCTGTTTGGTGATGTGGCTTCTCGTCATGCTGAGCCGGGAGGTGAACCGGCTCGGACCACCACTGACCCCGGCCCTGTGGCGCCTTATCGTCTTTTGGACATTGTTTGCCTTCGCCCAGAGCGTGGGGACGCTCACCGGATATGTGATCGGGGATCGTCACGATCCCGACTTGTTCCTACACGACGTCATGGCTTACGCGCTTTTGGCCGCCGTCAGCCTTCTGAGCGTCGTTGAACCAGGCGCCGCGCTTCGCTTGCAACGGGTCGCCCGCTGCGTGGTCGTACTCGGCGGCGCGTTCCTCGCGCTCCAGGTTGCCCATGCCTGGGGATTGATCTCCATCGCGGCGATCGACCCGTGGTATTGGGACCGCTTGCGAGGCTGGTCGGAAAATCCGAACCAGCTCGCTATTTGCTGCGCCATACTCGGCCCCTTATCTCTCCATCTCGCCGAGACGGCAACCCGGCTCAGCGAGAGGCTTGGCGCGATCGCGTGCACTTTCCTGGCTTTTTTTGTTGGCCGGCTAACCAAGAGCGACACATTCAGCCTGCTCCTTGTCGCCGCCGGCCCAATCTACGTCGCACTCAAACTCCGGACCTGGCTGGCCGAGCCGAAGCTGACATTCCGCTCGGCCACCGCCCGGATCCTCGTTCTCGGTTTGCCGTTGCTCGTCGCCTCGGCCGTTCCCCTTGGCTACACGATCGCCATCGAAGCTGAAGGCTTTTCCAGACAGATGTCGAAGGACAACGGCGAGGGCACCGAGAGAGAAGCGCAGCTGCGATTGCACTCATGGAGGGAGGCAATCAGCCGGGGTCTTGAGTCAGGGATGCTGGGCCTGGGTCCGGGTCCGCATCTCGAAATACCGCCCGTCCTCGTGGCGGCCCGCCGGACAGAGAATGAGCCCAAATACCTGGAACATCCAGAGCTGAATACCACCCCGAATTTTGAGGCTCACAATACGTTCCTCGACCTGTTCACTCAGGGCGGACTGATTGCGGTCCTGAGCTTCGTCTGGCTCGCCGCAACGGCTCTCCGGACGACCTACAAGGCGAATCTTGATGCGTTGACGACGTTGCTCTGTGGGCTTGCCCTGTTCACCCTTCTTCATTTGATCGTTCGCCACCCGCTGTTCTGGTTTGCAACCGCGCTCACCCTCGTGATGGGGGATGAAGCTCGCAGGGCGTCTTCGGTCCGGAATTGGAGCTGACCGCATGTGTGGAATCGTAGGCATCTTCCTTGCTCAGCATGCGGCCGACCCGCGCCGCCTTGCCGCGATCGAAGCGATGGCGGCAACCCTTCGCCATCGTGGACCCGACGGCGGCGGGACGTGGATGGACCGCGAGGCCGGCCTCGCTCTGGGCCATCGTCGGCTTGCGATCGTCGATCTATCGGAGGCCGGCCAAGACCTGGTGATGACTTTCAACGGCGAGATCTACAACTTCGCGGACCTGCGGCGGGAGCTCGAGGCGGCGGGGCATCGCTTCCGTGGCCACAGCGACAGCGAGGTGATGCTCGCTGCTTTCGAGAGTTTCGGCATCGAATCGGCCTTGAGACGGTTTGCCGGAATGTTCGCCTTCGGGCTGTGGAATCGCAAACAGCGCGTCCTGCATCTCGTGCGCGATCGCCTCGGGAAGAAGCCGTTATACGTTGCGTTTGATCGGGGCGCACTTCTGTTCGCATCCGAGCTCAAGGCGATCAGAGCGTTCCCGGGCTTCCAACCAATCGTGGATTCCGCTGCGCTCGCGATGGTGCTGCGCCGCGGCTGGATCCCCGAGCAGCATTGCATCTGGGAAGGCGTTTTCAAGCTGCCGCCAGGCACGATGCTCTCGGTATGCCCGGACGACTTGCGACTTGGCGGATCGGAGGGGTTGCGGGAACGGATTCGCCCTTGGTGGTCGCGCGCGGACATTGCCGAGACGGGGCAGCAGCGACCGCTCGAACTGAAGGTACCCGAGCTCGAGGGCGAGCTNNNNGTTGCGCACTGTCGTGCGACAGCGGATGGTGGCCGACGTGCCGCTCGGCGCATTCCTGTCGGGAGGAATCGACAGCGCAACGGTCGTTGCGCTCATGCAAGTGCAATCGCCACGCCCGGTGCGTACCTTCACGATCGGCTTTGGCGAGGCGTCCTATGATGAGGCGTTCCACGCTTCCCGTGTTGCAAGCCACCTCGGCACCGAGCACACCGAATTTCGTCTCACGCCGGCCGAAACGCTCGACGTGATCCCGAAATTGCCAGAGGTCTGGGATGAACCGTTTGCCGACGAGTCGCAGATCCCCACCTTGCTTCTCTCTCGCCTGGCGCGGCAACACGTCACGGTGGCGCTCTCTGGCGACGGAGGCGACGAATGCTTCGGCGGCTACGCGCGCCATTTCATCCCGGC
>WNFJ01328551.1_pt2 | contig 11200 bp, 13 predicted proteins | sample 5400461 | NCBI WGS metagenome assembly WNFJ01 (sample SAMN13153349, study PRJNA577476) | soil metagenome | isolation source: 115 cm saprolite on Douglas fir-dominated hillslope | place: USA:California | collected 2013-09-17 | reverse complement strand
GGCCACACCACCGACCAGTCGATGATTCCAATGTTGTTGCCCAGAAACGCAAGACCGAGGAAGACGAGGATCAAGCCAACGAACAAGCCCTGGTTGTGCCAGCTGCGTTGAGAAACGGCAGACTCCGCGGTGGTTGCGGCCGGGTCGCCCACCGGCCCAGTCGTACTCGTCGGCGATGCGGGCGAAGGCGAAGCAGGAGGGGGTGCGCTTCCAAACAGGTGCTGGATTTCGCCCCAGATGCGCCGGAGGTCAACGGTCATGGCGTCGAAGCCGCTGCGTTGGCCGCCGTCCGGCAGCCGCTCCGGCATCACCAGCCACAGGACGATGTACAGAAAGACACCGACGCCCTGCAGGAACACGAGAAGGACGAATGCCACCCGCACCCATAGGGGATCGAGGTGAAATCCTTCAGCGAGGCCGGCGCAGACTCCGCCGAGGATCCGGGTGCTGCTTCGGTAGAACCTCTGGTCGTTCACATGCTGCATGTTCTCCCCTCCACCCGGAATTTAACAGCTCGCTGCAGCCCATTCAGAATTCGCGATCAGAATTCGCGGGATGCCGCCGAATGCCACTGAATAGCGCCGTTTGCCGCCGGCGTTGCTGCTGCTATGGACCGGTCGTTGTCAAGAGGGCACGCGGGATTGGTGGGTGCACTAATAGAGGTATGAAGTCCGAGGGAGGCGAGACGGCGCGGCGGGTTGAGTGACGCGAGCGCCTTGGTCAAGCTGCTATTCGAGGACTGGTTACCTCATGACCCCAATTGCGTCGCAGGCTCGCCGTCTGTAACGTCGGGCGCGGCCACCACAATGGTGACTGCCCATAGCAACAGCGCGAGCCCTTCGATGCGCGCGTTTCTCGGTTGCCGCGCCGCCTCGCCCACTGCGGGCAGCTATGCGCCGAGATGGGCTTTAGCCAGTCAAGGTCGCGATCTCCCAACAGAAAGCTGCCAGTTCCCGACCCACGGCGACCGCCACCACCGTACTTCTCTTTCGACGCTCGCCGAGGAGACGCTGCCAACGCTTGTAGAGTCGGCGCTGAGCGCGCCAGGCAATGTCAATCACCCGCGGGTCCTGGCCTTTTTGCCGCTGCGAGATGTGATGAGAGGTACGCGGTACGTGGCGATACTGCCATGCCGCCTCGACGAGCAGCCGCCGGGCGTGCTTGGAGCCGGCCTTGGTGATTCCACCTTGGCGCCGCTTCTCGCCTGAGGAGTGCTCGCTCGGGACCAGGCCTAGGTAACTGGTCAGAAAACGTGGGTGGTGAAAGCGACGGAAGTCCCCCACCTCGGCCACCAGGCCGAGCGCCGACAGCGTGTCGATTCCGCGCAGGCACCTCAGTCTGGCGATGGTGAGTGCCCACGCCGAGGTCTCGGCGATCTCTACCAACGCTCGCTCGAGCTGCTCTCGCCTGGCTACCAGGATGTCGTGGGCATGCATCGCATCTTCGAAGACGAGCTCGGACGCACTGTCGTCGAAGACGAGTCCGCGCAGCCACTTGCGGTGAAGGACTCCCCATGTTTCGGTGTGCTGAGGGGCGTAGATCTCGCGGCGCAGCAGGAACTTGCCGATGCGGTTCCGGATCCGTGTGAGGTCGACACGCAAGTCCTCACGACTTCGGACCAGATCGCGCAGCTGCTCCTCGTCAGGCTCCGGGACGCGCACCAGTCGTAGCTCGCCAGCGCTGAGCAGACGGGCCAGGCGGACAGCGTCACGCTTGTCAACCTTGATGTGGTCGGTGGCGTTCTTGAGGATGTGCTCGGGCGCGCAAACAACGACATCAAGACCTCGCTCGCGAGCTCTCCGCACCAGTCCATAGCCAGTTGGTCCTGCCTCGTACACCGCCCGGAAGGGCTGCCCCACTGTGGCCAGCCACTCAAGTACTGCTTCTCCTGGTCGGCTCCAACACCGCGGCCAGCGACTCCTTGGCGTGAACATCGACTCCCACCCATCGCATACTTTCCATGGCCGGCGCCTCCTCATCCATAGATGCGGTCATCGGCCGAGGGTGCCTCCTTCGACCGACACCAGTCCGCGCCAGACTATGCGCGAGGCGTCGGTCTTTGTCTCACCTCAAGCTTGCCGCCGGCCCATATGGTCTGTACGCCGTGGCTGCTTCTAGACCAGCATCCCGCATGGAGGTTTATTGGAGAGGGCTTCCCATGTCGCTGATCTGCGCCCCCAGCCCCCTGAGCCCCTCGACAAGGCGTTTGATGTCGCGGCGCCGGAAATCGGCGCGGCTGGCGAAGACGAGGCCTTGCTCGAACACCAGGCGCGCGCCGGACGGAAACACCTCGACCTTCTGCAGGCGTGGCGTTAAGTATCGCGGAGTGCCCGCTTGACAAAAAGCGGCGTGTAGTGTAGACAAGTGTGGCGTTCTGGGGGTTGGAGTAACTGATGTGACACGTCGGCTTTGTCGCTGTCTGGTCGCGACGATCGCCTCCGTTTCTACGTTCTTAGCAACGCCCACTGGGGCGGTGTTCGCGAGCCAAACTCCGGGAACGTGGTGTGACCCTTGTCCGAGTACTCCAACAATATTGGACTGCTATGACTGGGCCCAGCAATGGACGTCGAACTCATCGCACACGTATCACCCGGGAAGTGGTTGCCCTGAGAACGATTCATATTTCGGCTGGGTAGGTATTAATGCCCAGATGATCACGCCGCCCCATTACCCGAGCCTCGACGGAAACAACCAAAACCATAGTGCCGGGTGGATCAACATATCGTTTAGCTGCAACTGCACACTCGGCTCATGGATCCAAATCGGGTGGCTCTTAGGTTGTGCGGCGGACTTTGTGCCCTCCAAAACCTAGAGCTATACGACGAAGAGCGGACTCCCGCTGGAAACTACACCATTCACCCGGACGGGGCTCTTAGCCTGAATACGGCCGACATCTATAGCATTGAATATGCCGGCAGCGGCTCGTGGAACATCTTTGACCACTACAACCATCTGATCACAAACGTGACCGGATTTCCTGGGAGTGGTGCTCCCGCGGTTGGCAGCGAAGTCAACAATTCCTACAGTCCGGGATCCAACATCGAAATGCCCTACACCTACTACGGCTACGGCACGAGAGGAACAAACAACACGCTGCGTATAAAGGGCGCTAACGGATACGTGGATTGGACGACTACGTTGTCCTCGGGCGGAACTGCCGATTACGACGAAAGCAACTGCCCGAACTCGAGCTACTGCGCCAACACACCTCCGTATTACCTGCACATGCTGCAAGCGAACTACTACATGGACGACTATGGGAATACTTCTTGATATCAAGGCGACCAACCTGCGTCGGGCTATCACTGCAGCGCTGGGCGCGATAGTTGTGGCGGTCGGCTCCGGATGCGGCGCTCCGCCTGCACAACAAGCTGCAGCAATACCTGCTTGGAGAGCCGAGAGTCTGACAGGGGTGCCAGGGGGCTTTAGGGCGACCGCTTACGATGCGATGCGTGACCGTCTGTGGATTTTGACAAGGTACTTCCATCAGGCCGGTGTCCCACTGGTCGACTTGACGCAGTTTGACATTGCAACTGGATCGACCGCGTCGCCGCTGAAGGGCCTATCAGGATCAGGGTTCATTAAGGGCTCGCTTGAGGTGGACTCTGCAGGTAAGGTGTGGATGACCTGGGGCCGAAGTTTGATCCGGTATGACTACGTGACGAACTCAACTCAGTCTTGGACGTTGCCGGCTTTGCCCCCCGATGTAGAGGTTCTGCCCGAGCATCCCGGCCTCGATGGCAACGCCGTCGGCATGGCGATCAACGGAAATCAGATCTGGTTGGTCGCTAACAGTGTCGAAGCCGTGTTCAGGTTCAACATCTCGCTGTCGAAGTGGGACAAATACATCAAGCTGCCGCTCGCGCCAAACCTGATGAGTCGCCTCACCTTTTCCAGCTCTGAAGAGCTGGGTGTAAATGGTGTTGACGCGAGCCGCACACCGATCATGGCAATCATTAACGCATCGACGGGGACCGTAGCTCACTTTCAAACGCACGTAATAGACTATGCAGTGTTAGGAGACGGAAGGCTCGTCTTTGCCGATGACGAACAGAATCTGGATCGGCTCGATTCTTCTGCCGCAGGCCCTGTGCGTGCTGCGACAGGTCTCCCGTTCGCTGGTCGGCCGTATCTAGTTTTCGATCGGACTGGAAATCTGTGGTTCTCTATGTCCGCCTACAAGTCGGTTGGCATTGCGGAGTTGTCGATGTCGACCGGCCAAGTCATGACCTTCCCGTTTCCCCAACCGACGACGGCTCCGACTGGAGCGCTGACATGCCCGGGGCCTTCCTTCGGTTGCAACTCCTCGCTAGTGTTCGATCCTGACGTCCAAACAATTCTCGTCGACAGCCGTAACAACATCTGGGTCACAACCTCGGTGCCCGGCCTAAACGGCGACCCTAACTTCACAGCTCCAGCTGCGGCACTATATGAACTTCCCGATGCGGGCTAGACCAAGAGCCTTGAGCAACACCGCGTTCGACAGCGGCAGGAGCGATCGAACGCAGGAAACCGATGGGCTGAAACCGACCTAGTCTTCGCGTCGACAGAGGGGAAGCCGTTGGATGGAACGGCGATCTCCAAAGGATTCCATGGCCTCCTGAAGCGCGCCGGTCTTCAGCAGCGTCGCTTTCATGATCTGCGCCATTCGTGTGCGACGCTGCTTTTGGTGCAGGGCGTATCGCCCCGGGTAGTGATGGACGTCCTCGGCCATTCTCAAATCGGGCTGACCATGAACACATACAGCCACCTCATACCCGATATACGTAGGGATGCCGCTGATCGTATGCAAGATTTGCTTGCCGAGCGTTAGTTTAGACAGCGGGCGCCTGGCTTTTCGGCCTCGCATTGTGACCGGACCCGTTGAAGATGGAAACTCAGTTCACACGGCACAAGCGAACCCGCGGCCACGTCCGGCTCGCCCGCACAGAGTTCGGTGGAACTGGAGATCCTGTCCTCCTCCTTCATGGCCTGGCTGGCTACGCAGGTGAGTGGTCCGAGACTGCTGCATCTCTGAGACGAGAGCGCCGCGTTCTGGCACCAGACCAGCGCGGTCACGGCGACAGTGAGCGAACACCTGATGATTTGTCTCGCGACGCCTATGTTCTCGACGCCGCTATGTGGATTGAGGCGTTAGTCGGAGGACCTGCCAATGTGATCGGACAGTCGCAAGGAGGCCATACCGCCTTTCTATTGGCCGCGCGTCGGCCAGACTTAGTCGCGAGCCTGGTGGTCGCCGAAGCGTCGCCTGAATCCGATCCTGAAGCCGCATCGAAGGTATCTGCTTGGCTACGTAAATGGCAGATCCCATTTCCGAGCGAAATCGCCGCGATCGAATTCTTTGGCGGGTCGACATCGGCCCAGACATGGGCGCGTGGCCTTTGAACGACGAGGCGGTGGCCTTTGGCCCCGGTTCGATTCGGCTGTCATCCTTGCGTCGCTGCGCGAGTCGCATAAGTCGTACTGGGATGAGTGGTCGCGTATCCTTTGCCCGGTCCTTCTCGTGCGTGGGGAGCACGGCATGGAGGCTGGTCGGGTAGCAGACATGGTGACGGCGCTTCCGCACAGTCGTGTATCTGTCATTTCTTATGCCGGTCACGATGTTCATCTTGAGCAGCCGGAGGCGTGGTGCAATGCCATCCGCCGCTTCCTGGCCGTTAGGCCGCGATCTTGAGCCTCACCAACGGTTACACGACTCAGCTGTTGGGAGGCCCGCTGGCCGAGTGAAGGCCCCTTACGGCAATCAATCGCCGTACGATCGCCGTAAGCAGGGGTAATGCGCAGGCGCTGGGCTGACTTCTGCGCGGGTTGTGAACTCGCGATTTGGCTCCGGACCAGGGATTCGAACCCTGAACCTTGCGGTTAACAGCCGCACGTGAGATCACGCGGTTTGGCTGAGGATCTCGCCCACGAGGTAGAACGACCCGCATACGAGCACGTTGCCGTCTGGGCCCGCGAGCGCTTTGGCGCGGTCGAGGGCCGCGCTCGGCGGAAGGATCGCCTCGGCGGAAGGCCCAAAGATCCCCGCCAGCTTGGGCGCGGGCACGGCATGGCCCGCCGCACTGGTGGGCTCAGTGAAGACGACCGCCTCTGGCTCGAGTGAACGAAGTGCGTCCAAAAGCGTCCTGGGATCGCGCTCGCTCAGCATGCCGAACACGGCGACCAGCCGCTCGGATCCGATCAGCCGCCGTAGCGAAACGCCGGATTTTGTCATCGCCGCCGGGTTGTGCCCGCCATCGAGTACGACGCGCGGCCGCGTTGCAATCGTCTGCAGCCGACCGGGCCAGGTTGTGCGCGCCAGGCCGTCACGGACCGCGTCGTCGGTGATGTCGCCGAGCGCGTGCGCCGTCGCAACCGCGACGGCTGCGTTCTCAGCCTGGTAGTCGCCCACGAGCGGGAGGTCCAGTTTCGTGTGCTCGAACCCAGGGCCCGAGACCGAGATCACGTGACCATCCCAATCCTTCGAGCTGGAATCGACACGAATCTCATGGCCCAGACGCCAGAGCGTGGCGCCGGCGTCGCGTGCATGCAGCTCGACGACTGCCAGTGCGGAGCCTCGGCAACCCGTGATCACGCGATTGCCGGGCTTGACGATGGCGGCCTTCTCGTTGGCAATTTCTTCGATCGTGTCGCCGAGATACTTCTGATGGTCGAGATCGACGTTGGTGATGACGGCCACGCCCAGGTCGAGGGCATTGGTGGCATCCAGCCTGCCGCCGAGACCAACTTCGCAAACGAGGCGGTCGACGCGCGGAGCGAGGTATGCGATTGCGATGGCGGTGAGCATCTCGAACTCGGTCGCCTGGCCCATCTCGTCGGCTACTGCCTGCAGGGTCGGCATGAGGTCCTCCAGCGTCCGCACGAAGTCGCGCTCGCTGATCGGAACCCCGTCAACCTGGATGCGCTCGGTGTAGGAGACGAGGTGAGGCTTGGGCATGAAGCCGACGGAGTGGCCCGCGGCCTGGAGCATCGAGGCCAGGCACGCCGCGGTCGAGCCCTTGCCGTTGGTGCCCGCGATCAGGGCGCCGGAAAGCCGGGTGCGTTCGGTGCCGAGCTTCATCCCGAAGCGCCCCAGTCGAGAGATGTAGGCGAGAGCCTCGGGATAGGTCACCGACTAATTGTCGCGGCGGGCCTTGTGGCCGCTCAGGGCCGGCGGCGAATCTCGGCGTCGTATGTGTTCCGAACGAGCATGGCCCTTGTCATCGGCCCCACGCCGCCAGGGTTGGGCGTCAACCATCCCGCGACCTCGTCGACGCCCGGGCCAAGGTCGCCGACCTGCGTCCCATCGACTCGATTGGCGCTCACGTCGACGACCGCCGCGCCCGGTTTGACCATGTCTTTGGTGATCAGGTTGAGCTTGCCGGCGGCGGCGACCAGGATGTCCGCATTCCTGGTGTGGCCGGCCAGATTCTTGGTACGCGTATGACACACGGTGACTGTGGCGTTCCGTTTGAGAAGGAGCAGCGCAGTCGGTTTGCCGACGATGTTGCTGCGGCCCACCACCACAGCATTAGCCCCCTCGATCTGCACGCCCGACCTTTCGAGGAGCTCGACGATTCCGGTCGGAGTGCACGGCTGGACTCCACCCGGCAGTCCCTCCGCAACAAGCCCCGCGTTGATGGGATGGAAGCCGTCAACGTCCTTGAGCGGGTCCACGGCCACCACCACCTGGAAGAGGTCGATCTGTGCCGGCAGCGGCTGCTGCACCAGGATGCCGCTCACCGATTCGTCCAGATTCAGCGAGCCGATCAGCTGTGCAAGCTGCTCGGTGGTCGTCTCGGTCGGAAGCCGGTGGTCCTCGGAATCGATGCCCACCTGCCGTGCATCCCTCTGCTTGCTGCGGACGTAGATAGTAGAGGCCGGATTTTCGCCGACGATGATGGTCGCCAGCTTCGGCCGCGGCTTGCCCGTCGCCACTCGAGCGCCCACCTTGGTGGCGATGTCATCGAGAATCTGCTTGGCCACGGCCTTGCCATCCAGCACACGCGCGGTCACGCGACGTATTGTCGCGGGTGCTCGGTGCAGCCGCTGTCAGCGCGTTGGGCTGTGGTCGAATCAGTCCAATCCAAGCTGGTTTCGCGCCGCCTGGTCCACTGCACGCATGACCGAGGCCAGGTCGCGGCCGGTCTCACGCGCAAGGCGGCGGCAGTCCTCGTATTCGGGCGCGACATCGACAGCTTTACCACCGAGCTCCTTGACTTTGACGTGGGCAGCTCCGAATCGTGTTTGCACCTCGATCATCCGACGATTCGCGATGACACGATCTGCCTTGGTGAGACGCACCCCAAGCGTCGTGCTGTGGCGAATGATGTGATCGGTCAGCAGCGCCACCGTGTCGGGCGCCACCACAACCGAGACCACGTGACCCGGGCGACCCTTCTTCATCACCGCGGGCAAGACGCTCACATCCAGCGCTCCGAGCGCCATCAGGTCTTCGCACAGTGCGGCGATGAGGTTCGGAGCCATGTCATCGATGTTGGTCTCGATCACCGTCACGCCAGTTTGCGCGACGCTCTCTTCGCCGATCCAAACGGCCAGCGCGTTGCCCGCCACCTCGCGAGCGCCGATCCCATAGCCGATGGCATGCAGCGACATGGCGGGGCGTTCGAACCTGGCGGATGCAGCAAGGATCGCGGCCCCGGTCGGAGTCACGAGCTCGCGAGCTTCATCCGTGTGCACGAACTCTGCTCCGGTGCCTTCGAGCACGCGCATGCTCGCCGGCGCGGGCAGCGGCATGTCTCCGGCGCGACCGCTCGGCGCGGGCAGCGGAGATGCGAAGACCTGTGCCACGCCCAGGCTGTAGAGCAGCCAGAAAGCGCCGACCAGGTCGACCAGGGTATCCGCGCCACCAAGCTCGTGGAGGTGAACCTGTGACTCGTGCGCCCCGTGGAGCCTTGCCTCGGCTCGGGCCAGGCGTTCGAACGCGGCCAGCGCCGGGCGCCTCACGTCGTCTGGCAGTGCCGCTGCCGCGATCGCAGCGCGCAGCTCGGGCAGCGCTCGCTCCACCCGGTGGCGAGTCTCGACAATCACTCTCGTTCCGCCGGCATGGCCGCGCTGTTCGTGGTGCACATCGAAGCTGACCTCATCTCCGAGGCGCAGGGCTTCCACCGTGGCGTCCAGGATCGCGCGGTCGGCCCCGGCGTCGAGGAGAGCGCCCAGCGTCATGTCGCCGGAGATGCCCGCGAAACAATCGAAATAAGCGATGGTCACGCTCGCGTCCTAATAATGTGCACCGCGGCCGCCTCGATCGGGGCCATGCTCGCCGGGCGTTTGGCCACGCGAACGGAGACCTTCTCTACATTCGGCAGCGCGAGAACGCCGTCGGCGATGCGAGCGGCCAGCGTCTCCAGGAGGTTGACAGACTCACCTTCGATGATGCCCTTGGCAATGGCGCGCACTCGCGAGTAATCGACGGTGTCCTCCAGCCGATCGGTGCGGCCCGCTGCCGAGAGATCGGCGTCGAGCTCGATGTCGACTCTGAACTCCTGGGCGTGCTCGCGCTCGGCGGGTCGGACACCGTGCCGGCCAGTGAAAGCCATGCCCTCGAGAACGATCCGATCCACACCGCAATTCTCGCCTGAATAAAATTTGAAGACATGAACTGGAGAAGTCTGCCATGCAGGTAAGCATCAGCAAGGTCACCGTGCGACAGGCCGAGGAGCGAGACCTCGTGCAGCTCAACAACATCTACAACCGGTACGTTTTGGAAACCCACTTCACGTTCGACATCGAACCGATGACCATCGAAGCCAGGCGGGAGTGGTTCGAGCACCACGGCGGCACAGGCCGGCACCGCGTGGTGGGGGGACTCTCCGACAGCTCGGTGGTCGGGTATGCGTCCAGCAGCCGGTTCCGGCCGAAACCTGCGTATGAGACGTCCGTGGAGACGAGCATCTATCTCGCGCCCGACGCGGTTGGCCGCGGTATCGGAACCCGACTTTACGAAGAGCTCTTCAAGCTGCTGCAGGGCGAGGACGTGCACCGGGCGTATGCAGGAATCGCGCTTCCCAACCAGGCGTCGATCGCACTGCACGAACGTCTTGGGTTCAAGCGTGTGGCCCATTTCACCGAGCAGGGACGCAAGTTCGACCGGTACTGGGACGTGGGCTGGTACGAAAAGCAGTTGGGAGGCGCGTAGCCGGCACCGCGGGCGACTAGCCTCGCCGGGCCGATCTGGATGGACTGGGCGAGGATCGAGCCGTCCGGCTGGCGGGTCCCCGTCACGGTCACGGTCTCGTTGTCCTGCAGGTCCGACGTCGAGCCCAGGACCTGCTTCGAGACGGTGACCGTGGAACCGAACGTCACCTTCACATCGCAGTTGGTATTGGTCACGGTCATCGATTTCCCGCTGAGGTCGGTCACGGTCCCACGGGCCAGGCTCACAGACCCGCTGGCCGGCGTCGCGCCGGGTGAAGGGCAGACCGCGCCCAGGCCCCGCCCACCGGTGAACGCGGTGCCACCGGTGCCCGTCCGCGACCCGGTCGCCGAAGAGCTCGCGCTGGCGTTGTTCTGCCCGGCTCTGTAACCACCGTAAAAGCCGCCCAGCACACCGACCAGAACGACCAGCGCGACGACGTACATCTTCATCAGACTCACTCCTCTATTCGTGTCTCAGCGCTTCGATCGGGTGCAGCCGTGCAGCGCGGTTCGCGGGGTAGATGCCGAAGAACAGGCCGATACCGACGCTGACGCCGAAGGCGAGCAGCACCGACGGGACTGAAACCACAGGCGGTGGAAAGCTCGAGCTTGCGATCGCCGGAATGTGCGGCGCCTCGGCCGCGAGTGCCGCGCCCACGGCGATTCCGAGAGCCCCGCCCAGGCCGCTCAAGAACATGGCTTCGATCAGGAACTGCATGAGCACGTCGCGCCACCTCGCGCCGATCGCCTTGCGAATGCCGATCTCGCGCGTCCGCTCCGTGACCGTGACCAGCATGATGTTCATGATTCCGATCCCACCCACCACGAGCGAGATTCCCGCGATCGCCCCCAGCACGAGGGTCAGCGCGGTCGCGATGGAGTTGGCCTGGTTGAGGATGTCCTGCTGGCTCTGGAGCTGAAAGTCCGCCTGCGCGGGATCTGAGATCTGGTGCCGCTGGAGAAGTATCGTCGTGATCTCGGTTTCGGCCTGGGTGACTGCGCTCGCCGATGACGCTGAGACAACGATCTGGCTGACGTTCTTGCCACGTCCACCGCTCAGGTA
>WNFJ01198223.1_pt4 | contig 11201 bp, 9 predicted proteins | sample 5400461 | NCBI WGS metagenome assembly WNFJ01 (sample SAMN13153349, study PRJNA577476) | soil metagenome | isolation source: 115 cm saprolite on Douglas fir-dominated hillslope | place: USA:California | collected 2013-09-17 | reverse complement strand
CTGACCCTGCGTGCAACTGTCGGTGCACGTCAGGGAACACGCAGCGCCGGGCGCCATTCCCGAGCAGGACTTGGGCGTTGCGCACGGTGACGTCGACGCCACGTAGTAACAACCGTCTGCGTCCGTCGCGCAGGTCGCGAGCGTCTGCATGTCCTGGCACGCGCTCCCAAGCTGCGTGCATGCGGTTGAGCGACAGGTGCACGACGTGCCGGCCTCCACGGATTGGCAAGCCTGATGCGCGCCGCACGCCGCTGTCGTGATCCATTGCGTACAACCGTTTGCCTCGCGCCGGCACGTTTGCACGCCCCCCGCGGCGCAAATGGTCTGACTCCCGGTACAGGCGTCCGTGCACGTTGTGGCGTCCGCTCCAGAGTCGGCCGATCCATCCTGGTCGCTCGAGTCGGTCATTCCGGTCGTGGTTGCGATCTGATCCGAACCGCTCTCCGTCGCGCCATCCACCCCCGTCATCGACTCGCTCGATTGATCGAATGAGCCTTTCGACATCGGTCCGCCATCGGAGGTGTCGTCTTCGAACGCATCCATCGAGGCGTCGACAGCTCCGTCCGGGCACACTCCGGTGGGATAGCAGTCGATCTCCTCGTAGTTGCGGTCGAGGCCCGTTATCGCTTTGCATGCCGTGGTGGGAAGGACAGCGCCTGCCACCGCGAGCCCAAGCCACAGCTTCCTCATCGCCCTCGCCACCCGCTCTGAGTGAAAACCTCGTGTCACTTGAGCCTCGCTCGGCGGCGCTCCAAGGCCACGTTAAAACGTGCCCCGAATGCCGGCACCGTTGGGTGCGAGCCATGGCGTAAACGAGCTCGCCTTGGGGATCGTTGTCTCTTTTTGCCCGGACAGCACGATACCGAGCACCCCGACAACGGCACCCACACCGGCCACTGCAAAAGAGACCGTCGACGCGTCGGCAAGGCTCCTGCCGGTCTGCAGATCGTCATGAACGCTGTGCGGACACCTAAGGCTGCCTCCGCAGGCGTCGTTGACCGAGGACTGCTTTGAGAGGGACAAGAGGCCCGTAGCGGTGCCGGCAATCACGCCGGCGCCGGCCAATCCGATGCCCACGTACACCACTGGGCTCCACCGAGATGACACCTTGGCAGGGGCCACGTTGTCCGGGCTTCCCTTTCCCTCAACCGCAGGATGAGGAGAAGCGGCGGCCGTGGAGAGCGGACCCCTCGGCTGGGTGGTGCCAATGGTGAGCTGCACTTCCCGAGCCTCGCCTTCCTTGAGGTCCACTCGCGTCTCGGAGGTTGCACCGTCCGTCCCTTGAGCGACAACCTCGTGAACCCCGGGGTCCACCAGGCGAGACGTGCCGAGCGCCTCGGCGGGCATTGCGGCGCCGTCAATCGTCACGGTATCGACGCGGGACCGGACGGCGGTGACTCGGATCGTGACACTCGCGAGACGTACGCGGATCTCGTCGGCCAACAGCGCACTTTGATTGCGTGCCGCGGTGGACCGCGCCGTTTCCTCGGGCCGTACCTGCATGCGGGCAATCGACAGAAACGTCTCCCGTGCCTCGATCAGTTTACCAAGTTCCATGTAGGTCCGCCCTAGCTCGAGAGCCAGGATGGGCGTTCGGATAAGGGAGTGCGCGGCCTTGAGCTTCTCAAGTGCCCCACTTAGGTCTCCAATCTCGCGTTGATGCAGCCCCTGGTTTAGGAGCTCGCGCGCGTGCGCCATGTCGCCTGCCGAGGGCTCGTGCTGCGCAAAGGCGGCTCGCGCCCAAAGACCGGCCGCAATGACACAGACAAAGAAGACCGCGGAGACCTTGCTGCTAGAAGAGATCTTTGTCATTGCTCGAGACTCGATTGCCCATCGGCAGGGTGGCCCTGTGTGTTGCTTGCGAACTGCGTTCTCAGGTCCGATTCGGCGGGCAGCGTATCCGCTGGGGAACCCTCGGTGAAACGCCTTGCCGTAGCACGGCAGTGAAAAGCGCGGCGGGGGGTCAAACCCCCAGTCCCCGCACCTCGGGAAAGTACTTCGCAATCCCCTGCAAGTCCCCAACGTCCCCCGTATAGACCAGCCATCACGTCAATGGACACCTTTGCGCGTCCGTGGTCGTCGGGCATCTGCCCGAGCACGACGCCTGCAGCTTCGGCGGCACGGACCGGAAACGGTATCAACGTTACCGCCGTCTTGATCCGATCCCCAACGTCCGATCGGCCACGCCACCACTCTGCAACGACGGGTGTGATTGCCAGAAGGTGTGCCCGGTGCTCGCGTGCGGCCCGGAGCAACATCATCCCACGCGGCTTCTGTCTCTCCATCGCCACGAGCGCCCCCGTGTCGAGCGTCGCAACAATCATGCAGCTCTTCGGGCACGCTTGCGCCCCGGCCCTGCCATCTCCTTGACGAATGCCTCGAACGCGTCGTCGTCTACGGGTGGGGCACGGTAGATGAGCCAATCGAGCGCCTCTTGCCGATCGGCTTCGAGCGCGATGGCTTCAATCAGGGCAGAGACGTTTCCCCCGTAAGCCCGATCGGCTGCCTTCCGCAGACGCGCCTTCGTCTTCGATGACACCGACACGGAGAAGGTCTCCATCTTGCCGCTTCGTTTGAGCCTCGCCATATGAGTTTTGTTGCCATGTCAGCAAAACAGCGTCAAGGTCGCGCGCCCGCCGAGGCCCGAATCACGACCGGCGGAATCACCGCCGCCCTGGTCCATCGGCCGTCAACGACGCGGCTGGGCGCCACGCCGTTTTCGCGCGGCCACGAGGCCGGCGAGGAGAAGCCACGGCGCCGCCGGAGACGCCGTTCGATCACCGACACGACATCCGCACCCCGATGCGTCGCCCGTCTTGGCAGCCCCCGCCGGCGTGCCGCCCGTGCCGGTGCCCGTCGCCCCTCCGAATCCGGTCGCCCCTGTGCCGCTGGTCGCGCTGGTGGCTCCGGTCGAGGAACCGGTGCCGCTGCTGGCGGGCACTCCACTGGCGTCATCCACGGATGTCAACGTAGCGTCGGCGCTGCCGTCGGACCCGCCCGCGTCCTGCGCGGCGACCGATCCGACATCGGGTGCGTCGGTCGAGCGCCCCGCGTCCGTTGGAACAGGTGGCCCAGCCTCTCGCGCCCCGGCATCGGCGCCACCGTCCGGAGGGCCAACCAGCGCGCCCTCCTCGGTAATCAAATACAAGCTCACGCCCGGCTGGTTTTGCTGAAAAGTGAGCGTCAGGGCTCCCGCGGTCGTCGCAAGCGTTTCGTCCGCCTGAATCGTACGAAGCTGCCCGGCTTCTTGCATCTTCGTCCAGGTGGCGGCGCTCGGCATCTGCGGATTGCCGGCCGCCGTGGCAACCGTGTACGCGTTGTTGTGATCGTGGTCCACGCCGAAACGTTGCACGGTGACCGACGGCTTGCCGAACGGCAGCGACATTATCTTCAGCGTGACATTGTCGGCGACCGTATTCACGAAGTCGGCCGACGTGTCCGTCGCGCTGACGAAGTTGTGATCGTAAACGAGGACCTGCACTTGCTTCTTGTCGTCGCTCACCGTCGCCCACCCGTTTAGGCCGCGCGAGTCCTTCGTCCCTCCTTGAAAGTCGAGCTCGATGTCGCGCATCGACGCCATCATCTGGAACGCGAGAAACGAGGGCTTTCGCACGTTGTGCGTGCGCGTGACCATCCCCATCACGTCGAACGCGTCTGCGGTGGTCTGCCACTCTTCCCAGAGCTCGGAGATGACCCAGAACGCCGCGGCGTCGGGCGCCTTCACGCCATTCTGGTTCGCGAAGAGGCCGTGGATCGTTTTCGCGACGAACGAGGCTCCCATCTCGTGGTGGAACGACTCGCCGCCGAGGTAGGTCGTGTTCCATTCGGTGAGGTAGTTCTGGACGTTGAGCTGCGGGTATTGCGCCTTCTTTCGATCGAGTACTCCCTGCACGTTGCGCTGCGCGCCCGGGATGGCCGTCGGATCGGCCTTGAAATACGGGTAGGTGTGCCACGAGATGAAGTCGAGCTTCACGTTGTTCGCCATGCAGTGGTCGATAATGTCGCTGATCCAGTTGTTGCCGCTGATCGCCACCGAGGGCCCGCCGACGCGCAGCTGTGGATCGGCCTTGAGGAGACCCTGAACGGTGGTGTCGTAGAGCGTGAAGTAATCTTGGAGGGTCCCCTGGAAGAAGTCGCCGCGCGGCAGGTCGGGCTCGTTCCAGACCTCCCAGTTCCAGGTGCGCACGCGATCGACGCCGTAGCGATCGATGCAGTGCTTAGCGACGTTGTAGATGAAGTCGCCCCACCTCACCCAGTCCTTCGGGAGCGTCACGTTGCCCGGCGAGCCGCCGTACCAGCCGAAGGTCTTGGTGCCCGATGCGAGGTCTTTCGGCATGAAGCCGATCTCGATGAGCGGGTCCATGCCAATCGACGTGATGTAGTCGAAGATCTTGTCGAGGTTGCCCCATGTGTACGCCGGCTGGCCATTCACCTCGTGGTAAACGCCGACGTCGTCGTCGAAGATGCCGTGGCCGCGAACGCGCTTCATTCCGAGCTCCCTCGCCGCGAGCCCGTAAGCACCCTTCAGGTTGATCCCCGTGTGTGCGGAGTCGATCACCATGTACATGTGATCCGAGCCGACGGCCGCTTGCCAGAAGCGGTTGACGCGGCCGATTTCGTTTCCGGCATTGACGGTGAGCTGGTAGTCGCGCGCCTCACCGCTTCGAGCGAACGAAAGGATTGCCAGAGCGACCAAGAAGGAAACTTTGGCGGTCACGGTGCCTTCCCTATCACGGGCCGGCGCCCCCATCCCAACGGACACCGCCGGTCGTGGTCCTAGTCGCGGTCGCGGTCGCGGTCGCGGTCGCGGTCGCGGTCGCGGTCGCGGTCGCGGTCGCGGTCGCGGTCGCGGGCGCGGGCGCGGGCGCGGGCGCGGGCGCGGTCGCGGGCGCGGTCGCGGGCGCGGGCGCAGGCGCGGGCGCCCTCGCGATGGCCCCGAAACTTGTTGCCCGCGTCGCAAGCATCGTCGCTGCGGCGACAACATCCTTTGACGCGGCTGCCGGGGGACTCGCACCGACTGCACACCCGTCGGCCAGCGACGCCGATACCGTCACCACGGCCGCAGACGCCTTTGCGGTCGCCGTCGAGCCCTCCGCAGTCTTCGCGAAGGCTCTCGTGGCCACGACGGTGGCCTTCGCGGTCGCTGCGACGGCACGTCCCCGGCCCTGCCGGGGCGTGGTCGAGACTAGGGAGATGTTTGCACCCGCCACCGCGATCCTTGCACTCGATGCAAGTGCGCATTCCGCCCGTTTTGACACGGCGGCAGCCGCCGCAAGTGTCTTTGCTGCCGTTGCCGCCCCGCCCTCGCAGTCGCAGTCGCAGTCGCTTCCGATCCGGCGGGCCTCCGTGCACGGCGCGGAAAATCGATAGATATCGCCTGCCTACGGAAGGCATCGCAAAAATCGACATCGCCGATGGCAAAAGGGCCCTTTTCGCGTCCTCCCTTAATGAAGGACGTCGACACGGAAGCAACCCACGCGGGCGCGTGGACCTTGCCGCGTCGGCCGCTTTCAGAAAGGAGAAAAGTTGTCATGCGTAACATCGCACAAATCATTGCAAGGTACGGCTCGCTCATCGCGGGAATCCAGAAGCGCTATTCGACGGCGGCATCGCTGTCATTTGGTAACGCCACGTACGCTCCGACGGAGCTCACAAGGCTCATTCAGGGCGTTCTGGACGCCGTGGCGGCTACTGCGCCCGCAAGGGCAAAGTGGCTCGACACGGTGAAAACCGCGCGCAGCGCGTCCGCCCAGGCCCGGCCCGTAGTGCGGGCCTTGGTGGCGTATCTGCGAGCCTTGTACGGCGACAATACCGAAGCCCTCGCAGACTTCGGGTTGGCCCCGGCCAAGGCGGGCAAGCCCAAGGTGGAGACGAAGGCGAAAGCGCTCGTGCAGTCCAAAGCAACGAGAAAGGCTCGCAACACCATGGGCAAAAAGCAGCGCAAGAGCGTCAAAGGGACGGTTGTCCCTGGAGCGCCTGCGAGCAGCACCACGACGCCTCCTCGGTAGCGTCGTGACGCTGGACCGCTTCGGGGCCTCAGCCCGAAGCAGCGTTATCTCGGGGAGAGGAACCCGAAACGCGAACGCAAGCCAGGAGAAGAGCGCGCGGCAGATGTCGGAGCCGCGCGCTCTTCTTCCCCTTATCTTGCAGGAATGTGGAATCGGAACTTGGAATGGGGCGTCTCGAATCGTCAGCGCCGCCCCTTACTCCACGCAGCTCTGGCCCTCGCCCTTCTCGCCACCGCGTGCAACCGCGCGTCCGACCTTCCCCGCGCGGCCCTCGACCGAGGGGACGCATTCGCGCCAACCACCGCGCTAACGGCCGCGGCCGGTTCCGACGTGACTCCGGACGGATCCCCTTTCCTGCCCGCCAGCGCTTCCACCCCGGCCGACGCATCGGGCTCCGCCGCCCTGGCCCCCATCCCGCCCGATCCGCTTTTCACCAACTTGCCTATTCCGGGATTCCCGGAAGCTGTCGTCTCGGTTCCCAACGGGGCGACATCGCCGCGGCCGGTCATCATCGTCCTGCACGGAAGCGGCGATCGCCCCGATTGGAACTGCGACGCCTGGCGCCACGTCACGGGGGCTCGCGGCTTCGTGCTCAGCTTGCGCGGCCAGTATGTGCCCGCGGAGTCGACCAAAAACGATCGGCGCTACACCCATCGCGGCGGACCCTACTTGCGCGCCCACGTCGATGCCGCGCTCGAGGCCCTTGCCGCGCGCTTCGCGGGCTACGCTGACATCGAGCGACCGCTCCTCGCTGGTTTCTCGCTCGGCGCCACCGAAGTCGCCGAGCTCGCCATAGGCGCGCCCGCCCGCTTCCCGCGCGTCGCCCTGATCGAAGGGGGGCACAGCGTTTGGAACGCGGTTACGATCCGCAGTTTCGCGGCCGAAGAGCGCCGCGTGCTCTTCGGTTGCGGGTCGACCTGGTGCGTGCCGCTGGCCAAGGCGGCCGCCCTTCGCCTCGAGAAAGGAGGCGTGCAAGCGCGAGCCGTGTCCGCAAGCGTGGGGCACACGATCGATCGCCCACTGCAAGAGGCCATCATGACCGAGCTCAGCTGGTTTCTGCAGGACGACCCTCGGTGGGCGACAGCGCCTTAACGGCACGTCCCCCCCAACTCCAGCTGGGGCGGTGGTCAAACCTGCAAGGTATACACTCGCGAGAATTCGACAGATTTACGACACCCGGGCGGTCAGCTCGCCGCGTGACTGTTTGGAAACTTCGTAGCAAAACGCCACGAATGTTCGACGAACTCGGATTCAGCCGAAGAATCCTTCAGGCGCTGCGCGCTTTTGCTCGAGGCAAGCACGTGCCTTGCTAGCGAGCAGCCTGCGCACCATGGGCAGCTCCACCATTACCGGCCCCACGAGCCAGGAACGGTCCCTTGGGCTCAGGTGAGCACAGCGGCGCCCGGCCGCCCAGCGTGCCGCCCGTCCGGTCCGATTCGCGGGCCGCGATTCTCGTGGTCGATGACAGTCCGGGCAATCTCGTAGCGTTCGAAGCCTCGCTCAAGTCCCTCGGCCAGCCGATCGTCACCGCCACGTGCGCAGAGGAAGCGTTGCGCGAGCTTCTCTCGCAGGACATCGCGGTTGCGATACTTGACGTTCAAATGCCCGGCACGAGCGGTTTCGAGCTCGCGGCCATGATCCGATCGCATTCGCGACTCGCCAACGTGCCGATCATCTTCGTTACGGCGTCCAGTCGCGACTACGCGCAGATATTCGCCGGATATGCGGCCGGTGCCGTCGACTACCTTCTTAAGCCTTTCGAGCCGGAGATTCTGCGCGCCAAAATTCGCGTCTTCTTGGAACTTCACCTGCGCGAGAAGCAAGTCCGCGAGCAGGCGGCGCGCTTGCATCAGCACGAGCTTCGCGAGCTCGAGCGCCGCGGGCAAGAACGTTTGCAGCGCCTGACCGAGTCGCTGCCTCTGCCCGTTTGGGGGGTGCGCCCCGACGGCCGCGTTCACGTTTGCAACAGCGCTTGGTCTGCCTACTCGGGCGCGACCGCCGAGCAGACGGATTTGCTGGTCAGCCCGCGCTGGGTGCATCCCATCGATTTCGATCCCGTCAGGGCCACCTGGGACGTGGGCATTCGAAGCGCGCAGCCGTTCGAGGTGCAATGCCGTTTGCGTGCCCGAACCGAGGGAACGTACCGATGGTTCGTCCTACGCGCGGTTCCGGAGGGGGGCCTCGCCGAACCCCACGGATTCTGGATCGTGGCCGGCGTCGACGTCGACGCGCAAAAGTCCGCTGAGGAAGAGCGAGCGCGCCTCTTGCGGCGCGAGCAACGCGCGCGCGAGGCCGCCGAGGCGGCGAACCGCACGAAAGACGAGTTTCTCGCGACGATTTCGCACGAGTTGCGGACCCCGCTCAACGCCATTCTGGGCTGGGCGCGCATGATGCGCGGCGGGATTCTCGACACCCAGCGCATGGCGCACGCGGTGGAGACGATCGAGCGAAACGCGAAGGCGCAAGCGAGCCTCATCAACGACATCCTCGATGTCTCGCGGATCGTGTCGGGCAAGATGCGCCTCCAGGTTGGGCCTCTGGACTTGCCCGCCGTCGTGGGCGACGCCGTGCAAACGCTTCGGCCGGCTGCCGAAGCAAAGGCCATCGATCTGCAATGCGAGTCTTCGCTGTCGCAAGCTCCGATGGTTGGCGATCCGCTTCGCATGCAACAGATCGTTTGGAACCTGGTGTCCAACGCCGTCAAGTTTACGCCCAGGGGAGGGCGCGTCGAAGTACGGCTGGAACTCGAAGGCGACTCCGCGCGGCTGGTCGTCAGAGACACGGGCCCTGGAATCGCCGCGGACCTCTTGCCGTACATCTTCGATCGGTTCCGCCAGGGCGACGCCACCGCGAGCCGGACGCACGAGGGCCTCGGGCTGGGCCTCTCCATCGTGAAGCACCTGGTCGAACTGCACGGGGGCGAGGTTGTCGCCAGGAGCGAAGGCGCCGGCAAGGGCGCCGAGTTCGTGGTTTCGCTTCCCCTCGGCGCGCGCGAGCCCGAGCGACTCCAGGCGCCTCAAGCGCAAATCTTCCGCATCGAGGAGCGGGCCAATCGCATACGCGGCACCCAACCGCGACTGGACGGCGCGACCGTGCTCTTCGTCGACGATCGGCCCGAGGCCCGGGCGCTGGCCGACGCGCTTTTCGAGCGCTACGGCGCGACGGTCGTCTCCGTGGAGTCCGCAGAGCACGCGCTCAGTGCGCTCAAGGCGCTCGTGCCGGACGTATTGATTAGCGACATCGGCATGCCGGGGCAGGACGGATACGCCCTTATCCGCAGTGTCCGGCGGCTCCCGCTGTCGGCCGGCGGCAATGTTCCCGCGATTGCGCTCACCGCCTACGCGCGCGCCGAGGATGCTCTACGCGCCAAAGAGGAAGGCTTTCACGTGCATTTGCCGAAACCGGTCGACCCCGACGAGCTGGTCGAGCTCGTCGCCAGTCTCATTGCGGGTGGGGCGAGGGCTGACCGCCCGATTCGCGGAAGCGGGATCTTCTCACCTCCTCCATCGGAGTCCGGGCGCACCGGATCGGCGGACTAAGTCGCGTGTGGGGTGAGCGCCTGCTCCCCCCACACCCCCAGCATTCGGGACAGACCGCAGACGTTGAACTGGCGCTGACCCCATGGTAGACGCGCCCCGCGCATGTCTCAGCCCGCTCCCGCCTTCGCCACCAACGGTTTTCCGGCAAATCAAGGCAAGATCGTTCAGGTCATCGGTCCGGTCGTCGACGTCGAGTTCCCCGACGGCAAGCTGCCGAAGATTCTCAACGCCCTCAAGCTCACGAATCCCGGCATTTCGAACACCAAGGACAACCTAACGCTCGAGGTCGCCCAGCACCTGGGGGAAAGCACCGTGCGCGCGGTCGCCATGGACTCGACCGACGGCTTGGTCCGCGGGATGCTGGTGCGCGACACCGGCGCGCCCATCGCGATGCCGGTCGGCCCCGAATGCCTGGGGCGCATCTTGAACGTCGTCGGCGATCCGGTGGACGACGGGCCGCCCGTTCGCACCAAGATGCGCATGCCGATTCATCGCACCGCGCCGTCGTTCGTCGAACAGTCGACGAAGATCGAGATTTTCGAGACGGGCATCAAAGTCATCGACCTTCTGGCCCCGTACCGAAAGGGCGGCAAGATTGGTTTGTTCGGCGGCGCGGGAGTGGGCAAGACGGTGCTCATCCAGGAGCTGATCAATAACGTCGCCAAGGCGCACGGGGGCGTCAGCTGTTTTGCGGGGGTCGGCGAGCGCACGCGCGAGGGCAACGATCTTTATATCGAGATGACGGAGACCAAGCTGCAGACGGGCGAACCGGTCATCAGCAAGACGGCCCTTGTCTACGGCCAGATGAACGAGCCGCCCGGAGCGCGCGCTCGCGTCGCTTTGAGCGCGCTGACGGTGGCCGAGTATTTCCGCGACGAGGAAAAGCAGGACGTTCTTCTTTTCGTCGACAATATCTTCCGTTTCACTCAAGCGGGGTCCGAGGTGTCCGCGCTTCTCGGACGCATCCCGAGCGCGGTCGGCTACCAGCCGACGCTCTCGACCGAAATGGGCGCCTTGCAGGAGCGGATCACCTCGACCAACAAAGGCTCGATTACCAGCGTGCAGGCCATCTACGTCCCAGCGGACGACCTAACCGATCCCGCGCCGGCGACCACGTTTGCGCACCTGGACGCGACGACCGTTCTCAATCGCGCGCTCACCGAAATTGGCATTTACCCGGCCGTCGACCCGCTCGACTCGACCTCGACGCTGCTCGACCCTGGCGTCATCGGCGACCACCACTACAACGTCGCCCGCAAGGTGCAAGCGATCTTGCAGAAGTACAAGGACCTTCAAGACATCATTGCCATTCTCGGCATGGACGAGCTCAGCGAGGACGACAAGATTACGGTCGCGCGCGCACGCAAGATTCAGCGGTTTCTCTCGCAGCCCTTCTTCGTTGCATCCCAGTTCACCGGCACGGCGGGCAAGTATGTACCGCTCAAGGAGACGATCGAGGGCTTTGCGGAAATCGTCGACGGGAAGCTCGACGCTCTTCCCGAGCAGGCCTTCTACATGGTCGGCAACATCTCCGATGCCAAAGAGCGAGCCCAAAAACTCACAGGCAAAGCCTGAGATGCAGAGAGAGATGCCGGCTTCTTGTTCCCGCCGGTGAATCGTGAACATGGGTGAATCCATACGACTCGAGATTGTG
>WNFJ01749841.1_pt1 | contig 11202 bp, 12 predicted proteins | sample 5400461 | NCBI WGS metagenome assembly WNFJ01 (sample SAMN13153349, study PRJNA577476) | soil metagenome | isolation source: 115 cm saprolite on Douglas fir-dominated hillslope | place: USA:California | collected 2013-09-17 | reverse complement strand
CGCCTGCACCGACATGTTAATGACGTCGCCGCCGAGCCGCTTGCCGGCGAGCTCGAATGAGGTCCGGGTGCGCGTCGAATTCTCGAAGAAGAGGTTGATGACGGTGCGGCCGCGCAGCAGCGCCTGCTTCTTGTCGGCCTGCCGGTTCTGCTCGACATAGCTCTCGGAACGGTCGAGCAGCAGCGTGATCTCGTCCGGCGAAAGCCCCTCGATTCCCAACAGGTGGCGATGGGGGAAAGAGAGGGAGGCGGTACCGGTGGCCATTAAAGGCGGCACTATACGTGGTAGGGGTCGTGGCTGCAAGGCGATATAGGCGGGGGCGACCCGTCGACATGCGCGGCGCGCGCATGCTCAGGGTGAGGGGCCTTTATCGTCGCGCCAGCCGATCGAGCGGCCCTTGAAAATGATGTAAGCTGCGGCACTTCCGCGAGATATCGGCGGCGATCATCGCGCGCTCGACGGCAGCGGTGGAGGGCCGCTTGTGCCAGGAGGCGAACGCCCGCGCCAGCCTACGCCGGCGATCAGACAAAAAGTTACCGAGACAACCACGCCGCACAATGCACCGGCTAGCCCATAAAACAAGTCGCTTCCGACAGTTGCACCAAACAAGTAACCACCGATCGCCCCCGATGCAGCGCCCAGGCTCATGTACAATTTCATCGTTTCGCGGCGGCGCCAGCGCACCACCAAGACAATGGGCAGAGCCAGACCAAAGCTGAAGGCGTAGCTCATCAAGGGTATAACGGTGGCGGCGATCCACAGGAGCTTTTCCAGGTGACCGCAACATTCTCGTGGATAGCCAGAAAACAGGAGGTTCGCTGACAAAAATAACGTTGGTATGGAAAGCGGAGACAAAGCTGCGGCCCAGCAATATCTGACCATTGTCCTGCGCTCGAGCATCGACGCCTCGCGTCAACGACCGAGCTCGACGGTAGCCGACGACCAGGTGCGGAGTTCGCCGTCGAGCTCGACAGCGAACACGCGAAAGCGCCGACCCTCGACAAAACGCACGCCGCCCCTCGCTGTGCCCGGCGTCTGAACGCGAACGCGGTCTCCGTCGCTGAACGCGCCCGAGATGCGATTCACCACTCTCAGCGTCGCCATCGTCGAAGCTTCGGGTCCACCCGAAATCGCTTCGACGTCTCCGTCGAACAGAACGCCGCCCTGCATCGCCGGCGGCATGTCCGCCTCCGACTTGATTGCGAGCAGCATCTGCCGGCCTTCTCGAATTTCCTCAGGCGTCGCGATGAGAAGGTTCCCTTCCGCATCGTGGAAGGATCCGTCGGGATTCAGGCACCCGCCGGCAATGAACAGCGTCAGAGCGATGATTGCCAAACGAGAGAATCTGCGCAGCAGCAATGGTCCCGCTATTCGCGGTGACCTGCCTTGCTGCTGTCGCCCTTCCGTCATCGGTCGAAGCCCTCAAGGCTTCTTACCGGCCCATCCTTTCGGAGTGGTTAGCGTCTCACCGACCGCCATTCTCTGGGCTTAATCCCCATGCCGACAGGCCTGTCAGCTGACCGCGTCGACATCACGATGAGATTGTGCGCGATCCGAGCCCAAGGGTAGGCTCACGGCATGCCGCCAAGGCCTGCATCCGTGCCGGCCGCTCGCCGACGATCCACCACAAGGAGCCGAAAGAGCACAGCGTTAGCGGTTCCCCACAAGGTTGACAGCGCGCCCGCCGCGGCGGCGGCGCCCGGAGAGGTGCCGACATCCATGCCCGCCAGCGATTCAGCAAAGAGAAGGTCGAAAAGCAGGAATGCCGATGCGCCAAGCGCCGCACCGCCGACTAGATAGCTCCACACTCCGCCGCGCGTGAAACGTCGGAGCACGAGGTACGTCGGAACCCCGATCAGCAGCGCCGCGCGGTATGCGATGACCGCAAGCGCGGTGGCGACGAACATGGCTTTGCCAAGGTCGCCGTGCCGCGTGATCCACACATGCACGAAGGCCACGCTCGGCAGCACGGCGGGTGCGATAACGAAACCCAAGAATGTTCGCATGGGCGGGTCCATGGGCACGCACAGGTCTGGCCAGAGTATACCGACTCGCCGGTATGGCGCCGACGATGGACAGGGCCGGTGCCGCGGCGGGTTGCTCCAGTCTAGGGCCTAGAATGGGGCCCCGGTTTCGGCACCCGTCCTAACGGAACCATCCCTTGCCAGCCCGCGCCGCGATCCCATATTGGCTAAAATAGGAATAAGGGCAAAACTGGACAGACATGGATATTTTTGCCATACTGCCTGTCCAGATCTCTCAAGGGGTTACCCATGATCACCGGCTTTCTGCAGATCGAAGAGCTTCCCCATAGGAATGCGACCCAGGTCAAGAACAAGTGGGGCGATTTGGTTCGCCAGGTTCGCGCGCATGGCAGCGTCGCCGTAACCCATCACGACAAGGTCGAGATGGTCGTGGTGGAGGCTGGGCAGTATCGAGAAATGGCCGCGCTCGTCGAGGGCATCAAGGGGCGCCATCAGACGGCATTGGCCGAGCTAACCGCGGAATTCGATCAGCATCTTGCGGCTTTGAAAGCCCCCGATGCCCGCGAGCGGACCGAGGCCACGATGGCCTCGCGGGGTCGGGTCACGCCTCGCCCGAAGGCTGGCGCATCGTTCTGATGGTCTCCGGGCAGGCGGCGAAGCGTCCCTTTATCTTTGTGCTCGCCGGCGTGAACGGCGCGGGCAAGAGTTCGGTGGGTGGCAGCATCCTGAGGGCCCATGGCCTGACATGGTTCAATCCCGACACCTTCTCGCGCGAACTGATGGCGAAGAGCGGATCGAGCAAGGAAGTCGCCGATGGCGATGCGTGGGCCTACGGCAAGGCGCAACTCGCAGCGGCGATGGCCAACAGGACCAACTTTGCCTTCGAGACCACGCTCGGCGGGACCACGATCGCCCGCCTGCTCGGCAAGGCCGCCGCGACGCACGACATCATGATGATCTTCTGCGGGCTCGCCTCGGTGCAGTTGCATCTCGACCGGGTCAAGCTCCGCGTCCGGCAGGGCGGCCATGATATCCCCGAGGAGAAGATCAGAAAACGCTGGGAAAGCTCGCGGCAAAATTTGATCGGGCTGTTGCCGCGGTTGGCGCACCTTCAAATGTTCGACAATAGCGCCGAGGCGGCGCCAGGAGAGGACGTGCCATTTCCCGTGCTCGTGCTGGAGATGAAGGACGGTCGGGTACTCCATCCAGGTCGCGGCGATGTGGAAGCCCTGCAGGCAACGCCTGACTGGGCAAAGCCGATCGTTGCCGCGGCCTTCCGATGCCGCGAGGCGAAAGACGGGTCTTCTGACAGAGCGCCGGCAAGCGACGCCGTTTGAGCCTGGACGCGGGCCGGGGTGAGGGCTCTATCCGCTCAGCCGGTCGAGCAGGCCCGGCTGGACGTAGGCGGCGGCGACCGTCTCGATGATCTCGCTGCGGCGCTTGCGCGTCGTCGGCGGGACATCTCGTGTTCGACGGCGGCAGCGGAACCGAAGGCTGTCATGCGCCCTATGACACTTACCTGCCCAGCCATAAGGTGGCAGGATGGTTGCCGGTGCGCCGCGCGAGCCCGTGAGCTCGGCGGCCCACCGAGCAGAGCAAACGATCACCTAATCAAGCGGCGCGGCCCCGCTGATCCGACTTTTGATGCAACTGGACCGGGGACCGGCCATCGCAAGGGAGGAAGCTGATGGGTATCTTGCTGAGCGAATCCGAGCTGGCGCGGACCGAGCCCGCCGAGCAGGCGGCGTTCCACTCGCCGGTGCCGACACAAATCGTCTCGAACGGCGAGTTCAATCCGCTGCCGCAGACCGAGCGGCAGCGCCAGGTCGAGGACCGGGTCAAGGATCTCGCCGACACGATCTCGCGCAGGCACGGCATGGATCGCCGGCAGTTCTTGCGCACGAGCTCGGGCATGGCCGTGGCGTTCGCGGCGATGAACGAGGTGTTCGGTCCGCTCTTCAATGTCGGCCGGGCCGAGGCGGCGGAGCCCGAGGCGGCGGCCGAGCGGGCGCGGGCGCTGGCGCGCCAGTTCATCCTCGACGACCAGGTGCATTTCGTGCGCGACGACTTCAAGGAGGAGGGACTGCTCGATCTCGGCAAATACGCGGCGCAGAACTGGAACCCCGGCATGATGAAGGACGCGCGCATGGATCTGTCGCGCTACAAGTTCAACAATTTCGTCAAGGAGGTGTATGTCGACAGCGACACCAAGATCGCGCTGCTGAGCGGCGCGCCCTTCGACGACAAGGAGTGGTGGCTGCTGACCAACGACCAGATCGAGAACGCGCGCCGCATGGTCAACGGCATCGCCAAGTCGAACCGAATGCTGTCGCACGCGATCTTCACGCCGAAGCAGCCGGGCTGGATGGAAGAGGTGGACCACGCCGTCGAGACGATCCACCCGAACAGCTGGAAGGGCTACACCATCGGCGATCCGCTCAAGCCGGCGTCCACCAAGTTCCCGTGGCGGCTGGACGACGAAAAGGAGGTCTACCCCTTCTACGAGAAGATCGTGAAGGCGGGCAGCCCGATCGTTTGCATCCACAAGGGGCTGCTGCCGGCGGATTACGAGAAATCCGTGCCCGAGGCGTGGAAATACGCGACCGTCGACGATCTGCCGAAGGCGGCCAAGGACTGGCCGCAGATCACCTTCGTCATCTACCACTCGGCGCTGCGCCCGTTCCTCGAATCGCCCGAGGCGAGCCTCGCCGAGTTCGAGAAGAGCGGGAACATCCCCTGGGTGTCGGACCTCGCTTCCATCCCGCAGAAACACGGCGTCACGAATGTCTATGCCGATATCGGCACCTCCTTCGCCAATTCGGCAGTGAGCGATCCGCGCTTCTGCGCCGCCTTCATGGGCACCTTGATCAAGGGCCTCGGCGCCGATCACGTGTTCTGGGGCACCGATTCCGTGTGGTACGGCTCGCCGCAATGGCAGATCGAGGCGTTCCGCCGCCTCGAGATCCCCGCGGAGATGCAGAAGAAGCACGGTTTCGCGGCGCTGGGCGCGGAAGACAGCGCGGTCAAGAGCGCCATCTTCGGCTACAACGCGGCGCGGCTCTACAAGATCGATTTGCGCGCCGAGCTGCCGGCGATCGAGAACGACAGATTCTCGGCCATCCGCTACGCGCAGCTCGATCACCCGACGCGCAGCAACGCCGCCTACGGCTACGTCGCACGGCGCGGGTGAGGGAGGGGTCGTCAGCGCTCCCTCACCCTCCCGTCGCTGCGCGACGGGTCCCTCCCTCTCCCGCGATGCGGGAGAGGGGCCATAATGCTTCCCCCTCTCCCGCTTGCGGGAGAGGGTCGGGGTGAGGGGGCCTCTCGCTACGCGCCGCTGCCGCGCAGGCGGTCGAGCAGGCCTTGCAGGATGTAGGCGGCAGCGACTTTGTCGATGATCTCGGCGCGGCGCTTGCGCGAGAGGTCGGCGGCGATCATTTCGCGTTCGACGGCGGCGGTGGAGAGGCGCTCGTCCCAGAAGGCGAGGGGCAGGTCGGCCTGCTCCAGCAGGTTCCGGGCGAACTGGCGCACGCCCTGGACGCGCGGGCCCTCGCTGCCGTCGAGGCTCAGCGGCAAGCCGACGACGATGCCGCCGATCTGGTGGCGCGCGATCTCCTGGAGGAGGCGCTTCGCATCGTCGCGGAAGCGCGTGCGGCGGATGGTGTCGAGCGGGGTGGCCAGCAGCAGCGTGGTGTCCGACAGCGCCATGCCGATGGTCCTGGTGCCGACATCGAGGCCGAGCAGCCGATCGCCTTTGTTGACCAGACTCTTGAGGTCGGTGGGATTGCAGATCGGCATGGCCGGTGCTAGGAGCCTGTCTGGGAAATGGGATGGGTCCTCGTGCAACCCGCGGGGACATCGATATTTCCCGCCGGCTCGTCGTCGCTCGTCGCTTGCGATGCGCACGGCATCGCCGCGCTCCTCGTTCCTAGCCCGACAGGAAATATCGATGTCGCAGACCCATCCCATTTCCCAGACAGGCTCCTAGGTAGGCGCTGACTTCCGCTAAGGACATCTACATCATGGCGTTGGACAAGGCCACCGTGGCACGGATCGCTACGCTCGCGCGCATCAAGGTGCCCGAGGGCGAGCTGGAGCATCTCGCCGGCGAGCTGTCGCAGATCCTGAGTTGGATCGAGCAGTTGAACGAGGTCGACACGACCGGCGTCGAGCCGATGTCGGGCGGCGCCGCCATGAGCCTGCCGATGCGCGAGGACGTCGTCAGCGACGGCAATTGCCACGACAAGATTCTCGCCAACGCGCCCGCCGCGGCGCATGGCTTCTTCGTGGTGCCCAAGGTGGTTGAGTAATGGCGGCGCTGACGGAGCTCACGCTCGCCGAGGCGCGGGCGGGGCTGGGGGCCAAGAAATTCTCCGCGCGCGAGCTGGCTTCGGCCTACATCGCCGCGATGGAGAGGGCGCGGCCGTTGAACGCCTTCGTCACGGAAACGCCGGAGCGCGCTCTCGCCATGGCGGCGGAGTCCGACCGGCGCCTCGCGCGCGGCGCGGCGCTGCCCTTGGAGGGCATGCCGCTCGCCATCAAGGACCTGTTCTGCACCGAAGGCGTGCTGACGACGGCGGGCTCGCACATCCTCGCAGGGTTCAAGCCGCCCTATGAATCGACCGTCACGGCGGCAAGGTCAACATGGACGAGTTCGCCATGGGCTCGGCCAACATCACCTGCGCGCATGGCAAGGTCGAGAGCCCGTGGCGGCGGCGCGGCGACAACCGGCCGCTGGTGCCGGGCGGCTCGTCGGGCGGCTCGGCGGCGGCGGTGGCGGCGCGCGCGGCGATCGCCGCGACCGGCACCGACACCGGCGGCTCGATCCGCCAGCCCGCCAGCTTCTGCGGCATCGTCGGCATCAAGCCGACCTATGGGCGCTGCTCGCGCTGGGGCATCGTCGCTTTCGCCTCCTCGCTCGACCAGGCCGGGCCGATGACGAGGAGCGTGCGCGACGCGGCGATGATGCTGCAGGCGATGGCCGGGCACGACCCCAAGGATTCGACCTCGGCCACGCTCGCCGTGCCCGATTTCGCAGCGGCGCTCACGGGCGACATCCGCGGCCTCAGGGTCGGCATTCCCCGCGAGTACCGCGTCGCGGGCATGCCGGCGGAGATCGAGGCGCTGTGGCAGCGCGGCATCGACTGGCTCAAAGCCGCGGGGGCGCAGCCGGTCGAGATCAGCCTGAAGCTGACCAGATACGCGCTCGCCACCTACTACATCATCGCGCCGGCGGAAGCGTCGTCGAACCTCGCGCGCTATGACGGCGTGCGCTTCGGGCTGCGCGTGCCGGGCCAGACGCTCGACGAGATGTACGAGAACACGCGCGCCGAGGGCTTCGGCGCCGAGGTGAAGCGCCGCATCCTCATCGTCACCTACGTGCTCTCGGCCGGCTATTACGACGCCTATTACTTGAAGGCGCAGCAAGTGCGCACGCTCATCGCGCGCGACTTCGCGCAAGCGTTCGAGCGTTGCGACGTCATCCTGACGCCGACCGCGCCCTCGGCCGCCTTCGCAATCGGCGAGAAAATGGACGATCCCATCGCCATGTACTTGAACGACGTCTTCACCGTGCCGGTCAACCTCGCAGGATTGCCGGGGATCTCGGTCCCGGCCGGCCTCTCCGGCGACGGGCTGCCGCTCGGCTTGCAAATCATCGGCCGCGCCTTCGACGAGGCGACGGTGCTGCGCGTCGGCGAGGCGATCGAGCGCGCCGCCAACTTCACCGCGAGGCCGCAGTTTCTCACCTCTCCCCCTGCGGGACGCTCATGAGCACCAGACCGCACTCCGATCAAATGGCATCGCACACCTCTTTCGTCTCTTTCGTCGTCATTCCCGCGAAAGCGGGAATCCAGTGGCCCTGGGTCCCCGCTTGCGCGGGGACGACGGAAGGGTGGTTTGCACCTGGGGATTTGCGGAGCGTCGCGCCATGAGTCTGGTCGAAGGCCGCACGGGTTCCTGGGAGGTCGTCATCGGGCTCGAGGCCCACTGTCAGGTCATCTCGCAGTCGAAGCTGTTCTCCGGCGCCGCCACCGAATTCGGCGCCGAGCCCAACACCCAGGTCTCGCCGGTCGATGCGGCCTTCCCGGGCATGCTGCCGGTGATCAACCGCTTCTGCGTCGAGCAGGCGGTGAAGACCGGGCTCGGCCTCAAGGCGCAGATCAATCTCGTCTCGGTGTTCGACCGCAAGAACTATTTCTACGCCGACCTGCCGGCGGGCTATCAGATCTCGCAGTACAGCCGCCCCATCGTCGGCAAGGGCAAGATCGTCCTCGACCTGCCCGACGGCGCGACGCGCGAGATCGGCATCACCCGCTTGCACCTCGAGCAGGACGCCGGCAAGAGCCTGCACGACCAGCATCCGAGCCTCACTTACGTCGATCTCAACCGCGCCGGCGTGGCGCTGATGGAGATCGTCTCCGAGCCCGACATGCGCAACGCCGAAGAGGCCGGCGCCTATCTGAAGAAGTTGCGCTCGATCATGCGCTATCTCGGCACCTGCGACGGCAACATGGAGGAGGGCAGTCTCCGCTGCGACTGCAACGTCTCCGTGCGCAAGCCCGGCGCGCCGCTCGGCACGCGCGCCGAGATCAAGAACGTCAACTCGATCCGCTATGTCATGCAGGCGATCGAGCACGAGGCGCGCCGGCAGATCGACATCCTCGAGGAAGGCGGCACGATCGCGCAGGAGACGCGGCTCTTCGATGCCGGGCGCGGCATCACCCGGCCGATGCGCTCCAAGGAGCATGCGCACGACTATCGCTACTTCCCGGACCCCGACCTGCTGCCGCTGACCCTCGATCCCGCCTGGGTCGAGGCGCTGAAGCGGGGCCTGCCGGAGCTCCCCGACGCCAAGAAGGCGCGCTTCATCGCCGAACTCGGCCTCACGCCCTACAACGCCAGCGTGCTGGTGTCGGAGAAAGAGTCGGCCGATCTCTACCAAGAGCAAGGTCGCCGTCGACGTCGCCAATCTGGTGATGGGCGACTATTTCGCCGCCCGCAACAGCTCCGGCAAAGCGGTGGCCGATTTCGCCGTGACGGCGCCGATGCTCGCCGAGCTGCTCGCGCTGCAATATGACGGGACCATCTCCGGGCGGCTCGCCAAGGACGTTTTCGCGGCCATGGTGGAGACGGGAAGGGGCGCGGCGGCGATCGTCGCGGAGCGCGGACTGCGCCAGGTGACGGACACCGGCGCCATCGACGGCGCCATCGATGCGGTGCTTGCCGCCCAGGCCGAGAAGGTGGCCGAATACCGCGCCGGCAAGGAGAAGCTGTTCGGCTTTTTCGTCGGTCAAGTCATGAAGGCGACCCAGGGCAAGGCCAATCCGGCGCTGCTCAACGAGCGGTTGCGCCAGAAGCTGGCCGGCTGACTGCTAGGGGCCCTCGTCGGAAGAAGGGGCTATCCGCGACGGGCGGGATTTCGTAAGCTGGCGTATCGCCGCCGTTTGGTTCCATTCTCCCGCGTTGGTTAATCGCTCGTTAACCATTGCATCGCTAAACTGTTTGCGCTTTCAATGACGGAGACGGTCGTGCAGGCGCGCAAGCTGGAAACACGACCCGGTAAGGAGATGCCGATTCCTGCCGCCCAGGTTTGGATCGATGAGCCGATCTGGCCACGCAGCTCGCGCGTTGCCTTCGTGCTCGCCGCGGCGATGGCCTGCTGGGCGGTGCCGTTGCTGCTCGCCTATCTCCTGACGTCCTGAGGACCGCGTCCGACCCGCAATCGACGGTTGCACCTGTTCGCCTGGACATAACGCCAAATCGAAAATAACGCCGCGCCGCGATCTCCCTCTTTCGGGCTATAGCCCGAAAGATATGTGGTATGTCGGTTGCAGTTACTCGACAAGCGACCGTTCGTTGACGGCTTTGTCTTGCAGCGGCCCATGCAGGCCGTTAGCAAGTCGCTGTCGCGGACCACAGGTCGGGATCGAAATCGATGGGACGGAAGCTGCCGGCGAGGATGATCGCGTGTGGCCTTGCTTTGAGCCTGGCGCCGGTTGCGGCGGTGGCGCAGACCGAGCCGATGGTGCCGATTCCGCCGCTGCCGGTGGCGCCCAACGTGCCGGTCGGGCCGGGCGTGCCGCTGGAGCGCGGCTTCACCGTGGTCGATCGCGAGCGCCCGGAGGTGGCGCCGCTCGGCATGCGGCTGGGCAGCTGGTTTTTCTTCCCGCGCGCCGAGGTGGACGAGCTCTATAACGACAACATCTTCGCCGGCTCGGGCGGGCCGGGGAGCTTCAAGGGCAACGACTTGATCACGGCGGTGGTCCCGGGCTTCGATCTGCGGTCGAACTTTCCGACCAACGCGCTCAATCTGAGCGCCGGCGCCGTCCTCTCCTATTACGCGCGGCATTCGAGCTTCAACACGCAGGACGCCTTCGGCGCCGCCGACGGGCGGCTCGACGTCGACGCGACCCATGACGTTCACGGCGGCCTGCGCGTCGAAAAAGCGCATGAGGATCCCGGCGCTCCCAACGTTCCCGGAAACGTCGCCGAGCCGGTGCTCTACAACACCTATGCGGCCAACGCGGGATTTGCGCAGACCCGGCTGCGCATCGGCTACTCGGCCGATGTGACGGCGCGCCGCCAGGAATATCAGGCGGTGCCGCTCGTCGGCGGCGGCCTCGCGCAGGAGAGCGAGCGGAACAACAACAGCTATGAAGCCGCGCTGCGCCCCTATTACGAGTTCGTGCCGAACTATCAGGGCTTCGTGCGCGGCGCCTACAATATTCGCCGCTACGACCACGTGCAGTTTCTCCAGTCGACGCGGAACTCGCACGGCTTCCGCGCCGATATCGGCGCCCGGGTCGACCTGACCGGGCTCGCCTATGCCGAATTCTTCGTCGGCTATCTGCGCCAGGAATACCGCAGCGCGACCTTCGGCAGCATCAGCGGCCTCGATGCCGGCGCCAACTTGGTCTACAACATCACGCCGATCACCTCGCTGACGCTGAAGGGGGCGCGCACGGTGCAGGACACCAACTTCGCCATCGTCGGCAACGCGCCGTCGCCGGGCTATCTCGAATCGAGCGTCGGGCTCAGCGTCGACCACGAGCTGCTGCGCAACCTGCTGCTCAACGGCACCGCGACTTTCGTCAATGACGACTTCAAGGGGATCGACCGCACCGACAACGGCTACCTCGCCGGGGCCGGCGCCAAGTACCTGCTCAACCGCAACCTCTATCTCGGCGCCAACTATACCTTCGAGCGCCGCATCTCC
>WNFJ01435370.1_pt1 | contig 11203 bp, 6 predicted proteins | sample 5400461 | NCBI WGS metagenome assembly WNFJ01 (sample SAMN13153349, study PRJNA577476) | soil metagenome | isolation source: 115 cm saprolite on Douglas fir-dominated hillslope | place: USA:California | collected 2013-09-17 | reverse complement strand
CAACGGCGGCGACGTCTACCACGACAACGCCGGCCTGACCGAGATCGCGCTGCAGGTATGTGTGGCGCTCGCCATGGCGATCGGCCTGGAACGGCTGCGGATTCGCACCGGCAGCATTGTCCACAACGTCAGCGCGATCCTCCTCACCGTCTTTGCCGGACTGGCGAGCGTATTCGGGTTGTTGTTGCTCGAGAATCCGATGATCTGGTGGTCGATCGACGTCGGCGGCGTGTTCATCAATCAGATCTTGCTCGGCTATGCCCTGCCCGCGCTGCTTGCGCTGCTGTTGTCCTACGCGGTCGCCGGCCGGCGCCGCGCCTTCTATGCCAACACCATCGCGGCGGGCGCGCTGGTTCTCGCGCTCACCTATGTCACGCTTGAAATCCGCCGGCTCTATCACGGCCCGGTGCTGACCAGCGGCGCCACCGGCGACGCCGAGCAATACACCTATTCGATCGCGTGGCTGGCGTTCGGCGTGGCCCTGCTCGGCATCGGCATCGTCTTCAATTCGCAGCGCGCAAGGCTCGCCTCCGCGGTCGTGATCGCACTTACCATTCTGAAAGCGTTCCTGATCGACATGTCGACACTGACGGGCGTCTACCGCGCGCTGTCGTTCATGTGCTTAGGCCTGGTGCTGGTGGCGATCGGCTGGCTGTATCAGCGCATCCTGTTCCGCCGGCAGGAAGCGCCAACAGCCGTGCACGCCGCGCCCGGCACGTAGCCTCGGCACTTGCGACCGCTATGGCGCTGCACTGCGTAGAAGCAGCGCGGCCGACCGCGATGCGTCCATCGCAATCAAAATCGCGCCATCGCTCATCGCCCGATACTGGCGGCTTGCGCGGCCGCGCGCTGCATGCTCGACGACATCTCGCTGGTCACCGTACTCTGCTCCTCGATCGCCGCCGCGGTGGAGGTGACATATTCGCTGACGTTTTGAATAGCCTGCCTGATGGAGGTGAGCGCTTCGACCACATCGCCGGAAATGCCGTTCAGATTTCCGATCTCCTGTCCGATCTTGTCGGTGGCCTGCTTGGCCTGGTTGGCAAGGCTCTTCACCTCGGACGCAACAACCGCGAACCCTCGGCCGGCCTCGCCGGCCCGTGCCGATTCGATCGTGGCGTTGAGCGCCAGCAGATTGATCTGGCCGGTGATATTCCCGATGAGGTCGACGATGCCGCTCATGGCTTCGGCCGCCGCGGCGAGACGTTGTGCCTGTTGATCGGCGACTTCGACCCGGCTGACCGCCGAAACCGCGGTTTCCTTTGACTTCGCCATCGCCTCGGAGATTTCGCGGACCGAGGCGTTTAATTCTTCGGCTCCCGCCGCGACCGATTCCATCATGCCGCGCACGCTCTCGCTCTTCATGCGCGCAATCACCTGAGCCGTGGTGTCGGTTGCGTATTTCACAACCTTGAACGGCTTGCCGTTCATATCGAGGATCGGGTTGTAGGATGCCTGAATCCAGATCTCCCTGCCACCTTTGCCGATGCGCTTGTATTCCGCCGCCTGGTATTCGCCCCGGTTCAGACTTGCCCAGAATTCGCGGTAGCCGGCGCCGTCGCGTTCCGCGGGATCGACGAACATACGGTGGTGATGACCCTTGATCTCTGCCAGCGAGTATCCGAGCGCGTGCAGGAAATTGTCATTGGCCGTCAGTACGGTGCCGTCCAAGTTGAATTCGATCACCGCTTGCGACATGGAAATCGCGGCGATCTGGCCGGCGAGATCGGCGGTCTTCAGCTTCTGCGCGGAGATATCGGTGGCATATTTGACGACTTTGAACGGCTTGCCCTTTTCATCAAGAATTGGATTGTAGGATGCCAGGATCCAAACCTCCTTGCCTCCCTTGCCGATGCGCTTGTATTCCGCCGCCTGGTATTCGCCCCTGTTGAGCTTTGCCCAGAATTCACGATAGGCTTCGCTGCCACGCATCTCCGGTTCAACGAATATGCTGTGATGCTTGCCCTGTATTTCCGGCAACGAATAGCCGAGCGCGTTGAGGAAATTCCCGTTGGCGGTCACGACGGTTCCGTCCAAGGTGAATTCGATAACCGCTTGCGCCTTGTCGATTGCGGCGACGATCGAGGTATACCCAAGGTTCTGCAAGCGCAGCGCCGCATCGTTCCATTCAACCACGGTCCCAAGACGCTTGCCGTCCTTGTTCTTCAAGGGCGTGGCGACAAGGTCAAAAGACCGGCCCCCGACTCTGATCGTCGCCCGGTGCGTCGCATTCAGATTTGCCAGCATCTGGCGCTGATGGGCGGGATTCTTGTGGAAGACGTCGATGTTGGAGCCGATCAATTTCGCAACGCCAAATCGCGGGAGGTCCTTCTGGATGTCGGATTCTGCTTCCGTGAGAAGGGCCATGACCGCCTTATTCATGTAGGTAATCGTCAGGTCCGCATCCGCGATCATCACGTTCGCGTTCAGCAGATCCGTCGCGATCGACTTGGCAAGCTCGCCTTCTGGGGCGCGAAAATTAAACATTGAGGGAATCCTTTGGATTTGCGGTCGGTGCTTGAGCGAAGGCGTTGCATGGAGCCTTCCACGCATAGATTTTATCATCCAAATTAACGTTAATTTCGGCGCAGGTAGAACTACGGATGGTCTGTCCGTTCTTTGGCTTGTCAGAGCCGGCTTGGCGAGGGGTGGCCGTCATATCGATCCATGGACGCGCTACGCAATTCAAGAATTGCCGATTTCGGTCATGCGACGGAAGCCCGGCCCGACGACGAACCGGGCCTTGTTGTCAGGCGGCCCTGACCCTGTTGAGAAGCTTGCCGACCTCGAGCTTGAGGCGGTTGCTCTCCCCGCGCTTGATGGCGCTCTTTGCGATTTCACGGTCAGCGCGTACATAGGTCCGATGGCAAGACTTTCGATCCCGACGAGGCACTGGACCTCGCGCGCGACGTGTTCTGGCAAAAAGGATTCCAGGGTACATCGCTCGACGACATCACCGCCGCCACCGGCCTTGCCAAGCCGAGCCTCTATGCGGCCTTCGGCGACAAGAATGCGTTGTTCCTGAAGGTCCTCGACCGCTATCACGAACGCATTGTCGCTAACGCCGAGCGCGTCCTCAAGGAAGGGCCCTCGGCGCGCGACGCGATCGAACGCTGGTTGAGCGGTTTTGTCCCTTTCTGCTCGGGCATCAAGGGAAGCAGGGGTTGTCTCTCGGTCAATGCCGCAGCCGACGGCGCCGCCGACCAGAAGCAGGTTCGCGACAGGATCCAACGCTTCAACCGGAAACTGGAGGAATTGCTGCGCAACCGGCTTCGCGCTGACCGTGCGCAATTTTCGGATGCGTTCGATCCGGCGGGCAGCGCACATACGCTGATGGCGATCTATATGGGACTGATGGTGCTGGCGAAAGACGCGCCGGATGCGGCCCGTGTCCGCGCCACCCTAAATCAGGCGATGAAGCTACTTGCTTGACACCTAATCTCCATTATGTACCTTATAGTACATAACCTAGGAGAACACGGTCATGCAGACGATCCAGATTGAAGCGTTCGGGAATCCGGCTGAGGTCTTGAAAGTGGTCGACATTCCCGATGTCGGCGCGCCGGCCGAACACGAGGTGGTGATCGCGCTCGAAGCCTCGCCGATCAATATGAGCGATCTCTTGATGATTTCCGGCCGCTACGGTTATCGGCCGAACTTGCCAAGCGTGATGGGAACGGAAGGCGTTGGCCGCGTCATCGCCGTCGGCAGCGGTGTGAAGCATCTGAAACAGGGCGACCGCACCCTGATACCCTATCCCGCGCCCGCATGGGCGGAACGCATCAAGACGGATGCGGGCCGGCTTCGGCCGCTGCCGAGCGGCGACGTCAACCAGTTCGCCATGCTGGGCATCAATCCGCCAACCGCATATCTGATGCTGACCGACTTTGTCGCCTTGCCATCGGGATCCTGGGTCATTCAGAACAGTGCCAACTCCGGCGTCGGGCGGGCACTTATTCCGATCGCGAAATCGCTCGGGCTGAAGACCGTCAATGTCGTGCGGCGAGACGATGTCGTTGCCGAGATCAAGGCCATCGGCGGCGACGTCGTCCTTGTCGATGGACCGGATCTCGCCAAGCGGGTTGCAGCCGAGACCGGCAAAGCCCCGATTGCCCTGGCCGTGGACGGCGTCGGCGACACGTCGACGACCAACCTCGTTGGGTGCCTGGCCGAAAAGGGCGTGCACGTGTTCTACAGCACGATAAGCGGCAAGCCATCCGTCGTTCCCGCGACGCACCTTATTTTCCACGACATTTCGATGCGCGGATTCTGGCTGGCCAATTGGTTCGCGAACGCGAAGCCCGATCAGATCACCGGGATGTACGATCGTCTTGTGCCGCTGGTCGCGTCGGGTGCGATCAGCGCGCCGATTGCCGGCACCTACAGTTTCGCGGAGATCGCCGAGGCGGTAGCCGTGGCATCAAAAAAGCGCGGCAAGGCGTTGTTCACGGTAGGTTGAACCAGCCGGCGGCTTGGCATCCGCATGATGCCCGCTTGTGGCGAACGTCATGGAGGCCGGCTCAGCAAGAGCCGGCCTCCGCTTTGTCAGGCGGCCCTCACCGTGTTGAGGAACTTGCCGACTTCGAGCTTGAGGCGGTTGCTGTCGCCGGACAGTGACTTTGCTGCGGAAAGAACCTGCGACGAGGCCGATCCGGTCTCGCTGGCGCCGCGCTGCACGTCGGTAATGTTGGAGGAGACCTGCTGCGTGCCCTGCGCGGCCTGCTGGACGTTGCGGGAAATCTCCTGGGTCGCGGCACCCTGCTCTTCCACGGCGGCCGCGATGGTCGAGGAGATCTCGGACAGTTTTTCGATGGTGCCGCTGATTTCCTTGATCGCGTTCACCGAGTCCTGCGTCGCGGCCTGGATGCCGCTGATCTGCTGACCGATCTCGCCGGTGGCCTTCGCGGTCTGCTCCGCCAGGGCTTTTACTTCGGAAGCGACGACCGCAAAACCGCGGCCGGCTTCGCCAGCGCGCGCCGCCTCGATGGTGGCATTCAAAGCGAGCAGATTGGTCTGTCCCGCGATGGTATTGATCAGCTCAACCACATCGCCGATGCGAGCTGCGGCCTTCGACAATTCGCTGACCCGGTCGTTGGTGGTCCGGGCTTGGCCGACGGCTTCGCCGGCCATCCGGGCCGATTCCTGAACCTGACGGCTGATCTCGTTGACCGACGACGCCATCTCCTCGGTCGCGGAGGCCACCGACTGCACATTGGTGGAGGCTTCCTCGGAGGCCGCGGCGACCATCGTCGTCAGTTCCTGCGCACGTTCCGCGGTCGAAGTGAGCGTACTTGCCGAAGCCTCGAGCTCGGTCGAAGCCGACGACACGGTGTCGATGATCTCGCCGACCGCGCCTTCGAAATCGTCGGCGAGCTTGATCATATCGGCCTTGCGCTGCTGGGCGGTGCGCAGTTCGCCGGCCTGCTGGTCGGCCTTCAGGCGTTCGACTTCGAGGCCGTTTTTCTTGAACACTTCCACCATGCGGGCCATTTCACCCAGCTCGTCGCGGCGTTCGACGCCTGGCACATCGGCGCTCAAATTGTTGCGGGCAAATGCCTCCATCACCGCCTTCAACTCGGCGATCGGCCGCGACAGACCCTTGATTCCGATCCACATCGCGGAGGCCAGGCCAATCAGCAGACCGACGCCCGCCGAGATCCAGAGCGTGCGGATCGTGGAATTGGCCTCGTCCGTCAGATCGTCCGCGATCTTGGCGGCGCCTGCGATGAGATCGTCGACCATCTTCGCATGCGCCTGGATAGCAGCATCGGCGGACGGGACGCATTCGGCCTTGAGCCGCGTGGCGGCTTTCAGGTTTTCGTCAGGCGTGTTCGTTGTTGCCGCGTATTGGATGCCTGGTTCGCACGCCGCAAATGCTTTCTGAAAACCGGCGATGGTCGGTTGAATGATGCCCGCCTTTTCCGGCATATCCTTCAGGATTGTCGCCATGGCGGACTCGTAGGCTTTCCGGCTGTCAGCAGTTTGCGCGAGGAACTTGGCATTGCCTGCATCGGTGGTTTCCGCCGCCAATTGAAACGCGGAGGACAGGTAATTTTCGGCCCGGCGACCGGCACGGGCCGCCATGGTGGTGGATTTGTCCATGCGGGTGACGATATCGGTGTTGGCGTCGTCCACCGCCCTCATCCGATGAGCAGCAAAAATGACGGTCCCGACCGTGACAATGGCCATCAGCGCGACGATCAGGCTGACCTTGAAAACAATCTTGAAATTGTTGAGCCACGACATGTTCGGTCCCCCAAGGAAGTTGGCGTTACCAGCCGCGTGGAGCGCAACCGGTCGTGTTCGGCGAAGCGGAAATCCGCCGTCACCGATTTATGGTGCGTGTTTGTTCGAAACTCGGAACATCCGTGCCCCTAAGCAATAGCGCTCGCGGCACTTCGTCAGGGTTAATTTCGGATACCGTGCAACTACGGGCATCCAGCCAAAACACGCGGCATCGCGTGGTAATGGCGTGGCACAGGACCGTCTTGATCGATGTCCCGGCAACCAAATGGCTGTCCAGGCTCGTCCGAAGAACGCATGATCGCAAGCGGGACTCCAGCCCTGGTCGGGCCGGACTTCCTGATGATCGTCAGGCCGCCCTCACCGTGTTGAGGAACTTGCCGACTTCGAGCTTGAGGCGATTGCTGTCGCCGGACAGCGATTTAGCCGCCGACAACACCTGCGACGAAGCCGAGCCGGTCTCGCTGGCACCGCGCTGCACGTTGGTGATATGAGAACTCACCTGCTGGGTGCCCTGCGCGGCCTGCTGGACGTTGCGGGAAATTTCCTGGGTCGCGGCACCCTGCTCTTCCACGGCGGCTGCGATGGTCGATGAGATCTCGGACAATTTTTCAATGGTGCCGCTGATTTCCTTGATCGCGTTGACCGACTCCTGGGTCGCGGCCTGGATGCCGCTGATCTGCTGACCGATCTCGCCGGTGGCCTTCGCGGTCTGCTCGGCCAGGGCTTTTACTTCGGAAGCCACCACCGCAAAACCGCGGCCGGCTTCACCGGCGCGCGCCGCCTCGATGGTGGCATTCAAGGCGAGCAGATTGGTCTGTCCGGCGATGGTGTTGATGAGTTCAACGACGTCGCCGATGCGGGCTGCCGCCTTCGACAACTCGCTGACGCGGTCGTTGGTCTTGCGCGCCTGATCCACGGCTTCGCCGGCCATCCGAGCCGAATCCTGAACCTGACGGCTGATCTCGTTGACCGACGACGACATCTCTTCGGTCGCCGAGGCCACCGACTGCACATTGGTGGAGGCTTCCTCGGAGGCCGCGGCGACCATGGTGGTGAGTTCCTGCGCGCGTTCCGCGGTCGAGGTGAGTGTGTTGGCTGAGGCTTCGAGTTCCGTCGAAGCCGACGATACGGTCTCGACGATCTCGCCGACCGCGCCTTCGAAATCATCGGCGAGCTTGATCATATCCGCCCTGCGCTGCTTTGCTGCGACCAGATCCTGCTTCACTTTGGCTTCCGCTTCGTCGCGGGCCTTCTCCTCGGCCTTGACCTTGAAGGTCTCGACCGCTTGCGCCATGTCGCCGACTTCGTCCTTGCGGTCGAGGCCGGGAAGCACCACGCCGAAATTGCCGCCGGCCAGTTCCTTCATGCCGGAGGTGAGGCCGGAGAGCGGGCCGATGATGCCGCGAGCAATGAAGAACGCGATCAGCAGGCCAAGCAGCACAGCTGCGCCGGCTACGACTTCCTGCATTGTGATGGTGGTGCTGATCAGGCCTTCGGTATCTGCGTTCGTCTTGGCGAAAGCTTTCCCGATCGATTCCTTCACCCCGTCGAGTTTTCCGATTGCGTCGACGGTCAGGGGCGTGACGGCTCTATAATAAAGGTCATCGCCCGCCACCAGGTTGGGCCCGGACTTGTTGAAAGCCTCAACGTATTTGGCGACACCGGTCTTGACGTTCGCCAGCAGCGCCGCGAGGTTCGGCGGCAGGTCGGCCTTCTCGAAAATCGCGATCTGCGCCTGGGCCTTTTCGGTGTTGGTCTTGAAGGTCGCGAACCCCTTGGGGTCGCGGGTCGCCAGCATCCGCCAGTTTGCGATGCGAACCAGAAGTACGTTGGCTTCGAGGGAGGCTGCGCTCGGGGCATAATCGGTTTTTGCCGCGGCATCGACGAATTTCTGGACGTCCTCCGCCATCTTGTCGCCGTCGGCGAACAGCGATGCGCGGCCGGCGACCAACTGATTGACGGCGTCGCCGAGCGCGAGGCGCTTGGCCTTCAATTCCTCGACGTTCTTGGCGATCTCCTTATAGGCCGCACGCCGTTCTTCGGACTTGGTCGTCTTGCCGGCCTCCACAAGAAGATCGCTCGCCTTCTTCAACCGTGTATCGGCTTCGGTGTAGGACTTCTCGTCGTGATCGAACGTGTAGCGGAGGATCGCGCGACGGATCGCCTGGAGGTCTGTGGCGATTTCGCCGACCCGGATGGTGTTGCTAGACTGCAGCTCCAGCGCCGCGATCTGGGTACGAAGTTCTCCCAACTGCCAAACCGCGAATCCGGCAAGGCCCGCGCAAAACAGCAGAAGCGCCGCGAAGCCGCCATACAAGCGACCGCGAATCCGAAGATTGAGAAACGACATGAGGTCAATCCTTGCTGGCGGTGATTTGAAATCGGGGAGACGAACATCGCCACGTTTGGCGAACTTCACAATTTTCGTTCGAAGAGCGGATCGAGCGCTCTCGCGTCCGACAAAATACGGCTCGTAACGCTACGTCAGGGTTAATTACAGCGCCCGTAGGAATACGGGGGACGTCAGGCGGCCCTGACCGAGTCGAGGAATTTGCCGACCTCGAGCTTGAGGCGGTTGCTGTCGCCGGACAGTGACTTCGCCGCGGAGAGAACCTGCGACGAGGCCGATCCGGTCTCGCTGGCGCCGCGCTGCACGTCGCTAATGTTGGCACTGACCTGCTGGGTGCCCTGCGCGGCCTGCTGCACGTTGCGGGAAATTTCCTGGGTCGCGGCACCCTGCTCTTCCACGGCAGAGGAGATCTCGGACAGTTTTTCGATGGTGCCGCTGATTTCCTTGATCGCGTTCACCGAGTCCTGCGTCGCGGCCTGGATGCCACTGATCTGCTGGCCGATCTCGCCGGTGGCCTTCGCGGTCTGCTCCGCCAGGGCTTTTACTTCGGAAGCGACGACCGCAAAACCGCGGCCGGCTTCGCCAGCGCGTGCCGCCTCGATGGTGGCGTTCAGGGCCAGGAGGTTGGTCTGTCCGGCGATGGTGTTGATGAGTTCAACGACGTCGCCGATGCGGGCCGCCGCCTTTGACAACTCACCGACGCGGTCGTTGGTGGCGCGGGCCTGATCGACCGCCTCGCCGGCCATCCGGGCCGATTCCTGCACCTGACGGCTGATCTCGTTGACGGATGAGGACATCTCCTCGGTTGCGGAAGCCACCGACTGGACATTGGTGGAAGCTTCCTCGGATGCTGCTGCGACCAAGGTGGCAAGCTCTTGCGCGCGCTCCGCGGTCGAGGTGAGCGTCGTGGCCGATGCCTCCAGTTCGGTCGAAGCCGACGACACGGTTTCGACGATCTCGCCGACCGCATTTTCGAAATCGTCGGCAAGCCTGGTCATATCGGCCTTGCGTTGCTTGGCCGCCACTCGATCCTGATCGCCCTTGGCGTCCGCTTCGTCCCGGACCGCCTGTTCAGCGTTCGCGCGAATGACGCTGATGGTCTTGGCGACGTCGCCGATCTCGTCGCCCCGGTCAGCACCGGGGATGACAATGTCGAGAGCGCCTGCGGCCATCCTTCCCATCGCGGCGTTCAGCCTGGTCATCGGTCTGGCGATCGCCAAGAAGGAGAAGATCATCGATCCGAGCAGCACCACGATGATCACCGTGCCGAATCCCAGATTGACGCGGCCGGCCTGCAGCAATTTATCCGCCGCGTTCGCCCGCGCGTCGGCGACCGCCTTTTGTGCGACGGGCACGCTCGTCCGCAGCAGGTCGGCGACCTGATTGGCGAGCGGAATCGTGCGCAATTTGCTGATGGCGTTCTTCGCTTCATCGGCATCGATGGCCTGCGTGCTGGCTTCGACGAACTCCTTGACCAGCAGTTCGAGGCTCTCGATACCTTCGCGCAGCGCTTTATCGTCGGCAAATCCGCGGGCGCGCTTCAATGACTCGGACAGCATCGTGGCGGCGCGGACAAGCTTTTGTTTTTGACCGGCTTCCCCGGTCGAGAAGAACTGCCAGCCTTCGGCGCGGACGGCGTTCAGCGCGCCATCGGCATCTCGCAAATTCGCCTCAGCGGCGCTCCGGTTCGCAGCTTCGCTGTTGCCGAGCAACGCATACAGCTTCTCGATGCGGCCGTCCCACTCGGCGGACAGCGTGATGCGCTTGGCATTGAGATCGAGCAGCTTGGTGTGAAGCTGCGCCTGTTCGTCGGCGCCTTCGGCGTATTTCTGGGTCGAGGCCCTGAGCCTGGTGAACAGCTCCCGTGTCTCTGGCAACACAGCCAGCGAGATGGCGGCATCGAGCCATTTCGCCTGCGCCGCTTGCGCCGCTGAAAACTCGCCCCTGAGCTTCTCGACATCAGGCTTTGTCCTTGCAAGGCGCACGCCGCGGACCGCGAGCTGCATGCTCCGCATTTCCGATTCGGCCCTAAGGGCGTTATCAGCAATCTGCTGATCGACGTCAGCGCGCTGATTGGCATCGGTGATGGACTGCTCCGTCAAACTCTGGTTGGCCACCATGCCGACCGACAGCAGGATGCTAACGAGGCTGGCAAGGCCGAGCTTGTTGCCGATGCGGTTGAACTTGATGGTCATCGCAGGATTGCTTTTCGATGGTGGGGAGACAAATGGCGGCGGAATCGGAATAACCGGAAATCTGCGTTCGAACGACGAGCGCTCTCCCGGTAATCATACGGTTCACCGGTTCCATGTTCGTTTAAGCGCGGCACCGTAGAACTACGGGGAATGGCGTGATCTTCACGGGTCACCGCACGCAGCGCGCGCCGCGCGGATGGCAACGCAGCCGTCAACGACGGGAAACCCGACGCGAAGTTTGACGATGATTGAAACGACGATCGGCGAACCGGTAGCTGCCTGCCGAATGACAGCCAGCGGTGGCGACCCGAGCCTGGCGGAGCAGCCTAGCCCAGCGATTCCGCCACAAGGCGGATCCTGAACACCGGCTTTTTGGCCTCGTCCAACAGCTCCATCTGCAATTCGCCGTCTT
>WNFJ01378444.1_pt1 | contig 11203 bp, 14 predicted proteins | sample 5400461 | NCBI WGS metagenome assembly WNFJ01 (sample SAMN13153349, study PRJNA577476) | soil metagenome | isolation source: 115 cm saprolite on Douglas fir-dominated hillslope | place: USA:California | collected 2013-09-17 | reverse complement strand
CCGTGTCTCCATGCGTTGGCCGTACAGGGCACACAGGAAGGATCTCTTTGTGTAGATCGCAGAAGGTTCGAAACAGCGCCGGATCAACCAACGGAGTACATCCGAATCGAACGGAACTAACCTCACCGCGCTCAATCGCAATCAATGCGTTGATGACCTCATCCCGCGTCTCCAGCAGCAGCTTTGCCAGCGCGATGAAGGCAAGGCCGGTTTCCGTGGGCCGAATACGCCCGCCCTTCATCTTGCGAAAGAGACGAACCGAAGCGTTCTCCTGGAACTGTCGGGCCTGAACGCTGAGATTGGGTTGCGCGGTACGCAACTCCTCCGCAGCAGCTCGGAATCCCTGTCTCTCGAGGATCGTCAGCAAATATCTGAAATGGCGAAGCTCGGCCCATTCATACATAGCGCACCGCTCGACAAGAAGTAGTGCTCTCGACTTGACTCCAAACGAGCGGGTAACCGCATCTCCGCCTGTGGAAATTCTTTCAATCTGAATCCCGGTTATCAACAGAAAAGTCGATTCTGGCCATAATTACGCCTCGCGGCGAGATGTCTGTTTTCGACGAAGTCTCCCCGAGGTGATATGTGGAACGTATCACCCGATAAATGGAAAGTATTAGACAAGACTCTTCTGTCGAGAGAGGCTATCTGTGCCATTTGACCGAGTTTCGAACCTGTTTTACACACATAGTGCGCATTTCCCAAGCGCGTGCGGCGAAGAGCTGATCCCGGAGTTGGCTCGACGAGGCACAAAACCAATACATGCACACCACACGATCGGAGATAGCGATGGAAAGCCAAATGCGACAGGCGGCTAATCAGACAGACTTAGCACGCGCTCACCAAACCGTAAATCCGAATTCAGCAGTTGCCCTCGAAAAACACTACTCCGTTCCGGAATTAGCCAAAATCTGGTTCTTGAGTGAGAACACCGTCCGACGAATTTTTCTTGAGGAACCGGGAGTGCTGAAACTGGCCCACCAGGAAACCCGGCATAAAAGGCGCTACACGACCCTCAGAATCCCAGAACGCATCGCAAAACGGGTTCACCGACGCCTTCAAGGCCTGGCTTAGGGCTCGAAGCTCTCTATTGCTCCAATAGAGCAAATCACCGAGGCAGTGGTGTGCAGGCTGGTTTCCCCGTAGTCGGCGCTTCAACCAGCATTTTCAAGGTTCACTGAGGATGGCGGAGACAGCCAGCTTCGCGTCACTCGCTCCTCGCGAGATCGACCTTTTATGCAATGCCTCGCGAAGTGCATTCCCGACATGCCTGTGTCAGCTGCACGGAGTGATTGAGCTGAGGTGACGGCGGTTCCAATGACGTGGCCTGAAACTATAGAGTGCAAATGAAGCATGCCCATCTCGCCGAGCTGTCTTTCTGTTCGGACCGGACGTAGGTTGTAGTCCGTTTTTGTGCTAATTTGTGCTAAAGACCAGCACATTGTTCAATTTGTGGCTGTTATTGAGGTATTATAATCAGTATGTTACTGATTCTACAAAGCGTCAAACGGGTTCGATCCCGACCCGCGCCTCCAAATTCCTCAACAACCTAGCAACCAGTCAAAAAGACTTGGTTGCCAAAATGGTTGTCAATTGGACGAATTTCCCTCCTACAGACCCTCCTACACATCGACCGGATTGACTGAAAATTCAGCCGGGATCGCATATCCAAGCTGACCGCTGAGCAAGCCGGCTGCTGCGTCCGCTGACTCATCAAGCACATGGGCATAGTGAATGAGCAGAGTCGTCGGACGAGAGTGACCAAGGCGCTGCTGTGCTGCCTTGATATCCACCCTTGCCGCAATCATCTGTGTGGCTCCCCAGTGCCGGAGGAGACGCCAGGTGATATGCGGTAGGCCGAGCCGCCTCGCGACCGGCTGAATCTTCCGTTCGAGGAGATGCTCGTACCGGATCGGACCGGGCTTCAGCCTCCTGCCTTTCCTGATGCGGTTAGGGAACATCCAGTCGTCATCCTGCGCCTTCGCCTGATCCTTCAGCCTGAGCAGACGTTGGACGTCGGCCTCGGCCAGGCGGATGGGGCGGTTTGCGCGATGGTACTTCGGTGTGTGGAACTTGCCTTGGTTCATGGCACGCACCACCATCAAGTCCCGGGTCTCGAGCTTTAGATCCGACCACTTGAAAACCAGTTCCTCTGGACGGATCGAAGACACCGACGCCAGATAGACCATCGTGCTGTAGGGCTCCTCCAGGTTATCGATCAGCAGCGTGAGCTGATCGCCGGTCGGAAGCTTCGCAGGCTCCTTCACCTCTTCCGGAGGTAGATCGGCCCTGGGAGCAGGATTGGACGTGATGTATCCGTGTTTGATCGCAGACTCGAAGATCGAGCTTAGTCCCCACTTCAAATTCTTGAGAGTTTGGACGGCCTTCCCTTCAAGCCTCTTCTGGTTGAGGAATATCTGCACATGCTCAGGAGCGATGTCTGGCATCTCGAAGTCGCCGAACTCAGGAAGGTAGTGGACGCGAATGTTAGTCTCATATCCGTGCACCGTCGTTCCCTTCTGGTTCGCCAACTTGAACGCGCGGTATTTTGGGATGAAACCGCGAAATGTCATCGTCTTCTTTGGCTTGCGCTTGACATCGTTAATTGGGTTGAGAATCACGGCCAACTTCTGCCGGGCGACCTTCTCGGTTGGAATTTCTTCAAGCGAACCAAGGATGACGGACTTGCGCGAACGTACAGTCTTCCCTGCTTCATTGATGATGTCTTCCCGATAGAACCCCTGCCAATACGCTGGACCACGATCCGTACGTAACCGGATACTGCCATTTTGAAATCGTCTACGAGCCAATTTGTATTTCCCCTTTCGGTTGGCTCGCACAATTCCGTCGAATGATCCCAGCCTAGCACTGGGCCGGTGCCTCTCGCGACTGCGGATATAGGTGGAAATCTTGTCCGGATCAAAGCGAACCGACCGTTCTCCGATCCGGACCACCGGCAGCGGGTGCTTCGCGCCTTCCATCGTGTGCTGATAGACAAAGGATTTTGAGAGCCCAAACAGGCTGCAGAGCTCTCGTGCCGTTAGCAGCTTCTTCGGCCCGAATGGCATTCCATCAAAGCCTTGCGTTTCAACATTCATCACATTCCTCCTTGCTTTGCGCTCGCAAAGCGGAGGAAGCATCGAACGGTTTCAAAACTCGCTCAAATTTTCCGAAACACACTCACCCCCGAGGTATTTCTTGCGGATAAATCCGGCTATCTGAAGCCCTCAGGACTGTCTCCATTCCCTGCCTTGTATCGCCAACCAATTTAGCTGCAATGAGTTACAGAGGATTTGACCGAGTTTTGATTTGGGCACATGATCTCTACGTTTTTTGGAGGTGGACGTGGGAGAGCAAGCTAAGAGGTTCGCAATTGCCACATTGCTGAGCGTTGCGGACGTCACCGTGCTCCGTGAGTACGGCTTGCTAATCTGGCGGACCTGGTCAGTTCCGTGGCAACGGGCGGCATTGTTTTTATTGCTCCTGATATGGGCGCTATCGGCAGCCATAATTTGGTTGCGCGTCTACCGCGACCTGAAACGAATGCGACAAGGTCGAAGGTGCACGGATGTCCCGATCCGCCCTGAAATTGCGGAGGGGCAAGATGTTTAGCTCGCTCGAAGAGCTCTCAGCCAAACTTAGAGCAACGGACTACTTTGTCGACCCCGTTATGACGCAGGTAGTCTTCCTCGCCGCGAAGCTTCAGAAGCCTTTGCTGCTCGAAGGCCCTGCCGGCTCGGGTAAGTCGCTTATAGCAAGAACTCTCGCCGAAACGCTGAGCTGCGACTTCCAGAACCTATCGCTTGCCAACATAAAGCAGGAGCACCTGGGAGCCAGTGGAAGGCGTGTCCGGGAGATCTGGGAGCATGCCAGGACTCATCGGCCTTCAATCATCTTCATTGACGAGTGCGATGGTGTATTCGGGCGCCGTGGCGCGGCCGAGACGGATGTCATAGCTGCAGATGTCGTCGGTTCCTTTCTTCCGGAATGGGACGGCATCGAGCAAACGCCAGGGATCATGGTGATCGGCGCGACCAATAAACGAAGCATGCTTGACGATGCGATCATCTCCCGCTTTGGCTGGGAGATGGAGGTACCGCTTCCGGGTGCGCTCGAGCGGCTCAGGATCCTCGAGCAGGAGTTACGAGCTAACCGTATCGAGATAGAGGTGCCGGAAGACATCGCATCGTTGACCCAAGGAATGAGCGGCAGGGACATTCGGAACTTGGCTGCGGCGACCAAATCGCTCTCCCACCCATCCGCTCCGACAGCCGCTCATCTGCTGGAAGCGGCGGGTAGTACCAGAAAGAGAGGAAATGCGCAGGTCGGCCGGGCCGAGACCTGGGATAGCTTAGCGCTCGAGCCTGCGGCTCTCGAACGGGTCAAACTCATCTCCGCGCTGCTCCGGGACGCCGAAAATTGGCGCGCCCAGGGAGTTGGCGTTCCCAATAGCCTGCTCCTGACTGGTTCGGACGGCGGGATCAAGAGACAGCTTGCTCAAACGCTCGCCAGCGAGAGCGGCCTCACGTTCCTCGCACCGACTCTCTCCGACTTCAAAGCCAATTATTCCGGTCAGAGCGGCAACCGCGTGAAGCTCTTTTTCGAGCGGGCCCGTGCCAGCTCCCCTGCGATCGTATTTGTCGATCGCCTGGATATGATCGCTCCGAGTCGAAATATGGCCAACGCGACCGATGCTCTCAGCAACGAGATCATCGGACAGTTGGCTCAGGAATGTGAGCGAACGAATTACAGCGACGGCCACGTCTTTCTCCTTGGTGCAACGAACAACCCTGACCAGGTCGATCCAGAGGTTCTCGGTTGCTTCCAAGAGAGGATGGCGGTGGCACTTCCGAACCGGAACGCCCGGATCAAGCTCTTTACGCGCCTCTTGATGGAAAAGAAGATCGACTTTTCGCTGAATGACGGAGCCATCCTCTTGGCGGAACTCACCTCGGTGCAAGCTGCTCAACAGAAGGCCCTGCTCAGAGCTGTGAGGAACGGAGGGCCGGAGCACTACTCGATCACGTTGGATGACTTCGAGCCTCTGCATACGGCTTAATCAAATTCTGGGGTTGGACGGCAGACGACGATCTGGTCTCGTCGCGTCCAACCCGTCCTTGAGCCACTGCTCATCTGCACATTATCTGCGCGTTATCTGCACCGCGACGGCGCGGGTACAGTCTTTAGCCAATAGCTTCAATTACTTACAGATCTTCGCGGCCCTGTATCTTGTTTACCGTAGCCAAAGTGGCTACACTTGGAGAGGAGGTGGCCCATGCGTCAAGTGTCATTGCGCGAGTTCCGAACCCGGGGTTCCAAAGCCTTAGAGGCCGTGCCGGATGGGGAGACGGTGCTGTTAGCCGGACAAAGTGGACCTGCATATTTTCTTATCCCGGTACTTGGAGATGTCATCCTGGAAGATCGGGAACTGCGGCGGGCTATGGCAAAGGCGAGCTTGCGTCAGAACTGGCGGGTTGCGGAAGCGTCGGGCACGAATATGAGCGAGGAGGAGATTGACCGGGAGATCAATCAAGTCCGTGTTGTCCGCCAGCGCCGGAAACGCAAATGAGGCTCGTCGTCCTGGATACGAACGTCATCGTGTCCGCTGCTATCAAACCGGGCAGCGCCCCCGCGACACTCGTCATGGATTGGGTACTGGAAGGACAAGTACAGGCAGTCACCAGTCCTTGGATCGTCGACGAGTACCGGGAGGTAGCTCGGCGTGCGAAGTTCCGGCGCTATGGATTTCCTCCTCTTTGGTTGGAATTTCTGATCGAGGAAAGCCTCCGCCTGCCAGACCCAGTAGCCTGGCCCAATCCAGGCCCAGACCCAAAGGATATGCCGTTTCTCTCTCTAGCTCATGAGGCCGGAGCGTGGCTCGTGACAGGCAATCTCAAGCATTTTCCAGAAGATCTTCGAGATGGCGTCAGAGTACGTTCACCGGCGGACTATCTGGCTCATCTGAAAGAAGGTCGACAACCGTCCCCCAAATAGGGGGACAGTCGCAACGTGGGAAGTGTTTTACAATAATGTATGATGTTTCCAACCAAAAGGTAAGCCAATGAGATCAACAACAGCCGTGATTAGCTCCAAAGGCCAGATTGTCATTCCTGCCAACCTGCGAAAGAGATACCGCCTGAAAGAAGGGACTACGGTCGTGTTCCAGGAGGACCGCGGTCGGCTTGTTCTTGAACCGAGCAACTACGAGGCAATCTATGCGCTGCAGGGCAGCCTCCGGGAATACCCGCTCGAAGCCAGTCTTGAAGAAGAGCGCCGGGCCGAACGTAAACGCGAGAGCGATAAATGAAGGGCTACGTTCTGGAGGCTTCGCAACGGCCACGCCGTAGCGAAGGGGCTAAAGACATCGGTCTCCGCGCTCCGGAAGATGGGGCGCAAGGGCTGGAGAAAGCTTTGCCCCGGCCCCGCGTACTTCATCGTCAGCAAGGAGACCGGCAAGCTCAGCTACTTCTGGAAGCACGCCTACAACGAGGCAAAATCGGGCGCAGCCAGAAACTGCGTTACCAATCCCGACACCGGCAGCGTCATTCCCAATCCCGAGGGCGGCCACCTGATCAAGATCGACTTCGACGAGGTGAAGCACTCGGAGACGATCACCCGCTCCGGCAACGGGACCAGGAACTACTCGCCGCTCTGGCAGGCCGACCGCACGAAGATCCAACGTGTGGCGCCGCTTGAGTACATCGGGCGCTACATGCGGCGCTTCTTCGACTATTCCTTTGCCGATGAGCTGCATCAGCTTGCCAACGATACCGCTCAAGGCAACAACCTCTCCGTCCTGCGCCGGTGTTCCCGCAAGCTGATCGGCAATACGCACCTTGATGGGCGGCTATGCCAGCGATCTCTTCCACATCCTCTACCGGATGGAACCGTGGAAGATGGTCGAAGCCGGCTACGAGGCTGGAAGTCAGGGACAGAGCGACTTTCAGGCGACTTACGGCGTGCTTGAGGCGATCGAGAAGATTCCCGATGCCGATAAGGCCTGCACCAAGGCGAACAAGAGCACCTTCCGGCTGGCGAAGAAGCCCGGAGCATCCCCGCTTCTCTTCGGCAAGTTCCTGATGAGCTCGACCGTCTTCGTCTCGCTCGAAGACATCGCCGACTACCTTCCGCCCTATGAGGAGAGCGTCTGCGAGGTCGGTCTCGATCCCCAACTTCACGCGAACGTCGAACCTCTGGCCAATGCGCCAGGACCGCCGCGACGCCTGCCGTAAGGTATGCAGCGAATAGCCGGTCTGATAGAAGTAGATCGTCGGGAACCAGAGCAGGTCGAGTCCTGTTTCGACCAGTTTCTCATCTACGACGAGACGACGCAGCGAACCTGTCTCCGTCTCATGGGGCGCAAGATGCTCGTCGCGCTCATGATGGAGGGCAAGTTCTCCGGCGAAGGCATCCATTCGGTGGACGCGGACGATGATCTGCTGGCGGCGATGGCGCGCGAGCTGGTGGAGCAGGGCGGCGTGGGACAGTCTGCTGATGCTGTCTGGGACGAGTTGCGGCGTGAGCGTGCGGCCAATGCGGCAGCCGCGGCACCGGAGCTTCCGAAGGTCGAAGACCGGGACGACGCGCCGATGCTCACAGACATGTTCAGCGAACTCTCGGGCCAATTCCCTGCACCGATGCCCGGCCCGGTGCTCGTTCAATCGAAGCCAAAGCCCAAGAAGAAGGTGGAGTCCATCTGGCCTTCCGGCTATGTCGTCGGAGACCAGCTGCGACTCTTCGGATGAGGCGCCGCGCAGAACAACGCGCGGCCTCTCATCGTTTCATAACGCACGGGCAGAACCGCGGTACCGCAAAATCTACCGGATGTGAAGCTTCAAGGTCGATGGCGGCTCTGAGAGGCTCTTCATCAGCCAATCCACTTCTGACCTTGCTCTCGCGAGAAGATCCGCATAGCTGAAATACTCTATCTCTTTACCCGGATTTAGCCTGAGACTCTTGTCGACAGAGCCCCCAATAAGCAATATTTGGATGGGATGGAATCTCGTTCCAAGGTCATCACGGTATTTCTGAGCCTGTGTTTCGTCGTCTCTACTAATCGTCTTGGACGGTCTCTTGAATTCGATCAGAAGGTGTCGCCCATACATCTCACTCAACAACAACAGATCAGGCCGTTTTGTTGCATTGTCCCCTTTGTAAGCAGCATCGGTGTACTCCTCAACAATCTTCTTCATGGTTCGGTTCGATGAGACCAGGGCATATTTGGAACCGAGAATCCAAAGATTGTGATCGATAACCTGATGCATTTGACTTTCGAGAGTTGATGGATTGGCTACGAGCAAATCCAGTCCATTAAGCACCTCAAAACGGCTCTTCGTCTGCTTTCCAATAAATACGAGTTCCAGAAGCCCAAAGGCGGTGAGCGCGCTCGCTAAGTGTTCCACATCGCCATGTTCTGCAGCATGAACTGCACGCAAGACCTCCCAATACTCGTCGCGCTCAAGAGCATCTAAAACCACCGTAACAATCGCCTGGATTTTCTCTTCGTTCTCTCCATAGAAGCGCTGAAGAATTTTCTCTAAATGGCTATGGGCAAAATCTCTCCTATGCTCGGGTAGGGCGGCAAGACGTTTCTCAATCTGTTGCTTGATCCTCGAGTGGACAAGACTGAACTCACGCCTAAAAGTCTTTCCCAACTCTTCCCGCAACACTTCTTGAACATAGCTCTCTAGCTCTTGATATGCAGTGCTGTTCTCCACCAACAGCTGCCCAATCTGCAGTGACGTCCTCTAACAGACCGTCGGCCTCAATTTCTCCGTATACGCGCTTTAGTACTTGCGGCGGAACATCTTCTCGCCGATCCAACCCGAAGAAACTTGGTTCGCCAATCGGTTTCCCGTTCACCTTAATTACGATGCCAGGGTGTTTCACGGCCTGCTTCCCGTCGGAAATAGCGAAAGACATCTTCACGGCTCCAACCGTAGGCAGTTTCTGAGCGACTGAATATGCCTCACCTGGGATGTCGTGAAGAGTCGCGAGCTGTCCGTTCACGAAAATTTTGAAGTCTATAGCTCGACCATAGTCGAGGACCAGAATCCGCCTCAGTTTTTCTGGATTCGGATGTGAAAGTCGACGGTTCAAACTAGCGAGGGTAATTGTCGTGCCATGTTCTTTTGGATCACATGCCTGTGAGGAGAACGGGAACTGGACTGCTTCAAAATCTGAGCGCGCCTTCATCAATTCGGCACGGTCAATGAGAAGTTTCGATTCTCGTCCTCGTGCCTTCGTACAGATTTCCATCTGTTCAGCGACCATCAAACCTGAGAATTTCCCTATTCCACGTCTTCCGCGAACTTGCCTCCGTTTAGCCGCAGTCTGGTTGCCCTTCAATGCCCTACGGTCTCGAGCAACCTTCAAATACTCACTCCGAAGTTCCTCTTCGGTCATGCCCGAACCATCGTCCTCGATCGTAATTGGGATGTCGGACATCTCCGCGGGCAACGTAATGTTCACCGTCTCTGCGTCGGCATCCCACGCGTTATCGACCAATTCTTTGATGGCTTGCTCGGTGGATCTGTATGCATCCCCAAGAAGGGTGGCGAGTCTAGGATCGACCGCAAAACTCACTGTTGCAGGCACTTAGGACCTCAGCAAAATCGGATGCCACGATTGTAGTGCATAGCATCAAGCCGACCCTGTTTCTGAGTCACTAAACCCGATGATGCAGAGCCAAAGATTGTAGTTCGATGTCGCAAATTAGCTCTGAATTGCCGATTACCTCCAGCGCTGCAAACCCAACGATTCCGGAAGGTGAATAACCGCAATCAGGCTGGAAACCGTAGTAGCACCGTACTCTCGTCGTTTATGAGAACTTGATGCCTGGGATGCTTGGACACTGCTTGTGAGTGCTGAAATTCTTCTTCAGTAACCCATATTGGGCCGTTTATTTGCCCTCTCTTGTTCTCAGGGACCTCTCTAGCCTCAGCGGCAAGCAGCCTATATTGGGGCGGAACGGCATACGCTTCCACTACCCGTCTGGAAATGGCCGTGGCGCAATCTTTGGAGGAGAGCGACTGCTTGTCCAGAGAAGCCACATCGATCAGGGCCAACACAAACGCTTGGGTCATAGCTTGACGGTCATCCTCACGCCGAAGCCCCGGAATTAGGTCTTCTCGACGCTCGTAGGCAGCCAACGTCGCGATCAGGGTCCGATATTCACCTTCAAACGCAATTGCTTCATGGAAGTCAGCATCTTCTCCGAAAGACTGGTAGATCTGTGCAGGTATTACACCCTCGCCAGCCATCAGCCTGCCAAGTGTCGACAGAATGATCTTGATCAAGCTCAGGAGGCCATCCGGTCGTGGCAGGTGCAATCACATGTACCTCAGAATCCCCTCCTGTAAAGTGGTCCCATACCGCAATCCATAGAACCTGATTGTGCCTCAGAGGAATCCCATCGTTCAGCAGACCCACACCACTGTCTGCCAAACCCTGAAAGACCGTGATTATCCGGGGAATGAGCTCCTGAAATGTGAGCATCGAAGGAAGGTACGAAGGGTCGTGCTTACTGTCGTTGTAAATCTGGCGGAGCTTATGCAGTGTGCTTCGGTCGGCTTTGCTAACGCCCAGTGTCTTGAGAGCATTGATGCATCCATCAAGATCTTCTTTCGGGGGAAGATGAGGCAAAATAGCGGTCTTTATGAAGATTTCGGTACGGGCCCCAGCGGAGGCAATCAGTTCTCTCGCTTCTGAGAGCTCGAATCCGTACGCCGCGAGCCGTTGGACCTGCTCTGACCAGCGTTCTGCAACCTTGAGGTACTGTTGATGGTAAGTGAGCATGGATATCCAAACAGCATACTGTTGTTGGCGCAAGTTGTTTAGCCCACTAGCAGTTACGATGTCTCGGGACGGGGGCGACGGTTCGCATTGAGTTCAATGGCAAAGTGGCATATACTTATGTATATGCCATTATCGAAATGGAGGTGAGCCCATGCAAAGAACAGCCAAAGTCTTCATGAATAACCGCAATCAAGCCGTGAGACTCCCGAAGGAGTTCCAGTTCAGTACCTCCGAGGTTTACATCCGGAAGGAAGGCGACAACGTGGTACTTTCTCCACGCCCTACTGACTGGTCCGGGTTCTTCACGTCCGAGAAGGTCGCATCCAGTGAGTTCATGGAAGGGATCGAGGACTTGCCGGTACAGGAGCGAGAGATCTAATGCCCCGTTATATGCTCGACACCGACA
>WNFJ01207216.1_pt2 | contig 11203 bp, 12 predicted proteins | sample 5400461 | NCBI WGS metagenome assembly WNFJ01 (sample SAMN13153349, study PRJNA577476) | soil metagenome | isolation source: 115 cm saprolite on Douglas fir-dominated hillslope | place: USA:California | collected 2013-09-17 | reverse complement strand
GCGCCGGCGGCCGCCACGCTGCCTCCATCATTTCATAAGTCACCCGGCCAAAGAGGACGGCATCGGCCTGGTCGAGGTTCTCGACCGCGTGACGATGCAAGTCTTCGTCCGCGAACATTGCACGATGATCGCAGCACCCGTCCAATGTGAGCTGATGTAATACCGAAGGGGTCGCATTACGTAAGAGTACCGATAGCCATAGGGCAGCCTAACGAGAATTCGACGAAAAGTTTCGCCTATTTCGGCTGTCACTCAGTCGAAACCGTCGATAAAGCGAAAGCAGCGGCAGTTCCATGAACCTGCTCCTTCCCGTGGTTAGTCGCTCTTCTTCCGCTCCCAGACTTGGAAGATGTAGCCACTTCCCGGGTTCGAAGCCAATTCGCTGGGGCGCGGCTTGCCGACCGGGGCGAAGCAAACCTTGTAATTGTCCCCATTTAATTCGTAGATTCCCAGCATGACTTCCTTGTTAGTCGAGATGGCGTCCATCTCCTTCGGCTTTTTTGTGGCGTCGATCTTGATCGTCCCCGACCTGCTGGTGGCGTACTCCGCCAGCTCGGGGAAGTGAAAGGTGTCATGCTTAAAGACAATGGTGGTCTTCTTCACCTTGTCGTCTGGCAACGCGTTACCGTCCTGCATCGCCGAAACCAGCTTCCAAGTGCCCTATAGTCCCTGCAGATCCTTTTTGGATGCCGGATCTTGAGGGTTGGCCGCACCCAACAATAGGCCGAGGGCCGCGATCATCAGTAACCGCGATAAGCACGCGATCATGCGTACGGTGTATCCGTCCCCGCAACTGGGAGCAAGGTAAAAAAGAAAGTGCTCGATCGGGATCCATTCGTCGTATCCGCGTAATCCGTGGTCAATTGATCCGAATACTTTTCGACCAAACGGCAAATGCCGACTCGACTTTGGGACGCACGCGGCGAGTCCACTGCACCCGCATGCTAACCCGCTCTGCGATTCAGTTGAGGTTAGTAGCAATGGCTATTGTAGGTCCCGTCATCGCGTGGCCGTGATGGGGATCTTGCTGCCCCTTTGGAAGGAAATACCACACACCAGGCGTCATTCGGCTTCGTTCGGGTAGCTGTTCCAAGCGCGACGGGTCCAGGCCTGCCGCGATCAGCCCGGAGGCATCGAACTCGTAGACAACGTCCTCCGATGTGCGCTCCGGCTGAGTAGCGAAGTGAACCATGGTACCGAGTCCGCTGTTGAAACAGTATTCGCCACTCGCCGCTGTACGATCGATGGCAACCTCCGGATTCGCACGCAGAATCCTGGCGATAGCCAAAATCTCGCCTTTCGATGTGGCCTGAAGAGCTAAAACGTCCGCGTATTCGCGTTTGAGTTTGGTGAGTTCATCTTCGGCTGCCGGCTGGTCGCCCGAGAGGAGGCGGCGAGTCAGAAGGAACATGTGGGCGGTTAGAAGTATAAGAACAATGCGTTGCATGATGTTACCTCCGTTTGATGTCTTGGCGGGCTAACTGTATGTCGGCTGTATTTTGCAATCCAGCGCGGAGCTGAGCAAGCCGAAATGACCTGATGACTCAATTTGCGGTACTCGGACGAAGAGAAAGAGAGCATTCAGAGATTTCTCCAGCCCTTCGCATAAAGCTACGGCTTGGCAGGCGACTTCGCTCGGAATGACATAGCAAGGTGCAGAAATGCCGACTCGACTTTGCGCCGGGTGAAACTACCCTCGCTAAAGCGGGAAGCTACCAGGTTCCCCTACACCGAAAGGAAATTGTAGCTGTAGATGGAAGAATTTCCGAAGAAAGAATTGGAGACGCTCTGGGCGCCGTGGCGGGTGGAGTATTTTGAAAAGGAACCGCGCGACCGGGATTTTCTCGAAACGGCTGCTCGAGCGAGCGATGACGCCGCGCATTTTGTAATCACACGGCGAAAGAATGCGTTTCTGATGGTGAACCGGTATCCGTATGCGGTCGGTCATCTCATGGCGGTTCCGTATCGCAAGACAGCGGAGCTTTCCGTGCTCGGTGACAATGAAATCGTTGAACTGTGGAATTTAGTCGTGCATGCGCAAGCGCTTTTGCGCTACGCGACGAAGGCGCAGGGGTTCAATATCGGTATGAATATTGGCGAATGTGCGGGCGCAGGTGTGTCCAATCACTTACACATTCACATCGTCCCGCGGTGGAGCGGTGATACGAATTTCATGCCGCTTATTGCTGGCACGCGCACGCTCTCGGAGGGATTGCGCGCGCTGTATGACAAATTGATGGAAGCGCAAGCGAAGATGGCCGGCTAGGAATCGTGATCGGTGATCTGTGAACAGTGATCGGCAATCCTACTCGTTGAGAAGGGAGGCATTGACTGATCACTGATCACTCATCACAATTTTATGAACACCTGGGTCGAGCCGCCACCGCGAAGGCAAGGATTGGGCTGCTTCGCGCGAGGGTGCCTTATTCTTTTAGTGTTTGCCATCGTGCTGGCGATCGCTTGTTTTGCTGGCATGTATTGGGGTTTTCAACGGCACTCGGCAATAGTGCACGGTATTTATTGGCTGGCGAAGACGCATTCCATCGCGGAAGCGCCGGTGCCTGTGCCCGAATTCAACGCGTCGGACAATCAAATTCAAAGCGTCCGGGAACGGTGGCAGGATTTCGAACAGAAGACACGCGCAGGTCAGCCGGCCGAGATCGAGCTGACACCGGACGACATTAACATCTTGATCGCAACTAACCGGGATGCGCGTGGCAAGGTCTTTGTATCGATCGATGGGAGCCAACTCCATCTCCAGGTCAGTGTTCCTTTTGGAGAACTTATCGGGCGGCGAGGATATTATTTTAACGGGGACATCACGGTCGAATTTAAGGGGGCGGAATCATTGGAGAATCCGCAGTTGAACCGGCTCATTGTGAATGGGGAGCAGATTCCGAGTGACCTTTTGAATTGGAAATATCGCTCAAGGCGATTGCGAGACTATGTCGCTGATTACCGGAACGATTTCAACATCGGCAGTCTTGAGGTACGCGACGGCAAAGTCATTCTCCGATCACGCACTGAGTAAATCTTGATCAGCCCGCGAATCACGCGAATGGACGCGAATTAGAGTACGAAGATCAAAATTTGTGTTCATCAATTCTGCATATTCGCGTTAGTTCGCGTCATTCGCGGGCAAGCACAACCTTCGGATAGCGCAGTTACTAGGGGCACAGACTTATGCGTACAAACGGTTGCCGTATTAGCACGAACTAAAGCGATCAATTCGGCTGCATGATCTCGCGCACAAACACGTTAAGCTGTCCGTCTTCTTGCTTGCGCACTTCGGTAATCTCGTAAGGCCGCAACTCGTCGCGATTCACTACCGCGCCTTGCGGCGGCGGAGCGTAGCCACCCGGAAATTCTACAATGATGCGCGTGGATGAACCGCCGCCGAAGTGCAGCACTTTGTCTGTTAGTTTTGCGCGCGGGCGCAGCACGGCCTTGTTCGCATCGGAAAAATTCACGACGAATTGCCCCTTCAAGTACACACGTTCGCCCGCAAGTCCGTGCTCAGCGACATCACGCAGATCGCCTGTCCCGATAAGCCGGCCAAGCGGCATTTTGCCAGCTGGAAATGTTTTCCAACTGCCGCCGCCCGCGTTCGAAGCCAGAGCTACGTTTGAAGTGTCGGGCGGAGCAGGCTGGGCGGGCAGGACTGGCACTGGCGTGGCGGCTGGAACAGCTGGAGCCTGGGCCACAGGTTGAGTCCCAACTCCGGCAGCCTTTGGCGCTGGCGCAGGTGTAACAGCAGGAAAGTTTGGAGCGTTTGGCGGCGTACGCGCGGACGCAACTGTGATGGGCGTTGGACTTGGCGCACTTGGTTTCTGAGCGACAAGTGGCTGCGCAGGAGTCGCTGCTTGCGGTGGAGACTCGAGCTTTTGTTTCTTTCCCTTCTTACCTTTCGGTAGTGGCGTTGCCTTAGCCAGCTTGTTGTTCTTTGCCAACACAGGCGGCGGAGAAAATATTTGAACGGGCCTGGCTTGTTCGACGCGCACCAATTCATTCTGCGCGGGCGGTGGTGTTGAGCTTGGTGTCAGGCCAGGTATGGGAATCGGGCCATCGCCTTGTGCTGCTGCGGCCTTTTGCCGGTACTCGGCGTAGCGCTGCTCAACACTAGTACGCTCCTGTGACTTAAACAATGGCCAGCCCGCGGCCAGGTTCAGAGTAAGTGGTGGCTCAAGACGAAATGTACCCAGACCACGCGTGACGGTGTAGCTTCCGTAAAGTAACGGGACAGCGGTGATCATCATGCGGCCATCAACCAGTCGCTCCGCATGAATCACTGCAGAAATGTCGTGCGTGCGTTCCAGCTTGATTTCCAACCCAACTGTGAGCGTCTGTTTCATAAGAGGCAGAGCTTCAGGGCTCGCGGGGTAGAGATGTTCCATGAGCACTTCGCCGTTATCAACGGCATGCGTCAAGGCCACCATACCGGAGGTAAACACATCTCCGGGCCCCAGTTGCCGCGTAGCAATAATGGTGTACCTGCCTACGACATACGGCACCAGGCCGCGCACCTGCTGGTAGTTTCGGATGTAATTGCGTGTCAGTTCAGCGTTCGCCCTGGCAAGTTCGGCAGCTCCCATGCCCACATAACGTTCGTACAGCTGCTGTGGGTTTAGAAATTCGCCCGCCGGCGCAGCGGTGAGCTCAAATCGCTTCGTCGGTTCAATTTTGTGCAGCCTTTGTAAGATCCGGTAGCTGTCTGGTCGTTCCGGTTGATCGAAGATGTAAATACTGCCCAGCCACGCTGCCAGCGCGAAGCCGGTCAACAGCAAAATGACAACTGTCCAGGCGAAATAATTGATGCGCCGTCGTGGACGGGCGTACGGTTCATCATATGGGTAAGTTCCATAGTCCATCAGTCCAGTGCGCGAGGATTCTCCAGTTTTAACCTGATTGCGTCGTTTCAAACGACGAACCGCATCCGCAGGTGCGCGATGCGTTTGGATTAACGACCCGAAAACCGGATCCAGTCAAACCATCGGTAAAATCCAGGGTCGCGCCACGCAGGTGAGGAACGCTATCGCCATCGATAAAAAATTGCATCCCGTCGCGCTCCACCACAGCGTCGCCGTCCTTTCTTTCATCCAGCGCCATTTCATAATGCATGCCTGAACAGCCGCCTTTTACGACCTGCACCCGCAGGCCTTTTCGCGAACCTTCCGGCCGCCGCGAAAGTAAATTCTGGAGCTGTCGCACAGCGTTCTCCGTGACGTCAATCATCTGCGAAAATACGGCTTAGGCGCATCTAAGTCAAAAGGGCGATGCTGAAGCACCAAGTTCCAACATCCAAGCTCCAGAGAAATTTCAATCACCAAACCTTAAGGCGCAGGGTACGCATTTGGATATTAGAGCTTGCGATTCTATGGATGTTGGAGGTTGGGTTTTGGAGCTTTCGGAAGTAGTTGTTTTTCTTCGCAATCGGCGTTCGGGAACCTACAATCTGCAATACAAAATGGGCCGGATTCGATTGTTGTCTGAGACCGTGGCCAGCCAGGTGGCGGCGGGTGAAGTGGTGGAGCGCCCCGCGTCAGTGGTGAAAGAATTGATTGAAAACAGCCTCGACGCCGGTGCCCACAAAATCGACATCATAATTCGGCGCGGCGGAATTTCGTTGGTTCGCGTAATCGACGACGGCTGTGGAATGGACCGGGATGATGCGCTGCTTTCGCTGGAGCGACACGCGACCAGTAAGATACGGTCTGCTGCGGATCTTCAAGCAGTCGCCACGCTGGGATTTCGGGGCGAAGCCCTGCCGAGCATTGCCAGCGTGTCGCGATTTCGCCTGACTACGCGCGAGGCTCACGCGCTCGCAGGAACCGAAATTGTTGTCAATGGCGGCAAGCTCGAAATTGTGCGCGACGGAGGTGAGGCCCCTGGAACACAGGTCGAGGTGCGCTCGCTTTTTTACAACCTGCCGGCGCGCCGGAAATTTCTTCGTTCCGAAAACACGGAAAGCCGCAACATCGAGCATCAACTCCACTTACAGGCGATCGGTCATCCTCAGATAGCTTTCTCCTTGCTGCGAGACGACCGTGTGTTATTTCGGTTACCTGCTACGGCAACACTGAGTGATCGAATCCGGGACTTATATGGTGCCGAGCTATTAGCGCGCCTGGTTGAAGTAAACGGGACTGCTTTACCGAGAAGTCGAATCAGTGGCTTCATCGGGCATGCAGGTCTGAGCCGTCAAACAAAGGCGCAACAGGTCATTTTTGTGAACGGACGCGCAATTGAAAGCAACGTCATCACTGCGGCGGTCCGTGAAGGTTACCACACAGCTCTCATGAAGGGGCAGTATCCGGTTACCTTTCTATTTCTTGAGCTAGATCCAGCGGCTGTCGATGTAAATGTTCACCCGGCAAAACGCGAAGTGCGTTTTCGTGATCCGAGCGGCGTTCGGGAACTGATCGTTCGGTGCATTCAACAGACTTTGGCAGGCTCAAGGGCTGAATGGCAGGACAAATTCCGCGCGCCGGTCAGCTCGCCGGCCACTATTGCTGGAAAAGCAGCTCCTAACCTGACGCTGCGGCCTGAGGTATCTGTTCCGGAGGAATTACATCGCGAGTTACCGCATCTCGCTCCCCCAGCCGGTCACCGTGTTACAGGAGGCGCTACTCATAGCGAGGCTGGAAGCTCCGAGATTGTAGGGCAGGCGCAACGCCTGCCAGCCCCACGCGATCAATTGGCAAGCGATGCGCTTGCCCTACAGCAACATGCCCGCAAAGCTGCTCAGCAGGAATTTCAGATCATTGGCGTGCTGAGCAAGCTGTATGTCTTAATGGAGAATGCGGATGGCCTCGTGCTGGTTGACCAGCACGCGGCACACGAGCGCATCCTCTTCGAAGAATTGCGGCGAAGAATGGAAGAGCAGGGGGTCCCAACACAAAAGCTGCTCCTGCCGCAGACTTTCGATGTGACGCCGCGCGACGCCGACTGGATCGAGCGCAACCTGTCGATCCTGCAAAGAATGGGAATCGGCATTGAGGGTTTCGGGCCGGACACGTTCAAAATCGACAGTGTCCCGAGTTTTTTGAATGTATCAGATCCGACGCAATTCATGCGCAAAGTGATTGATGATCTCAAGAGCGCGACCAACAGCGCTTCCGCGATGCGGTTGGGTGAAGAGATGATTGCCAAAACCGTTTGTCGGCACGCTGTGAAAGCCAATGATCCGTTGCGTTATCCTGAAGTGGAAAAACTAATCCGCGATTTGCTCGACTGCGATCTGCCCTATTGCTGCCCGCATGGGCGGCCCACGATGATCCAGATTTCGCTTACCGAATTGGAAAAGAAATTCGGACGCAAAGTGTGATGCTCGTGAGCGCGCGCTCTTTTCGCGTGGTGCCTAAGGATCCGCAGAAGGTCTGCTTGCCATTTGGAAGGCAGGCGGCTTTAATTTGCCGCGGTGAAGAAAATCGAGGCCATCATCAAGCCCTTCAAAACCGAGCCGGTGAAAGAAGCATTAATGGCGGCAGGGGTGGAAGGAATGACTTTGAGTGAGGTAAAAGGATTTGGCCGCCAGAAGGGGCACAGCGAAATTTATCGCGGCACCGAGTACACGGTGGATTTCCTTCCGAAAACGAAATTCGAGATCGTAATCGCGGACGATCGAGCGCAGCGAGCGGTGGAAGCCATTCTGGGCGCGGCCAAGACGGGAAAAATCGGCGACGGCAAGATCTTTGTAACTGAGGTGGAAGAAGCGGTGCGCATCCGAACAGGTGAACGGGGAACCGAGGCACTGTGATTGAATAGTTAAAAGAGTTACAAAGTTACAATAGGCAACGCATCCGTGATAAAAGCCGATAAATAGACCTGCCTCCCCATTGTAACCGTGTAACAATGTAACCTTTTAACAATTCAACGGATGTACGAATACCTGCTATCAATCTTTCTCGGGGTCGTCGAAGGGCTGACCGAATTTCTCCCTGTAAGCTCGACCGCACATTTGCGCATCTGCGAAGCGCTCCTGCACATCGATCTTCACGATGGCTTCTGGAAGATGTACACAATCGTCATTCAGCTCGGCGCAATTCTGGCGTTACCAGTTTATTTTTGGCATCGCATCGTGCAGCTTGTTCGCACCTTTCCGAAAGGCGAACACGGCGATCGCACCATTTTAACGCACCCATTGAGTCTCACGTTAATAGCGTTTGTGGTTACCGCAGTTCCAGCCTGGCTTTTAACGAAACAGATCGGCAAAAACCTGGAGAATCTATGGGTCATGGCCCTCGCACTTCTGATCGGTGGGATCGTCATGTGGATTGTGGACGCCGTTTTTACACGTCCACGCACGATGCACATGGAGGAAATGACTCTGCCGCAGTCGATCTGGATTGGCGCGGCACAAATTCTTTCCGCCGTTTTCCCAGGCACTTCCCGCTCGATGTCCACCATCGCCGCCGGGCAAGTCGCAGGTTTGTCGCGTCCAGCCGCGCTCGAATTTTCGTTTTTCTTATCGATGCCGACGATGGTCGTGGCCACTGGGTATGATTTTCTAAAGACAGTGATGCCGCATCATCACGAAGCAGATATTGCGCCGCTGACGATGAATGCTCATGAGTGGATCGTGCTCGTAATCGGATTCGTCGTTTCATTCTTCGTAGCACTGGCGGTGGTCGCGTGGTTTATGAATTGGGTGCGCGCACGCGGGTTTGCGCCGTTTGCGATTTACCGGATTGTACTCGGCATCGGGTTATTGACGCTGCTCATGCGCGGGGTGATGTGATTTGATTATCGATGGAAACGGACGCCATTCTTCCCGATCTCCAAAGCGCTGTTATTTGTGAAGATGTCCGCTGCGAAATCAACGGCATGCAAACGCTCGTGGGCGTGCTCAGTGTGATCCCGGCGCCGGCGCTTCCGATCAATTATATTCGCATGTGTATCTGGACGCGCTGGTGCAGCGGCGCGGGCAAGTTTCGGCAAAAGTCCCGGATTATCGGCGTAGATGAGCAGCAGGTCATCGCGCAGGCCGAAGTCGAGTTCATCTTGAAGGAGATGGAAGGTCACGCAACCAACGTCCATTATTTTGGCGGGGTGCAGTTTCAGCAATACGGATTGCATCACGTGGAGATTTATCTGGAAAACGAATTACGGCTGCGCTTTCCGCTGCCGGTGATCCAGGTCACGCGGTCAACCGGTTAAATTCGGCAACGTCTTATTATAAGGGCTTTTCAATGGGTCGAAGGTCTTTATCAGCGCTCTTGATGTTGGGGGCATGTTTCATGGCTGCACTCTGCAGTCTTGTTCTTTTCGGTAAGGTCCATGCGCAGGAGGTGATCGTTGCTCGCGAAACGAAATCAAAGGCTCCCGAGCAGGCAGCGTCGCCTTCTGAGCAACCTCCTTCAGAATCACCAGCGCCGGCACAGACCAAACCCAAGGCGCGCGAAAAGAAGTCCGGTTCTACAACAGTAACCGCCGAGCAGATGCGAATGGCGGGAGCGCTTGCTGCAGAGCGCTTGGAAAACCGAGGTTCTCCACAGCCGGCCAGAACGCGCGAATCTGATTCGGAGCCTGCGGTAACTGAAGCCCCGATTGTTTCTGGAACGCCGAGGCCGGTCAAAGAGGAAGCTCGCGCTGGACAAGGCAGCGTATCGCGTCGGTCGGGTTCGCGCACTCCAAAACCGGAGCCAATCGGCGCGGTCCGGCCAACGATGATGGAATCTGGGAGACAGGAGCCAAGCGCTACTCCCTCTGGAAAACCTGAGGCTCGTGGCGAGCACACACCAACACCCTAGTTCCTTAAACTTTTTGCTAGGGGTCATCCTCTTAAGCCAGCCTCCCGCTGTAGGGGAAGCTGTCAGCTTCCCCTACAAAAGAAAGGTAAGAGCACAGGTCAGCGCGAAATTTGTTGCGCGGCGACCTTGCTAACCTATCATTTGCAGGCAGTCCCGACTGTGTCCTGCCGGATGCATCGGGAAAATTTTTTGCCCGTATTTAATTTCAATGGCGAATACAATTCTAATTGGGATGCAGTGGGGCGACGAGGGCAAAGGCAAGATCATCGACGTGCTTACTGCCCAGGCGGACATTGTTGTCCGCAGCCAGGGCGGCAACAACGCTGGGCACACGGTGATCTATCGTGGCGTCAAGTACGTTCTGCACTTAATCCCGTCTGGAATCCTTCGGCGCAGCAAGATTTGCGTCATTGGAAACGGCGTTGTTGTCGATCCGGTCGCGCTGGTCGCCGAGATCGACAGTTTGCGCAAACTGGGAGTCAAAATCGATAAAAACTTGCTCATTAGCGATTGCGCTCATCTGGTCATGCCTTACCACCGCATACTCGACGAGCAACGCGAACTGCGCCGGGGCCGCATCGGAACCACCAAACGCGGTATCGGCCCGGCCTATGGCGACAAGGCAGCGCGGACGGGCCTGCGCATGTCGGACTTGATGCAGCCGATTGTATTTTCAAAGAAGTTGCAAGCCAAAATTATCGAGAACAACAGAATCCTTCAGGCCCTCGGCGCGAAACCAATTAGTTTTCGCGAGGTCGACGAAAGCTATCTGGCAGCGGGCGAAAATTTGCGCCCTTTCGTGGCCAATACCGTGGTGTATCTCCATCGTGCGATCGAACGGGGCAAGAAAATCCTGTTTGAAGGTGCGCAGGGAACATTCCTCGATATCGACCATGGCACTTATCCGTATGTGACTTCCTCGAACACAACCGCCGGCGGCGCATGCACGGGTACCGGTGTGCCGCCCAGTCGGATGGACCGCGTGGCGGGCGTGATGAAGGCGTACTCCACACGCGTTGGTGAGGGAGCGTTGCCCACTGAAGACGCGCAATTAACTCAAATGCTTCATAACTTGGGACGCGAATTTGGTGCGACAACCGGGCGCAAGCGACGCTGTGGTTGGTTCGATGCGGTGGCCACTCGTTATGCGGGGATGGTCAATGGCATTGACGAGCTAGCTATTACCAACTTGGACGGACTTGATCACGTCGACCCAATTCGAGTTTGTGTTGGCTATCGGCTAAATGGAAAACCGCTGGATGTTCCTCCCTGCGACGCCAGCCAGCTGGCCAATTGCGAACCAGTCTACGAACAGGTGCGCGGCTGGAACACACCCACTCATTCTGCGCGAAAGTTTTCGCAACTTCCTCCAGCAGCGAGAAAATACGTCAGGTACATCTCAGAATTAACCGGCGCGAAATTGTCGATGGTCAGCGTCGGTCCAGCACGCGGTG
>WNFJ01243316.1_pt5 | contig 11204 bp, 13 predicted proteins | sample 5400461 | NCBI WGS metagenome assembly WNFJ01 (sample SAMN13153349, study PRJNA577476) | soil metagenome | isolation source: 115 cm saprolite on Douglas fir-dominated hillslope | place: USA:California | collected 2013-09-17 | reverse complement strand
TTCAATGTGAGCGTCCATGATCCCCGCCCCCCTTCACGGGTGCTCCACGACTGCGATACTTGAATGTGGACAAAACAGAAGGAAACGTCTGTTCGGAACCCGACGTAAGCGGGCCTCCACGCCGCCGTGACGTCTTCGAATCTTCGAATTGGATTGCTGTCTCGCCGAGTTTAGTCCGCCGCGTGCAACGCTTCCGCCTGGGGCAGGAGGGGCCTGAGGCTCGGGCTGTCGTCGAGATGATCGGGATGCGGTGCGCTGGACGCGGATGCTCGCTTCCCAACTCGGGCTGCGCTTTTCCGGCTGATATCGCCATCTGAGAAGATGATGGAGGAGGACGCTCAGGCGGCTGATCAGCTCGCGCTTTTCGGTCCTGCCCATGCTGTCGATTTCCTCGGCGATGTGCTCGATGTCGGCCTCAGCGAGCTTTCCCGCCCGCAGGAGTTCGGCCTGCTCGCGGCTCCAGGCAAAGAAATCGCGATCATCGAGCTGGCTCTTCGCGGGCATGGAAGAAAAATAGTGTTTCCTCCCCCGCGGCGTCCGTCGGAACAGGCGAGCGAGGCGCGCGCCCGCATTCCGAGGAACCCCTCCCTATGCCCCGGCCATGATCTTCTCCCGCGCCGCGCTCGCCAGGAAAGCGGATCGGCTGAGGCCGCGCTGTTTGGCGGCGGCGTCGATGGCGTCGAGCAGGGCGGCGTCGAGGCTGATGTTGGCGCGCACCGTTCTGCCAGAGTCGAGAAGCAGCGGGATCATGACGGAGCTTTCGCCTTTGCCGATTTCTCCGGACGCCAGGATTTCCGACAGCGTCGACGGTCGAGGCGCGGCGAAGCCACCTTCGCGCTTGTGGGCGACAACGTCACGCAACGCTTCGGCGGCGTCGGCGATCGCCTCCTCTGCCGTGGCGCCTCCTCCGACGCAGCCTGGAATGTCGGGGATCCGGACACCCCAGACGTCGCCGCTTCTGTCGAGAACGCCGATGTAGTAGGTCATCGCCTCGCTCATTTCTTCACAACCAACCCGCCGCCTTGGCGATCGACCGCGCCACGCCGGGCGACAGCTCGCGGTGACGGGGGACGACGATCATCATCTCGGGCCGGTCCTTGTTGACGAACCGCTCGTGGCTCCCGCCGCCAATGTTCGTCCACCCGTCCGCCTTGAGACGTTCGATCACCTTGCGGACGTTGGTCTCGACCTTGGTCACAGGTCCGGCCTGGCGTTGAATTGTACTCGCGCCGCCATTGCGAGCCAAGCCAAATACACAATATATTGCGCACTGATGAAGCCAAGTGTCGAATCGTCGCAACGCGCGTTATGTCTTGCCATGAAAGAGAAACTCTCTCGCCCTGGCGCCGACGAAGACGCCCGGATCGCGCGCGGTATTGCCGCCGATCCGGACGCAGCGCTGGGTCGAAGCCGGTTGAAGGCATCGTCAGGCGCTTGGGCCGCCCCGCCGAAGCCTGATCGCAAGGTCTCGGTGTCGCTTAGGCTCGACCGCGAGGTGGTGGAACGGTTCAAAGCGACCGGCTCGGGTACCCGGATCAATGCAGCGCTCAGGAAGTTCGGGGCCCGTTGATCGTTGCGGCCGCCAAAAATTTCGCCGCCTCACTTCCGCTCATCCCTGGGCCTATATCGGCGACGCTCTCTCAAAAGGGCGGCCGCGCGAGGGGCGCCTTCGCCCTCCATTTCGCCACGGAGCGATCGAGATGAAAGACCACGCGAAGGCGTGGCCGCGCGAGCGGCGTGCAATGTCCGAGCGACAACTCGATGAGGCGATCGAGGCGTCATTCCCGGCGAGCGACCCTCTCGCCATAACCCCGACCTCCGCCGGCGGCCCGGATCACTCGCGCTCGTTGCGCGCCGCGCCGCGCCCGCGCCGCCAATCGGTGCGGCGCCGGGCTGACGCCTGAAACGTTTCCCGGCCAGCCACGAATTTGCGGCAGGGCCGAGCGGAGCGAGCCCGTAAGGGGCTGCCGCCTCACTTCCGCTCATCCTTGGGCCTATATCGGCGACGCCCTGCCAAAAGAGCGGCCGCGCGAGAGCCGCAAGTCGCCACGGAGCCATCGACATGAAAGACCATGCTAGGAAGCCGCCGCGCCTCGCGCGCACAAAATCCGAGCAGCAGCTCGATGAGGCGATCGAGGATTCGTTCCCGGCGAGCGACCCGCTGCCGACAAACCCGACCTCTGCCGGAGGACCGGAGCATTCGCGCCCGACGCCGCCCGCATCGCCCGCGCGCCGCCAACCGGCGCGTCGCGGCTGACGGCTGCGGCCCTTCCCGCCAAGCCGAATATGCGCCGCTGGGAACGAATGCCTCCCCGTCAATGGGTCGCCGATCGGGCTGGCTCGCCCTACCGCGCCGGCCGGGGCCTCGTCGGGTTCGGCGAGGCTGAGGCTCGTGACCTCGGCGGCTCGCGGTCCGCGCCGCATCTCGGCGATGAGCGCTTCGACGTTCGCGGGCGAGCCGTGAACGAGCGCCTCGACCGCGCCGTCGGCCCGGTTGCGCACCCAGCCGGAAACGTTGAGCCTGAGCGCCGCGCGGCGGGTGAAATCGCGATAGCCGACGCCCTGGACGAAGCCTTCGACGACGATGCGGCGGACGACGGCGATATTTTCTGTCATGGTCCGACACCCTGTCGCGCGTGTTCGAAACCGGAGGCGCCCATGAAACTCGAAGAGATATTCGACATCGTCAAGCAGAAGCGGTTCGCGGTCGTATCGACGGTCCACGATACCGGCGCGCCGGAGTCGGCGCTCGTCGGCTTCGCCTGCACGCAACAAAACGAAGTCGTCTTCGACACCCTGTCGACTTCCCGCAAGGCCATCAATATTCTCCGTCGCCCTGCGGTCGCGCTGGTGGTCGGATGGGAAGACGATATCTCCGTCCAGATCGAAGGCGACGCCCGCCAGCCGGTAGGCGACGATCTGGCGAACGCCAAGGCGGCCTACTTCCGCGAGTGGCCGGATGGCCGCGATCGCGAGAATTGGCCGGACATCGCCTATTTCGTCGTACGGCCGCGATGGATACGTTATTCGTGCTACGCCGGCGCGCCCGTGGTCGAGGAATTCACCCCATAGCGCTCGAGACGAGGCCAGGCGCCGCCCATTGCCCCGCGCCGGCCGCGCGTCTATAGGCTGGCGCGCAAACGCTTACGCCGATTGGTATCGGCGAGTGAGCTTTAGGAGCCTTGATGATTCACGTCACCTTTCCCGACGGCGCAAAGCGCGCCTTTGAGCCCGGCGTTTCCGGTCTCGACGTCGCCAAGTCCATTTCTCCCTCTCTCGCCAAGCGCACGGTCGCGGCGGTTCGCGACGGCGAGCTCGTCGATCTCGCCGACACGGTCGAAGAGGACTCGACGCTCGAATTCATCCCCCGCGACGATCCGCGGGCCCTCGAGCTCATCCGCCACGACGCGGCGCATGTGCTTGCCGAAGCGGTGCAATCGCTGTGGCCGGGAACCCAGGTGACGATNNNGCGCCGAGCCGTTCACGCCCGAGGATTTTCCCGCGATCGAGAAGCGCATGCGCGAGATCATCGCGCGCGACGAGCCGTTCAAAAAGACCGTCGTCTCGCGCGAAGAGGCGAAGGGCTTCTTCGAGAGGAAGGGCGAAGCGTTCAAGGTCGAGCTCATCGACGCGATTTCGGCCGATGAGGAGGTGAAGCTCTATAGCCAGGGAGAGTGGACCGATCTTTGCCGCGGGCCCCACATGACCTCGACCGGCAAGGTGGGCGACGCCTTCAAGCTGATGAAGGTCGCCGGCGCCTATTGGGGGGGGGATTCGACGAAGCCGATGCTGTCGCGCATCTACGCGACAGCCTTCGCCAAGAAAGAGGAGCTCGACGCCTATCTGAAGCAGCTCGAGGAGGCCGAGCGGCGCGATCATCGCAAGCTCGCGCGCGAAATGGACCTGTTCCACTTCCAGGAGGAGGGGCCGGGCTCGATCTTCTGGCACCCCAAGGGCTGGACGCTCTTCCAGATTCTGGTCGCCTATATGCGGCGACGTCTGGCCGCCGACTATCAGGAAGTCAACGCGCCCCAGGTGCTCGACAAGCGCTTATGGGAAATCTCCGGCCACTGGGGCTGGTTTCGCGAGAGCATGTTCATGTGCCGTCCCGCAGGCGAAGACGCCGAGGCGGAGGACGAGCGCGTCTTTGCGCTGAAGCCGATGAACTGCCCTGGCCACGTGCAGATCTTCAAGAATGGCCTGCGCAGCTATCGCGAGCTGCCGCTGCGGCTTGCCGAATTCGGCGCGGTCAACCGCTACGAGCCGTCGGGCGCGCTGCATGGCCTCATGCGCGTGCGATCCTTCACCCAGGACGACGCGCATATCTTCTGCACCGAGGAGCAGCTCGCTGAGGAATGCCACAAGATCAACGAGCTGATCCTGTCGGTCTACGGCCATTTCGGCTTCGACAGAATCCTGGTGAAGCTCTCGACCCGGCCCGACAGGCGCGTCGGAACGGAGGCGATGTGGGATCACGCGGAGGCGGTGATGAGCCGGGTTCTCGACGAGATCAAGGCGCGTCATGGCAACGTCGTGACGACCAGCCTCAATCCGGGCGAAGGCGCGTTCTACGGACCGAAGTTCGAGTACGTTCTGCGCGACGCGATCGGCCGCGACTGGCAATGCGGCACGACGCAGGTGGACTTCAACCTGCCCGAGCGCTTCGGCGCGTTCTACATCTCCCATAACAGCGAGAAAACGACGCCGGTGATGGTGCATCGCGCCGTTTGCGGCTCGATGGAACGCTTCATCGGCATCCTGCTCGAACACCACGCTGGCCACCTGCCTTTATGGCTGGCGCCTGTGCAGATCGTCGTGTGCACGATCACCAGCGACGCCGACGATTACGCGCTTCGATTCGCGGCGAAGGCGAAGAAGCGAGGCCTGAGGGTCGAGACCGACCGCCGCAACGAGAAGATCAACTACAAGGTGCGCGAGCACTCGCTGGCGAAGGCGCCGGTCCTCATCGCCCTCGGCCGCAGGGAGGCGACCGAGAATACCGTCTCCGTGCGCCGTTTGGGCTCCAGCGCCCAGACGATGATGGGGGCCGACGAGGCGATCGAGGCGCTGGCCGGCGAGGCTGTTCCACCGGACCTGCGGGAGTGACTTCCCGCGTCCACGAACGGGGAAAGGCCAAAATTTGGAGGCTTGATTTGGTCCTTCGATAGGACCAAATCAGGCGTGCGTCCTTCGGTCGACAAGTCTGGTCCGTCGTGCAAGTCCCAATCAGCGAGGCCAAGGCCCATCTGGCCGATCTCGTGCGCCGCGCGGAAGCCGGCGACGAGGTCGTGCTCACGCGTCACGGGCATCCCGTCGTGCGGCAGACGCCGGTCCATCGGCGGCAGCCGACTGCACAGGAGCGAAAAGCGGCGCTCGAGCGACTGCGCGCTTCCTGGAAGGGCGGACCAAGTCCAGGTCCTGATGCAGCGAGAAGCCAGGACTTTCTTTATGACGAATTCGGGTTGCCAAAATAATCGCTGTCGACGCGTTGGCGCCTGCCCCTTGCTTCTTGTAGGCGACGACTTTTCTCGAGCGCGCTTCCGAACCGATAGCATGGCGGCCCTCGGGTTTGGTTCGATGCCAATCTCCGGTTTCCGCCGGCCCTTCCGTTTCGCTCCCAAAAGCTCCATCATATATGTCGGATCGAGGAGCAACCATGTCCCTGGAGGGAAATCCGGCTGAGGCCCGTCATTCGCTGCGCTTCCGTTTCCGCGGCGCCGAGGTCGCGCTCGACCGGTTCTCGCCGCGCGCGCTGGTTCTCGACTGGCTGCGCGAGGAGGTGGGGGCGAAAGGGACGAAGGAAGGCTGCGCGGAAGGCGATTGCGGCGCCTGCACGGTCGTGCTGGCGCGCCTGCACAACGGCGCTCTCGCTTACGAGGCGGTAAACGCCTGCATCCTGTTGTTCGGCCAACTCGACGGTGCGGAGCTGATCACGATCGAGGATCTCGCCGAAGGCGGCGCGCTGCATCCGCTGCAGCAGGCGATGGTGGATCATCACGGCTCACAATGCGGCTTTTGCACGCCCGGCATCGTCATGAGTCTGTTCGCCGCCTACCATTCCGGCGCGCCGGCGACCTATGCCGGGCTCTGCGACCAGCTCGCCGGCAATCTTTGCCGCTGCACCGGCTATCGTCCGATCCTCACGGCGGCGCTGGAGATCTGCGACGGCGCGCCCGACGACCGGTTCGCGACGACAACGCAAGAGCGCGCCGCTGCGCTCGCCGCTCTCGACGACGAAAGGGACGTGTTCGTCGGTGACGAGACTTCGTTCTTCGCCGCGCCCGCGAGCCTCGATGCGCTCGCCGCTCTCTATGCCCGCTTTCCCGATGCGACCCTCGTCGCCGGGGCGACCGACGTCGGGCTCTGGATCACCAAGCAGTTGCGCGACCTGAAGCGCGTCATCTGGCTCGGCAGGGTTGCGGGGTTGGATGTCGTCAGCGAGAGCCCCGACGGCGCGCTCTCGCTCGGCGCAGGCGTCACGCTGACGGAAGCCACGCGGCTGCTCAGCGCGATCCATCCCGATTTGAGCGAGCTGATGCGCCGCTTCGGCTCGGTGCAGGTGCGCGCAAGCGGAACCGTCGGCGGCAATATCGCCAACGGCTCGCCGATCGGAGATATTGCGCCCGCCCTGATCGCTCTTGGCGGCAAGGTTGTCCTGCGCAAGGGCGCCAGGACCCGCGTCTTGCCGCTCGAGGACTTCTTCATCGGCTACGGCAAGCAGGACCGGGCGCCAGGCGAGTTCGTGCTTGCGGTCGAGACGCCGCGACCGGGCGCCAGTCAGAACTACCGCGCCCTCAAGGTGTCGAAGCGTATCGACGAGGACATTTCGGCCGTCATGCTCGCTGCGCTGATCGACGTCGAGGGCCGGCGCATCGCGGGCGCCCGCGTCGCCTGTGGCGGCACGCGCCGCGACCGCCGAGCGGGCGTTGCTCGGCGCGAGCCTCGACGAGCCTGCGAGCTGGCGCGCCGCGCGCGCTGCGCTGTCGCAGGATTTCACCCCATTGACCGATCAGCGCGCGAGCGCGGCCTATCGCATGACGGTCGCCGCAAACCTTCTCGAAAAGGCGCTCATCGAGATTTCCGGCGCGAGCGCGCCGACCCGGATCGGAATGCTTCATGCCGCCGAATGACTCCGGCGATCTCGCCCTCGCGACCACGGTCGTTCACAAGCCGCTGCCGCATGACTCCGCCCGGCTGCATGTTCAGGGGGCGGCGAACTATGTCGACGACATCCGCGAGCCGGAAGGGACATTGCATGTCGCCATCGGCATGGCCGACAAGGCGCGCGGCAGATTGAGGGCCCTGGACCTGGAGGCGGCGCGTGCGGCGCCGGGCGTCGCCGCCGTGCTGACCGTGGCCGACATTCCCGGCAAGAACGATGTCGCGCCCGTCTTCGCCGACGAGCCTTTGTTCGCGCGCGAGGAGGTGATGTTCCACGGCCAAGCGCTGTTCGCGGTGGTCGCGCGCTCGCGCGACGAGGCGCGAAGGGCGGCGCGTTTGGCCAAGATGCACATTGAAGAGCAAACGCCGTCGGTCACCATCGCCGACGCGCTGAAGACTGGCGCGCGTGTGCAAGACGATTACGCCTTCGGGCGCGGCGACGCGGCCGTCGCAATCGGCAAGGCCGCGCATCAGCTGGAGGGGCAATTGGCGATCGGGGGCCAAGAGCATTTCTATCTCGAAGGCCAGGCTTCGTTCGCCTTTCCCGGCGAAGGCGACGAGATGACGGTGCACGCTTCGACGCAGGATCCGACCGAGACACAGCACATCGTCGCGCGGATTCTCGGCGTTCCGGATGCCTTCGTCACCGTCGAGACGCGACGAATGGGCGGCGGCTTCGGCGGCAAGGAGAGCCAGGCCTGCGCCTGGGCCGCGATCGCCGCGCTCGCCGCGCGCGTCACGGGACGTCCGTGCAAGATTCGTCTCGACCGCGACGACGATTTCATGCTCACGGGCAAGCGCCATGATTTCCGGGCCGACTGGCGCGTCGGATATGACGATCGGGGCGTCGTCGCTGGCTATGACGTGACGCTCAATGCGCGCTGCGGCTGCTCGGCCGACCTTTCGCTCGGCGTGGTCGACCGCGCGATGTTCCATGCCGGAAACGGCTACTGGCTGCCGGAGGTTTCGATCGCCTCGAGGCGCCTCAAGACCGACACCGTTTCCAACACCGCGTTTCGCGGCTTCGGCGGCCCGCAGGGCATGATCACGATCGAGCGCGTGATGGACGCGATCGCGCGCGAGCGCGGCCTCGATCCGCTCGATGTACGCAAGGCCAATCTGCTGCGAGCAGGCGCGGAACGCACGCCCTATGGGCAGGCGGTCGAGGACTACGAGACGCAAAGGACGATCGTCGAGGAGCTCGAGATCTTGAGCGACTATCGGGCTCGCCGCGCGCGCATTGCCGCCTTCAACGCGGCAAGTCCGCTTATCAAGCGGGGCATCGCGCTGACGCCGGTGATGTTCGGCATTTCCTTCACTCTCATCCCGCTCAACCAGGCCGGCGCGCTGGTGCACGTCTATTCTGACGGCTCGATCCATCTCAATCACGGCGGCACCGAGATGGGGCAGGGGTTGTTCACCAAGGTCGCGCAGATTGTCGCGGAAGAGTTCGGCGTGCCGCTGCATTTTGTCCGGATCACCGCGACCAACACCGCCAAGGTGCCCAACGCCTCGCCGACCGCCGCCTCGTCCGGGACCGATCTCAACGGCATGGCGGCGAAAATCGCGGCGAGCGCGATCAAGCAGCGCATGGCCGCCTTTGCGGCCCAGCAATGGAGCGTCGCGCCCGAGGCGGTCGAGTTCCGCGACGGGCGCGCCTTTGCCGGCAACGCCTCCATGGGCTTTGGCGAGCTCGCGAAAGCCTGTCGTCTGGCGCGCGTGCAATTGTCGCATGCCGGCTATTTCAAAACCCCGCAAATCCACTGGGACCGCGCCAAGGCGGAGGGGCGACCGTTCTTCTATTTCGCCTACGGCGCGGCCTGCTCGGAAGTCGCGATCGACACGCTGACAGGTGAAATGCGAGTGCTGCGCGCCGACCTGCTGCATGACGTCGGCGCCTCGATCAATCCCGCGATCGACATCGGCCAGATCGAGGGCGCGTTCATTCAGGGCATGGGCTGGCTGACGACCGAGGAGCTCGTCTACGACGCCAAGGGACGGCTGACCACGCACGCGCCGGCGACCTACAAGATTCCGGTCGCCTCCGACACGCCGCCGATCTTCAACACGAGCCTCTATACGCGGCCCAATCCGACGCCGAGCATCTATCGCTCGAAAGCCGTCGGCGAGCCGCCGCTGATGCACGGCATTTCGGTCTTTTCAGCGATCCTCGACGCCGTGCATGCGACGAACCCAAAGGGCCAGCCGAATCTCGCGGCGCCGTGCACGCCGGAATCGATCCTCAACGCGGTCCTCTCGCTGAATGGGGCGGCTTGACCGCGGCGCCATGCTGGCCTTTCGCCGCCTCATCGACGCGATCGAAGCCGAGGGTTCGGCGGCGCTGGTGACGCTCGCTCGGGTCGAGGGATCGAGCCCGCGCGAAGCGGGCGCGCGGATGGTGGTCAGGGCCTCCGGCGGCTTTCACGGCACGATCGGCGGCGGGGCGCTCGAGTGGGCCGCGCTGAGCGCGGCCCAGGCGGTTTTGAGAGAGGGCCGCGGGCCTGCCTCGCGCCGTTCGCTGGCGCTCGGGCCTGAACTCGCGCAATGTTGCGGCGGCCGCGTCGAATGGCGCATCGAGACCTTCGATCGGCGCGACCTCGCCGATCTCGCGCCGATCGCGATTGCGGAGAGGGCAGGGCCGGCGACGCTCAGCGCCCGTCTGGGGCGCGACGGCCGGGTCGAGCGAAAGCTCTCGGCCGAGCGGCGAGGGGAGGGCCTGACCGCGAGCCTGCCGGCCGCCAGCGACTGGATCGAGCCGCTCGGAGAAAACGCTCGCTCGGTGTATCTCTTCGGCGCGGGCCATGTCGGGCGAGCGCTCGCGCTCGCGCTCGCGCCGCTTCCATTCGCGGTGAGCGTTTCCCGCCTATGCGCCGGCCAACGTCGCGGTGATTCATGCGGCTGAGCCGACGGCCGAACTCGCGCACGCGCCTGACGGCGCGCTGATCGCGGTGATGACCCACGCCCACGCGATCGACCTCGAGATCGTCGCCGAAGCGCTGCGCGCCGAGCGTTTCGGCTATGTCGGCCTGATCGGCTCGGCGACCAAACGCGCACGTTTCTTGACCCAGATGCGGGCGGCCGGTCTTTCGGAGGCGCGCCTTTCGAGGCTCACCTGCCCGATCGGCGTCGAGGGGGTCGAGGGCAAGGACCCGGCGGTGATCGCCGCCTCGACCGTGGCGCAACTGCTGATCGTCAGCGAGCGGTTGCGGGCGGAGGAACTCGCCGCGTAAGGCGCGCCGCGCGCGTCCGCGAGCGCGACGGGCGATGGCGCCGTCGCGTGCTCGCGTCCCGTCATTCCCGACGCGATCAGCGTTCTCCGCCGTCGCGGTTTCCAGCTTCGTTCGCGAGGTAGTTTTCGCCGATCGAAAAAGCGCAGATGCGCGAAAGGTGGGAGTAGGGCAGCCCGGTCTCTTTCGCCCAGGCGTTGAACTGCTCCTGAGCCTGCTTCAGGTCGCGTTTCGATTTGATTTCCTCCGCCACGTCGAGGCCGGCGTGGCGGAGGCAGGCGACGACGTCCTTGGACGTCACGAATCCGTCCCAGCCGAGAAACCTCAGCAACATCTGGCCAGTGGCGCCGCCGAGGCGGTCGCCGCGCTTCGCTAGAACCTCGAGCAGCCCTACTTCGTCGGAGGACGGCCACGTGGCGAGGAACTTCCCGAACCCGCCGTGCTCGTTCGCCACGTCCCGGACGAAACGGGCGTTGGATCTGACCGACATGATCTTCGCGCCGTTGCGCACGATGCGCGCGTCCTTCGTCAGCCCTTCCCAGTATTCATCGGGCTGGAAACGAAGCCGCGCGGGCTCGAAGCCCAGGAAAACCTCCTCGAAGCTGGGCCACTTCGACTCGATCACGCTCCATGCGAAGCCCGCCGAAAACACCCGCTTCGTCATTTCCGCCAGCACGCGGTCGTCCCTGAGATCGGTGAGGGCCTCAGGGTTGGGCCTGGGCGGCAGCAGGCGATTGAGCTCAGCGGCCCCGCCCTTGCGCTGTTCGGCGCGAGCGCGAATGCTCTCGAAAGAAATCACGCCTCCTTCCTTTCGTC
>WNFJ01270532.1_pt2 | contig 11205 bp, 15 predicted proteins | sample 5400461 | NCBI WGS metagenome assembly WNFJ01 (sample SAMN13153349, study PRJNA577476) | soil metagenome | isolation source: 115 cm saprolite on Douglas fir-dominated hillslope | place: USA:California | collected 2013-09-17 | reverse complement strand
GGACAAGAGCGGGTCCACAACCGCCAGCTCGACGGGCCGGCTGCGGATGCCGGTCAACACATCGTCCCAACTTGATACCTGCGCGACAATGAACCGGGAGCCCGCAGCCCGGCGGAGTTTGTGGAATTGGACGTCGGGAACGGCAGCTAATACGAGCATGAATCCCCCAAAACCCCTAAATGCCGCAAAATCGCCCTAAGGTGCCGCAAAAACGCCCTAAAATTCGGACGCCCCCGGACCCAGGTTGTGATGTCCCTGTTGCGTCGACACCACACCTGGTCTCGGAGGTCACATGTCTCGGATTCGCGCCCTGCTCGCCCTGCTCGTCGTCGCCTTCGCCTTCTCCACCGTCGCCTGTGCCGACGCTACCGGCCCCAGCCACGGCTGCGATATCAACAACAGCAACACCTGCCGCTAGGCATCTCAGCCACCGAGTTGCGCGAGGGACTCGGAAACCTCGCGCAGCTCGGCGGTTTGCAACACCGGCTCCGTCGCCAGCTGCGTTTCCCGCACAACCGCCTGCTGGCAGTCGGGCAGGCCAGCCAGAATCCGCTCGATCCGAAACTCGAACTCATGCAGTCCGGCCGCGGCCGCGATCGCGAGTGCCTCCTTCAACAGCACCTCGGCCCGGCGGTACCGCCCGAACCGTGCCTGGCCGATCCCCTGTTTCAGGTAGAAGTCCGCTCGAATGTTGGGTGGCATGTCCGCGAGCCGGTCCTCACAACGCTCGCGCCAGCGGGCGAACCCGACGTGATCCCGCCGATACGAGGCGCAGTGCATCAGCTCGACCACCGCGTTGCTGACCGTTTCCTGGGTGCGGCCGCGGCGGAACACCTCTGCCAGCGCTCGCTCCGCCCCGGTCGCGTCACCGACACTGAGGAGCATGGTTCCCACGTCACCCAGCGCGCGCAGCTTCGAATCGTCCTCTTCGTACAGCTGGAACGCGTGCCATGCGTGGGGGATCGCCTCGGCCGGCTGTCCCATGTAATAGAAGGTTGCCGCGATGCCCTGCTCTGCGCGGGCCTCGACATCCCGCTCGCCGGCGGCGCGGGCGTCCCCGAGGATCTCCTCGAGCCGGCGCTCGGCGTCCGCGAGGTTACCGCGGCCCAGCATCGTGTTGGCCCGACCGATCCGGCTGAGCAGGGCCGAGTAGCGGTCGCCGCCCACGGTCGCCAGCTCCCCAGCCTCGGTGTAGGCGGCGTCAGCTTCGTCGAACCGGTTCAGCTTGCGGTGCACGCGGGCGAAACGCAGCTGCGCCGCGACCTGGTCCTTCGTGGACATGCGGTTCCCAACGACCAGCAGCAGCGTGGTCAGCACATCGAGCGCTTCCTCGAGCCGCAGCTCGGCCTCGAGAAAATGCGCGTACGCGAACAGCGCCGGCGAGATGAGCTGGATGTCCCCGAGTCGGTAGGACTCCGAGGCGCTCTCGGCGATTCCGTGCACGTGCGCGCCTTCGGTCGCCGCGGCGTGAAGCTCGCGGCAGAACCGATCGGTTGCCACCCACTGATAGTGGAATGCGTCCGTCGAAACCGGCGCCCGATCGGACGCCAGCAGGTCCACGAGCCGCAGCGCGAGAAACGCGCCCTGTCCCAAGCGCGCTTCCAGCGTGGTGGCCGATTCCGGACCGGACACCCGCTGCAGGAAGATCGCGTGTGGCAGCGATTCGAACTTCAGACCTGAAACCGGCATTCCTAAATGTTCTCCGAGTGTGAGGCTAGGCTGGCTGGCGCGTCCACCTAGGGCAGGGGCCATGCCTCAACGCAACGTGCGGCTGGCTCAGAAGATAGCGTTCTCGAGGTGTTTCCGTTAGGCCGCAGATTTCGCGTTTTCTGGCTTTTCGCCGCATGGTTCCGATGTCGGTCGCGTAGCCACTCCTCCCCTTATTCCGGCCCATGCGCCGGGGCCTCACCCTCGCCGAACTCGTGGTCGTGCTGGCGATTCTCGCCATCGTGACGGCCGTCACACTCCCACGCCTGGCGGGCTTCTGGGACTGGTTGGCCGTCAACACGGCCGCACAGGAGGTGACCGCGGCGGTGGCGGTCGCCCGGCACTCGGCCGTCATGCAGGGCACGCGCGCCCGAGTGCTGATCGCCGCCGACTCGCTCCGCATCGACCGCTGGGTCGGCGACTCCTGGGGCGCCGTGCACCGCTGGCCAGGTCCGGATCGGCATGGCGTCACGCTGGCCGTCTCCAACCCGGTGGTCGTGTTCGACGCCATCGGCATCGGGTGGGGCGCGTCGAACACTACGGTCGTCCTGCGCCGGGGCACTCGGGTCGAGAAGATCACGCTGTCGCGCATCGGGCGGGTCAAGCGGTGGTAGCGGTGCGTGCAACCCTTTTCCGGGGATGGGCATCAAATGGGATGGAGCCGTAACACCGGCCTGGGAAGGGGCGTGAAACATCCCCCCGACCCAGCCGTATCAGGAGAGAGCATCGCGCAAGGGTCGCGGCCGAAGTGTGACGGCCACTTCGCCCGACCGCCAGCCCGGGGAGTTTTCAGCCCCGGGTTTGGTTTTTCTATGGGCCCGGTGTCCGCACCCCGACTACGTCGAAACTGAACGTGACGCGATCCGCCACGCGAACGGTGCCGGCCGGTCCGCCGCGAAAAGGTCTGATGCCGTAGTCCGTCTGTTTTACCGAGAAACCGCCCGTCGCCCGCAGCGTGTCTGCCCCGACCTCCGCGCGGATGTCACAGCTCACATCACGGGTCTGCCCGGCGAGTGTGAGCCGGCCCTGGATCTGAAATCCATCGGCGGTGCGCGTTACGCTATCTGAAGCGAAGCTGATCACCGGGTGCTCGTCCACGTGCAGTACCTCGGTCCGCATGGCTTGGGTGACCTTGCGGATCTCAGCCGTGTCGGGAGGCGTGAGGACCTCGAGACTGTCCGCGGGTACGACGATCTCCACACGCGACTCGGCGGGCGCGTTTGGGTGGTAAACGATACGGCCCGTGACCCCAGGGGCGCGGATCACATGCGCGGGGCCCGCGAAGCCGAACAGCCCCGCCTTGCCCGTCTTCACTTCAAACTGGCTGGCGGCGGACAGCACATAGACCACGGAGTCCGGCTCGGCAGCCTGGGCCCACGCGGCAGTGGGGCCGAGCGAGGTCGCTCCAGCCAGGAGGGCGCAGCGAACGACGTTCATCCTCGCCCCGGCGCGAGAAACCGGTTCAACCCCTGCTCGAACGGGAGCGGCCGGATGCCGAACACCGATTCGATCGCATTCGCCGGGGTGGCGCTGCCTTCGACCAGCATTTGCAGCTGATCGCTCGTCAGCGGCGCCGCGGCGCCGAGGACGTCGAACGCACCCGCGGCCGCCCGCGCCAGCGCGAGCGGCAGATGCACGAGCGGACGGGGGCGCCGGGTGGCCCGCCCGATCGCGAGCAGAAATTCCTCGTAGGTCAGGACTTCCGGTCCGCCCAGCTCGAACGCGCCGGCGAGCGCCGGCTGCTCGACCGCGAGGGCGAACGCGAGGGCGACGTCCTCGACCCAAACGGGCTGCGTGGGGAAGCGGCCGTCGCCGAACACCGGGACGACCGGAGACCAGCGGTGCAGTCGGGCGATGGTGCGGATCGGCACGTTCTCCGGACCATTGATGATCGAGGGCCGGAAGACGGCGTTCGACAAGCCCGACGTGCGGACCAACTCCTCGGCCTGCCACTTGGTCCGATGATAGCGGGTCGCTCCCGACTCGTCCCGGGCGCCGACGGCGCTCATGTGCACGAACCGCTCCACTCCGGCACCGCGCGCGGCTGCGAGCACGCGCCGGGTGCCCTCCACGTGCACGGCGTGAAAGGTGGCGCGACCCGTTTCCACGATGATGCCGACCAGGTGGACGACCGCGCGCGCGCCATGGGTGAGCGTCGAGAGTGCCGCCGGGTCGGCCAAATCGCCGGGGACGAGCTCGACGCCGAGGGTCTCGAGGGTTCGCGCCCGGCTGGGACTACGCACCAGCACGCGGATCGTATGTCCGCGTCGCGCCAGCACGGCGCTGATGTGCCGTCCCACAAATCCGGTGGCTCCGGTGACGGCGATCAGCACGACCGGCCCCGATCAGGTGGACCCTGTGCCGCCCTCGTCGAGGAACACGAGCGTGCGCGACCACCGAGACCAGTGCCTCGTAGACCTTGGGATCGAGCACCGTGCCGGAAAGGTCCGCGGCCCGCTCCACCGCCTTCTCGGGACTCATCTTTTCCTGGTACGCGCGCGACGTGCTGAGGGCGTCGAACACTTCGGCCGCTCCGATGATGCGGGCGCCCATCGGGATCTCCTCGCCACGCAGCCCGTCTGGGTAGCCGGTCCCATCCCACCGCTCGTGGTGGTGGCGCACTGCCGGGATGATGTCGCCAAGGTGTGTGAGCGGCGCGAGGATCTGGGATCCAATAATCACGTGCTGTTTGACGTGCTCGAACTCGTCGGGGGTGAGCGCACCCTGTTTGTTGAGGACCGATTCGCGTGTGCCGATCTTGCCGAGGTCGTGCAACCGGCCCGCGACCCGCACGTGCTCGACGTCTTCTTCCGAAATTCCGAGCTCGTGGGCGACCGTGGCGGAGAGGTCGGCGACGCGCGCCGAATGCCCCCGCATGTAGGGGTCTTTCGCCTCGAGGGCGTTCACCAGGGCTTCGAGCGTGGCGATCGACAGCCGCTCCAGCTTCATACGCTCGCGTTGCAGCTCCGCGGTGCGGGTGCTGACCTCTTCTTTGAGCCACTGGTTCAGCTGGCGGTTCTCGAGCAGCATCTCGCGCCGCTTGAGCGCCCGTTGGACCGCGCGCCCCAGGTCGGCCAGCTCGATCGGCTTCGTCAGGTAGTCCATGGCGCCCCGCTGCATGCACAGGGCGGCGCTGGTGGCGTCGTTCACGGCGGTGAGCATGAGGATCGCGAGCTCGGGCTCGATCTCGATGGCTTGGGGCACGAGGTCGACGCCGCTGGTGCCGGGCATGCGGATGTCGCACAGCATCAGCGCGATGCGGTGCCGCCGAAGCTGCTGCAGGGCCTCCTCACCGGAGCCGGCGGCGTACACCTCGTATTGCTGTTGCGTGAGGAACTTCTTGAGGGCGTTCCGGATCGGCTCCTCGTCGTCCACGACCAGGATCTGGACGGGACCCGCCATGTCGGCCACTGGCGTCCTCCTTATGGGCGTCCTTCACGAACCTGCCACGAAGGTCACTTCCACCGGCTCCGGGAGCAAGCCCGCGCCGTGGGCGCGACCCAGCAGCTCGGCCACGGCGCGTCGCCCGGTTGGGCCGTAGTCCACCGTGTAGGCGTTTACGTACATGCCGACAAACCGGTCGATGCGCGACGCGTCCAGGCCGCGACCGTAGGCTGTCGCGTGCGCCAGGGCCTCGGCGCGGTGGGCGAGGCCGTACTGAATGCTGGCCTTGAGATCGCGTGCGATGTCCCGCATCAGCGCGTCTCCCAGGTCGCGACGCACCACGTTGCCACCGAGCGGCAACGGCAGGCCCGTCTCGTCGTGCCACCACTCGCCGAGATCGACCCAGAGGTGAAGGCCGCGGTCGGCGTAGGTGAGCTGGCCTTCGTGGATGAGAAGCCCCGCGTCCGCCCGTCCCGCTGCCACGTACTCTTCGATCTGGTCGAACGGCACGACGACGTGGCGCGCCGCCGGCTGGTACAGTTTGAGCGCCAGGTACGCCGTGGTGAGCTCGCCCGGGACCGCGACGAGTACGCTCCTCGCCCCGAGCGCGGCCCGGGGATCGGCGGGGCGTGCGGCGCGCGCCACGATCCGCGGCCCATAGCGGTCGCCGATGCTTGCTCCGTGAGCGAGCAGCGCATAGCGATCGGCCAGGTAGGCGTAGGCGTGCAGGGAGACGGCCGTGACCTCCAGCTCGCCGGCGAGGGCTCGTCGGTTCAGGGACTCGATGTCGCCGAGCTCGTGCACGTAGCGGCGATTGCCGGTGTCGATCTTGCCGGCGGCGAGCGCCCAGAACATGAAGGCGTCGTCCGCATCCGGGCTGTGCGCCAGATGGATCGTCTGCGGGGCCTTAACCGCCACGCGTCGTCTTCCCCACGCTCGCCGCCGTGGCCTGCTCGTGGAAGGCGTCGAGGTTCTGGGCGTGCTCGTCGTACTCGGGCCGCCGCCGCTTACGCTCCGCCGCCTCGTGCTTGAGGAAGTCGCGATAGGCGCGCCGCGCGCCCGCGGTGTCCCGCTCGAGCTCGAGACCACGCGCCCGCAGCATGAATCCGAAGAGGTGTGTGGGGACGGCTCGGCGGATGGTGTCCGCTTGCGCCACCGCCGCCGCGGCGTTGCCGCCGGTCAGGTCGAGCACGCCGATGTGGTAGCGCGCGTCCACGTCCAGCGCCGGCAGCATGGCGTACGCCTGGAGCGCCATCGGGAGGAAGAATTCCGCGCTGTCCGCCTTGCCCTGAGTGTGCAGGGTCATGACGCGGTTGTAGAGACGAGTGGCGCGCTCTTCTGGCGACATTTGCGAGATGTCGGGAGGAGTCGAGCGGGATGCGGGAAGCGGCCCATCCTCCACGGCTCCCGCATCCCGTACCCCGCTTTCCGACCGACCCCCGAGCCGGAAGGCGAGGACGGTCAGCAGAGCCCCGAGCGCGGCCCCCGCGACGCTCCAGGGAAGGCCGGCCCGCCAGCCGGATGCTTGCCCGCCACCCACCTGGGCACCGCACTTGTGACAGAATCGCGCCGTACCGGAGAGCGCAGCGCCGCACGCATGACAGTTCATGGACGTGGGAATCTAACTGGCAGGAATACTGCGGAGAGCGTAGTCTATCCCGAATGACCGCTCCCTTTCCCGGGCAGGACCGCGCCAAGCACATGGGCGAGTTGAAGCGCGGGGATGAGCGGTGGGAGGTGTTCGTCGAGATGCAGCCCGACACCGAGGTGGGTGCTGTGCGCGGGCGCGTGCATTTCGTGAGCGGGGAGCGCCGCCGCACCACGAGCTGGATTTTCCTCGAGCCCTCGGAGCGCGAGATTCAGGAGCGCTTCGGGGAATTTTCGGCCGTCGAGCTGTGGCATTTCGTGGCGGCGCTGGACGGCTAACGCGGTGCGCGGAGAAGATTGCAAAGTTCGCACATTTCGCCCCGCACTAATGCAGCAATAACGGGCGCGTGACGCCACGGGCAGGACATCTGTTGCGTCCGTGACACGAAACGGTTGACACCCCGCCGCAACCCCGGTACCTTCCCGCATGCCCGGGCCCTCGTCGTTCGTGGCATCGTCTGTGCGTTCCCCCCTCATGGACCGTTCTAGGAGACCGATTTTATGGCCGCGACGTTGGAGCCAACCACATCCACGACCGGGGCGAAGCCGGCGGCGGGCGCGTCGCCCGCGGATGTGGTACGGAAGGCGAAGGAAGCAGGCGTGCAGGTGGTGGACCTGCGGTTCACCGACTTGCCGGGCACGTGGCAGCACTTCTCGATCCCGCTCAAAGAGCTGACCGAAGACCTGTTTGCCGAGGGGATCGGGTTCGACGGCTCCTCGATCCGCGGGTTCCAGGCGATCAATGAGAGCGACATGCTGCTGTTCCCCGATCCAGCGAGCGCTTTCGTCGATCCGTGTCTCGAAGTACCGACGCTGTCGCTCACGTGTGACGTGGCCGACCCGGTGACCGGGCAGCGGTACTCGCGCGATCCGCGCTACGTGGCGCAGAAAGCGGAGCAGTACCTCACCAAGACCGGGATCGCGACGACGGCGTACTACGGACCCGAGGCGGAGTTCTACATCTTCAATTCGGTCCGCTTCGACCAGAACGCGCACGAGGGCTACTACCACATCGACTCCGAGGAGGGGATCTGGAACTCGGGGACGAACGGGAGTCCGAACATGGGGCACCGGCCGCGGCACAAGGAAGGCTACTTCCCGGTGCCGCCGGTGGACCGGCTGCAGGATCTGCGCTCGAAGATCATGCTGGCGCTGATCGCGTCGGGTGTGGACGTCGAGGTGCACCACCATGAGGTGGGTACGGCAGGGCAGACCGAGATCGACATGCGGTTCGACACGCTGGCCCGCATGGGTGACCAGCTGATGATGTACAAGTACATCGTCAAGAACGTGTGTCACCAGAACGGGTACACGGCGACGTTCATGCCCAAGCCGATGTTCGGGGACAACGGGTCGGGGATGCACGTGCACATGAGTCTCTGGAAGGACGGGACGAACCTGTTCTTCGACCCCAAGGGGTACGCGCTGCTGTCGGACGCGGCGCGCTGGTACATCGGCGGGCTGATCAAGCACGCGGCGGCGTTGCTGGCGTTCGCGGCCCCGACTACCAACAGCTACCGGCGGCTGGTGCCGGGCTACGAAGCGCCGATCAACCTGATCTACTCGCAGCGCAACCGTTCGGCGATCTGCCGCATCCCGGTGTATTCCAAGTCGCCCAAGGCGAAGCGCGTCGAGTTCCGGGCGCCCGATCCGTCGTCGAACCCGTACCTCAGCGATGCTGATGGCCGGCCTCGACGGCATCAAGAACAAGATCGAGCCGCCGAAGCCGATGGACGTGGACCTGTACGAGCTGGAGCCGGAAGAGCGGAAGCACGTCAAGAACACGCCGGGCTCTCTGAACGAGTCGCTCGCGGCGCTCGAGGCGGACCATGCCTTCCTGCTCGAGGGCGGGGTGTTCACGCCGGACCTGATCGAGACGTGGATCGCCTACAAGCGCGCCAAGGAAGTCGATCCCGTGGCGCTGCGGCCGCATCCATACGAGTTCTTCTTGTACTACGACGTGTAAGCCGAGGGCGGCAACGGACGGCAACGGGCGGCAGGGGGACGAAACTCTGCCGCCCGTTTGCTGCCTTCTGCCGCCTTCTGCCGCCCTCTATCTTAGGTCTCCATGACCGCCACCGCCGCCGACACCCGCGACATCATCGACGAGTTGAAGAAGCGGCATGTGCGGTTCCTGCTGCTTCAGTTCACCGATTTGTTGGGCGTCAATAAAGCCGTGGAGGTCCCGTCCTCGCAGTTCGAGCGGGCCCTGGCCGGCGAGGTGACGTTCGACGGCTCGGCGCTCGAGGGGTTCGCCCGCGTGGAGGAAGCGGATGCTCTGCTCGTGCCCGATCTCGCAACGTTCCGCGTCTTCCCCTGGGACAGCGGCACCGCCGAGGGCGGGGACGGCGAGGTGGATGGAGCGGTCGCGCGACTGATCTGCGACATCGGTTATCCTGACGGCCGGTCGTTCGAGGGGTGCCCTCGCACCACTCTGAAGCGTCAGATCGAGCGGGCCGCGAAGCTCGGCTTCACGATGCGCGTAGGCTGCGAGGTGGAGTTCTTCATCTTCGAGCACACCGAGGGCGGTGAGCCAACGACACGGACGCTCGACGCCGGCAGCTACTTTGATCTGGTCCCGGTGGACCGCGGAGAGCAGGCGCGCCGGGCGATTGTGGCGGCGCTCGAGCACATGAAGCTCAGCGTCGAGGCCTCCCATCACGAGGTCGCGCCCGGCCAGCACGAGATCGACTTGAGCTACGCCGAGCCGCTGACGATGGCCGACCAGTGGGCCAGCCTCCGCTTCATCGCCCGGACCATCGCGGTCCGGCACGGTCTGGTCGCGACATTCATGCCCAAGCCGATCTACGGCCGCAACGGCTCGGGGATGCACACGCACCAGTCATTGTTCGCCAAGGGAAAGAACGCGTTCTTCCACGCCCAAGGGCCAATCCAGCTCTCCGAAGTCGGCCGGTGGTACATCGGCGGGCTGCTGCGGCACGCGCGGGGCTATTGTGCAGTGACTAATCCGCTGGTGAATTCGTACAAGCGGCTAGTGTCGGGTTTCGAGGCCCCGGTGAACGTCTCGTGGTCCACACAGAACGTGTCTCCCCTCATCCGGGTGCCGGCCCAACGCGGCGAGGCGACTCGCTGCGAGAATCGCATGCCCGACCCTTGCGGCAATCCGTACCTCGCGATCGCCGTGCAGCTCGCTGCCGGTCTGGACGGCATCCACGAGCGGATCGACCCGGGCGAGCCGGTGAACAAGAACATCGCGCGCATGTCGTACCGCGAGCGCCGCAAGTTCCGTATCGACGACCTTCCCCGGGACCTGCACGAAGCCCTCGATTATCTGGAGAAGGATGCCGTGGTCCGTGAGGCGCTGGGCGAGCACATCTACGAGCGGTATCTGGACGCAAAGCGCGAGGAATGGCAGGAGTATATCGGCCAGGTTGGTGAATGGGAGCTGAATAGATACTTGGGACAATACTGAAGGCGTAGCACACAGACGTCGCGCCAAGGCGTAGCACGAACTGCGCCGTCACTTATCCGGTGGCGGATGAGCGATCAAGCGCCCGAGCGTCTTGATGACGAGGGCAACTCGACCCTCGATCTCGTGAATGGCGCGCGCATGGACCGAGTCGAGCGCGGCCGCGACCCGCAACTGCGTCAGCGTTTCCTGAGCGGACCCCCTGGCATACTGTAGGAATTGGCGGAACTCCGGAACGGTGCCCCGGCCGCAGGCCTCCGCTATGTTTGAGCTGACGGAAAGTGCCGCCCGGACTAGCTGGTCCGCTCGCGGCCCTGCTCCCGGTCCGGACAGCGTCTTGCTCAAACGAGCGACCTGGACGGAGACCTCTATAGCGACTTCGTGTACCCACAGCCGACGAGCGTAAGCGCGTAGGGTCATGGCGAACGATAGGAAGGGGCCTCACTGACGGTGGCATCCGTTTCCCGCCTCCGCTGGACGTTTTTGTGCAACGCCGTTGCGCGACGCCTCTGCTCGACGCTGTTGGGGTTACTGTGCCTCGCCTGCGACGGCATATCGCGTCCCGACGACACCCTGGGCCTCCAAAGCAGCGCCCGATGGGAATGGCACGGCCACCTGGTCGTGGAGCGTGACTCCACGCTCACCCTGGTTCGGATGACGATCGACACGGCGCACGGCGGCCATGACGTGGGCCTGGCGCGATACGACTTCAACCCCGCCGAGGGCGAAGGAGACGAGTACTCGCTGACCCTCGCGCTGGACCTGGAACAAGTGCGTGACCTGCGCCAGAACGTCCCCTACGCGCTGGGTCCCCCGCCCGCGCGCATCCCCGCGTACGGCACCGTCACCTGCCTGTGCCGTCCGCTGAGACCGGACTCCGTCCGCGGCACATTCACACTCGCGACGCGCGGCCTGCGGCAGATCACCGGCCGGGTGGACGCAACCCTGTATTTTACGGAATGGAACGGCCCCGCCCGCCACGTGACCTATTCGCTGCACCAGCGCATTGATTTGCTCAAGTAGACTGGCGATCGCAG
>WNFJ01239582.1_pt6 | contig 11205 bp, 11 predicted proteins | sample 5400461 | NCBI WGS metagenome assembly WNFJ01 (sample SAMN13153349, study PRJNA577476) | soil metagenome | isolation source: 115 cm saprolite on Douglas fir-dominated hillslope | place: USA:California | collected 2013-09-17 | reverse complement strand
ACATCGCTCTCGTTACACGGGAGACTTTCGACGAGATGATCGGACATCTCCGCGCGACGCGTCGCCGCGATCTCGAGCCGCAGCAGAAAGCACTTCGCGAAGAGATTCTCGCCGTGGCCGCCGAGATCAGCGCGACGTCGAAGTAGCGGGCGCCGGCTGGCGATTCCTCAGTTTGCTCAGCTTCACCTGCAGATTCATCATCAACAGAATGAACACGAGCAGCATGAAGACCGCCAGAAATCGGAAGAGCCAGACCCAGCGATTCACGAATTGAACCTTTCCGCGAATCGCGCGGCCCACTCGATGGCGTAGCGCGTCGGTGCAGGATCCGCAATTCCTTTGCCCGCGATATCGAACGCCGTCCCGTGATCGACCGAAACGCGGAGATAGGGAAGTCCCAGGGTCACATTCACGGACTTCTCGAACGCCATCGTCTTGATCGGAATCAAAGCCTGGTCGTGATACATCGCCAGCACGACGTCATATTGTCCACGACTCGCAGCGCGAAAAATCGTGTCGGCCGGATGTGGTCCGCTGATTGCCACTCCCTCGGCTCGAGCGGCCGCAACACCCTTTTCGATCTCGCGCTCCTCGTCGCCGAACCGCCCTCCCTCTCCCGCATGCGGATTAACGGCGGCCGCGGCGATGCGCGGAGGGGATCTGTACAGCCGCGCGTACTCGCGATGCGTCAGAAGCGCGAGCGCCGCGATGTTGTCGGCGCTGATCGAGTGCACTGCGTCTCGAAGGGACGTGTGCACGGAAAGAAGCACGGCGCGCAGCGAAGGCGAATCGAAATACATCGCGTAGTCGTGGCCGTAACGCTTTCGTTTTGCCCGATCGGCAAGCAGCTCGGTGTGCCCCGGAAATGGCGAGCCGGCAGCGGCGATCGATTGCTTGTGGATCGGCGCAGTCACCAGCGCCGAGCATTCTCCCGATTCAATCGCCTTCAATGCGGCGTCGATCGAATCGAGCGCGATGCGGCCGTAACCGGCGGAGATTTTTCCGAATTGCACCGGCCCGGAGCCGCCGACGTCGACGAAATCGACATTCGACGGTGGATTGGCCAGCGCTCGGCTCCCGAAAACGCGCACCGGGACATCGATGTGCTCGAGCGCTTTGAACACCACTTCGGCGCCGATACCGGCCGGATCGCCGAGCGTGATGGCCAGCGGCTTCACGCCGCCGATAGTAACGCTACTCCGCGAGCTCTTCCTGCTTGAACAGATACTTGATGCAGTGCTTCTGGATCAGCAGATTCGGTGCGCCTTCGCGATTCACTTTGAGGCAGTTCCGGTCGTACCACTCGATCCAGCCGCGAACCTGCTCGCCGTCGGTCATGACGATGACCATCGGCGTCTTCGCGTTCATTTGCTTCGTGTAGTAGAAGCTCTCGGCGTTCGTCACTTCCGGGGGCGCCGGCTTTGCAGGCCGCGAGTTGTTTCGCGCGGAGCGTTTGTAGTCGGTCGATGGGGGACGAAAGAATCTGCGCACCGCCCCGTTTCCGTCTGATACGTACGGCCGATTCGAGAATGGCATCACCTTCCTCCGTCCTTTCGCTTTTGCGACCGAGACTTTCTTGCTGCGACCGATGTTTGCGAAGCTCATGCCGTCTCTTTAGAATGCGCGGCCTGCAAGCGCGCAGGGAGGGCTCGATTTGAATAGTGTCGTGTGCATCGCGCAGGTCCCGGATACCGAAGCGCGCATCAAGATCGCGGCCGGAAATCGCCGGATCGACGAAGCCGGACTGAAGTTCATCGTGTCGCCATACGACGAGTTCGCGCTCGAGGAAGCAATCCGGATCAAGGATGCCAAGGGCGGCGATGTCATGGTCATCGCGTTTGGTCCCGATCGCGTGCAACTCGCTCTGCGGGAGTGCCTCGCGCGCGGTGCCAACAAGGCGATGCACGTCAAAGGCGAAGTCGCCGAAGCCGACGCCCTAGGCATCGCGAAGGTCCTGGCGGCGGCGATCAAATCCGTACCGCATGACCTGGTTTTTTTCGGCAAGCAGGGCGTCGGCACCGACAACTCCCTCGTCGGTCCCATGGTCGCCGAGCTCCTCGGTTATCCGCAGGTGAATGTCGTGACACATTTGGAAATCGGCGACGGCAAGCTGACCGCCCATCGCGAGATCGAAGGAGCCGAGGAGATCATCGAGGCGACGTTGCCGGCGGTGATAACGGCACAAAAGGGATTAAACGAGCCGCGATACGCGCCGCTCAAAGGGATCATGGCTGCCAAGAAGATTCCGATCGAAGCGAAGAGCGTCGCCGATCTCGGACTTCAGGACTCGGGCATTTTCAATCAGCGCGTCACAGTCGTTTCCGTTGAATTGCCGCCTGAAAAGAGCGGCGGACGCAAAATCGATGGCGGTGATGCGGCCAATGCCGCGAAAGAGATACTCAAATACATTCGCGAGGAAGCGAAGGCACTCTGATGTCGGGCGTACTGGTATTCGGCGAAGTCAAAGACGGAAAGCTCAAGAAAACGTCGCGCGAGGCACTTTCAATCGCGAGAAAGCTCGGCGCGGGCGATGTCGCGGCTTTTGCAAGCGACCGCGCTGTCGCGGACGAAGCAGGGCGCTACGGCGCGAAGAAGCTGTTTGTTGCCGCGGTCGGACCGTACGCGACGGAAATCTATGCGAGCGCGCTGCAGGAGGCGATCGCGCAGATGCAGCCCTCGATCGTGCTCTTTGGAGGGACGTCTAACGGCCGCGATCTCGCGCCCCGCATTGCGGCCCGACTGAACGCCGGCGTCGCGTCCGATGTCGATCGCCTCGAATGGACGAACGGAAAACTTCGCGCGCGCCGCCCGGTGTATTCCGGCAAAGCGTTCGCGACGGTCGAGATCAGCGGTTCGCCCGCGATTGCGACTACGCGCCCCAACGCGTTTCCAGCCGAGGAGTCGGGTGGCGGGGTGGCGGAAGTGGTGGAGATCGCCGCGCCCACGGTAGAAGCAAAAGCGAAGCTGATCGAGACGAAGACCCCCGAGGCTGGCGAATTGACGATCGCTGAGGCCGACATCATCGTGTCGGGAGGTCGTGGATTGAAAGAGGCCGCGAACTTCTCGCTCATTCGCGATCTTGCCCATGCGATCGGCGGCGCAGTCGGCGCGTCGCGCGCGACTGTCGACGCGGGATGGATCGACCATCAACATCAGGTCGGGCAGACGGGGCGCGTCGTCAGTCCCAACCTTTATATTGCTGCCGGCGTCTCGGGAGCGATCCAGCACCTCGCTGGAATGTCGTCATCGAAGCACATCGTCGCAATTAATAAGGATCCGGAGGCGCCCATCTTCCGCGTCGCGGACCTCGGCGTCGTCGGAGATCTCTTCCAGATCGTTCCTGCCCTCACCGAAGAAGTGAAAAAAGCGAAAACCCACTAGCTCTATATCTTTCGATAGAGGCGCAACGCTTCCGAGGCCCCTATTGTGACTATTGTCACAGTCCCGGGCGCTGAACGATAAACCAAGAGAGAGAGCGAAGCGGCGCATTACGGGTGATGGGTGGGATCGTCCGAAATTTGGACGTGAGAGTGAGATCTGAACGGGTGGCTGCGCAGCGTGGTTGAATTAAGCGCTGGCTGTCAGTAACTTACCCACTTAGATCCGTGGAATGCCGCTTGCGCTAGTTGAGAGCGCAATGCGAAAACAGACAGCGTTACTTCCGGTCCTTCTTGCTGCAATCGCCATCAGTGCACCTCTCTACGCAGGGTCGAGCTCGGCCCAGATGAACGTTAGCGTGCAAGTCATCGCGCGGACGATCCTCACAATCGACGCTCAGCCCTCGGCCGTGACCGTTACCGCCGCCGACGTCGCCCGCGGCTATGTTGAAGTTCCGCAGGCTGTTGCGTTTCGCGTGCGCAGCAACTCTCGAGAGGGATATACCCTGACATTCCAGCCCGTCGCTTTCCCCTTTTCGACGGCAGAGGTTCGATGGGACGCGCAGACTGCGATCGTTCAGGGTGGCGACTGGCTGTCGTCGCTGGCGCATCCCTATCAGCCGGGCGGCTCCGTCGGAAGTCTGGCCGTCCGCCTGCAGCTGGCCTCTGGTGTCGAGCCGGGAAGCTATCCCTGGCCGCTGCGCGTCGCCGCCAGCTCCCTCTAGCCAGCCGTAAAAAAGCGTCGAAAGCCCTTTCACGCTTTTTTCATATCAGTTGAGCGACTCGCTCACGGCGAGCCCCTCGTTTCACCGAACCTGACGATCGTTTCATCGCTGTCCTCAAGAAGGTTCACACCCCACACCCTAAATTGCACACTGTCGCAGCCGGAACTAACCGGCCGAACAGAAAAGGACAAAATCATGAAACGCGCAGCTCTCTCCCTCGCTCTCACGTTCGTCGCTGCCACCTCGGCGTTTGCCGGCACCGCTTCGACGACGAACACCAACAACATCACGGCGTCGGTTGCCGCCAAGTGCACGATCGGCGCATTTTCGATCGCTTTCGGCGCCTATGACCCATTCAATGCCAGCCCTCTGGACCAGTCCGGAACTGTTACCATTAACTGCACAAAGGGAACCAGCGGCACGGTTGCGTTCGATCTCGGCGTCAATGCGTCGGGTGCGATTCGCCGGATGAAAGATACGGGTGCAGGCACCAACTTTCTCAACTACGAGGTTTATACGGACATCACCTACAGCACAGTGTGGAACGCGGTGAACACGGTTGCTCTTGGACCGTCGGTTTCGAAGAACACGGCGCTGACGGCGACTGCCTACGGCCGCGTGGCCGCCGGACAGGATGCCGCGATTGCCAACTACCAGGACACGCTGGTTGCCACGGTGACCTTCTAAGAGGTTGATGCAGGTGATACCCAAAGGACTGACGCGCGTAGCAATCATGATTGGAGTCGGGCTGGTGCTCGCACCAGCCGACTCTCTCCGCGCCAGCGCCTTTCACGTGACCCCGATTCGAGTGGATTTTGATCGCAACACGACGAGCACGGTAATGACCCTGGTCAACGAAAGCACGGAGGAGCTGCGGTTTCAAATCTCCGTGGCCTCCTGGCAGCAAGGCAAACAGGGCCAGATGCAGTTATCGCAAACGGACGACATTGTTTTTTTTCCGGCCCTGCTGACATTGAAGGCCGGCGAAGAACGCAAAGTCAGGGTGGGGCGGACCGTGGCGCCGGCGGATGTAGAAAAGACTTATCGGATTTCGTTTGAAGAGTTACCGCCGCTCCAGAAGGCCGGCACAACGCCCCAGGGTTCGCAGGTGAAGATCATTACTAAGATGAGCATCCCGATCTTCGTAGTTCCTGAAAATCGCAAAACGGCGGCCGAGATTGTCGACACAGCGATTCGCAACGGCAAACTCACGTTCGACCTGAAGAACAGCGGCAACGTGCACTACATGGCGCAGGCAGTGCGCGTGATCGGGATGGGCGCGGGAAGCCAGGCAGTGTTCGATCGCCAGACCCAGGGGTGGTACATCCTGAGCGGCGAGACTCGAACATTCGACATGGACCTGAAGCCCGAGGAATGCGCGAAGTTGAAGTCGATCCGGCTCGAGGTTCGGACCGACATGTCAGAAGTACCCGAGACCTCGACATTGAAAAAAAATATCGATATGCCGTCTGGCGCCTGCGGGCACTGAGCGGCCTTCGTAACGGAGATGATGTTCATGATCGGTCGTTTGAGACACACAGCACTCGTCGCTCTCAGCCTGCTGACAGCGACGAGCATCCTGGCGGATGGCAGGGCGTCAGCCAAGATGGATGTGACTGCACTCGTCGTGTCGAATTGCCGCATGACGCTCACGCCGCTGAGCTTCGGTAGCTACGATCCGCTCGGCGCGAACGCCACGCAGGAGCTCGACGCAACGGCGACTCTTTCCCTCACTTGCACCCGCGACTCGGTTGCGACCATCGCGATCGACCGTGGATTGAATCCGACGGGCGGCAATCTGACTCGTCGCCTGGCTGCCGGCACGCAGCGCCTCGATTACGAAATCTACCGCGACGCAGCCCGCACGGAAACCTGGAGCGCCGGGCAGAATGCGCAGCGCTACGTCTCGGCCGCGGGCATCACCTCAACGAGTGAACTGCTGGTCTACGGACGGATCCCATCCGGTCAGGATGTCGCGTCCGGAAACTACAACGACGTCGTGACCGCGACGGTCGATTTCTAGAGGGTGGGTGTGATCTGCGCGCGTTACGAGATGTGAGCCGGTTGGCCCGCACTCTCGTGGTGGCCACTCTTCCACTCGTCGCGATCCCGGCGTCATCACAGGAGAACCGCATCATTGTTCCCGTCACGATCAACGAGGTGCCGAAAGGCGAGATGCTCATCGCGGTCCGAGGCGATGGGGTCTACGTGCGCGTCAGCGATCTGCAGCAGGCGGGAATCTCCGGCCCAATGTGGAACCGCATCGTGAATCTCGCCCGCCTTCGAACTCGCGTCCCGCTTCAGGGAGAGGAAACGATCGCGCTGCGCCTTTTCGATCCGCTCCTTCGCTACAACTTCGATGAGGCGGCGTTGTCGCTCAGCATGACCGTCGATCCGCGTCTGTTCGCGCAAACTGCATACGATCTACACGTACAGAAACCTGCCGATCTGGAGTACTCGAAGGCCGCCAGCACCTTCGTCAACTATGCGGTCAACGCGCGCGGCCTCAGCGACCTCGGCTTCAGCGGCGAGACCGGCACGAGCATCGGCGGAAATCTGATCTACAACAGCTTCTTCCGGGCGCCGCACGGCAAACTGGTTCGGAGCTTGAGCGACTACATCGTCGATGAGAACACGCGTCTTCGGCGCTGGACGTTCGGCGATGCGGTCGCAACGACCGACACGCTCGGCGGCGCGGCATCGATCGGCGGCGTTACGCTCTCGCGCAATTTCAATCTCGATCCGTACTTCATTCGTTACCCCTCCTATGGCCTCGGCGGCACGGCGATCACACCTTCAACCGTCGACGTCTACATCAACGGCGTACTGGTTCAACGTCGAGACGTTCCTCCGGGTCCGTTCGATCTTCAAAACATTCCGGTGTCGTCGGGCGCCGGGACCGCGCAGGTGGTGATCCGCGACGCATACGGAAACGTACACGCCCAGACCGAGTCCTTTTATTACTCGACCCTTGTCCTGGGCAAAGGAACAAGCGAGTTCAGTTACTCGCTCGGCGCTTTGCGCAAGAACTTTTCGACTTCGAGCTTCGACTACGGCGACCCGGCATTCCTCGGATTTCACCGAGTGGGCGTGACGGATATGCTCACCCTCGGCGGCCGCCTCGAGACGACACGCGATCTCGTTTCGGGCGGAGGCAGTGCGAGCCTGCGCACGCGAATCGGCGACCTCGAAGGATCTGCGGGCGTCAGCAGTCACGCCGGAGAAACCGGCACCGCCGGCAGCGGAACGTATCGTTACCTCGGCCAGCGCGTGAGTTTCGGCGGAACGCTCCGCCTGTTCAGCCACTCCTACGCAAACATCAGCACGGTTCAAGGGCTGGAGAGTCTGCGACTGCAACGCAATGGCAATGCGTTCGTCTCGCTCCTCGTTCCGCGCGGAAGCTTCACCATTCAATGGAATTCGATCCGCCTGTTCAATCAGCAGCCTGACGATCACATCGCGCTGCTCACCAGCTTGTCGTTCACGCGCGCCACGCTGTTCTTCTCGGCCGGGCAGGCGAAGCAGGGTGGAAGGCGTCACGCTGAGTACTCCGCCGGTGTCGGCATCTACGGACCGCGAAACACGACGGCGAACCTGTCCGTGACGGGCGGAGGCGGAGTCACGCAGCAGAATGTCGAAATCCAGCATGCACTGCCTGTCGGTACCGGATTCGGATACCGGCTGCTCAGCCGCACCAGCCGCGACAGCAAGAACGGCGACGCGGACGTGCAATACAACGCGCCGTTCGGTCAGTACGAAGTGGCGCTCGATCCGTACCACACGTCTTCTAAGCCGAACGTCAACGCATCGGGTGGCTTCGTTTACGAAAAAGGGACTTTCAAGCTCACGCGCGCGGTCCAGGACAGTTTTGCGCTGGTGCGCGTTCCCGGTGTGCCGAATGTTCGGGTGTACCTGAGCAACCAGCTGATCGGACGCACGGATGCGAACGGGAATCTCCTCGTTCCGAACCTTCTCTCGTACTACGGCAACACCGTGCGAATCGACGATCGCGACGTTCCGCTCGATTACGACATTCGCCAGGTCCAGAAGACCATCGCCCCCTCCTATCGCGGCGGCGCGTTCGTCGAGTTTCCCGTTGTGCAGGTCCGAACGATCGTCGGTTCGATCGTCGTGCACCGCGCGGAGGGCGATGTCGTTCCGGCTTTCGGCGAGCTGACGCTGACCGATCGGCTGCGCACGTACACGTCTCCGCTCGGCCGGCAGGGCGAGCTGTACCTGGAAAATGTTCCGCCGGGCACATTCAGCGGAACGGTGGAGTTCAGCGGCGGCGACTGCACCGTGACGATCACAGTTCCGGCGGGCGCCACGAGTTTCGTGAAGCTGGGCACCGTGCCATGCACCCCAACGAGGAAAACGCCATGAAGAGATTGATACCGCTTGTTGCATTGATGCTGGCTGCCGCCAGCAGCGTCTTTGGTCAGAACTGCAGCTTCAATCCTGCGCCGGCGACCGCAGCGTTCGGCACGTACTCGGTTTTTCCTTCCGGAAGCCCGCAGACGACGACGCTCTCGTGGAACGTCCAGTGCAGCTCAAATGGCGTGCAAGTCACGGTTTCATTCTCGCGCGGCATTAACTCGGCATCTTTCAACCCCCGGACGATGAAGAACGCCGGCGGCACGACGCTCAACTACAACCTGTACGCCGATGCCGCCAACACGCAGATCTGGGGCGATGGCACCGGCGGCACGGTCTCCCAGACGTACACGATGGGCAGCTCGCAGAGCACGCTGGCAGCCGCTGTGCCGATCTATGCTTCTCTGCCGCTCGGCCAGGACGTCGGCACGGGCTCCTACACCGACACAATCACAGCAACGCTATCGTGGATTCGAGGCTCAAATCCCACCTCGACGACGATCACATTCGATGTGACAGCGAGTGTCGTCGGTGACTGCACCGTCTCGGCCTTCTCGATCAACTTCGGCACCTACGAACCGGTAGTCACGAATAAGACGGTGCCGCTCGATTCGACCACCACCATCAATGTCTATTGCACAAAGGGGACGGCCGGTAGCGTGGCGCTCGACAACGGCGTGAATTTTTCGGGTGGCAATCGACGCATGAAAAGCGCGGCCGGCGCGTTCATGACGTTTGAGATTTACAAAGATGCCGGCTACTCGACGGTTTGGAACACGGTGGGTATCAACAGCGCGACCTCGACGAACAAGACCATTCCGCTGGGCGGCGGGTTCATCGCCTACGGCCGGATCCCGGCTGGTCAGGATCTGGCGGCAGGCGGATACAGCGACACCCTCCAGGCCGTCGTGACTTACTGAGCCGCGATCACGACCATGCGGCGAGATTGGCCAGTCGGTGTGGTTTGACGTTATCCGTTCGGATTTAAGGCGTTCCAAACCGCCATCGTCACGGTGACAGCGAGATTACCCAAGCCATAGCTCCTCCTTTATTGCGCGAAACGCTACGCCTTCGAAAAAACAAATTGTCAAGCGAGTGTTAGGCCGGCCGGAATGCGATCGCAATCGACAGACCGATGGCTTTGCGGCCTGCGTGCATGCTTACCATTCTCTTACGGTTGCCGCGCGAGCAAGTTATAGAATGCGGCCGATGGCGGAGCTGCCGGGTGTCGCGCGCGAGACTCTGGACGTCGATGTCGTGATCGTCGGCGCTGGCCCAGCCGGCTTGGCGGCCGCCTATCAGCTTGCCAGGCTCATCAAAGCAAATAACGAGATATCCGACAAGAAACTCGAAGGCATCTCGATCGCCGTCCTCGAAAAAGGCAAAGAAGTCGGGTCGCACGGAATCTCAGGTGCAGTGATGGATCCGCGCGGAATCAGCGAGTTGATGCCCGATTGGCTCGCGCGCGGATGCCCGGTCGAATCGCCAGTCACCGACGACGCCTTCTGGTTGATGTCGAAGAACTGGAAGTTCCCGGCGCCGATCCTTCCGCCGCCCGTCCAGAACCACGGCAACTACGTCATCTCCCTCGGTGAATTCGTGCGATGGCTCGCTCCAATCTGCGCGGAAGAAGCTGTCGACGTTTTTCCCGAGTTCGCCGCGTCGCGCGTCCTGGTCGAGGGCGGACGGGTGGTGGGGGTTCGCATCGGCGACAAAGGAATCGACAAACTCGGTCAGCGAAAGCCGAACTATGAGCCGGGCATCGATGTCCGCGCGAAGATCACGATCATCGCGGAAGGTCCACGCGGCACGTTGAGCAAACAGCTGGCGGGCATGTTCGATCTTTACGATGGAAAAAATCCGCAGGTTTACTCGCTCGGCGTGAAGGAGCTCTGGCAACTTCCTGATGATCGCTTCGCACCCGGCACGGTCATTCACACGTTCGGGTGGCCGCTCGAAGCCGAGACCTTCGGCGGTGGATTCATCTACGGCATGAAGGATCGCATTGTCGACATCGGCTTCGTCGTCGGTCTCGACTATCGCAATCCGACGCTCGACCCGCACCACGAATTTCAGCGATATAAATTGCATCCATCAATTCGCGCGATTCTCGAAGGCGGCAAGATGATCTCGGCCGGCGCGAAGGCCATTCCGGAAGGCGGCTACTTCTCGATGCCGCGGATGTACGGCGACGGATTCATGATCGTCGGCGATTCCGCCGGCTACCTCAACGGCGCCCGCCTCAAAGGCATCCACCTCGGCATCAAGTCGGGGATGCTGGCGGCCGAAGCTGCACTGCAGGCGCTGCTGAATGAAAACTACGGCGCGGCCCAGCTTCAGGAGTACGAAGCGCTCTTCGAGAATTCATGGGTGCGCGACGAGCTCTGGCTGCAGCGAAATTTTCATCAGGCGTTCGAATACGGCGCAGTCCTTGGCATGCTCAATGCGGGATTGGGCATCGTGACGAAGGGGCGCGGATTCGGAGTAATGAACCGCCTCGACGGACACGCCGGCCATGAGCGGATGGAGCGCATTCAGCGTTATTTCGCGTCCGAACATCCGCATCCGCCGGAAAAAATGAAGTTCGACAACACGTACACGTTCGACAAGGTGACCGATGTCTATTACGGCGGCGTCGTTCATGACGAGAATCAGCCGGCGCATCTCCTGATTCTCGATACCGAGGTGTGCGTGACTCGGTGCACGGAGGAATATGGAAACCCGTGCTT
>WNFJ01239358.1_pt1 | contig 11208 bp, 8 predicted proteins | sample 5400461 | NCBI WGS metagenome assembly WNFJ01 (sample SAMN13153349, study PRJNA577476) | soil metagenome | isolation source: 115 cm saprolite on Douglas fir-dominated hillslope | place: USA:California | collected 2013-09-17 | reverse complement strand
CCATGAGGTAGGTAAGAACAAAATAGGCCCCGACTCGAAACTCCCGCAGGGCATAGTAAGTCTCATTGCCACGGAATAATCCGTGCAAGAGGCTGAAGACCCAAATGGCGAAGAACGCCAGCATGGCTCCCGCGAACGGCGCTTTCAGCAGCTTTCGTGGGTTGGGTAGAACATACTTCAGGACCCAAACCATCACAATTGCGGCAAACAGATAATCGAACCCGCTGGCGGTGATTCCGGGTATTAAGCGGTAGTTGTAGAGGCTCGGGGCGTCCTCTGCCGTATGGACATCCCATTCTGTCTGAGAGAACTCCGGAAACCAGGCAATCAGTATGAAAATCAAAAAAAGAAAGAAGTGAAAGCGAGGCCTCACCACGGCAAGGAAGACAGCAACGGCTAGAAGGCCGGGAAGCAGCAACCAGCCCCCTTTGGGCATCGCCATTATTGCAACAGATAGCATGAGCGGCATCGCAATTAGTGCGATCACGATCGAGGGAAAGCTCGATTGGTTGTGACTTGCGGCGTTCACGCCGGTCTCTCTCACGTTGTTCCCTGACTTTTGTGCGCGCTGGCCACGATAAAGACCTCTGGTGCGGTATGGCTCACTTCCAATTCATTATTAGCCATGACCTGATCGGCGTCTTCCTTACCAGCGTCCCCCGGATTCTTTCCGGCATTTCTACCCTTGTCATACACCAACAGAGCGGCATGGTAGGGGGGGCTGTCCAGACGGCTCCGAAAGGGAAGAACGAACAGGCCTGTGAGAAATGCCAGATAAGGGAGTCGCTCGAGCAACATATAGTTCAGCCACAGGTGGCCGTTCTCTCGCCCGGAGGTTGCACAACCTGGAAAATAATCCACAATCTGCCGGACATCAGGTAAGCCATTTTGCAAGTGCTCTTCTATGTTTTGGTCGCGCCTGAAAGTGAGCCTGTAAATCGTGCGAAAGCGCACCTCGAATGGACTGCTTTGAAACTCTCGTGGTCCGAGTGCCGGGAAATGCAGGACGACGCGCTTGCGCGCGACACGCTGAAGTTCACGAAGGTATTGGCCTCTTTTTTCCGGGGGCACGTGTTCCAGGCAGTCTACGGACACAACCACGTCGAACGCGCCGTCTCTGAACGGCAGGTGGCATCCGTCCGCGGCGACAGAGCCGTTCCGCGTGCCATTGGACGCGAGCCGTTTCCAATCGATATCCAGGCTGCAGACATGAAATCGATCTTGCGGTAGATAGTAATGAACGCCCAGGTCAGATGCTCCCACATCGAGTACTGTAAGGACCCCATTGGTACTGATCTCCCGAACTCTGGCGGCGACCGCCAGATTGCGGCGGGCTCGATCGAGCCCCCAGCCCCACAAAAGTGCCTTTCGAAAGTTCAGATGGTCAGAAGTTTCCCTCGACGCATACCGATTGACGAGAAAGCTCTTCAGATGGCGCTCTGGCAGGGTCAAAACATTGAACAGCCCTTTTAACGTCCCTCTGACGGATTTCTTCAAGACCCTTGCGAGGTCCGCGTCGAATCCGGCCATGTGACTGCGGAGGTTCTGAAAATCCTTCCGGTTGATATAACCACTGCCCCACATGGCCGCCGCGAAGAGCGAGAAATAGAGAAACACGAGCAGACTCAAAAGCAGAGGAGTGTTCACCGACGGGACTGTTGTCGTAAGGGCGAGCGCCAGAACACCGAGCAGGCCAGCAACCCCCACCGGTTTTAGTGCCAACTTTAGGATCGGTGAAGTGCGGATCCCTGTGGCGCGCGAAAAGGCAACACAGTAGTAGGAAACCGAAACAATGGTAGCGATCAGAGCACCGAGTGGCGCGCCCACATATCCCAAGCGCGCCAAGAACAATAAGGTCAAGGCCATGTGGAGGACAGCCGCAATCACCGCATAGCGAAAAAGGCAGACATAATAACCCAGACCCAGTGCTACGTAGGTAATGGTTGCGCCCATTAGATTGACGAGGTAGGTCGCCGCCAGGAGTTGGAGGGTAAGCGCAACCACACTCGCATTTGGCAGAACATGGTTCCCGAACCAAAGGCTCAGCAAAGGCTTTGGAAGGAAGATCAGCAGCATAAAGACGGGTGCCGCCGCGAGCAACACATACTTATTTGTGTGCAAGAAGATTTCCTGAATGAGAGATCGGTCTTGGCGGACTTGCAGCTCGGAAACTGCAGGCACTACAGGCTGAACAATGGTGAGGGGAAGATTCCTCAAAGACGTCAAAGGACGAGCGGCAATGTCATAGTATCCAGCAAAGGCCGGGCCCAGAAACGCGCTTAAGGCGAATTTATCAAACTGGAAGAACACAACCGTCTGCACACTCAGGCATTGAACTGCCAAGCTCAGAGGCATGACCGTTTTGAGAGTGTCAAAGCTGATCAGAGTGGGACTCCATTGTAAGGAGGGCAAAGCCCGCTTTGAAGCGGCAATACTGGCGACTAAGCCGACTGCCACTGTAAGTCCTTGGATCGCCACCAGCATGGTGATCCCGAACCCCAATTTCAGAGCGCATACCACTAGGCCGAAATGAAGCGTGTAGGTCAGAACGGAAATCAGGTTGGCGAGGTCCATGCGCTGGAGCCCCTGGAGCACGGCTAAGAAGACTGAGGAAAGCAACTGAATCACCAAGGCGACTGCGGCGAGGATTAGTAGCCAGACCAGTTTCTGCTGCTCCCAAGGTTCGGCTTTGAAAAGACCAACGACGATCACTTTCCTGAACAGCCACAGCCCTGAGAAAATAATAAGCCCCAGCAAGGCGTATGCGGAAAGGGCAGTGTTCAGGACTCGATTGAGCTGGCAGGAATCCCGTTTCTCGTTCAGTTCGGCAACAAAGCGCACGATGCTGCCCGAGAGCCCGAAGTCAAAGAGACTGGCCGATTGAATTAGCACGTAGAGCACAGACCAAATCCCAAAGTCACGAATGCCGACGTGTGTCAGAACAAGCGGGGTGATGATGAGAGCGATGGGGAGGGCGATCGCTCCCCTTAGGATATTGAATGCCGAATTGCGGATGATCTTGCGAGTAGTCGATTCGCTCATGGTCAGCGATTTCCGCAGCCTGAGGCTTCTGGCCTCTGGCCGAAATGCGGTCGGTCCGTTCTTGCAATGATGTCAGGCACACAAGGATTTTCCTCGGCCTTGCTGACATCGACATGGCCTTCCGGTTGATCCTCCCTTTTGGTCACGGTGCTTCCCCGTGCGTTCTCTGTCCGGCAAACCACATATATTGCGAGTGAGCTCCGATGATTTCCTTTGTGTCCAGTCCCACTGACTGGCAAACTTTCAGCATCGCAGAGCGCTTGATGGGCACTCCCGCCATCAAATCCAACCGCCCCAAGCGCAGGAATGGCCTTCGCTGAATTCCCCATTTGCGTAGCCGACCGGTATTACATATCCCACACCAAAGATACGTATTTCCGCCGAGCCGGAAATGGAGATAGCCGTTAACCTGGAACAGAAACACCCCACCCGGCTTAAGAACACGACCGATTTCGCGGACGTAATCAAAGATCAGATCGACGTTGGGGATATGCTGGAAAACAATGTAGGAGAAACAAAAGTCAAACCGTTCCTTTCCAAACCCTGCCAGGTCCTTCCCGCTACCAAGATGAAAATGCACGTTTCGGACGCCAAATTTCTCTTTATATTCGATTGCTCGCTTGATCATCTCCGGTGAGATGTCCAGAGCGTCTACTTCACCAAACCTTTTCGCCAAATTGAACGACATCCGGCCCACCCCGCAGCCGATCTCCAACAATCTCTTCTTCTGCGGATTGAAACCAAGTCTTGCCAGGATCGGGTCGACATGTCTGCTGATATCGCGTTCCCCGCCAGCGAAGAAATCGCTCTCAGTCCAATTCTGTTCCTCACTCGCAATATGGTGCATGGCGTTTTCATTTGCCAGATGGTTCCAGATGTTGCGCATGGCAACAACGGCCGAGGCAGTCTCAAGTTCATCGAGATTACGACGCCTTCGCAGAGTTCGCTGATTGACCCATTCGATCATTTGCCAAATCCTTGTTCCAAAGTGGCCGTGGAATGAAAGCCAAGCTGCCTTGGGCTCACCGCCGGGCGCGTACCCATGCGCCAAGCATGACTGCTGACAAACTCACTGGCCGTCTCCTTGGAACACCGCTGGAAGAGTTCTAGCCAGGATTTTGAGATCCATCCAGAGATTCCAGCTGTCAATGTATTCCAGATCCAGCGCCATGTTGGTCTCGAAGGATGGGTCCCGGCGAGCAGTCACCTGCCACAGCCCCGTGATGCCGGGCTTCACCTCTAAACGGCGAAGATGATCGAGCGTGTAGAGTGCGTAATCGTCTTGCGGGTGCGGCCGGGGTCCGACCAGGCTCATATCCCCTTTCAGCACGTTCCAAAGCTGAGGCAGCTCATCTAAACTGTACTTCCGTAGGAGTTTCCCCAGCCGTGTAATGCGGGGATCACCGCTAATCTTGAAGAAAGGCCCCTTGCGTTCGTTCTGGTGGCGCAAAGCGTCCTTCAACTCATCAGCGTTCGTCACCATGGTCCGGAGCTTGCGGCAGGTGAAGACACGTCCTTTCTTGCCCACGCGACCGGAACGGTAGAACACGGGGCCCTGCGAGTCGAGCTTGATCCACACAGCTAAGACGGCCAAAAAAGGCAACGAAAGAACCAACCCGAACGCAGAGAACATGATATCGAAGATGCGTTTGATGAAGAGACCGAACGAAGGGATCGGCTGCCAGTAGAGGTCCATCACCGGGAAACTGCCAATTTGACGGAGTGGAGCATGCCAAGCCAGGCCATCGTACAGGTCGGGAACGACCTTCACGTCCAGCCGATGCTGCCGCGCCTCCACGGCAATGCGCTTCACCAACTCGCGCTCCGAAGGGATTGTAATGAAGACCTCATCCACAAATTCCGCGCGAGCTACTCGCGAGAGATCCTCAATCTTCCCGAGCAACCGGGGATCGCTGGAATGATTCCCGTCGAGGAAACCCTTGAACCGATAACCCAACATCTTGTTTTGCTCGAGTTGCTGAGCTAGTGCTTGGCCGACTTTCCCGGCGCCGATAATCACCGCATTGCGCGCCCCGATGCCCTGCTCAACCCGATGGATTACAATCCGTCGCTTTCCATACCGCCAGGCGACCAGCATGACTGCGTTCAACATGAAGCTGCTCACGACAACCAAGCGGGAAACAATCTTGACGCCTGAAAGATAGATGAAGGCCGCCAGCAACAACGTAGCGAAGAAAACCGCCTTGACGACCGCAAGGGACTCCTCCGAAGCCGAGCGCGTTCGCGGCGTCCGATAGAGGTCCTGTCCCTGGCAGAAGAGCAGAATCAGCGCGACATATAAGAGCAGAAATCCTCCGTAGTGGGTGAGCGGCTGGTTGGTTGTGATTCCCAAGTGCCCCGAGACAAAGAAGTGGCGCTGATCCATCGGAGAAAAACGAAGAAAGAATGCGAGCAGTCCATTCACGACAACGCAAGAGATATCAATCAGGGCGTAGACCACCTGAACCCAGCGGCCTCCGGCGAGATGCTGCTCGAGGCGCCTGACTTTACCCCGGCTGTTCGAGCCATTCGAGCCGAGCCATTCAGCGTCTCCGCCCGCACCAGTTGGATTGGATGCAGGGGCGGGTGCAGGTGCGCGACCGACTCCAGCGGCTCCGCTAGAAAATAGGAGCCAGCCCCAGGCGCTTTGAACTCTGGATGTCATCAATCGGCTGAAGCGACCTCCTTCACGAGCGATACTGGCTCAAGCAGCACATCCACGAGCGCCGAGCCGATGAATGAGGCCCCATCCGTCACCACCACCCGCTTTTGATCCCAACGCATCTATTTTCTTCCTCCCTCACTTGAACTGACTTCGCCACCCTCTGTTCGGGACAGCGTCCTCTCCGGACCATCGCTGACATCTCCAAGGGCCTTCTCGCGCCCCAAGATCCGCCTCCAAGCCAGTTTGCTTGGGTGACCGTTGGACGACGCCCACGAAAGTTTCCCAAAGAGGGTCCGGCCGACATCCTCGATGAGTACTCGACCCGGGTCTTGGGCATCCCACTGCCTCCAAGCTGCTCCGCCGAGCACCCAAGCCATTCCCAGAAGAAACGCCGTGAACGTACCGAGCAAAGCGATCAGCGTTCGCGGCGGAAAGGATTTCCCTTCCGGAATGCGCGCGACATCGAGCACCTTGACGCTGGGCGTTTCCTTCACTTCCTGAACCTTGGCCAACTCGTACTCTTGAGTCAGCGTCTCGTACACCGCTTCTTGAATCTTCGTTCGGCGATACAAATCCGCGTAAGTCACTCCGAGCAGGGGGAGCTTTCGGATCGAGGGATAGAGTGAATCGCCGCCCGCGGCTGAATTGTTCGTTTCCGTGCCCTCTTTGCCCCCCATCTTCTCGAGTTGCTTGCGAAGCTCTGAGACTCGCGCCTGGACGGAACGAACGCGGACATTGTTCGGCGTGTAGATTTCTTCCAGGCCTTTCAGTTCCGATTCAGCGGCAATCAACTCACCCATGAGCGTGGCAGCTGCGTCCACCATCGCCTTGCCTTGCTCTTTGATGTCGATTGCCGTGTTCTTGCTCGCAAACTGGCTAAATTCCTTCGAGGCCTGGTCCAACTCCTGTTTGACGGCAGTGAGCCTCCCTTCGAGAAAGACGCGTTCCCGGTGAGCCGAAGATGTCGATAGCTCCGCGACAAGCCGGTCCAGTTCTTCGACATACGCTCGGGCAATTGCCGTGGCACGCAGTCGGTCGCCATCAGTGACACTGATTGTGAGGATTCCGCTCTTACGATCCTCCGAGATCGCGGTGTTCTCTGCCAGTTTCTGGCGGGCAGTCATGTCGAGTCGCACCCCATAGACTTTCTCGAGCCCGAATCTCTCGACCAAGCGATCCTCTAAAGTGCTGCTGCGAAGAATGCCGATGAATAGCGCACCCGAATTCTTTATTCCTAAGAGATCTCCGGCGAAAGCGCCTACACCGCTACCGGTCTTGGCTGTCAGCGCAGCTAGCATGGCCATCCCGGAAGTGGATTGAGAGTCCGGGGGCATCAACTGCGTCGTTGACTCAAATCTCTTCGGCAACAGAAATGCCAGCAGAGTGCTGAACAGGAGACCCGCGACCGCCGCCCGGCTGAGGAACCTCCGCTCATTCCACAGAAGCCGGAGCTGCTGAATCGAGGTCTCCCGCATGCCGCCAACGAACACTTCAGGCTCCAACGCCTCTCTTACGACCTCTTGAGGCATCGTTTCCGGCTGCGGTTTTGTGCCTGCCTGTGCCATGTCCCTCTTCGTTTCTCTATCCCTGACTGTCCTATGTCAGCGCGTTGCGATCTTTTCGATCTTTCGTTGAGACCCGCCACAGCCGCCGAGATGGCGGCGCTTTGTGCAATTTGAGCAATCGCAAGCACGTTCTTCCGAACCACGCCGCCATCGCGAGGCCCCCTGACTGGCTACTATCGGGAGGCATGAGGCGCGCCGTGGATTCATACCGCGCCGGGATAATAAATGCGACCAGCGTGCTGGCGAAGAACCCGTAGAGGACAGCGCGTGCAAGCATCCGGCGGTGCTGCCAAAGAAACTGGAGGTGTACCAGCGAGCTCCCGGCTCCTTGTGGTGTTTCCTCCGGCCCCGGCGCGACCGGGAGGTCGCGTTCCGGCAGCTCGGGTACGGGCTGACGAACCGGAGCGCTGCTCGAGAAATTCACGGTCGGCCTCCGGCGGTGGACGCGCTACTAGCCACATTCGTGGCAGAATGTTGGAACATTTTATGCGGCTCAAACAAAATTTGCACCGCAGCCGTCACGTTTCTGGATACGTTGGGCTGTATCACAGGAAAGAGCCAGCGTTCGTGTTTTACTGAAACAGAAAGGCTAAGATCCGAACGCAGTGAATAATCCGTCCGGACACCTGCGTCGGTGAGCGAACCACCTCCGGGAACGAACTCCTGGCTAACCTTCTGGTGGCGGAAAAAGAACTGCAAACGATTGCGCGCGCTAAACCAGTAGTTCGTCCAGGCTTGCGCGCCTTGCCCGGCACGGCCCATCCAACTTCCCAGCACATTGCCGTTGTTCGTATCTCCGTTCAGGTAGCGATTCGCCGCGTAATAAAAGCCGGTCGGGTTCAAGCCGGTCGCTATCGTTCCGCCGCCGATCGGGTTGTCCGTGTAGCCGCCCTCGACTCGAAAATCCAGTTTCGAAATCCTCGGAAACTGGGCGACATAAATCCCCGCACGCCATACGGCGCGTTCCGGATATCCGAGGGGTAGGGGCCTGGCCTTAGGGTCAATGAAAAAGATGATCTGGTCGTGCGTGAAACCGTCGCCATAAAACGTCAGCCATTTACGCAGCTTGGGGATCCGGTAGGAAAAATCGAGACCTGTAAAACGACTCGATTTCGAACTGCCTCCTGGGAGTTCGCCACCCGTGTCAAGCAGGCCATTCACGAAGGTGCCCAGCGTTGCCGGAACACCTGTGCCGGCGAAGATCGTCATGTACGAGAGCCCCACCTCGAGGTCTCGCGATGGCTTGAAGCTGATCTTTTCGCCTTCCGTGAATGGTTGAGGACTCAGCGGCTGCAACCAGGAGCCAGTCACGCCAGAAGCGGTGAAGACAAAGTGATGGCCGTCGAGCTGGCCGACGAAGAATTCCATCCGCATCGGGCCGAGGAACTTCAAGAAGCCCGGCAACAGCAGCGGCGAGACGCGATTGATACGAAACATATTGATCGGCTCGACGTTGTCACTGAGAATCATCGCGCCGCCATCCCCAGGTCCCCAATCCAAAGTCTGCTTGCCAAAACTGACTTGCCAGTTATCCAACGTTAAGCCGACATACGCCTCGAGCAGATCGAACTGCTGAACTGACGGCGAAGCGGTTGCCGGCGGTACGATGGGAATTCCATCCGCAGAGGCCACGAATTGTCTGGCAGAGAGTGGAAGTGCGGGGACACCTGGCGCGGTTTGCAATTCACCACGCACATAGCCAACCGACCGTCCCGAGGTGGCGTAAGTGGAGAAGCCCGTGACACTGTTCCAGCCTTGCCCGTAAGGCCGCCCAAAATCGTTGATCTGTGTTTGAGCGAAGTTGTAGCCGTCATTCAGCGGCATCCCGGAGATGTTTTCCACGCGCGTATAGATGGACTCAACTCGAAATGACCTGTTATCGCCGCCGCCTGCTGTTTCGATCTCGCGCTGAAATTCGTGCTCGAGAGAGGCAACGAGTTTGGCCGCTTCTGAGTTCTCGCTTACTTCGTCCCCGAGCTTTTCATCTGCTTGGTTGACAAGGCGTGTGCACTCGCGCCGTGTCCAAGGCCGCATCCCCGCGAAGCCGCTATCGATCATCCCCATCGCACTAAGGCGGTCGATTGCCGGGTAGATCCAGCTGTCCAGCGGAACATATGGAGAACCTTGATTCGCTGCAGAATAATTTCCCTCGCTGTGAAATATCTGGCTGATCGATCGCCATTCCCCACCGCCGAGCTCCGAATCGTGATGCCGGCTGTAAATGTTCTGCGCCACAAGGTTTCCAATCACGCTCCCAACGAGCACGTCCGAGGGAAAATGCTGGTGAGCTTTCACGCGCGAGACACTGACCAAAGACGCCAAGCCGTAGGCCATGATCTTAGTGAGCGGTCCAGGATATTCATGTGCGATCACCCCCGCCACCGACCATGCCGCAGCGGCGTGTTCCGAGGGAAAGGAAGTGCCGCCGCTCTGAAAAAAAGATCCGCTGCCGGCGCCAAAGGGTCGTTCGCGTCGCAGCGAGTATTTGAATGACTCGACCGCTACCAAGCTATTCAAGGCCGCCTCACCGGCCAGAAAACCGGTCTCGCTCCAGTGTTCGTTGTGCTTGGCGTGGCCCAACAGCCACATCCCCCCCGCGCCACCGATAAGAGCTGCTACGCCGCCGTTCGAGAGTGTCTTGTAGTGGCTGATCGTTGATGGATTCTGCGACAGATGCTTGCTGAAATCACGGTCCGTAACGAAGAGCCCCGCCGTGATACCCCCCAGTGGCATAAGCCACTCAGTATCCGAGAACCGCAGGCGGGCAGGGCTTGTCCAGATTCCTCGTTGATCGTCCAAGAACCTTCCCACCAATCCCATCCGCGTTCCCTCAGACGGTTTTGCCAACAAGTACTCTGGAGGCGCCGCGTCAGTCTGTGAAGGAGGCTTGTGCTTCGCCGGCGCAGCTTCCGATGTCGACGTCAGCCTTACCGGTTCCTGCGCGGAGGATACACGAGCTGCGCACAGGCTAATCAACAGCGCAGCTCCGAAAATCCTGCCTTTTCGTCGAATCGTCATATGAGCCTATGGAATTGCGACGGCCGCTGCCAACGCCCCGGCTTGCGCGATTTGGGCGATGGCCACGATATTTTTCCACGTGTTGCTGCCTCCAAGGGCCTTCTCTGGCACCACAATCGTGTCACCGGGACCAATCGTCGCCGAGAGCGCGCCACCCGACCAGAGGCCTCCATTTCTGCCGCTCGTGACCGAACCGTCCGCGCGGATGATAAATATCGCCCCTTTGTTTGCAAGTTGCGTAGCGCCGCCCGCGCGCGAGAGATACCAGCCGGCATTCCTTCCTGGCGTATACGTGAGGGCGTTTGCGTTATACACCTGCCCCGCGACGACCACCTCTCCGGGCTGCTTGGGAATCGTCAGCAAATCACCTGCGCGAAGCTCGATGTCGTCGGGCGAACCCACAAATCCCTTGCGGTCAGGGCGAAGGTGAACCACTAAGCGTCCGGTAATGGGGGCTCTGCGGAGCGCATCTAGCACGCGCTGCCGCTGTTGCAACGCCGCTTGCTGCAGCGCAGCTTCGTCGGTTCCTGTAGTAGTCACCGAAGTCTTCACAACTGTGGACTCTTGCTCGATTCGCTGGATCAGCTCTTGACGGCTCTTTTGTTGGAGTTCGCGCACTTCGCTCCGCTCGAACACTGCCGCCCGCGGATACGCTGTTGGCAGCAGCTCTCCGGCACGCTTTAGAAGCGAACTGAGGCGTTCGCCCTGCCGAATGCCGTAGACGCCCGGATTCTTGACTTCCCCCCGCACCGTGATGACCGCGCCGATGTCGTTCCATCCAGGAACCTGAGGAATCGTTAGCACATCGCCATCGTGGAGCGGCAGATCCTGGTTCACATCCCCGGTCAGTGCCGCAGCCAGATTCAGCGGATAGTGTTTTCCTTCAGGTTGACCGGATTCAGACGCGGGATACCGCGT
>WNFJ01055977.1_pt1 | contig 11208 bp, 9 predicted proteins | sample 5400461 | NCBI WGS metagenome assembly WNFJ01 (sample SAMN13153349, study PRJNA577476) | soil metagenome | isolation source: 115 cm saprolite on Douglas fir-dominated hillslope | place: USA:California | collected 2013-09-17 | reverse complement strand
GAGGCCCGGGTGAGCCGCGACTCGGTGGCGGGGAGTTGGGGAGCGATCGCGGGCACGCTGCGCTATTTCGCCGATCGCTTCGGCGTGCCACGCGCGAGCATCGAGGGGACGCAGCTCCCCGAGCGGGCGATCCGCCGCTACGCGCGCCGCGGGGTCGCTGGCGTCACGTTCGAGCGCCAGCGGCGCCGCGAGGGACTGATGGTGGTGCGCACCGTCAGCTATTTCGGCTTCCTGCTGGAGCGCGACGTCGAGCCGCTGGCGGATCCGTTTCCTCCGGAGCTTGCGGCCGCCGCGCGCGCGGCGCTCGGCGAGGCGATCAGGGGTCGCTGCGCCGGGCGCTCGAGCGCTTGGGATTCTATTGGCGCCGCTCGGGCGGGCGGCTCGAGGCGGCCGCATCCGAGCGCGTCGGGGCTCGTCTCGCGGTGCAACTGGCGACGGTCGAGTCATGGCAGCAGTTCCTCGCCACCCGGCTCACCCTGGACGTCGACGCGGCGGTCCCGGCGGCGGAGCGCCAGGCGCTCGAGGCGTTACCCGCCTCCGTGCACCTGTACGGTGACCGCGTCCCGCTCGACTACGAAGTGGAGCAAGGGGTAGGCGTGGTGCGGCTGCGCTTGAAGGAAGGCCAAGCGCGACGCCTCCAGGCGCGCGACCTGCCGCCGTTCGACCGCCCGGTGCGCTTCACGGTGCTGCGGGGCAAGCGCGAGGCGGTGCGGGCCGATACGGTGGAGGAGCTGCGACGCCAGCTGAGTGGCCTCAGCTCGGGGGAGCGCGCCCGCCTGGCGCGCGGCGGACGGCGGGGCTGGCGCCGCCGCCGTTAAGAGGGAACTTTATGGAGCCTTTGTGGTTGCACCCTGTTGGGGCGCCGAGCGCGGCGCGACATTGATGCGGTGCCGGCTGAAACAGCGCGGTGCGGTCTGAAACTCTGATCGGGAACTGAGCCATGCAAGCACGCACGACAGCGAGAGACAAGAGCGCGAGCCCGGTAACTTCCCCGCCGTTCGCCCCGCTCGGTCAAGCGGTGATCGAGAGCTTCGCCGAGGGCGTCGTCATCTTCGATCTGTACGGTCGCGTGTTGTACGCCAACCAGCGCGCCCGCCGCGTCATCGACGCCCTCGACGCCACCGGTGGCCTGCAGCGCGAGACGGGTCTGCGCGAGAAGCTCCTCGCCTTTGGCGGCCGCGCCCGGTCGTTGAAGCAGGGCGGCGCGGAGCTGGGCGAGGCGGTCTTCCTGCCCGACGGCGACCTCGTGCGCACGCTGGCCGAGCGGGAGCGCCAAGCGATCCTCGATACCCTGGAAAGCACGCAAGGGAAGCTTGCCGAAACCGCGCGTCGCCTCGGTATCAGCCGCACCACGCTGTGGCGGCGGCTGCGCGCCTACGGGCTGCGCGCCACCGCGTCCGGAGGCCACGGCACGAGAGCGCGCGACTAGCGCGGCGGCGCCCGCGATCCTGGCGGCGGCGTTTCGGGCCGCCTAGCTTCCCCGCTCGGTGGTCACACCTCGGGTAGCAGTGCCCGCCAAGCCGTTCATTATTGAGGAGTACGTCCGCTGGTCCGACGTGGACTTCGCGGGCATCATCTTTTACGGCTCCTACGTGCGGTTTTTCGAGATCGCCGAGACGGAGCTGTTCCGGGCGTGCGGGCTCGCCTACGCCCAGGTGTTCAATCACTACGACATCTTCCTGCCGCGCAAAGCGGTGTACAGCGAGTTCTATCGGCCGGCGCGGCTCGATGACCGGCTGCGCGTCGCGGCCTACGTCGGGCGCGTCGGCACCAAGTCCATGACGCTCAACTTCGACGTGCTGCGTCCCGACTCGGCCGCGCTCGGGGCGGCGGGATGGATGGTGCTGGTGTGCGTCGATCGCCAGCGGCTCGCCCCTCGGCCCCTGCCGACCGGGCTCGTCGCCGCCCTCGCCCCGCATACCCTGTCGATCGTCGCGGCCCGCGCCTCGCTCGGCGTGCCGGATCCGCCGCCCGCCCCGCGGCGCTCGCCCGGCGCCCCCTGAGACCGGCGCTGGTCGTTCTGGTGGCGCTCGGGCTCGCGGCGTGCCGGGGCTCGGGCGGCGCGGCCGCGCTGCGCGCGCTCGTGGTCCGCCTGCCCCAGGACACGGTGCGGTTCGCGGCGTCCGCCACCGCGCGCCGCTGCGTCGGCGGGCCGGGGCGCGGCGTGGTGCTGCAAGGGGCGAACGGTGGGAACGGCGTGCTGCTGTGGTTGCGCGCCCCCGACTCGCTCGGCCCTGGCGAGTGGCCCGTGCTGCAGCGGGTCGACTCCACCACCGCGCGCGGCGCGATCGCCGGCGCGCGCTTCATGATCCACGAGGTGGCGCACGGGGTGCCACTCGACAGCGGCGCCGTGACGGTCACGCGCTGGGGCCCGGCCGTGACGGCGCGGCTGCGCGCCTCCGGCCTCGAGCTGGCGGGGGGCAGCCGCGTGGTGGTGGATGCGACCTTCCTGGGGGTGCCGCTCGGCCCCGACACCGTCTCCTGCCGCCAGGCGCCGTGACCGTCCGCGTCGGGGTCATCGGCACGGGGTTCGGGCGCCGGGTGCAGATCCCGGCGCTCCGTCTGGTGCCGGGCGCCGTCGTGACGGCGGTGGCGAGCGGCAGCCGGGAGCGGGCGCGGGCCGTTGCGGCGGAATTCGCGATCCCGCACGCCTACGGCAGCGGCGAGGAGCTCGCCCGCTCACCTGAGGTCGACTGCGTCATCGTCGCCTCGACGCCCGACGTCCACCTGCGACACGCCAGCGCCGCGCTCGAGGCAGGGAAGCACGTGCTGTGCGAGAAGCCCATGGCGCTCACGGCTCGGGAGGCGGAGCGGATGGTCGCCGTCGCGGGGCGCCACGCGGCGCTGGCCCGCATCGACCACGAGCTGCGCTACGAGCCCAACCGGGTGAAGGTGCGCGAGCTCATCCAGGCGGGCGCGATCGGCGCGGTGCTGCACCTAGAGCTCGCGCTGCGGCCGTACGTGCGCGGGGACGGGCGCCCCGGGGCGCGCGACGCGCCGTGGAATTGGTGGTACGACGCCGCGCGGGGCGGCGGCATCCTCGGGGCGGTCGGGTCGCACCTGATCGACCTGTGCCGCTTCTGGACCGCGAGCGAGGTGGCGGAGGTGAGTGGCCGCGTCGCGACCTTCGCGCCGGAGCGCGCCGATGAGCACGGGGTGTCCCGGCGGGTGACGGCCGACGAGTACGCGAGTTGCGTGCTGCGGCTCACGGGCGGCGCGATCGCCACCATCACGCTGACGACGGCGGCGTCGCACGGACCGGGACATTTCGCGCAGATCACCGGCGCGCAGGGCACGCTGGTGCTGACCGGGGAACGGCAGCTGGAACTGGGGCGCCCCGGGGCGCCGCTCGAGGACATCAGCGCCCCCGACGAGCTGTGGGAGCAGATCACCCCGAACAACATGTGGGCGCGCTCCTTCGTGCGCCTGATGCGGGACCTGGTCGGCGAGCTCGAGGGCCGGCCCGCCACCGGCCAGCCGGCGACGTTCGCCGACGGCCTCGAGATCCAGCGTGTGATGGATGCCGTACGCGGCGGCGGGGGACCTATTTTCGGCGCGGCTTCGGGCTCAAGGAGCACATCGAGGGCGCCCTGGCGGCCGACTACCACAGCCGGGTGGTGGACTGGATCCGCGAGCGCGGGTACACGCTCACGGTCCACGCCATGACGTTCAAGTTGGCCCGGGAGTTCGGCTTCTGCTACGGCGTGGATCGCGCCGTCGAGTACGCCTACGAGACCCGCACCAAGTTCCCCAGCAAACGCATCTTCCTCGTCGGCGAAATCATCCACAATCCCCATGTGAACCAGAAGCTCCGCGCCATGGGCGTCGGGTTTCTCGAGCGCCGGGAGGCGGGCGAGTTCGATTTCGGCGGCCTCACGCCCGATGACGTCGTCATCCTTCCCGCCTTCGGCGTCCCGGTCGCGGAGTTCGAGCGGCTCCGGGCCGTGGGCTGCGTCCTGGTGGACACCACGTGCGGGTCGGTGTTGAACGTGTGGAAGCGCGTCGAGTCGTACGCGAAAGAAGGCTTCACCGCGGTGATCCACGGCAAGTACTCCCACGAGGAGACCAAGGCGACGGCGAGCCAGGTGGCCAAGTACTCGGGCGGCCGCTACGTCGTGGTGCGCGACATGACCGAGGGGCAGGCCGTGTGCCGCTACATCGAGAGCGGGGGCAGCCGGGAGGCGTTCCTCGCGCGGTTCGGGCACGCCGCGTCTCGGGGCTTCGATCCCGACCGCGATTTGACCCGCATCGGCGTCGCGAACCAGACGACGATGCTGTCGGGGGAATCCCTGGCCATCGCCGGAGAGCTGCGGCGCAGCGTGGTGCGGCGCTACGGGGAGGCGGCGCTGCCGCAGCACTTCCGTACCTTCGACACCATCTGCTCGGCGACCCAGGACCGCCAGGACGCGGTCTTGAAGTTGATCGCCGAGCCACTCGACCTGATGGTGGTGATCGGCGGCTACAATTCGAGCAATACGACCCATCTCGCCGCGATCTGCCAGGAGAAGGTACCCACCTACCACATCGAGGACGCAGCGTGCATCGACGCCGAAGCCGGGACGATCCGGTTCCGGCCAACCGATGCAACCGAGGAGCAGCGGCGCGACGCGTGGCTGCCCGCGGGGCCCGTCACGATCGGCATCACGGCGGGAGCGTCGACGCCCAACAACAAGATCGGCGAGACGATCGAGCGGATCGCCGCGGCGCGGGGAGCGTCACTGGAGGTGGCCTTGGGGTAGCGCGGTTCCATCCCGCCGTCGCGCGCTGGTTCGAGACCCGCTTTCGCGAGCCGACCGAGCCGCAGCGGCGCGCCTGGCCGGTGATCCAGGCCGGCCGCCACGCCCTCATCGCCGCGCCGACCGGCTCGGGGAAGACGTTTGCCGCCTTCCTCGCGGCGATCGACGGGCTCGTCACCGAGGGCTTGGCCGGCCCGCTCGCCGACGCGACCCAGGTGCTCTACATCTCGCCCTTGAAGGCGCTGTCGAACGACGTCCAGAAGAACCTGGCGGAGCCGCTGGCGGAGATCCGCGACACGCTCGCCCAGCTTGGGCTTCCCGACGTCGCCATCCGCACCCTGGTGCGTACCGGCGACACGCCCGCGGCCGAGCGCCAGGAGATGGTGAAGCGCCCGCCCCACATTCTCGTGACCACGCCGGAATCGTTTTATCTCATCCTCACCTCCGAGCGCGCGCGCGACATGCTGCGGTCGGTGCGCACCGTGATCGTCGACGAGATCCACGCCGTGGCACGGGACAAGCGCGGCAGTCATCTCGCCCTCTCGCTCGAGCGGCTCGCCGCGCTCACCGGCCGGCCGCTGCAGCGCATCGGGCTCTCCGCCACGCAGCGCCCTATTGCGGCGATCGCGGCGTTCCTGGTGGGCGCCCGGGGCGCGCCCCAGTGCGAGATCATCGATGCCGGGCACGCCCGGGAGCTCGACCTGGCGATCGAGATTCCCTCGTCGCCGCTCGAGGCGGTGATGGCGGCGGAGGTGTGGGAGGAGCTGTACGAGCGGCTGGTGCAATTGATCGGCGCGCACCGGACGACCCTGGTGTTCGTGAACACGCGGCGGCTGGCGGAGCGGCTGACCCTGCATCTCTCGGAGCGGCTCGGCGCCGACCAGGTCACCTCACACCACGGCAGCCTTTCCAAGGAAAAGCGGCTCGACGCCGAGACGCGGCTCAAGGAGGGGAAGCTCAAGGCGCTCGTGGCCACCGCGTCGCTCGAGCTGGGGATCGACATCGGTACGGTGGATCTGGTGTGCCAGATCGGCTCGACGCGCTCGATTGCGACGTTCCTGCAGCGCGTCGGCCGATCGGGGCACCAGTTGACCGCGGTGCCCAAAGGCCGGGTGTTCCCGCTGTCGCGCGACGAGCTCGTCGAGTGCGCCGCCCTGGTGCGCGCGGCCCGCGAGGGCAAGCTCGATCGCCTGCTCATCCCCGAGCACCCGCTCGACATCCTCGCCCAGCAGATCGTGGCAGCGGTGGCGTGCGAGGAGTGGGACGAGGACGCGCTGTACGAGATGGCGCGCGGTGCCGACCCTTACCGCGCGCTGTCGCGGCCCGATTTCGACGCGGTCGTGCGGATGCTCGGGGAGGGGTTCACGACGCGGCGGGGACGGCGTGGCGCCTACATCCATTACGACGGCGTGAACCGCCGGCTGCGGGCGCGGCGCGGCGCGCGGCTTGCCGCGCTGACGTCGGGTGGTGCCATCCCGGACATCGGCGATTACCGCGTCATCCTCGAGCCTACGGAGACGTTCGTCGGCACCCTGAACGAGGACTTTGCCATCGAGAGCATGCCGGGCGACATCTTCCAGCTCGGCAACAGCTCCTATCTGATCCAGCGGATCGAGTCGGGCCAGGTGCGGGTGGTGGACGCGCGAGGGCAGCCGCCCTCGATTCCCTTCTGGCTGGGCGAGGCGCCAGGTCGCACGGCGGAACTGTCAGAGGAAGTGTCGCGGCTGCGTCAGGACATCGCCGACCGGCTCGGCGATCAGGCGCAGGCGATCGCCTGGCTCACGGCCGCGGTTCCCGGCCTCGGCGAGCCCGCCGCGCGCCAGATCGTCGAGTACCTCGCCGCGGCGCGTGCGGTCTTGGGCGTCATTCCCACGCAAGCGACCCTCGTCCTGGAGCGCTTCTTCGACGAGGCGGGTGGCATGCAGCTCGTGCTGCACGCGCCCTTCGGCAGCCGGATTAACCGCGCCTGGGGCCTGGCGCTGCGCAAGCGGTTCTGCCGCAGCTTCAACTTCGAGCTCCAGGCCGCGGCCACCGAGGACGCGATCGTCCTCTCACTCGGGGCGCAGCACAGCTTCCCGCTCGAGGACGTGTTCGGCTACCTGCAGCCGGAGACCGCGGAGCAGCTGCTCGTCCAGGCAATGCTCGTGGCGCCGATGTTCGGCTCGCGCTGGCGCTGGAACGCGACCCGGGCGCTCGCGGTGCTGCGGGCCCGCGGCGGCAAGAAAGTGCCCACACCGCTACAGCGCATGGACGCCGAGGACTTGATCGCGGCGGTGTTCCCGGATCAGCTCGCCTGCCCGGAAAACCTCGTGGGCGACCGCGAGATCCCCGACCACCCGCTCGTGAAGCAGACCATCACCGATTGCCTGCTTGAGGCGATGGACTTCCCGGGGTTGAAGGCGGTGCTCGAGGCGATGGCGGCCGGGCGCTGCGCGCTCGTGGCGCGCGACACGACCGAGCCCTCGCCCCTCTCGCACGAAGTCCTGAACGCCAAGCCGTACGCCTTCTTGGACGACGCGCCGCTCGAGGAGCGCCGCACCCAGGCGGTGATCACCCGCCGCGGGCTCGACGTCAAGACGGCCGAGGAGCTCGGGAAGCTCGATCAGGATGCTATCGAGCGGGTCCGAGCCGAGGCGTGGCCCGAGGCCGGGAGCCCCGACGAGCTGCACGACGCGCTCCTCGTGATGGGGTGCGTGCCGGAGCCGGGAGCGGGCGCCCGGACTCAAGGAGCCGCGTGGCGGCCATACTTCGACACCTTGGCGCGCGCCGGCCGCGCCGGGACGCTCCTGACCGAGCCGCGGCTGTGGATCGCCGCCGAGCGGCTGCCGCTCTGCGAAGCGGTCTACCCCGGGGCCCGCTGCGAGCCGCCGCTCGCGGCGCCCGAGCGCGACCGGGCCCGGGCGTGGACCCGCGAGGACGCGCTACGCGAGCTGGTGCGCGGGCGGCTCGAGGCCGTCGGTCCCACGACGGCGGCCGCCGTCGGGAGCGCGCTCGGCGTGACGACGGGCGAGGTCGAGTTCGCCCTGGGCGCGCTCGAGCATGAAGGCTTCGTGCTGCGGGGTCGCTTCACCCCCGGCGTCACGGAGCTCGAATGGTGCGAGCGGCGCTTACTGGCGCGCATCCACCGCTACACCCTCGACCGGCTGCGGGCGGAGATCGAGCCCGTCAGCGCTGCCGATTTCATGCGGTTCCTGTGCCGCTGGCAGCGGGTGACGGCCGACACCCGTGCCGAGGGACCAGACGGGCTCGCGGCGGTGCTGGATCTGCTCGATGGCTACGAAATTGCGGCCGGAGCTTGGGAGACCGACGTGCTCCCCGCGCGGCTCGCCGAGTACGATCCGCTGTGGCTCGACGGGCTGTGCCTCTCGGGAGAGATCGCCTGGGGCCGGCTCTCGCCGGCCGCGCCCGCGAACGGCCACAGGACGGGGCCGATCCGCACCACCCCCGTGGCGCTGTTCCGCCGCGAGCGGGGCGAGGTGTGGCGCTCGCTCGGGCCCGGTCCCGAGGCCGAGGCCCCGTCTCTGGCGCACGCGGCGGGGGCGGTGCTTGCCGTGCTCGAGGAGCGCGGCGCGTCGTTTTTCGGAGATTTGGTGAATGCGACCGGGCTCCTGCGCACTGAGGTCGAGAAAGGCCTCGGCGAGCTCGTCGCCTCGGGGCTCGTGACGGCGGACAGCTTCGCCGGGCTGCGGGCGCTGCTCGTGCCCTCCGACCGGCGGCGCCCGATCGGCGGCTTTCGGCGCCGTGGCCGCGTGGCGCCGTTCGGTGTGGAGACCGCCGGGCGCTGGTCGCGCGTGCGCCGCGGCGCGGCGCTGCCCGAGGACCAGATCGCCGAGGCCGTGGCGTGGCAGCTGCTGCGCCGCTACGGCGTCGTGTTTCGTCGCCTCGTCACACGCGAGACGTTGCTCGTGCCGTGGCGCGACGTGTTGCGCGTCTGCCGCCGGCTCGAGGCGCGGGGCGAGGTGCGCGGCGGGCGCTTCGTCGGGGGGTTCTCGGGCGAGCAGTACGCGCTGCCCGAGGCCGTCGGCCTGCTTCGCAGCGTGCGACGCGCGGCGCCGACGGGCGAGCTCTTGGCCGTGAGCGGCGCCGATCCCCTGAACCTGGTCGGGATCGTGACGCCGGGCGAGCTGGTGACTGGGCTCGCCACCAACCGCATTCTCTACCGGGACGGCATCCCCGTGGCCCTGAAAGAGGGTGACGGGAGAGGGGAGCGGTTCCTGATCGAGACCACACCCGAAGAGGCGCAGGCGTTGCGGACCGCGTTGGTCCGCGGGCGCGTGGCGCCGCTGGTGCGGACCTATTTGGGCAAGACCCGCCCGCGGTCGGCGTCGTTGCCAGACTGACGGCCCATTTCGGACCGCCGGAACCCGAGTGGTTCCGGGATTGACCCGCTGGCGTCAGGCCGACTGCTCGAGATGGAGATTCCCGTCCAGGTACTTGAGGTTGAAGCGGAAGGCATCGATGAGCCAACGTTGGCCGTCGCTCGTCAGGTGAAAGTCGTAGCTGCCCACAAACACCCGCGTGTTGTGCCCCGACGGGTTAGGTAAGTAGTGCGAGGCGGTGGCGTAGCAGAAGGCCCGCGCCGTGCTCCCGTCGAGTGTGACCTCGTAGTTCCCTGCCTGGTGGTGCACGGCCTTCAGCGGCCGGAGGCCCGAGTCCCAGGCGTCGGCGATTTGCGCGGGTGAGAGGGTCGCGGGCGCCGCCCCGGTGAGCGAGCTCATGTCGAAGCGCACCTGCGACGCAAAGCACGCCTTCACGCGCTCCCAGTCTCGGTTATCCGTCTCCACGAAGAGCTGCGTGATGGCGGTGATGATCTTGTCCTTTTCGAGCAGCCGTCGCAGCTCCTGATCCACGACCCCTCCTCAGCCGACCGGCTGCTTCAACTTGTCCAAGTACTGCTTGCGGACCTTGGCGACTTTCGGCGCGATCACGGCGCGGCAGTAGCTCGCGTTCGGGTTGCGACGGTAGTAGTCGCGGTGGTAGTCCTCGGCCGGATAGAAGCGCTCGAACGCCGTCACCTCGGTCACGATGGGATCGTCCCAGACGTGCTCGGCGGTGAGCTCCACGATCACGCGCTCGGCCGCCGCCTTCTGTTCGGGGGTGTGATAGAAGATCGCGGAGCGGTACTGCGTGCCGACGTCCCCGCCTTGGCGGTTCAGCGTGGTGGGGTCGTGGATCGTGAAGAACACGTGGAGTAGATCCTCGAATGACACGAGCGCGGGATCGAACGTGAGCTGCACGACCTCGGCGTGGCCGGTCGTCCCGGTGCACACCGCTTCGTAGGAGGGGTTCGGGACGCGGCCGCCCGAGTACCCGGACTGCACCCGTTCCACGCCCTTGAGTTCGCTGAACGCCGCTTCGAGACACCAGAAACAGCCGCCGGCCAGGGTGGCCACTGCGCGCTCGGACATCGCTCTCCTCCTCGCTCGGGGGATCGCCTCAAAGCTACCCCCAATCCTTGGAATCCGGCGCCACGCGCCGCATCGACTTGAGGAACGCGTAGGGCGAGCGGGCGGGTTCCTCGGGCGGCGCGGCCTCCCCCGGCCGGCGGCTGGCGGCGCGCGGCACGCGCAGTGCCTGGACCCGCTCCGCCAGCACGTTCAGCGTGCCGTCGTCCTTCGCCAGCGTGCCGCGCACCCACAGCAGCGGCTCGCCGCGGATCGCCGCGCGGTGCGCCTGGAACACCTCGGGCCGCACGATCACGTTCACCATCCCGGCCTCGTCCTCGAGCAGCACGAAGATGTATCCCTTCGCCGTTTCCGGGCGCTGCCCGTGATCGTGCCGGGGGAGCGCGTCGCTTGGCACCACGCCGGGCGGCAGTGCCTCGCGGAGCAGCTCGAGCGGATGCCCGCGCGTGGCGAATCCCAGCACGGCGTACTCGGCGAGCATCCGCTCGGCGGTCCCGAGGCCGCTGAAGCGCAGGTGCTCGTGCGGGTGGTCGAGCGGCAGCTCGATCTGGCGGCGGCCCCGCGCCTCGCCGCCGCGGGCCGCCTCGGGAGGCAGCCACAGCCCCACCTGCCACAGCAACTCGCGCCGCGTGAGCCCGAAGCCGTCGCATCCGCCCACCCATGCCAGGTGCTCGATGGCGGTGCGCTTGAGCCGCGGTGGAGCGCGCCGCACGAAATCGCCGAGACTCCGGAACGGGCCGTTCCGGTCGCGCTCGAGCACCACCGCGGTGGCCGTCTCGTCGCTCCAGTCGCGTACGAACCCCAGGCCCACCCGCACCGCGCCGCCCTCGATCGTGCACCACACGTCGCTGGCGTTCACGTCCGGAAGCCGGATGTCGACCCCGTTGCGTCCGGCATCGCGGCCCAGCGCGTCGAGTGAGTAAAACCCCATCGGCTGGTTGTTGAACAGCGCGCAGTAATACTCGGCGGGGTAGTAGTGGCGCAGCCACGCCGACTGGTAGGCGAGGAGCCCGAACGCCGCGGCGTGCGACTTGGGGAACCCGAATTCGGAGAACGCGATCACCTGC